>ERZ795045.36-NODE-36-length-160166-cov-5.844645_pt1 | contig 160166 bp, 121 predicted proteins | sample MGYA00375129_ERZ795045 | MGnify/ENA primary metagenome ERZ795045 (study PRJEB30174, sample SAMN05720166) | activated sludge metagenome | isolation source: anaerobic digester from wastewater treatment plant | place: Japan | collected 2015-05-15 ...
TATTTCACTTGACAGAAATCTCTCCTTTATTAAATACTTGCCTGGTTTTCCATTTTTGTTGGGGCTTACTTTGTTTACAATATCAATACTTCTTTTGAAAATGCCGTTACATACTGAATATTTAAAACTTAATATCTTCCTTCTAATTTGGTGCTTACTGTATTCTTTTTCAGTAATTCCGTTCTTCATTTCTGAACGGTATCGTGTTCCTATAATCCCTCCTCTTTGCTTTATTTCTGGCATCGGTATTTCAACATTTTTAAACAATTGGAAAACAGAAAAATACTTAAAAAACATTTCGTATCTTTTGTTAGGGGTTTTCTGTTTATTTGCTACCTACAACATCCCTATTCATTATAAACCCGAACAATCACGTTGGCTTTATCATCGTGCTATTGTATTTCATAAAAGCCAAAAGATAACAGATGCATTAAATTATGCAAAAATGGCAACAAAAGTAAATTCAACCTATGCAGAGCCATACTCCCTACTTGGTATAATCTCATTAGAACAAAATAAGCTTGATGATGCAGAAAATTACTATAAAAGGGCTTTGTCTGTAAATCCATATTATGCTATGGCAAATAATAATCTCGGATATGTTATGGAACTTAAAAATCAGATTGAACAAGCAAAGCAATATTATGAAAAAGCATGTAACCTTAGTCCTGTTTATAGTTTAGCATGGATAAATTTAGGAAGGGTTCATTTATATTATCTAAATCAATTGGATGAAGCAGAGCAGTGCTTTTCAAAAGCTATAGAATTAGAACCCAAGAATTGGGCTGGATGGTTTCACTTAGGAAATGTTTCAATTCAGAAAAATAATTACCCACTAGCAGAAGATTCTTACAATAAATCTTTATCATTAAATCCCCAAAATCCTCACATCCTCAATAATCTTGGTTTTTTGTGTATACAAACGCAAAAATACAATAAAGCCATAGATTATTTAAGAAAAGCGTTAGAAATCAACCCTCAATTTGAAGATGCTATGTTTAATCTCGGAAACACTTTTAAATATCTTGGGAAATTAGATGAAGCTATCCATTGGTACCAAAAAACGATAGAAGTAAACCCCAACTATCCAGAAGCAAAAAAAGAACTTGATAAACTAACATCGAATTCTGATAAAGAAGATGTACGAAAAAAATGAATTCTACCAATAACTCCAAAATGAAGAATAAGGACTGGGTCATACTTGCATGGATTATATTACTTGGGCTTTGTTTGCGGACTATATATTTATGGCAGTTAATAGATGCTCCTGATTTTATAGCACTTCGTCAGGATTTAGATGTTCAAGACTATCAAGCAAGGGCAATGCTTTCAGGAGATTGGACTGTAAGAGAAGGGGTATCTGACCCTCATATTCCCACAACACCCTATTATCGTCCCCCTGGATACCCTTATTTTCTTGCAGTCGTATATTGGTTATTTGATGGTTCATACCTTGCCCCAAGACTCATTCATATGGTACTTGGTTTAATTCACATTGTCTTGATTTATTATTTAGCAAAAATAGTGTTTAATCGAAGAACAGCCTTATGTTCTTCGTTTTTTGTTTCTACATATTGGGCTTTTATTTATTATGAAGGTGAAGTAAACGACCCTGCTTTATTTGTATTTTTCGTTCCATGCATTCTGCTCCTTCTTTATTTCGGAATTTTTAAGAGCACCCCTGTTCTATCCTTCTTTGCAGGATTATTAATTGGTATATACGCAATAATGAGACCTAATATTTTATCCTTTGTGCCTTTTATAATTCTATGGATATTATTCATATCATATAGGATAGAACTATTTAAAAAAAGTGTTTTACACATCTCGCTTTTGTTTATAGCAATATTTACCATCATTGTGCCAGTAACTATTAGAAACTACCTTGTTTCAAACGAATTTGTTCCTATCTCAACCTATTTTGGTGAAAACCTACTCATAGGGAATAGCGAAGATGCTGATGGAGTTACTCCATGGTTACCTTATCTACAAGAATTGGAAGGAACAGGAAATTGGTCTGTATGGCATTATGATAATGTTGTTAAAGGCTTAGGTAAAGAATTAGGAAGAGAAGTCACTCACTCTGAAGCCTCAAATATTTTTGCAAAGATGGCAATCAACTATGTCATAAGCCATCCCAAAGAAACGTTGATTCTTACAATAAAAAAAGCTATTTTGTTCTGGAGTCCGCAAGAAATAACAGAGAATAAAGTGGTTGAAGGGGAAAAACAACACTATACCCCACTAAAATACCTTCCAGGTTTTCCTCTTGTTTTAAGTTCCGCTCTTTTTGGTATATTTCACCTTTGTCTAAAACAATATAGAAATAAGGAGAGGCAACAAATTGCAAACTATCCCCTTCTTATACTCATTATCCTTTTTATTATGAGTTATTATTTCTCCTTTTTACCTTTCTTCGTAAACGCACGTGCAAGAGTCCCAATTTTAGGAGTTATGCTTATCTTCGGTGGTTATGGAATTTCAGAGACCATCAGTTATATCCAGCAAAAGAGATTAAAGATATGGTGTATTCAAGTTATAATCTTAATATTACTTTTTATACTTTTCCACATAAACATTATTCCCTATAAACCAGATATGTGTCGCTGGCACTATGACCGTGCCGATTCGTTCCTTAGGGTTGGACGCATTGATGAAGCACTTGGAGAAACGTACGCACTAATGAAACGACCAGAACAACCCATGAATTATATGCCCTTTAGATTAGGGCATGCTTTTGCTAAATTAGGCTATACAGAATTGGCTATAAACCTATTAAGATTAGCGTTAAGCGTTAATCCATCAGAACAGAATCCCATGTTTCGTGAGGATTTACATTACCATATAGGTGCTCAGTTATTAAAACTAAAAAAATATGACGAAGCGATAAAAGATTTTAAGGAAGCATTAGAAATAAACCCACAAGATCCTAGAGTGCACAACGACTTAGGAATTATTTTTAGAGATTTAGGTAATTACAACCAATCCGAAAAGCATTTCTTAGAAGCCATTCGCATCGAACCTAAGTTTAATCTGGCTATAATCAATTTAACTGACTTATTTATTAAAGAACAAAAATATAACGATGCTATCTCCCTCTTAGAACATAGCCTGAAATTAAAACCCAATGATACCGAACTTTTATATAATTTAGGCTTTACATATCATTGTTCAGGAAACTTAGAAAGAGCTCTTTTATATTACGATAACGTGTTATCAATAAAAAATAATGAGCCCGCAACCTTAAATAATAAAGCTATGATTTATTGGAACACAGGACAAAAAGACCAGGCTGTTAGAACACTTAAACTATGTATTGATAACGCTCCATACTTTACTCTTGGCTATGCCAACCTTGGAGATATCTTATATTCTGATAATCAGAAAAACGAAGCCTTCTATTATTACGATAAAGGATTAGAGACAAATTCACAACATATTGGACTGAGAATAGCATTATCTTTCTTGTATCTGGAAATTGGTAAAAAAGAACAAGGGGAAATAGAATTAAAAGATGCCATAAATACAAATCCATCTTCTGTTGAATTATGGACAGCCCTTGGGAACTACTATAAAGAAATCCAACTTTACGATAAAGCGGAAAAAGCATATAAAAAAGCCATTGAACTTGATAAACTCAATCTACATGAGTATATAAATCTTATTGAACTATATATATTAATGAAAGATGTAAAGAAAGCAGAAGAAACATTTAAACAAGCAAAAGAGATGAATCCTGATTCAGAAGAATTAAAATATTTATTAGAAAAGATACATGGGAACAAATAGAATGCCTTTCAATTCTTCAGATACCTTATTCAACATACAAAACAGTGAAATTGAATTAAGTATTATTATTCCTTGTTTGAATGAAGAAAAAACCATTGCCCAGTGTATTAGAAAAACTCAGGATGTCCTAAATAATTACAATATAAAAGGGGAAATCATAGTTGCAGACAACAATTCAACGGATAATTCACCAATTCTTGCAGAAAAAGCTGGTGCAAAAGTAGTCCCTGTTTATGAACCTGGTTACGGAAATGCTTTAAGGACTGGCATTAAAAATGCTCAAGGGAAGTATATTATCTTCTATGATTCAGATTTATCATATGATCCTGAAGATATACCTACCATTCTTTCCAAACTTCATGAGGGTTTCTCTATTGTTATCGGTTCAAGGAAAAAAGGGATTATTGATAAAGGAGCAATGCCATGGCACCACAGGTATATTGGCACACCAGTAATGACCTTTCTTGCAAATCTCCTTTTCAAAACAAAAATATCAGATATTAACTCGGGTATGAGGGGTCTAACACAAGAAGCCATTAAGAAATTAGACATGCATTCTGAAGGGATGGAATTCGCATCCGAGATGATTGCTAAGGCTTACTGGGCAAAATTAGAAATTGCAGAAGTACCCATTCACTTCCACTGCGACCAAAGAGGCAGAAAACCTCATCTTCATTCCGTCAGAGATGGATGGCGTCATTTACAACTTATGTTTCATTATTGTTCTATTAACTGGTTTTTAATACCTGGTGGATTTCTATTACTCCTCTCTTATTTAATACATTTTTTGTTCCCCTATTATTCAAATATGTACTTCTCATTTTTTCTCGCACTACTGTTAAATATAATCGCTACTCAAATATTACTCATAGGAGTAATTGCACAAGGAAGAGTGAGAGGTTCTAAATTCAGATATAGGCCATCACGGTTCCTAACATACCTATCAAAAATTATAAAAATTGAGAAAGGAATGATTCTCGGAGGCATAATCTGTCTATTAGGTATTATCTTATCGACTTATTCTATGAAATACTTCCATTCAGATAAAGACTTAACACAACTAAATATTTTTTTTACAGGGATATTAGTCTTCATTCAAGGCGTTCAAATCTTTTTCAGCTCTATTTTAATTGGTTTGTTTGGAATACGAGTTTCAGAGGAGGAAGAATTTTTTAGGAAATCATGATTTTAAATCAAGTTATAATATATATATGATTCATATTGTCTTTGTAATGCCACCTTATCCATACTCTCGTTCTATTGGGAATCGCGAAGGCAATCGACAAATTGGTTTGATGCCTCCGTTAGGAATAGGATACCTTACCGCTTATTTAGAACAAACAGGGAAATATCATTGCAGTTTCGTTGATTCCGTAGCTGAAAGGTTAACCACCGAAGAAACAGTAGAAAAAGTTTTAAGGTTAAAACCAGATATTATCGGTATATCTTCATTTACAACTTTCCTATTAAACACGGCCTATGAACTTGCAACCCGATTAAAACAAGAGAGTCCAAATACACCTTTGATTATAGGTGGACCTCATACAACTTCCTTTGGCGAACAAGTATTAAAAGACTGCTCGGATATTGATTATGTTATTCCAGGAGATGCTGAAGTACCTTTACTTGAATTATTAGACCAAATATCTCTCGGAAAAGAACCGGCAAATGTAAAAGGAATCATTTATAAAAATAAAGATGGTTCTATCGTAGATACAGGTTGTTCAACACCTATCGATAATCTGGACATTCTTCCTTTTCCTTCTCGAGATATCTACAATCATGATTTATATGAGCCATTGCCCAGTTTAAGCCCAAAAAGACCAGCAATGTCAATGATAACAGCACGAGGATGCCCTTGGGCTCGATGCAAGTTTTGCTATCAAGGAGGTAAATATGCATCACCTTTTCGAAGGCGCTCACCTGAAAATGTGGTTAGTGAAATTAAAGATATCATCAATAAATACCATGTAAAAAATATCGTCTTTTGGGACGACAATTTCTGCATCTACCCAGAATGGATTTCACAATTCTGCTCTTTATTAAAACAAGAAAAAATAACATTAGATTGGTCTGTCCTCTCACGAGTTAATACAGTTACAAAAAACATGCTTCAAGAAATGGCTAATGCAGGGTGCTATAGTATCCAATTTGGGATTGAATCTGGTAACTCAGACATATTAAAACTTATTCGTAAAGGGCACACATTAGAACAATGTAGGGATGCTGTACGTTGGGCAAAAGACGTAGGAATGGAAACTCGCGCTTTCTTTGTTCTGGGTTTTCCAACGGAAACTCCTGAAATGAGCGAAGAAACTATCCGTTTTGCATGTGAACTAAACATCGATTACGTCGTCTTCTTCTCTTATTATGTAGCACCTGGAACACTTCTTGCAGAAATCGCCATGAGAGAAGGACAATGTTTTGAATTTATTGGACAACATATGCCCTCATACTTGCCAAACACATATCCAGATTTGGAAACACTGACAAGAAAAGTACAATCCGCATATCGGAGATACTATCTTAGACCTCGATATTTTGCTCGAACCATTGCAAGGACTATTCGTCGCCCCCATCATTTGAAAAATCAAATAAGGGCGTTTAATTATTGGCTTCGATTGAGTTTAAAAAAATGGACTCGCAACAAAAATTCAACAGTTAACATAACCTAAAAATAAAGGATAAACTATGAGAACAAATATGTTCTTTTATTACTTCATAACAGGATTTCTATTCTCAATAATCTTTCAACAAATAGGGATAACCGAAGAAATATATAATATAGGAAACCGACGAGAAATTTTTATTGATAATAAATTAATTGATAAATTAGAGAATATATTATTTAAGTTATGTGAGCCTATTCCTGCTGAGAAGGTTCTATATTTTGATAAACCGTGGGAGGGTAAACACAGTGGATATGTGACCTTAATCCATGACCAAGACATTTATCGCCTCTATTACAGAGGACTTCCTGTTTCAAAAGCCGATGGCTCAAATGCAGAAGTTACCTGTTATGCAGAAAGCACAGATGGTATTCATTTCACTAAACCATCTTTGGGACTCTTTGAAATAGCAGGTTCAAAAGACAATAATGTAATTCTTGCTAATGACCCACCATTCTCACACAATTTTGCTCCTTTTATAGACGAAAAGCCCAACATTCCCAAGGAAGAACGATATAAAGCAGTGGCAGGGACTTTTGATAGTGGTTTATATACCTTCGTTTCCCCAGATGGAATTCGATGGCGGAAATTATCAGAGAAACCTATACTTAAAGGGGCATCATGGAAAGAATTTGCGTTTGATTCTCAAAATGTAGTTTTTTGGTCTATTTTAGAACAAAAGTATATTTTGTATTTTCGCACCTGGAATGGTCCCAATCAAGAATACCGTTGGGTAAGTCGAACAACCAGTTCAGATTTTTTAAATTGGGAAAAACCTGTAGTAATGGATAAAGGAAACGCACCATGGGAACATATATATACCAATCAGACAATCCCATATTTCAATGCACCACATATCTATGTATCTTTATCGGCTCGTTTTGTCCCAGGATGTAAGGTTCTATCCGATGAGGAAATACAATCTATTGGCGTCGAAAAAGATTATAGTCATGATTGTTCTGATGTAATATTTATGAGTAGCCGAGGAGGGAATCTATATAATAGATTTTTCTTAAACGCTTTCTTAAAGCCTGAATATCCTATAGAAAACTGGGTATCCCGAACCAATTACCCTGTGAGAGGTATTGTTCCTGTAGGTGATTATCAAATGGCTTTTTATATTCAAAAGAATTATGCACAGGACACTGCATATATCCAGCGATATTTACTTCGTCTGGATGGTTTTTCCTGTCTCTCTGCTGGGTATACAGAAGGCATTTTTACGACTGTGCCGATAATTTTCAAAGGGAACAATCTGTTTCTTAACTTTGCCACTTCTGCTGTAGGTTATGTAAATGTAGAAGTTCAAGACATAAGTGGAAAACCACTATCTGGATATGAATTCGACAATTCTATTCCGTTAAAAGGAAATCGAATTAATTTCAAAGTATCATGGAATAGCACTGATAATTTATCTTCACTTCAAGAAACACCTATTCGATTATCCTTTAAAATGAAAGATGCAGATTTGTATACAATACAATTTAAGTAACAAAGGAGGTAGATATGCTTTATGAGGTATTCACTTTACTCCTTGTTTTTTTCGTAAATCAACAAAATATCATAAGTGACCCTCCCTTTTATAAAGACAAATTCAATTTGCTTTATTACATCGAAAATGGAGGGGAAAGTCACGAAATAACAAGATTAAAAGAATGGGATATAAGAAAAAAACATATATTCCAAAATATGCTCCTTGTAATGGGTCCTTTACCCGACCGTTCCCACCTACCTCCATTAGAGATGTATGTTGAAACTACAGAGGATATGGGGTCATATTGGCGAAAGAAAATTACATTTAATGCTGAAAAAAATGACAGATTACCTGCTTATTTATTAGTACCTAAAAATATTAACGGTAAAAGGCCTGCTATTGTATGTTTACATCAAACTATCGATATTGGGAAAGCCAGTCCTGTAGGTATTGGCGATGCAAAAAATAGACATATTGCAAAAGAACTCGCTGAACGAGGCTATATTGTAATTGTTCCTGATTATCCAGGTTTTGGTGATTATAAAATTGATGTTTATGCTATGGGATATGCCAGTGCAACGGCCAAAGGGATTGGAAATCACCGTCGTTGCATTGACTTTCTACAAACAATGGAAGAGGTTGATAAAAATAAGATTGGAGCCATTGGTCATTCTTTAGGTGGGCACAACACCCTATTTTTAGGGGCTTTTGATAAGCGAATTAAAGCAATGGTTACCAGTTGCGGTTTTACAAGTATGAAAAAATATTATAATGGCGACTTAACAGGGTGGTCTCACAAAGGCTATATGCCAAGAATAAAAGAACAATACCAGTGTAACCCAGATCTACTCCCATTTGATTTTACAGAAATTCTCGGAACACTTGCTCCTCGTCCTGTTTTTATCAATGCCCCTATACATGATAATAATTTTGAAGTATCAGGTGTAGATGATTGTGTCAACTCTGCAAAAAAGATTTATGCACTATATAAAGCAGAAGACAACCTAAAGGTAGTCCACCCTGATTGTGGACATGATTTCCCCCCTGAAATTCGAGAAGAAGCCTATCAATTTTTAGATAAACATTTAGATTTTTCTCAGAAATAGTTTATTTATTATTCTGCAATTTTGCAGTCAAATATTCTTCAAAAAAAGATTCAACAAATACACCTCTATTCTGTAGTGCATAATATTCATGTAACGCTTTTTGATAATCTTTTTCAACAAATATGAAATTTAGAAGATTTGTCCATGTTTTGTAATATCCATCTTCACACTCTGTAGCTGAATAAAACCATTCTTTTGCTTCCTCTTCTCTATCTTGAGATAAAGCAATTACACCCAAAGCAACTCGTGGAAGAGCAAGGTCAGGATGTATTTCAACTATATAATGAAGTTTTTCCTTTGTAGATTTAATATCACCCCTAACAGAAGTCATGATTGCATCGAAACACAAATAAGCCAGTTTTAAATCTTTATCGAATTGAATTGCTCTATTTAGGAAATATTCTTTATATTTCGGGCTAATACTTCTCTGGCTTATTTGGTAGTATCGTAAGGATTTTATAAGGTTATTTGTGTCATTCCCTTTTTGAAGTGTGCTATATAAGTTTTTATATTGCAATCTTTGAAGAGGATCCATTATTAATTTCTCGAGCAAATATACTGCACATTCCTTATACCCCGTCTCAACATAGGAAAGAACTAAATCCGATATTGTAAATTTCAGTGATTCATCTGACAAATCTTTTACATTCCAATTATGATAGTTTACTCCTTCCAGAGGTGTGATTTTGTATATTCGAATAGGTTCTATCCCATAAAAATCATAATACTCATATTTAATCTTGTTTTCTTTTAATAATTGCTCCAAATCAGAAGACCCAAAATCACTAAAATAAAAAGAAACATATATAAACCATATTTTTTTACTAAAACATTTACTATCCTGTTGGAATAGCCCAGAAACTATAGGGATAAAAGTCTCTACATTTTCTACAAAGGAGACAGGAATATTTTTGTCTTTCATATTAAAAGAAAAAACATCTTTATTAATGGCTTGATAAACAAAAACAGGAGAGTTTTCTCGCTCTAAGAAAGCCCGTTGTTCAATAAAATGAACTGCTTTCTGCCAATTTGTACGTTGAGGTCCCGGAAGCGTAATAAATAATTGATAACAAAAAATGAGTGTTAACAAAAATAATATTAATCTTTTCAAATATTTATTATTACTTGTGTTTATAAAATACCCATAAAGCAAATATACAGCAAGACTACTATAAAGAGTGTATCTTGGGAATATACATGGTCTCCATAGAAACGAAATAATGTATAAAATTATGGGAGGGAATAAAATAAATAAAACAAGTAAGAAAATTTCATCCTTTATTCCACTTTCATCTTTTAGATTTTTTAATACATATTTCAAAACAAACAAAATTATTCCGATATTTATAACTAATAGAGATAAGTCCATTATAGGATGGATGAATACCAAGTAATTAGGTACTACTTCATTAATAGTCCTTACCTGATATGTCAAACCCACTGCATCATCAGCAAATAAATCCCCTAAAAATTCATATAGAGTTGGTATTTTAAACCAGAAAGATTCCTCTGTTGAATAATATTTTAAATTCAAAATATAAAGTAATGGGAAGATACTTATAATTATTTGGGAAAAAACAAAAGAATACTTCTTATATCTCTTTGCTTTATATGTAAAAAGTACCCAAAGTATTTCTATACCAATAATAAGAATGGCAAAGGGGTGAGTCCATAAAAGAACAAAATTTATAATTGTTAATATAATCCATTTTTGCTTTTTATCCTCTTCTACACATAAAAGTAAAAAGTATATAGAAAGAGTACAAAGAAAAGTCAACAATACATACATCCGTATTCCCTGTCCAAAAAAGCGATGTATTGGGGAGAGAGCAAAAAACAACCCCGCTAACAATCCAATTTTATAGGAACCTAATTTCTTACCAATAAAAAGTAAAATAGGGATTGTTATTACACTTAACAGGACAGAAAAAAAACGCAAACCCAAAACAGAAGGAGAAATATAATGCCAGAATAGATATTCAAGAACATAATAAGCAGGCATAGTGGCAGGGTCATAAAGAGGATTTAAGAAAAGGAATTCTTTTAATGACCCAACATTAATATGAACTAAACTGGAATATTCATCCCACCAAACCGATTCATCTGAAATATTATATATACGGAGACCAAATGCTAATAAAATAATGAATATGCAGTATATATATGCATGGATTTTATATATCTGACATATTCCTTTTCTTTCCACAATGAGGTCCTGATTGTAAGTTTAAACTAATTAGATTCATATTCACAGTTTAACAATTAGGCTTTTCAGAATTCCATAGTCCTTTTGTTGCACGGTGAATAAAAATAGGGAGGTAATATGGTAACAATAATGGTTTCGGATAACTACGTAACAATCGGTAAATACGTATCGGGTCCACATAAAACTTTTTCATTGCTTTCCGCTGATATGAAAAAAGAACCTTATCAGGCAAATCAGTTAGATTAACATTCATTGCAGAAAAATCCATGTTATTATAATTTAATTTTTCAAGTTTCTCTGGTTTGTTTTCTTTAACCCATTCATATAGAGGTGTACCTGGAAAAGGTGTTACTGTAAAGAAGCTTGCGGTATGAAAACGAGATTTACATGCGACATCAATAGTTTGTTGAAGTTCTTCTTCAGTTTCTGTAGGAAAACCCATCATACAAAAACCAGTAATGTAAATATTTTTTTTAGCAGTTATTTCTACCGCTTTTAGAAATTTATCTATATCTAATCTTTTACATGTAAACTTTTGTAATCGTGGTGAACCTGTTTCCAATGAAAATCCACACAAATAAGTACCTATTGAATGCATTGCGTCTATCACTTCTTGTGTTGCAATATCTCCACGAATTGCTGTTGGGAAAGCCAGTTCTATCTTTAATCCCCGTTTATGCACCAGTTCGGCAATTTCTATGACTCTCCGCTGATTAAAATTAAAGTTATCATCCAAAAATTCAAAATCAGTAACATTATATTTTTTGGCAAAGAATTCTATTTCGTCCACGACTCGTTCTGCTGAATGCATCCTTATCTTCCGCCCAAAAATAGAATGACACCACATACATTGATATGGACATCCCCGACTACTAAACAATGAGACATATTTTCTCCGCACAATAGGTGCGATAGATTGATGTTTCCAGTAACGGGACAAATCAATTAAATCGTATGCGGGAAACGGTAGTTCATCTAATTCTTCAATCATAGGTAACATTCCAGGATTATTAATGATTTGCCCATCACTACTTTTCCAAATAATCCCCTGGATATTCTGCAAATTGCCCTTTTCTGGATAACTTTCTATAATTTGTTTTAAGGCTATCTCTCCTTCTCCTGGAACAACCACATCAACATCTACATCATTAAATACATTATCTCTAACAGCAGAAGCATGAGGACCACCAAGTAGTATCCATGATTCAGGACAGACTTCACGAAGTAATGGCACCAAATTAGGCAATTGATACGCAAATGTTGTAAGAGTAGACAAGCAAATAATATGTGGCGCAAATTTGCTAATCTGTTTGCTCAACTCCTCTACGTCATAATTTTCAAGTCTCTGATTTATAACACAAATATCCAAGTCTTTTAATTCTCTGCGTAAATAAGCAGAAAGATATAATATTCCCATTGGAGGTGTTGCTAATGGGTATAAAGGTCTCCTCAACCCCAAATTAACTAAAATAATCTTTTTCTTTGTCATCAATGTATCACCTGTTTAGTTAGTATTATAACAATAATAAAAAAGGTATCTAAATAGCATGAAAAAATTTTTCATAAGTATGCGCAGGTATTGCGTGGATTTTACATAAAATCCATACAAACCATTGAAATTTTCTGAGCAATGGATAGTATGAAGGGTAATCAGTAAAATATTTATTTGGTGCTTTTACAATTTCTTCAAACTCCTCCCGAGTTAAACCTTGTTTCCTAAGGCAGTGTTCTATTCGTTCCTCATCCTCAAAAAAGGGCGGTTCAGATAGTGCTTTTAACGCATCTTCCCGAGATACAACTCCAGTTCTTACTTTTGCTGATAGTTCAACCACCCGCCAGTCAAAACCAAATTTTCTACGTGCATAGTAATAAACTAAAGTAAATAATTCATTATCTAAATGGTGTTGTCCCGTGTCTTTCCAATCAAATTTTTCCTCTAATAATTTTTCTACTTTCTCTCCTGTATCGTCATAATAATTGGTAACATTTATCACTCGGATTCCTTTCCAGAGAATCCAATAAATCATATCTTTCAATTCTATATTTTGAAAATGTTTTAACGGTATCGTGCAATATCGTGCTACAATAGCACGAGTATATCTCCCATCAATATAATTCCATTTTAATGGTGTAACACCTTCTTCCCTAAAAGAATGGCTTAAAATAATATATTTAACATTTTCTTTTTCCGCAGTACGGAATAAACTACTTGCAATTCCGATGTCATCGGTCAGGTCAATATAAGGGACACAAGCACGGATTGTAGCATTGGTCAATTCCCGAGATTCAGGCCAATCCATAATAATCGTATGTAACTCTACATCTAATTTATCGCACAATTTAGCAAGATTCGTTTTTGCAATTTCTGAGTCCCAACCATTGTCAAAATGAACCGCCAGAGGTCGTAATTTCATAATTTCTTTAACATAATATAAGCAATACGAAGTATCTCTTCCTCCACTAACACCAACAACACAATCATATTTTTTACCCTTTCCATCCCTTCTTATTTTCTCTGCAATTTTTTGTAATATCATAGCCCCTTTTTCGCCAACTGGAAAACGTTTATCCAAATCATCATGCATGTGACAGAAATTACATATTCCATATTTATCTAATCGCACTCCTGGAATAGATGTATCCATGACACATCGTTTACATAATACTTTATTTTCGTGTTGGCTCATATTTGTGTGACCTTACTTATAATCGTGACAATTCCAAATCAATAGGCTTTTTAGGGTCTCTTTTCCTAATATGTTCTGGTTTAAAGTATTCTAACAGTTGTTCTTCTGTAGGATAAGTTATTAACACTGTCCTTCGAGGACCGTAAAAAAGGAAGAATGCGCCACATGCCACCGCAGAAACTCCCGACTGGTAATATGCATCCGCTAAATCTTTAACAGAACCTGCTCCTCCACATGCAATTACAGGAATTTGAACATTATCCGTAATCATTTTTATTAAGTCTAAATCATACCCTTCAAGGGTTCCATCTCTATCAATACTCGTAATTAATATTTCACCTGCTCCTTCTGCCTCTACTCTTTTTGCCAATTCTATTGGGTTTAGACCTGTAGATTTTCGCCCACCATGTGTAAATACCTCATATCCACCATCTACTTTACGTACATCAATAGATGCAACAATACATTGCCTCCCAAACTGTTCTGCGGATTTTTGTAATAAATCGGGGACTTCAATTACAGATGTATTAAGAACCACTCTATCAGCCCCCGCATTCAATAATTCTCTTATGACATTAATACTGCTAATTCCTCCCCCAACAGTAAAAGGCATCGAGGTTTCTGCTGATATTTGCTTCACCACTTCTATTTCAGGAGGCCGATTTTCAAGTGTCGCAACTATATCAAGTAATATTAGCTCATCTACATTATGCTGGTTAAATACACGAGCCGCATTAATTGGACAACCTACATACTTAGGGTTTGAAAATCGAATCGTCTTTTCCAAACCCCAATGACGTAATAAAAGAACAGGTATTACTCTAACTTTTAGCATTCAACACCTCGTTAAGAAAATTTTGTATTAACATTGTCCCACCAATATAACTTTTTTCAGGATGAAATTGGGTCGCATAAATGTTCCTATTCTCATATAAAGAAATGAAAGGAATCCCATATTCGGTTATCCCGAGTTTACCCTCAATTTCCTTTAACGGGACAAAATAAGAATGTGCAAAGTAAAAATTTGGTTTTTCTATCATTCCTGATAATAAGGATAATTCTTCTTTATTTGTTTTCACATCGTTCCAACCGATATGAGGCACTCGAACAAAGTCTTTTACAACACTTCTTATATGATATACATTTACAGGTATCCACCCCAGTCCTTTTGCCTTACCTTCTTCACTAAATTCTGCCATAATTTGGAATCCTAAACAAATACCCAAAATAGGTTTCTTTAATTCTAAAACATAGTGATTTAATTTTTTTGTTAAGCCAGATTTTGTTAAAAAATCCATAGCACTTCCACAAGCACCGACCCCAGGCAAAACAATGGCATCAAACGAATCTAAGTCGGTTTCTCTATTTATAACTTCAATTGAGACACCTGCCTTATAAAAAGCACGATAAACGGAATGAATATTTCCAGCCGAGTAATCAATAATTGCTATTTTTAATCCTTTATTTTTATTGGTTACAGTTTCCATCAAATTCATTCCAAAAGTCTTGATTTCGTCCTACTATAAAATTATTTAAAAATAAATAATCCAGTCCTGACTCAATAAATGTCTGCAATGCTTCATTTGGTGTACGAACAATTGGCGATTCATGCATATTGAAACTTGTATTTAAAACGACACTTGTCCCTGACAACTTTTTATAATGCTTTAATATCTCATAAAATGTTGGATTATTTTCCTTCTTTACAAGTTGGGCTCGTGTCGTTCCATCAATATGAACAACTGCCCCATGTTCTTCTTTCATTTCTTGTGTACTACGAAAACAGCAAGTCATGAACTCACCTGCATGCCTTGCCTTCTCATATCCTATCAAAAAATGCCCCGCATCCTCATCTAAAAGAGCGGGGGCAAAGGGCATAAAGTCACTTCTCTTCAACATAATATTTAACTTTTCAGTTATATCTCGCATAGTTGAATCGCACAAGATAGACCTATTCCCTAATGCACGGGGTCCCCATTCCATTTTATCATCAAATCGGGCAATAATCCTTTTATTGTAAAGACACTTCGCAATAATACTATTTATTTGGTGGCTTTCAAGTTCCTTAAACGGCAGTTTATATTGGTCTATCGCCTTTTTTGTTTCTTCTTTGCCATACGCATCACCCCAAAATGCATGTGGAAGCGATTTTGGATAAAAACGAAATTGTGAACTTATTGCTCCTAAACTTAACCCTCCATCACCCATATTTGGATATACAAATAATTCCTCAACTTCCTGTAATTCATGTATTTTCTGGTTTAACAATACATTTGCAAAGACACCACCTGCAACAGTCACCTTATTTAGTCCTGTTCTTTTTATCCAATATTTCACTAAGGAGCAAACCGTTTGTTCTAAAATATTTTGTGACCATGCACATAGGTCTTCCCGTGAATATTTTTCTAATAATTGCAAAAGCCATACTCTCAATTTTTTACCATAAGGACCTTTATATAAAAGGATATCTTGATTCCATGAAAATGGGTTGTCATGTTGAATCCTATTTGCATCCCCGTGAGCAGAGAGCCCTGTTAATTTTCCCTCATCTCTACATGGGACAAAACCTAATACCTCTGTTAAATTTTCGAAAAACAAACCAAACGAACTTTTAGCAGAGGATTTCCATAATCTTGTGATTGTATTCCCTTCTCCTTTAGAAACGGTCAAAGATAAACCGTCTCCCATTCCATCTGCAGTTACGATAAGTGCCTTATCAAATCCAGAACAGAAATAACTTCCCCATGCATGGGCTTCATGATGTTCTATAAAATGAATATCTATTTCTTTAGATAAGTCTGGCAATCTTTTTTGGATAATTTTCTTAAGAATAAAGGCGAGTTTCCGTTTCATCGCATCAGTAGGATTTATGTAGCTTATTGGATTATAGGACACAGCCCATTCTGTAATATTATTCCATAAACTTACGCTACCCTCACTATGTTTTTTTTCCCTTCGTGCATCGAATGCTTTCTTTTGTAAGTTTGGAAATATTCTAAATAATGGGAACGGAGTTACAAATCCTGAAACGCAAACTGATTCTATCTCTTTAATTGAAATTCCTGTCTGTTTTAACGCTGACTGCAGAGATTGATACGGAAATCCACCTTCATTTTTCCTCCGTGTATATCGCTCTTCATTTGACATAAATAAAATATGGTCATCATCACAAATAGTAACTCCAGAATCAAAGAAATCTTCACTAATACCTAAAATAAGCATTTACTTATAACCTTTAACATCACTATCATAACAAAGTAAATTTACATCCATAATGCATTCCAGATAGCAGATGGATTTAGTTGCCATATTAAAGCAAGTTCTACAATTGGTGCACACCAGCATGTGGCACATCCTTGAGGAACTTTTAAATTCTTTAATAATTTATCAAAAGAGTGGTCATTATTTTTACTCAAATTATTGCTTTCTTTTCCATACAATCTCCTTGTCTCATACAAATGACATGAAAGCAATGAACCATCGGGCTCAATAGTAAATGTAAGCCTTCCCGCAGGGCACCAAATGTTATGTGGTTCAGGCCAATAACTTAAATACTTTAAGCCTGCATAAGAGTTCCGAACAGGATAACCTTTCCGCTTTGCGTCAATTACTTTTTTTATAACCTGAGTATAATCTTCTCTTTTTGGAGCAATCGGATTAATGTTTAACGAAGAATCAAGGTGAAGAGTTGCAGGCTGAAACATTACTTTAACATTCATTTCCTTTGCTCTTTCTAAAACAAAATCTATAGCCCCAATATTTATTTTTGAAATCACACATAAAAAGGACATAGAGATATTTTTACTTTTGCAGAAATTAACAACATGAAAAAGACGCTCATATGTGCCTTTACCGCGAATTGCATCATGTACATCTGCTGGACCATCAAAACTAAGATTTATGTGGTCTACGACATGTTCTATTCCATCATACTTTTCTATTCCTGAACCTGTAGAACTCAAATAAACACTAAACCCCAAAGATTTGGCATATCCTAATATTTTCATAATGTCCTTTTTAACAAGTGGCTCACCACCTCCAAAAGTAATCCATCTAATACCCGTCTTATATAAAATAGATAGCCTTTCAAGTATTTCATTTGTTTCCAATTCTTTGATTTTCAATTCATTTGCACCACAATATAAACATTGATACGGACACCGAAAAGTAAGATTCCATTCTGCAAATAGAGGTGCATTAACTTTAAATATCTTAAGTTTTACCCAAGAGTAGATAATCGCATGTATTCGACTAAGATTTTTCAATAAAAGAACCATTTGAATCGTTCACCAACATTGCAAGTTTATGTAATTTCAATTTAAACAGGGCTAACCAACCAAAAGGAATCCATATCCAAAATGTAATTATACGAAACAAACCAATAGAAACAATTATTTCTGGCAATTGAATATTTATCCAGTGAAGCGAAATGCTTAACGTCGTCTCTATAATACCTATACCTCCAGGGATACCGCTACAAATTGCCAATAATATATTTCCCAAAATAATAATCTGAACCTGAGACAAATATAACCCTGATTCACTACCACCTAATAGTAAATAAAACATAATTCCATTTATTGCCCAGCCAATAGAACAAAGAACACTTAATATAATTACATAATGAAAATCGAACAATTCTTCTGGAATAAAAATATTCCATTTTTTTAACAAATAGTTCGATATTTTCAATACTACCGGAAACAAAAATAAAGACACAAAGCATAACCCGAGAGGAATCATGAAAAAGCCTGAATAAAACCCTAATGAAATCAAAATAACTACTATGGCACCTTCACATACACAAAGCAAATAAAAAAACTCGATGGACACTGTTTTTGTTATCGGTTGTTTTGTTGCCTTCGACAATACATATGCTCGCAAAACTCTTCCTAACTGAGCTGGCAAAACGATTCCAGCCCCTTGTGATAAATAAATCCATAGGTTTTCTACAAATGGAGACTTCGCCCTCGCACGGACTACGACAGAACGCCATAACATAAAATCTAAAATCCAATCTGCAAGTCTTAATCCACAAGCCCCTAAAAAAAGTCCCCATCTACTTGTTATAGTATTCTTTATCTCCAGCAAATTCTCTGATTTAAGTTGATATACACCAACAATAGTAAGAATTGCTAAAATAATAAAACCTGAAAGGTGAACTGCATTCTGTATCTTATTTTTACTAAAATGAATCATTGAAATTACTTTATTTATTAAGGATGTTTAATGATACCACGTCGATGGGTATATATTTTACCTGCTGAATACAAGCAAGTGCTAAATCCGCCAGAAGCATTATTAACTAATGAACTTCTTATTGCTAAGTGGGAAGAGGATTTTGCTAATTTACTTGGCTCAAAAAATGGCGTTTCTGTATCGTCGGGACGGGTTGGATTAAAACTTATATTACAACATCTTAAAATACAAAATGGGGACGAAATCATTATTCCTGCCCTTACATTAAAAGCACTGGTTAACATAATTGAATCATTAGGAGCAAAACCTGTTTGTGCAGATATAGACCCTAAAACACTTAATATTACACCTGAAACTGTTTCTAAACAAATTACAAAAAGAACAAAAGCAATTATCGCTTTGCATACCTTTGGAAATCCGTGTCTCATAAAAGAGATATGTGAGATAGCGGACCATCACAATATCCCCGTTATTGAAGATTGTGCCCATGCATGTGGTGCCAAAGTGAAGGATAAATTTGTAGGAACATTCGGATATGCCGGTTTTTTTAGTTTTGATATTTCAAAGCCAATTAACACATATGGTGGCGGGATGGTTGTCAGTCAAGACGAGACATTAATAAACTACATAAGAAATTATAACCTACAATTAAAGCAAGACTTAAAAGAAATTAAGAAAAAAGCAAAATCTATCCAATTTGAACAAACTTTGTATAACTCAAAATTGATGTACCTTATTCTATTTTTTAGAACTCAACGATTCTTCTTCAAAATCATAGAATTTATATACCGCAAGTTTCAGAGTGTTCCACCTGAAAATATAATTTATAACCCATTACAATCCGCTATTGGAATAGAAAAATTGCCCTCTCTCATATCAAGGATTGAACATCGGAATGAAACTGCACAATTATATCGGAAATTACTTTCTGATAAAATACACATTCCTTATGTAGATAGTGACAATACCCCTTCCTATTACATGTTTACCATTATCCTCCCTATAAATGCACGTAAAGCATGCCGTTCCCTTTTATTCCGTGGTATTGATACTGCCTTTGAAGAAGAAGTCATTGATAACGTGGCTCCTTTAATAGATAGTTCATCCTGCCCCAATGCAAACAGTGTTTACCCTTATCTATTAGCCTTACCTTTTTATGATGGCATATCAGAAGAAACAGTAGAGTATATATGTACTTGTTTGAATAGCCTTGTTTCCTAAATCAAAGTTAATGCTTTTCTACTTTATCTATCTTTGTTAGCATTCTTTTAACATCTTCATTATCAGGTTGTATTTTTAGTACTTCCTCAAGAATCTCATTAGCTTTTTCTTTCTGGTTTAGCATTATATACACATCAGCGATTTCAAGTAGGGCTTTCACGATACTTTCGTTAGATATATTCTCTTTATCTTTATATCGTCTCAATGCTTCTTGAAACAGAGATAATGCTTCTTCAAAATGTCCTGCTTCCTTTTTAAATAAAGCATAATCAGCCCACCCTTCCCCGTCACTGGGATAAATTTCAATGGCTGTTTTATACGCTTTCTCTGCCTCATCATATCGTTTTTGGATTTTATATAGATTGCCTAAATTTCTCCAAGCAAGTGGAAATTTATATTGCAAATTTATTGCCTCTTTTAGATGTTTTTCTGCCAAATCATACATATTGACTTGAAGTGCATAAAATCCTAATGCGTTATGAAGATTATGGTCTTTAGGTTGTTTTTCCAATGCTTTTTCAAAATATGAAATTACCTTTTCCAATTCACCTTTTGCATAAAAAGCCTCCGCAATATTATAGAGTGCATTTATCAAGTCGGGTTTTATAGATAACGACTTTTGATAAAACTCTATTGCTTTATCCATATCACCTGCCAAAAAAGCATGATATCCTAAATTATTATATGCCAATGGATTTTTATCGTCTATTTCAAGGGCCTTATTATACATTTCTTCAGCCTCTTTCATTCTTCCCATTCTGTCATACAAAACTCCCAAATCATAAGGGATATAAGAATTATCGGGGCTGTTTACCATACCTTTTTGATATAATTCGATAGCCTCCTCAGTATTCCCTCGTTTTTCCGCCAATTGTGCCAAGTTATAATATGCCAACTCATCGTTAGGTCTTATTTTCAGTGCCTCGTAAAACTTTTTTTCTGCTTCATCCCATTTATTTAACTTTACTAATAAACTTCCCCAATTATTTAATACCAATGTGAAATCGGGAACAATTTCTAATGCCTTCTTAAAATGTTCAATAGCCTTCTCTGGGTCATCATCTTGTATCAAAATGGCTAATTCCCTATGAGCCCGTGCATCGTTAGGGTTCATTTTTATCGCCTTTTCAAGATAAGTTATTGCCTCTTCTTTGTTTCCCATTCGAGATAATACCTGTCCTATCATGTAACAAACGTTCTGGAAATCTGGGTTAACATTTAGAGCCAATTTCAATTTTTCCAACGACTTTTCATACTCCCCCTGATTAGCGTAAATAGCCCCCATTTTAGCAATAACATAGGAAAATTGTGGGTATGCCTCTAATGCTTTCTCATAACAATAAACCGCCTGTTCATAGTCTTTTTTTATCTCCATTATTTCACCCAATTCATTCCATGCTCTGGCATCTCTTACATTTAGTTCCACTGCTTTTCGGAAATATGTTTCTGCTTCATTTAATCGCTCCTGTTTTTTTACCACACAGCCTAAAAGGTAAATACTATCCTGATATTCAGGATTTAACTCGATGGCTTTTTTAAAGCTATTCTCTGCTTCATTCAAGTTATCTTTGGCAAACAAAATTCTCCCCAAACGTTCATAGGCATAAGCAAAGTCTGGCTTTGCAGATATTGCCTGTTGATAATAGTCTCCTGCGGTGTCCCATTCACCATCATCCGCAAGAATATTTCCCAGTTCGCAAAGTGCCCTTGCATCTTTGGGATTTAATTCTATCGCTTTTACTAAGGTATTTCGTGCTTCTTCAAGTCGCCCCAAATTTCTCAGTTCCCTTCCAATAAGATAGTAAACATCTTGATATGATGGGTCTGTCTCTAATGCCTTTTTATAAAAAGCCAACGCCTCTTCAGAACGTCCTTGTGATGAAAGTATTCTACCGTATTTATCTAAAACATAGGTGAAATCAGGAACAATTTTTAGTGCCTTTTCATAGTGGGCAAGTGCTTCTTTCCAATTTCCTTGACGTTCAAGAATTTCACCTATCTCATTATGTGAACGGGCATCATCTGGATTTAGCTCCAGTGATTTTCTAAAATATTTCTCCGCTTTATCATCATCTTTTAATGCGAGATAGGTTTTGCCAAGATAATAGAACATATCTTGATAACTTGGGTCTAAACGAATGCCTTTTTCAAATTGCTCCTTCGCTTCCTTAAAATACCCTGCTTTATATAAGTCTTTGCCCAACCGATGGTGCATATAGGGTAAGCTTCTCGGCATATAAATAAGAGTTTGTGCCTCTTCCAACGCTTTCTCTATCTCTCCTCGTCTCAAATAAGAATCGGCTCGTTGATAATGCCATCTCGCCAAATCTGGCTCAAAAGGAACCCATTTTACAGAGATAAAAATAAAACTTATAAAAAGAACGGATAACCAACGAGTCAAAACTAAATAATTTTTATTTTTAAGGCATAGCCATAAGAAATAAATGACGTTTGCACCTATTAAAAGAAATAGGGGTATTACAGGGACACGTGCTCTCCCATTTACAAAAAACATAAGAAAACTGCCTAAATATGTTGCAATAAATAAATAGATTATGAGTAATAATTCCACAGAATATGTGCCATCAGAGTAAACGAAAAGTTGAGATAGTTTCTTTTTTTTAAATCCAGACTTGATATTGAAAATCAGAAGCATTGTTCCTGTAATAAAGAGACCACCTGCCCACGGAAATGTTGGTAGATATTTTAACGGGGGATAATGTTTTATCTCATAATAAACAACTTTATTACATGTAATTTCGATAGGACACCAAAGAAGAATTGCCTTTTTTAAAACCTGTATTGCGGTCTCCTTAGGATGATTTTTAATATACTCTATTGCCATTTGTGCAAATATTTTTGAAGCATCAGCATGCTTTAAATTTTTTATTCCCAATTCTTTTCCCAATCCCTTTACCACATTCACATAATCACGTGCAGTCCAGTTTCCTGTTCCCTCCAATTTTTGCAAATATTGATTCCATGGCGTTGTGCCATCAGCCTCTGGATTGTTGCCGATAAATAAATTTTCACCAAAGTACGTTGAAATAAGAACCCACTCCCCCGATGCCACATAATTTCGAAGGGTAATTGGTATGATAGGAATAAAAGTAAAGATGAAAAGAGCAATCCACGAAGGAACAAATGCAAAATACTTTCTCTCTTTTAATGTAATCCAAACCATCCACAAAGCTATAAAAGGACCAAAAGAAAGAATATTTGGCCTCATGGTAGCATAAGCACCAATGACTAAGCCTAATAAGATACACCAGTACCACTTTTTATAAATACTCCACCGATATAGGATATAAAATATAAGCACGACAAAAAAGACAAATAATGCGGGGTCATTAACCTCTCCTTCCCAATATACAAACACACCATAAGTAGCGACTAAAAAACTAAATATTACGCCTACCCATTCATTAAATATCGCTTTACCTAAATAATAGGACAATAAGACTGTCAATATTCCCGCAATAGCGTTGATAATTCGGGGAGTCATGTAGCTATCGGAAATAAATCGATATAGGAAACTTAAAAAATAACCATGCCCTGGAGGACGAAAAAAAGGAGTTGTTCGCATTTCAGGGTCAGTTACACCTTCAGGAACACTCCAATCACCTGTCAAAATAGCCCGTGCAAAATAATCCTGAACTTCTGGGTCTTGTTGTAATGCTGAATAATCAGGTGCATAGCGATAAATCTCATACAAATACCAAACCCTTAGAAATACCGCAAGTAAAAGAATACAAAATAAAACAAACCGAACATTAAAAACCTTGGTCATTGCTTATAATTACCTTAAAACGGAAAAGAACAACCTCTACTTTTATGAAAGAACATGACTTCCCAAAAAAAATTATAATGCATAAATAAACGGGGAAATCACGCCTGCATTTCCAGCAAATATAAATAATGCAGCCAATAAAAGTAGTGTAATGATAATCGGGGCAAGCCAATATTTCTTACGAACTTTCATAAAATCCCAGAATTCTTTAATCAATTCTTTCATGAACAATGCCTCCATAAGAGTATTATTAGTTAATATTATACAAAAAATAAGTTCTCATTACTGCACTATATTCTTTACCCGTGTTAAGAAAGGAATAACTATTTCTTGTAACTCAATGCCAATTTCTTCTACCCTACGTATATACAAATGATAAGCCATCAATGATGGAATAGCAATAATAAGTCCCACTACTGTTGTAATTAAGGCTTTGGAAATACCTTGTGCAAGCATTTGAGCATTTCCAAGCCCTCCTACTGTAATTACATTAAATATATCAACCATCCCTAAAACAGTTCCCAACAGTCCCAAAAGAGGACTAATCACTGCAATTACCTGCAAGAGTGTTAGCCCCCGCTCAAGATTGGTTATTTGCGTCCTACCTAAAATATGAATATGTTCAATCAAAACTTCTTTAGGTTCGTTCTTCATGTTTATAATTTCATTAATAAGCGCACCTAATGGCGACGAAGACTTTTGAGAAGTTAATCGAATAGTCTCCAAATCCTTTTCTGTATGTACATAAGATAACGACTGAACAAGATGTGAAGGAATAACTTTTAACTTACGCAATGCAAAAAACCGTTCACAAATAATAGCCAATGAAAGAATTGAACATAACCCTAAAGGTATCATAACCCATCCACCTTGATACAACATATTCCACCAATTCATCATTAAACTCCTTACATAAAACGGAAAGTCCAACGTATTTGCAAGTTTTTATTCTGATATATATCTGGCACCTGAAATGAAAATGGAGAAAACGGTGAAGCCTTTTGCAAAGCTTCTTTACAAATTGCCGTATAAAATGGGTCATCAGGTTGCCCGACCACTTCTATTTTAACAATTTTACCTTCTGAATTTATCTCGCAATCGATAATAACTTCTGTAGATTTTGTTCCTGAATAACGAGTAAGCAAAAAATGAATCCAGTATTGTTCTACCTTCTTTTGAATCTGCCTTAAATAGGGTGCTAATTGGTCTTGGAGAGCTTCAAAACCAAGGATTCCCTCTTTTTTTACTTGATTATATATTTTACCTTGGGGTTTCTTAGAAAAAGATTTTAATAAATCTGATGGATTTTCTGTATCCTCCTGTACTTGTTTGGCACCTGTCTTATTTTCTGAATCCGTATCTTTTGGTTTAAAGGGACTACTTTTTTCTTCCATCACTACCTTAGGACTATCATTATTTCCCTTTAATATTTTTTTTGCTGAAACACCTTTTTTATCTGTTATATTTTCTGACGTTATTGTTTGAGATAAATCTTTTTTAGGAATTACATTTGCAACTTGCATTTTTTTAGATTCTGAACCTAATGTTTCATAATCCGACTTCTCGTTTAAAAGAGGGCCTGGTTTATCTCCTTGTTTTACCTCGAGACCTGATGCAACTGTATTTACTTCAGCAATATTTTCTGTATTTTGAGGTTTCTCTTCGGAAGGTTGAGATACTTCCACAAGTTTCTTAATTGATTTTTGTTGTTCTTGATTTATAAATTTAACTACAATGGGTTGTGTCTTTTCTGGAAATAATGCAACTTGAGAACGAACAGGAAGTTTCATCAATAATGACAAAAAAAGAAAATGCATTGCTATTGAAGTCACAATATAAAAACTCATACGACGTAAGTACAACGATTTTTTATCCACTGAAATTGAAGTAACCCTTATAATCATCGAGAGACATTCTTTTTAACTTTATTGTCCCGATTTCATAAAAACTATTGTTTCGTCTTTGATAGTATATATATATGTTTTGTCTAACCATTGAAATGTAATTAAGTCAAGAGCTGTTTTTAATTTCAGTTTATTTAAATAACACGGATTCACAGGAAGCATCTCTGTACCTGGCATCATTTCTATGGACAAACTTGTTTGATTGGCAATCACGGATACAACCTTTGATAACGGTTCTGCTCCATAATAAAAAGGTAATGATATTCTATTGTTTAATGTTACTGGCTTAGGAAGAGAAATAATAACTTCTTTTTCTAATAAAGGATTTTTGGTTTCATTCTCAAAAGCCTTACAATTTTCCAAATCATTTTTGCGATTATTTAATATAGAATAATAAAATATAAAATTATCTGTGGCACAATATTTTAAGTTTTGTGGGACAATTCTGGCACTTTTTAGTATCATTTCTAAGGCAACAGAAAGTGGCAAGTTAGATATTACAATCTCACCCGACGGCAATTCAGCAATACTATTATCAGCAACAATATTACATCCATAAGTAAAATTAAGACTATTAAAGACATTGAATAATTGTGTGCCAGTTCCAAATGCAGCAGATACGATAATTGTGTCGTACTTATTAGGTAACCCTTCCATAGATAGGGCTGTCATATTTTCATAGATAGTTTGTTCCGCGGGATATAAAAAGAAATAATTGTTACTATTTTGTATAGACATATTTGTAACATTTGCGATTTGTGAAATTAACTCTGGAATTTCCTTTGCAGGTTTTTCAATTTTTACCCAACGCGTCTCTGAACCATTTAATATAGAAATTGAAATAGGCTGTTCAGTACCTAAACGACGTATAACTACATTTAACAAAGCAGACTCTTTTAGTATCTCACTAAGAGATTCATTTAATGTTATTACGTCATCATTTGTTGTGTTATTTATCGGCTTTTCTCTTGCAGATGTAGATTTGCATGAGAAATAACTTATAATCAAACCTATAAAGATTGTAAATAAAAATAAAGATTTTAATTGTTTCATATTCATTTCTGGATTATTTTATAGAACATAAATAGTTTAATAGAATATCATACAATCATATATCATATAACGAAAAAGAATAAAAAGGCGATACGGTTTTTATATTCATGAATTTACTAATAACATATATGACTATTATAAATATAATCAGCGGAGTAGTAACATTTTACGGAGAAATCCCTGAGGATGTTCCCACATTTCTTATTAAAACTTCAAAAGAGCAAACACAATTTTACGGTGCTATTATTATTCAAAATCAATGGCTCAAAGAATCTACCCTCCCAGAATTAACTGGAAAATCTGTAGAAATTGTTATCGATACTCCATGGGATACACCTCAAATACATCGACGGGAAATGGGACATCGTATTGAAATATCCTATGAGGCTCCTGTATTACGAAGAAAACGTTTAGAAGAAGGCTGGAGAAAAAATGGGTATACCCTAATTGATACAAAAAATGGTAAAAAGGTGATTAAAAACTCACTATATCAACAAGCACTTCAAGCAATAGAAATGGCTCATAATATTTATAACACAACCCTTCCGCCACACCTCTTACAAGAACCCACTCACTCCGAAATAGAAACAGAGGTGCAAAATACGACACTATTAAAAATTTGGGGACTACATATATTTATAATAACTATAGGAATTATTTGCTTATCTTTGATTATCTGGAAGTATTTTTTAACAGAATCAGAAATTTAAGTTATTAAATACTGATATCTTAAAAATTAGAGTTATAAAAGTTCTTTTATCTCGTAGGCAACAATAAATTGCTCTTTGTTCTTTACCTTGAATGTTCCGATAGGGACTCCTCTAACCCTATCTTTTAATTCTAACCATGTTTCATTCCCAACAACAATACTTCCGGGATTTGCCATATCACACAATCTCTTTGCAATATTGACCCTATCCCCTACAACTGTATATTCCATCCTTTTAGGAGAACCAATAAATCCTGCAATAACATCTCCAGTTTCTATTCCTATACCGAGTTGGAAAGCAGGTTTACCCTCTGAAATTCGGATTACATTTAATTCCTCATTGGTCTTAAGGATATTCAACGCGGCACAAACAGCCGCATATGCATCATCTCCAGTAGAAATAGGTGCACCAAAAACCGCCATTATTTCATCACCAATATATTTATCTAATGTGCCATGCCATGCAAAAACAATCTCGGTTATAGCGGTGAAATGTTCATTGAGTAAAGCTACTAACTCCTGCGGAGAAACACTCTCAGCCAACTTCGATGAACCTCGTATATCACAAAACATAGTAGTTACTCTTTTCTTATCACCTCCCAATTGTATATTAGAACCCGCTTTAAGAATTTCTTCAACAATCACATCTGGCAAAAATCTTCTAAAATTTTCACGCCTTTTCTCTTCTTCAATCATTTTTTGGTTAAGCTGAGCATTTTCTATGGCAAGAGCAATCTGATTGCTCAAAGAGAAGAAGAGTTCTAAATCTTCATCATCAAAAAAGGCTCTTTTTTGGATAGAATCTATGTAAATAGAACCTAAAATTCGATTTTCAATTTTCAACGGAACACACATAGCACTTGTAATCTTACGCATAATAACACTTTCTCGATTTCCAAACTCTGGGTTGGCTAACCTGTCAATCATAAGTACAGGCTCTCCATCAATTGCCGCTTTACCTGCAATACCCATACTCGGAGATGAGGCTTCTAATCCATTTTCCATCGCTCGTGCTACTTTGGTTACTAATGACTTCCCAGATTCATCTTTAAGCAGGATAAAACCTCTATCTGCAGAAAGAACTTCTATAACTAAGTCCAGTACTTGAGCCAACTTTGTATCTAAATCTGCAGCTGAACCCATTATTTGTGTCGCTTTGTAAAGCACATCTAAACGACGATAGGCACGACCTAATTTCTTAATATCAACAATAGGTGTATATGCTGTATCTAAAGCTTGACTATCTTCCTCCTTTTCTTTATTAATTTGAAACAGTGTACTTTCCACTTCTTCTATCTGTTCTCGAATATGCTCTACATGATGAATTATCTCTTCCTTTGTATCATTGATAGTATCTTCTTTCCACGTTTTCCCATATTGTGTGTCATCTCTAAAAATAATTCGACATTGACTACCTAACCATATTTCATCCATATGTTTCAATATGTGCTCTGTAATCCGCTGTCCATTTAGATATGTACCATTTAAACTTTTTAAATCTACAAGCACATAGTTAGCATCTCTCACAACAATTTTTGCATGGTGACGTGATATTTCCCCTGCACTTAACACAATATCACACTCACTCGACCTGCCAAGAACAATGTCCTTGTCTCCAATTGGCACCGTCTGAATAGATATTCCCGGTTGCTCAATAACCAGTTGCGGCAAAGCTAAATTATCTCCTTATCTGCTATCCACTTATAAATATATCAAACATTTAAATAGTTCTAAAAATTTTGGGCAAATCCAACTTTTACGGACTATATGGCACCACCTCTACTTTTTCGGGGCTTATCCCCTGAAGTTTTGCAGTAAATTCCCACGCTGCACCTTGATTATATATTGCCATTAACAATATATTATTTTTCTCTAACTTAACAGGAACATTGTCCTGTTCAGGAATCATAGTTCTTCCCTCTGCAAATGAATGAACCAGTTTCCCATTGAGCCATACTTTAACACCATCATTAGTACCCAATAATATCTTTCCTTCCACAGGTTCTGGCACTGTAATCTTACATGCAACATACGCTACACATTCTACTTCACCACCAGAATATTCAGCCAAATCTGCATAAATTAGACCATCGTCACGCACTTTTAAGGGCAAAATACGCCAATCTTTTACAGAATTTAAATCAGTCTCAGGAGGTAATGAAACTTCGTCAAATAACCGTCTTGCACTATAATCTTCCATTCGATATGGACCACTTATGCTCCACGAACATAGAAACTCACCTTTGTTTTTAAGACCTTTTAGCAAATTTTCTACCTCCTTAGCCTGATTGTCCTTCAAGTTAGGAAGCATCTCCTCTAAAATAGACATCGTTCTTGAAGGATAAGAAAAACTAATATTTTTTGCCACATTAAACCTTACATTAGCCCAATCCGCTTTTATAGTATCATTTACCTTTATTCCCTCTATAAAATCTAAAACCTCTACCAAACTTAATTTTGTAAAACCACCTAATATATTTTTCTGAATTGTAGGATTTTCCCCTGTCAATTTCCAAAGGGTGATATAGTAATCAAATTTCTGCTTATCCGTTAGATTCAGTGTTCTCAAAATATTTAGCGAACTTAGTATCCCTGCATTTTTCACCTCATCAACATTTTCTTTTTCAACCTCATTTATAATCTTCTCCAATGTATTTACGTCAACGCATTGCCCCATGGATTGAAAGATATTTGTTTTTAACGCAGGCTCGCTTGTCAAAAACCTTTCAAGCACTGCACACGCTTCTGGACTTTTAATATTCCCTAATAATGAAATCAAAGATTTCTTTTGTAAATCATTATTGCATTTCACCCACTGGTCCATTATAATTTTTACCTTTTTGCCTTCATCACCTGTTCTATCAATGATTAAAGAAAGAGCAGGAATATAAGAAGAACTATTTTCAATATCGGCCATAAGTTTATCAAACAAGAAAGGCAAATCCTGCTCATCCCCTAATATTGCAAAATAATTTAGGGCCTCATCTATAATATCCTTGTCATTTTTTATGATAGTGTTCTTCATAATCTCTTTTGCTTCAACAGCCCTACGTTCTGTAAGCAATTCAACGGCTAATTTTCTGACATCTAAATTACCTTTTTGCATTTTATCCATCAGATACTTATTCCCATCGGGATTATCCAATTTTATTAAAGCATCTTTTGCTGTTTCTCTAACATCACGAGGTCCACTTAAAGCAATATTCATTAACGGTTCAATAGCACGAGTATCACCTACCCGACTAAGACATTGAATTGCTGACAATTTCAATTCTCCATCAGATTTTTCTATAAGGTTTAACACCTGTGGGACAACGTCTGTAATCTTACGGGAAGCAATAACTTCTAACAAACCAAACTGAAGTCTTGGCTTTGCAGTTTCTAATGTACTTACACATCGTTCAGAAAGTAACGTATCAGGAAAGGCTTTATCTTTTAACAAATCAATACCAGAAGAAGAAAGTACTGTGTCTTCACTTCCAACACTTTGCCAGACTTCTTCAAAGGCATCTTTACCCTTTAACTGTACCAATCCCCTCAGGGCATATGCTCTGTTTATAGGGGTAACTTTATCATTACTGAATAAAGAAGAATAGATTTCCAAAGCCATATCTTTTTCAGTCAATTCTTCTGCCAACCGACTGGCAATTTTCAAGAGAGCAGACTGTACATTAGAATTTTCCAACATGGATTTACTTTTAGCCCAGTTCCAGAGAATACTCCCTGCTTCTTTCCCACCTATAGAACCAAGGGCAATTATCACTGAATTTTGTAGTTTCTGTGATGGATTTTCCAGATATTGGGACAATGTTTCAACAGATAAGCTATCTTTTCTTCTTCCCAGAGAATTGATAATGGCAACTTCATCATCTTCTGTTATAGACTCTTGTTTCAACACCTTTATAAGAGATTGCGTTGCTTCCTTGCCGGGGATTTGCTCTAATATTCGGCAACCAATATCAATTGTTTCGTTATTCTTCAATAAAGGTTCAATTCCCGGAACAACAGATGGTGTTGCAATCACAACTAATTGGCGTGCAATAAATCTTTTCCCATCAATGGTACATTTCGGTAAAACCGCTACAAGTTGTTTTGATAACTGTTCCTGTTTCACAGGGTCATTTTGAGTTGTCTTTACTGCATCAAGAATAGGCTCTAACGGTTCACGATTCATTCCAAACTTATACGTTTGTAGATAATTCAGGGCATCTTTAATGTTTGGAATTTCCTGAGCAAAGGTAGTCGATGTTAAAAATATCAATGTCAGGAATATGTTAATTAGAATATAAATATTTTTCATTTTTTATCTCCTTTATGTTTAACCTAATGTCCAAGGTGCTCTCATCGAAGGTTGCATCATGCGATTGGCTTCATCATCATTAACAAACATTTCTTTCTCTGGGTCCCAGTTCAATTTTCGTCCAAGTCTCATGGCAATATTTGCCATATGGCACATAGTTGCAGTGTGATAACCCACTTCCACAGGAGCCATCGGGTCCTTGCGGGATTTAACACATTCAATAAAATTCTTATGATGTCCCTTACTTCTGCCTAAATGTATTTCATTCGGGGCTATAGTTTCTTGAAGTAATGAAGGAGGATTGGCACGCAGGTCACCACCATGAATATAAATAAAAATCCATCCTTTATCACCCTCAAACTTAATTCCACGCGGTCCTACACTCTTTCCTAATAATTCAACACCATTAGCATACTCAAATCGAAATTCATAACTCATTGCGGTATTAAACAATCCTTCTTTCGGGAAAAAGCCTTTCCCTTCCACAGAGATGGGGAATGTATCATCCGTTCCATTACCTAATTGGCCTAAATCAATAATATGAGCACCTCGGTCTGTCATTTCTCCACCACTATAGTCCAGAATATATCGGAACCAGAAATGGCATCTTTTTTCTGTATAGGGTTCTTTTGGGGCAGGTCCCAGCCAGAAATCATAGTCAAAACCAGGAGGAATAGGCATTTCGGGCTGTGGAGGAATCGGGGTATGATTATCCACAGGCATGTTTACCCGTATCGTATGTAATTTACCTATTCTTCCATTCCTAACCAATTCACATGCATACCTTGCATTATCTCGGGAACGTTCATGACTACCTGTTTGAAATACTCTACGATATTTACGGACTGCCTCTACTACTGCTTTACCCTCGGGGATAGAATTTGCTAACGGTTTTTCACAATAAATATCTTTCCCTGATTGTGCCGACATAATGGATATAATAGGGTGCCAATGGTCAGGAGTCGCTATCATCACCGCATCCACATCTTTACGAGCAATGACATCCCTAAAATCATGGTAAACATCACAACCTTTATATTCGGGTATGTTCTTCTTTTGAGCATAAAAATCGTTGACTATTTTTTGTGCTTCCTGTGCATGATTATCATCCACGTCACAAACAGCAACTACCTGAACCTCAGGCAAACTTAAAAACGCCTTCATGTCATATTTGCCTTGACCTCCTACACCAATGCAAGCAACAGTTATTCTTTCATTTGGCAAAGTAGAAGGTTCCGCTCCCCATACATAAGAGGGGATTATCATCGGCGTAACAGCCATTCCCGCTGTTCCCATAAGAACATTCTTTATAAATGTTCTTCTTGAATACATTAATTTATTCATAAGATAAACTCCAATTAGATGTTAAGTAACCAATATCCTAATATCTATATCCAATCAAAAATATACAGGAATTCTAATGCAAACAGAGGTATCAAATAAAGTGAGTGACTACCACAAATCCAGCATCAAAGAAAAGGTTACTATCCGAGAGAGAATTTTAAAATTTTGGAAGATCTGAAAGAGATTGGGCAGTAACAGTTTTCAACTGATACCACGCTCGGAATAAGGCAACCCGAGCAGAAGCAAGTCTACCTTCCGCTTCAATTAAATCACGTTGTGCTTGATTTAAGCGGACTAATGACGTTTGCCCTGCTTTGTATTCCTGCTCCACCAAATCCCTATTTTTTCTAACATACTGTGCATTTTCCCTCTGTAGTTTCAGTTGTTCTTGTACCGATTTTAATTCCTGAAGGGTACTCTGAACATCAGTTATCACATCAATTCTTCCTGCATAATAATTTTGCTCTGCCTCTCGGAGTTTTGCACGTGCTTCTGCCCGTAATGCTCGGTTTTTACCCCCAGAAAAGAGGTTATATGAAATATCGACACTTACAGTAGTAGCAAAATCATCTGAACTAAATTCGCTGTCCACCGTCCTTGTCGCCGAACGGGACAAAGATAATCCCATCTGTGGATATAAAGTAGCACGGCTTTGTCCAATCTGTGCTTCAGATTGCTGGATAGCTAAAGTTAACATTTTCAAATCAGGTCTGCTTTGTAACGCAAGTGATAACAATTCATCCATATCGGGATTTTTTAAATCTTCATCTGTCTCATCTTTTAGTGGTGTTAATTTTACATTATCAGGGAGTATGCCTGTATTTAACCCCATTACGCCTGCTAAAGATATGCGAGCAATCTCACGATTTTGACGGGCATTAATAATTTGTGCTTCTGCTGACCTTAACTGTACTTCAAAATTTAAAACATCACTTAAAGAACCCGCTCCTAATTCTTGTTTTACCCGCGCTTCATAAAGAAGTCTTTCATTGAATGCTTTATCAGCTTCGGCTATTCGGAGATTTTCCTCTGCTAATTGTACCGCATAAAAACTATTTGCTACTGCGGACAATAATATTCGTATGGCTTCTTGACGAGACTCCTGAGCACTTTCCTCACCTAACTTAGCCAAAGCAAGAGTATACTTACGGGCAAAACCATCAAATAAGGTATATTTCATAATAAAATTCAACGCATAATTATTCTGTGACTCTGGAACTTTATCACTTGCTTGATATGCTGAAATCCATGAGTTCAAAATAGTTTCCCACGGTATCGAAGACATGATATCTGTGCTGGCTCCACCAGTACTTCTAAACATAGATTGAGAAATTACATTTGAACTTTGCTCCCATGCTGTACTCTGTGCACGCCGTATAGCAGTGTTCGATAGGTCTGTATGCGATGCGGTATAATTGGCAATAATTTGAGGATAATACTGGGCTAACGCTTGTTTGACTTTCTGTCGAGCTTGTTCTATCCGTTCTGTTACCGCTTTTAATGAAGGATTTTGTTCTAATGCTATTTTTTGTGCTGTTTGTAAATCTAAATACTCAGGGAGTTCTTGAGTAATTTTTGCAGTATCATCTGATTTTAATGGGAAAGAATCTACATCCGTCTCTCGTGAAGTAGCTGATAAACATATAAAAATACATAAACTTATAATCCATATGAAGAAAAATTTTTTAATATCGAAATTTGCGAATTCCATATTGTTTTATTAACTCCTCTGTTTGTTGTAATTTCTCAGGAGGAACACTTTCCAAACGATGTCCCACTTTTCGTGCTGGGACCCCTGCCCATATTTCCAGAGGTCCTACCTTCGTATCCTCTACAAGGACACTTCCCACACCAATAATAGCACCATCTCCAATTTCTACCCCCGGATGTATATAACAGCGACTTCCTACAAGAACATTATCCCCAATAATAATCGGCTTGGCTATGTGAGGTGTTAAAGCAAAATGCTCTTTTGTCCCCCAAAATATATGATTTGTATCTCGAATAACTGTAAATTCCGCAATAGCGGTATTACTTCCAATTTGTATCAATGCTGTAGATTCTAAAATTGTATAGTAACTCAATAATGAATGGGTCCCCATTATTATTTTTCCATCTTTATGAGTGCGAAGTATCACATAATCCCGAAACCGGCAATAATCCCCGCACTCCACATGCCCCTCTATAGTAAAGTGTTTTCCCTGAATACGACATTTTCTTCCCTTTCTGGCAAATTTCAAGCCATAATAATAACTTCGCCAACGAATTAAAAAAGCTTCAAACATGTTATACCATTCCTCCAATATCTATCCTCATAAGGAACTATTTTCTAATTGCCTTTTCTGTTCTAACATTGAAAATACAGGCTCTACTTCCTCAGGTTTTGGAATTCTTCGATTTCTAATTGTATATGCTAATCTTCGAACATCATTTAATATACCAATAATAGTAGGTATAAATAGAAGCGTGACAATAGTCGCAAAAACTAAACCTATGGCTAATGAGACTGCCATCGGTTTCAGGAATTGTGCTTGCATATCTCGTGTAAAAAGCAAACCTATAAGCCCTCCAAATGTAGTGGTTGTAGTTAAGAAAATAGCACGAAACCTTCTCTTACCTGCTTGAAGTATTGAAGAAATAAAACTATTCCCCTCGCCAAGGTTTGCATTAAAGCAATCCACAAAAACAATAGCATCATTAACAACCACACCAGCGAGGGCAACAATACCGAATAAACTCATAAGTGTAACAGTTTGTCCGAACAATAAATGACCAATCAATGCTCCTACAACACCAAATGGAATGGTAAGCATAATTAATATCGGTTGAGAATAAGAATGGAATATCGATGAAATAATCAGGAAAATTAATAACAATGCAATAGGGAAACCCACTTTTAAGGAGCCAAGTGCATCTCTACTATTTTGTTGAGGTCCTTCAAACGACCATATTAATCCTGGATATTTCCTTTGGAGCAATGGGAGAAAATTATTTGTTAAATCACCAATAATTTCTGTTGAATTTGCCTTTGTTGTCTCTATATCTGCTGTTACCACAACTCTTCGCATTCCATCAACACGTGTAATAGAAGAAAAACCTGGAGTAAAATCTACATCAGCCACAGCAAATAAAGGAACTTCATATCCTTGATTTGTCCTTATGCGAACTTGATTTAATATAGAGAGATAGCTACGGTCCTCACGAGGATAACGAACCCGTATACGGATATCATCTCTACCCCTTTGAATTCGAACCGCTTCTTCTCCAAAAAAGCCACCCGCTAATTGCCTACCTAATGAATCCAGAGTTATCCCCAATGTTTGCGCCTCTGGTTTCAGATAAAACCTCGCTTCAATTTTTGCAGGGCGATAATCATCCTCAATTTGATAAACTCCATCGTAAGTTTTAAGTTTTTCTTTTATCTCCTGACTTGCACGAATTATATCCTGAAGGTTCTCACTTCTTAGCCATAATTCAATTCCTGTTCCACGAGGTCCTCCTCCACTTACATCATATTTCTGTTTTAATGTTCCTGGGATAGTCCCTGTTTCCTTTGCCCACATAGAACTTAATTTCTTTGCATGAATCCCCCTTCGTTCTGTGGGTAATAATTCTACTCTAATTTCACCTACATTACTTCCCCCCTGAGCAGAAAATCCACTACTACTCTGCCCCACAACACTATAAACATTCTTAACCAACGGTTCGCCACTTATAGTGGTGGTTTTCTCTGCTAACCTTTTTAGGGCATCTTCCATTCTTTTTACAGCATCTTTTGTAACATGAAACGGTGTCCCCGCAGGAAACTCAACCTGTGCCATTAAATAGTCCCCATCAGCCTCAGTAAAAACTTCAAATTTAATAATTTGCCCCCGAACAAGTCCCATTATCGTTAATAATATAGCGATAAAGGCTGTTAACGAAATATAACGATGCTTTAACATGGTATTTAAAAATGGAAGATAAATTTTTTCAACAAAAGCATCGAGAAAATCACTAAAAAACCATCTTAGTCTTTTCAGAGGATGTCTCCGATTATCAGAGTTTGAAATGGTATGAGATAAATCAGGCAAATCATTAAGAGCAGGAAGCAAGAAAAGAGATTCAAATAATGATACACTCAACGCAGAAATAACAACTATGGGCAAAATACGAATAAACTTACCCATAATTCCACTCACAAACATCAACGGGATAAATGCGGCTATTGTTGTTGTTACAGCCCCTATCACGGGCAATCCCACTTCCTCTACACCCGTTAACGCCGCTTTCATGGGGGGCAATCCTCGCTGGCGATGGTAGTATATTGCTTCACCGACTATAATTGCATCATCAACCAGCATACCCAATACCATAATTAACCCAAATAACGACATCATATTTAAAGTACTGCCATGAAGATACATAATGCATATAGCCCCTGCAAAGGAAATAGGGATTCCTAAAGTAACGAAAAATGATAAACGAGCATTCATCAGTAACAATAACATCACAATAACAATAATCAACCCTTGAATACCATTTATCTCAAGCAGATTTAATCGTGCTCGAATTAATCGAGCTCTGTCGTTCCATACAGAAATTTTCACTCCAGGAGGCAGTTGTTTTTGCTTTGATTCTACATATTTTTTGACTGCATCTGATATGGCTATATCATCTTCTTCCTGAGTTTTGAAACATGAGATCAAAACTGATTTTTCTCCATTAAAATCTGCCTCTAAGGGGTCTTCATTAAAATCATCCCGTATTTCCGCTACCTGGTCCAGAGTAATCACTTCACCTGTGGGTTTGGCTAATACTACTATCTTAGCCAATTCATCTGCATAATATTTTCTACCTATTGTTCGAATTCGTATTTCCGCACCTTTAGAACGAATAAGCCCTCCAGAAATATTCAAGTTTCCGGAACGAATTGCCGAAGCTACCTGCGAAAAGGTTAGCCCTAACTTTTGAAGTTTTTCTTCAGACACTTCAATCCCTATTTCATATTGTTTTGCACCAAAAATAAAAACCTGCGAAAGTTCTGGAAGTGCCTGTAATTCGTCTTTTATCTGTTCTGCCCACTCTTTTAAGATTTTATCGGGTAAATTTCCAGATAATGCTACCTGAATAACCTCACGGCGAATAGTTACTTCATTCGTTATTGGTTTCTCTGCGTCTTTTGGAAATGTAGAAATAGAATCAATGGCATTACGAACCTTATCATATACCTTACTTAAATCATAACTATCCATCACTTCAATATTTGCCATTCCCATATTTTCCGAAGCGACGGTAGTATATCGTTTTATTCCTTCTACGGTATCTAAGGATTCCTCAATCTTACGACAAATACCTTCTTCAACTTCCTCTGGGTCTGCACCGGGATATATTACCTGGACTGTTATCATATCTAAAGAGAATTCAGGGAATAATTCCCTCCGAATTAACAACAGAGAAATTAATCCTGCAATAAGTATAACTGCAGTCAATATATTCGCAAAAACACGGTTTCCGACAAAATACCCTAAAAACTGATTCATGAATCAGATTCCTTATCTCCCGATTTTTGGATTTCCAACAGTGAATTCTCTATCGGATTAACCAAACGAGTTGTAACAACAACAGTCCCTGGCTTAAGACCTTTTACTATAACTTCATCACCTTGAATATATAATCGTTCCACTTGAACTGACTTTAAACGGTCATTCTCTGCGACATAAACTGTCCCTTCAAAACTTACTGCAGTATCTGGCAAACGAAATACACCCGATAATATCTTGCCTGGAATTTTTACCTGACAAAACATACCCTGAACCAATGGTATTTTATCATCAGATAAGGAAAACACATTTTCCTTTTCAATACGAACAACTGCATAAATTGTCCTCGTTTTTTCATCATATCTTTCGATACGATGTAACAAACCTTTCCATTTATGATTTTCTTTATCCTCTGTCCATAGAATTTCACATTCTTTAGGCTCTAATGGTGGAAACCATGCAGAATCAATATTGATATTATCCTTTTGAAATGGAAGCCACTGCGTTGCCTGTTTCGCATCTAAGGGGACTGATATTTCCAGAATGGAATCATCTGAAAGTGTCATTACAACAGAACCAGGGGTTACATATTGTCCTGCTTCAAGATTCACTGTTTTAATCCGTGCGTTAAAAGGAACCTTTACCTGTGTCCGTGATAGATTTATTTCTGCCTGGGATAATTGGGCTTCCGCATTTTTCACTACCTCCTCAGATTCTCTAACTCTTAAAGGATATAACTCCACAGATTGGACTAATAAATTATAAGCATCTAATGCCTGATTGTACGCCCGTTCTGTTTGCTCAACATTCGATTGTGTACCCACTTTTTCTCTTTCAAATAACTGCTTCACACGCTGGAACTCTGAATAAGCAAGGTCTTTAGTACGCTCTAATGTTTTAAGTCGTTCTTTATCGGAGGCAAACTGTTCCTGTGTCCTTTTCAATGTCTGCTTTGCCTGTTCTAAACTTGCTTGTGCAGATTTTAGGCGAACTTGGTAATCACTGGGATCTATTTCAAATAAGACTTCCCCTACAGGGATAACCTCACCGGCTTCCAATCTTGGATGAATATGAATAACACGCCCCGATACTTCCGGTGCTATAGGAACCGTTGCTAAGGTTCGGACTTCTCCAAAACCATTTAATATAATTGGAACATCTTCCGGTTGCACCTGAACTACATCAACAGGAATGGGACGCTCTTCCTGTTCTGCTTGTGCTGGAGGTTTGCGAAAAGAAGAAAAGAAAAGAAAGGAAACAATCCCCAATAAAAAGATTAAAATTGCAATTAAAAATGAGACTAATTTTGAAATTGTTATGTACTTTTTTATCTCATCGTCATTCATAAAATTTCCTCACTTTATTTGTTGTTATTCTGGACAGATATTAAATATTCTCTTATTTTTTTATAAACATCAACCCATTGAGATGCAGTTTCATCGCCTAAACCTTTTAATAAGTCACTTATCCCTGTTAACACTTGATTTTCATGCCATTTCAGGGTCTTACTGGCTTCTGGCGTTAAGCGGATTTGTATTTCACGACGGTCTTCAGATGACTGCTCACGAACTACCAGCCCCAATTCCACTAATCGGTCTAACATCAAACTTGCTGCAGGAGGAGAAACATACAAGTATTCCGCTAATTCCTTTAATTTTAATGGCTCATAATTTTTTATTGTGACCAACATCTGAAACTGAGGCATTGTGAGGTCATGCCCAAATTTTATTTTTTCCTTTTCTGAAGAACAACTATGAAACCGACTATGCATCCATCTCTGAATCATTTGAATTGTTTTCAATATCTCATAGGCTGACTCATCATATCGTTCCATTATGCATCTCCAACAATATGTGTAATGCTATCTTTATATTTTTTTCTTAACCACTTCAGTAATCTCATGGACTAATTCATCTGTAACAATTGTCTTCCCCTTTTCAACGCCTAAATCCGTTATCACAATATGCTCAAATGGTATTTGTCTCTTCTCAAATATTTTCTTTCCACAGGAAACAGGACAGCCATCTATTACTACATTCCTATCTGCTCCCAATGCAGATTGGATGAAGCCTGAAGAATCAGAGGCTACTCCTGAAAGACATGAACCACGACATACCTTATCTTTTACTAAATTTCTAACAACACGGTCTGCTACTAATCCTGTATTGGCAATACCTGAACATGAATAAACAAGAATAGTGCCTTTTTCATCGGAACAATTACATTGCATAATATCAATTCCTTGTTTTAATGATTTGTGAGTTTATTTTATCATAAAATAATTAATATTTCAAATTATTTATTTTACTTATTATTAAAATATTTAAATATTTTGTATTTTTATTAATAAACACTAAAAGGAAACAAAAAGTTCCCTTCATTTATTTTTTACCGTTATAATATAAGTAAAACAGATAACTCAATTTGATTAAAATGACAACATTAGTTAAATGTGAACTTTGTCCCCGTTATTGTGTTCTTGAACATGGTCAAAAGGGAGAGTGTCGTATTCGTATAAATATTGATGGAAAACTTTACGCAGTTACTTATGGACATCCCTGCTCTATCCATGTTGACCCTGTAGAGAAAAAACCTCTTTATCATTTTTTACCAGGGACACCTATTTTATCCCTTGCTACCGTAGGTTGTAATCTCCATTGTAAAAATTGCCAGAATTGGGAAATATCTCAGACAGAACCATACCAAATGGAAACGGAATTTGTAGAACCTGAACAGATGTCCGCATTGGCTATTCAGTATCAATGTCCTTCCATTGCTTATACCTATACAGAGCCATTAGCTTACTATGAGTATACGTATGAGTGCTGTAAAATATCTATTGAAAAAGGGTTAAAAAATGTTCTTGTAACTGCGGGATATATTAACGAAGAACCTTACAAGCAATTACTACCTTTTGTCCAATCCGCAAATATAGATTTAAAAGGCTTTTCAGAGGAATTTTATAGAACCGTATGCGATGGAACACTAAAACCTGTATTAAGAACACTGGAATTAACTAAAAATGCAGGGGTTGAACTTGAGGTCACTAATTTAGTTATTCCCACCTTAAATGATAAAGACGAAGACCTGCAACAATTATCCGCATGGGTAGCAAAAAATTTAGGGAAAGATACACCATTGCATTTTTCCCAATTTTATCCTCGTTATAAAATGACTCATCTACCCCCAACACCCTTAGAGACTCTTCTAAAAGCACGTCAAATCGCTTTAAATGAAGGTTTACAATTCGTATATATTGGCAATATTATCCATAAAGAGAGTTCAAATACATACTGTCCATCATGCAAAACCTTGCTTATAGAGCGATATGGTTTTAATATCCTTCAAAACAATATTTCACAGGGGAAATGTCCCAAATGTAACACGGAGATATATGGAATATGGCAATAAATAGAAGAAGATTTTTATCATATATAGTAACAGCCATAATTACAAGATATGGTATTAAAAAACCTTCATTAGTTCGACAAACATATGCGATACCTTTATCTAATAAGAAACTTTCTACCTACTTTAATTCTAAAAATAAAACAAGAAAATTTTCACCTAAACCGTCATCATGGATGGGTTGAAATTTAATATAATAAAAGAAGAATGAGTAAGGGAAGTATGATGAGTATTATGAAAACGTATTCTTATATTGGTTTATTCCTTATGTCCATCCTTCTTATCCCATTTGCATGTGGTGATAATTCTACCTCAGACCAAACTAAAGAAATACATTCTAAAAAAGTCTACCAGTCGTTAATAGCTGGACAATGGTATGATGCATCTCCCGAAAAACTAAAACAACAAATCTCAGAGTTGTTTAATAAAGCAGATGTAGAGCCAATAAAAAGTGTTATCGGACTGATATTACCTCATGCAGGTTATGCATACTCAGGATTAACCGCATGTAAAGGAATTAAAGCAACAGAAAAATCTTTATACTCAAGAATAATTATATTAGGGACAAGTCACAGAGCACCATTAGAAAATATAATAAGTGTTCCCTCTGTGGACTTTTATGAAACTCCATTAGGACAAATACCCCTTGATGTGGATACTATTCAAGAATTAAAAAAATTCCCATATTTTAAGGAATTTCCTTTGGCACAACGAGGGGAGCATAGCGTTGAAATTGAGTTGCCATTGCTACAATACTTAAAAAAAGACTTTAAGTTAATCCCACTGATTTGCGGACGGTTAGACATAGAAACCACAGAAAAAGTGGCTCAGATACTACAAAACTATATTGACGAAAAAACATTAGTCATTGCCAGTAGCGATTTTACTCATTATGGACCCAATTACAATTATGTCCCTTTTAGTGAGAATATTCCGGAAAATCTTAAAAAATTAGATATGGGAGCATATCAATATATAGAGAAACGAGATGTGAAGGGATTTTATGAATATATTAAACAAACAGGAATTACAATTTGTGGTCCGTATGGGATTGGAGTTTTGATGTATTTATTACCAGAAAATACTCAAGCGAAACTTGTAGAATATAAACAATCCGGTGAGATTGTAAATGATTATCAAAATTCAGTAAGTTATTTTAGCATTGCCTTTGCGGGAACATGGCAGAAAGGAGAAAAAAAATCTATGAATGTTTCAACAACATTAACACCTGAAGAGAAAAAGGATTTGTTAAAATTAGCACGATGGACACTTGAATATGTGCTGGAACATAACAAACTACCATCGGACAATGAGATACCCATTAAAATAACAGAGACAATGAAAACGCCCCGTGCCGCATTCGTTACTTTGAAAATAAAAGATGACTTGCGAGGATGTATTGGTGAAATTTTCGCAACGAAGCCAATGTATAAATCCGTTTTACAAAATGCATATAATGCAGGCTTTAAAGACCCCCGATTCTATCCTATCACGAAAGATGAATTACCTAAAATCAAGATTGATATATCCCTACTTACACATCCAAAAAAAATAAATCACTATAATGAAATTGAATTAGGGAAACATGGGATAATTATGAAAAAAGGATACTACCAGGCTTTGTTTTTACCACAGGTAGCCCCGGAACAAAATTGGAATTTACAGCAAACTCTGGAACATCTGGCTATGAAAGCGGGTTTACCACCAGATGGATATAAAGAAGGTGCTGAATTTGAAGTTTTTGAAGCAGAAGTGTTCCACGAAGAATAACTAAAGAGTAATTGTGAAAAAATATCTTTTACCCATTTCATTAGGTCTCTTTTCAATCACTGCACAAGCATTGCTCGTGCGTGATTTTCTGCATTGCATTGAAGAGAATGAACTTACCTTAGGTGTTTTTTACTTTTTCTGGTTTATATGGATTATTCCAGGTTCTTTTATCGGAAAACTTTCCTACAAATATTCATACTTTTTCCCATTTACCTCTCTTCTCTATATCCCTTCATGGTTGTGGGGACATTTTTTGGTGCGTAACTCACGATTTATCTCAACTATTCCGACATACGAACTTTTTAACATACATTCTCTTTTTTTATATTCCGCAATAGCACCTGCAGGAATAAGCTTCCTTACAGGATTTTTATTCACCCATTGTGCTTTATGGTGGCAAAACCATTTTACAAATGATGTTAGCAATTCCAAACCTTCAACAATAATTCGTTATGTATATGCTTACGAGGCTTTCGGTGCTGTAATAGGTGGACTAATTACTTCATTCAGTATTTACCTCGGACTTTCTCATTGGATACCTATTTGTATTTCTGCGTGGTTCCTAATAACTTCTTCCTTACTCTCACTAAACTATCCATTTCTAAAAAAAGTATTCCCTATCTTACTTCTACCTTTACTTTTGGTATTGGCATTCTTACTGGATTCGTGGGAAAACAAGTCTTTGTGGAATCGTATTACAAAAAATGAAAATTTTAGAGGCAAAATAATTACTCAAAAGGGAGAATACTTATATGGGTATGATGATAACCAATTCATTCTTTTACGAAACCTCAAACCCGCATTGAGTTTCCCAAATCAGGAATATGGTTTGCGGTTATTATCTACTTTCTTTGCTCAGAAAAATGATGCTAAAGATATTTTGCTCATCGGTGAACCCTTTATTTACACACTACCATACTTAGTAAGTATTAACAATATAGAAAAAATTTTATGGATACCTTTTGACTTCGAACTATCTAAAAATATTGTTTCACTATTACATGAAAATTCCCTTATAAATAGCGAAAAAATCATATTTCCACAAACTGAAGTCCGTACTTTTTTGAAAAATACTAATGATAAATTTGACATCATCCTTGTTTATACAGGCGACCCACAAACTATCACTACAAACCAATACTTGACAAATCATTTTTTTGATTTACTTAAAACTCATCTTACAGACAAAGGAATCGCAGGAATTCGTATGTCAGGCGGAGAAAATTTTTTAGGTGGCGAAATTGCAACACTTGGTTCGTCCATATATTTTACTTTTCAACAGGTATTTAAGCTTAATGCATTAAAACCAGGTGACGAGACATGGCTATTTGGTTCAGTATCGTATCCTTTGAGTGAACATATACCAACACTTGAACAGCGATTATCTGTTTTACAACAACAAATTTCAGACATCAAACCCAGTATCGTAAAAGACCTATATCCTGCTGATAGAATTATTTTCCAAAAAAATCGATATGAGGAAATTAAAAAATTTATTCGTGAAGATTACTTAATTAATACAGAAGACAAATATCTCGGCTTTCTATATAGTAATCTTTTTTATCTCTGGAAACAGGGTTATTCAGGGTTATTAGATAAAATTATTACCATTAAGCAACTGGTCTTTTTCCTGTTAATCTCATCTCCATTATGTTTTTTATTAGCACGCTGGATATATAAAAGGAAATCTATCCGAAAAGGGAAAGGGTCATGTTTTTATATTAATTTAGAAACATATTTTGCTATTTTCATTATTGGTGCTATTAGTATGGGGATTTCTATTCTCCTTCTTATACAATTTCAATACCATTATGGAACTCTCTCAACCTACATTGGTCTCTTATCCTCTATGTTTATGCTGGGACTCTCAATAAGTCCCCTCCTCTTTAATGCTTTGTATACAGATAATAATAAGCAATCGTTCTTCATTGTTTTCTTTCTTTTTTCTGTCTGTATTTGTTATACAATTGCAATAATTTTCGTATCATCCATCCATTTTTATACTTATCTCGCTATATTCTTTTTATGGGGGTTTGCTTTAGGTTTTCTCCTTTCCATGTTTCTCAATACATTAGATAAAGAATTAACCACGGCTCAAATTGCGGTAAACTTAGAAGTATGGGATAATCTCGGAGCAGGAATAGGGGCTTTTCTATTTCCAATTATGTTGCTCCCTCTTTTAGGGTTAAAGTATTCAATTGAAGTAATTTTCTATTATTTACTCATTACCTTCATTTTCATCCCCCTCCTAAAAAAAACTCCAGCACATCAGTCATCATTATGGGGAAGAAACCTTGGATACATACTCTTCCCAGTCCTTATTTTATGTTTTATCTCAACTGAAATATATAATCGCGTCACAACTCCTTTGCCCGAAGATACATTTACAATAATTGCCCAGGAATTATCCGACGGAGGAGAACTTCAACCCGAAATAATAATGCTTCCTGATAATAGACAAATCCGTTATTATACTGTTACAAAAAAAGATGAAAATCAGAATGAACATATCTCCTATATTTTTTCAACAGCTTCGCTATTTAAGGTAATTGGATATGGTGGAGAAATGGATATTGCAGTTAAGGTGTCTAAAGAAGGGAATATTGAAGATATTAAAGTTATCCAATCGAACGAAACCCCCGATTATTTATCTCTCGTTGAAAACTACTTCTTTTTGTATAAAGGGAAAAATATATTTCAGCCCGAAACAATCTCAGAAATAGATATTGTTAGCGGGGCGACAACAACTTCCGATGCTGTTAAAAGGGCTGTTCAATTTTCAGGAAAAGAATTTGCAAAAATTATTCAAACAAATAATATAACTCAATCCAAAATATCATTCTCTTACAATACGTTAGCCCATACAACTTACTCCGTATATATCTTTCTTTTATTTATTCTTCTGGCTATAATCCTTCGATTTTTCCATAATAACTTACTTCGGACATTATGGTTAATATCCGTAGTAATAGTTTTGGGTTTCTGGTTAAACATTCAATATGGGCTTTATTCCATTGTTCAGCTCTTATCTGTGGAGAAACTACAATTTCATTTGAATATCTCAACCATTTTAACTATTGGCATTCCTGTGCTTGTTCTAATCAATGGCAATATTTACTGCGGATATTTATGCCCATTTGGAGCATTATCTGAACTAATAAGCAAATTTAATTGGATAAATAGAAAAATAACCCCGACAAGACAAACATGGTACATAACTCGACAGTTTAAATACATCATTGCCTTTTTATTCTTCTTTATATATTTTATCGTGCGGGAAGCAACAATGATTAGCGTCGACCCCTTACTATCCTTTTTTACGTTGGACATATCAAACTACATAACAATATTTGGTATTTTTGTTTTAGTTGCAAGTCTTCTATATAACCGTTTCTGGTGCAGGGTACTTTGTCCAACAGGTGCTTTTTTAAGTTTAATCCAATCGCTTCGAATATTTTCATTTTTCTGGCAAAGAACCTTCCCTACACATTGCGATCTCGGAATTTCAAGACCTGAAGAAATAGATTGTATCCAATGTAATCGGTGCTACAAACATGAAAAGAAATGATTTTGTTTTTTTGAGCATTTCGTTACTTTACGCTATTACGTTTATCATTATTTCCGTCTATCATACGCTCCCTGAAAAATCATCGACAGAATTATCTTTTATACAAACGGAAGGGAGTCCTATAAAACCAACAGGAACCACAACTGATATTGAAAAAATTAAACGTATGATACAGAATAATAATCTTTCTGATAAGGAAGCTTTGTTTTACAAAAAATTGCATGAAGAAGAACAGAATAAAAAAGAAAATCTAAAACAACATCAACAACTTCGTAAACGTTGGAGACGAGGAAGACAAAGAGATAATTAAACTGGTTTTTAAATACAAATTCCGTTTAAAAATTTGTTAACATAAAAGCCAATTTACAAAGTGAAGACGCAGGAGTTATTTTGATGAATCAAAAACAAACAACTATTCTTTCTGAAAAACAAACATTAGATTTATTAGAAAAATACAAAATACCCATAGCAGACTTTCGCATTTGTTATAACATAGAGGAACTCATTTCCTCTTCAAAAAATTTAGAATTTCCGATAACAATAAAAGGTATGGCAGAAGGAATTGCCCATAAAAGCGATTTGGGATTAGTAAAAACAGATATAAAATCGGAAGAAGATTTATTAAAAGCAGTAAAAGAGATTCAGAACAATGCACAAAACCATAATCTATCGGGATTTTTATTACAAAAACATATTTATGGTAAACGCGAACTTATCATTGGCGGAATGAAACATAATGAATATGGTGTGTGTGTTTATATCGGTATAGGAGGTATTTTTGTAGAAGCGATAGAAGATGTGTCTTTCCGTTCTGCCCCCATTAGTGAAATTGATTTACAAGAAATGATCTATGAATTACATTTCAAAAAAATCTTTAATTCATTTCGCGGAGACCCTCCTATTGATACAAAAAAGATTTTCCCCATAATAAAATCTATTGAAAATCTATTAAGCAATGAAGCAAAAATCAGTCAATTTGAATTAAATCCTATTTTGATACATCGTGATACACCTATTGCAGTAGATGCCCTTGCAGTTAAAGGGAACATTTCGATAAAAAATGAACAAACAGAGAGAACATCACTTGATTTCAACACACTATTGAAACTATTTGAACCTGAAAGTATTGCCATTGTTGGCATAACAGATACCCCAATCAAATGGGGTTTTCGCGTCCTGTTTAATACTCTTGAGGGGGGATACACAGGAAAGATATATGGTGTTAATCCCAAACGAAGCGAGGTCTTGAATATTCCTTGTTATCCCTCTATTTTGGATTTGCCCGAAGTGGTAGATTTGGCGGTTATTATTGTTCCTCCACCAACAGTTCTACCTTCGGTTCAGGAATGTATCCAAAAAGGTATTCAGGTTGTCCTTGTCATAACAGCAGGTTTTGGAGAATTGAATAATGAAGAGGCACAAACTTCTCAGGAAAAATTAAAACAAATTGCACACGAAAATAATCTATATCTTATCGGTCCTAATTGCGCAGGTGTAGTCAGTCCATATCCAAAAAAATTGTATTGTTCAATGATAGGAAGATATCCTCAACCAGGTGGATTAAGTATCTTATCTCAAAGTGGGAATATTGGAAACACAATAATGAGTTGGGCTATGGAACACCATTTAGGACTATCTCGATTTATCAGCACAGGCAATGAAGCAGTTATTAAAAATTACCATTACTTGAACTTTTTCGGTTCTGACCCCAAAACAAAGGTGATTTTTTCTTATATTGAAAGTGCAAAGGATATTCGTCTCTTCTTCAACGAATTAAAAAAGACAACAAAGAAAAAACCTGTAATAATATTAAAAGGAGGCAAAACTCAGGCAGGTTCTCGCGCCGCTTCTTCACACACTGGTGCATTAGCCACTGATTACCGATTATTTCGCGGGATTTGTATCCAACAAGGTGCAATACTGACTGAAGATGTGTATGAAGCAACCGAAACAGCCTATCTTCTTTCGAATGTTCCACTCCCCCGAGGCAGGAATGTGGGTATTCTATCGCAAGGGGGGGGCTGGGGTGTTATTTCTGCAGATGTGTGTACAAAAGTAGGATTAAACGTCATTCCTCTTTCCGAAAACACATTAAAAAAATTAGATGCTATTATGCCTAAATGGTGGAATCGAACAAATCCTGTGGATATGGTCGCAGGAACAGATAGAAACTTATTTAAAAATTCAATGGAAATACTAATACAGGACGACGAGGTTGACATACTGGTTATCTTAGGCATTGGCTATATCGGTAGTGCATATGTGCGTCTCCAAAATTCAGAACGGGCAAAACATTTGGGACTTGACAAATTATCAGAGATCGGAACCCATTTTGAGATAAAAGATGCAGAGGAAATTACAAGACTTATGCAAACCTACCAAAAACCCATTGTAGTGGCTTCAGACACAACGATCCTATCTCACGGTCAAAATAAAAATCCAGTACTAAAAAAACTCGAAGAAATGAATATCTATGTCTTCCAAAATCCTACCAATATGGCAAAAGCCATTGCCCACCTCTGCCGATACAGCGAATACCTTCGAAACACCCCTCGTATTTTTTAAATTATCTTTTATTAATTAAAATATCTTTTTAGTACCTTTAATCTTAAATTTTTATTTGGACAGTCGTGGTTTGATGATATATTCTATCCAATTAATAAATTCGCATTCACGGATTTTATCATCAATTAAATCATCATCAATCTTATATTGCCAGCGAATATATTTTAATGAGGGATTTGCATGTACCATTTCAAGTCGTGTTACATATATCATCATGTCTTCGTGGTCTCGGAACATTCCCTGTTGAATAAGTTTAGGTTCACGTGCAATGATTAACCGTGCAACTTCATGCAGATTATATTCAGGATGATATTGAGTTGCCCAGAATACACCTTTCTTATAATGAACCTCACACGCTTGAACAGTACTCCAATCATTTCCCGCTAATAAAATTCCTCCATCTGCCAATTTGGTTACATGGTCATCGTGACTAACAAAATGAGAATATACTTCAGGTTTTCCCTTAAACATGGGGTGTTTCTTCCCTTCTTCTGTTAGTCTGATTTTTGTTGCAATTCCCATCTCGCGTCCTTTAGGATGAGGCTCCACTTTTCCACCTGCAGAATAATTGGCTAATTGAATCCCCCAACAACTTCCTATTTGAGGAATACCTGCTTCATAACAACGCTGACACAAGTGGATATGTGCTTGCACTCGTGGGTCATCTTCATGGTAAATCGTTAGATTACATCCAGGCCAGATAACACCTGTATATTGACTTAATTGTTCATCTGTCGGTGGAACGGCACCTTCATCACTACTATACCAGATATCATATTCTGCCTCTGGTAAATATTTTATAAGCAAATCTGCATAAAGTATTCCAGCAAGTTTCATTCCTACCTGATCAAATTGTTCTCGGCTTTTTATGGGATAGCCATCTACTATAAGAAATCGAGGGACTTTACTCATATTAGCTACTCCTTTACTACTTTTTTATTTTTTGTGTTCATAAAAAATATTATTTAACTCTCTGTATCCATTTCCTGAATAATACGGGGCAAATCTTCATATTTCTTGCAAATAGCATCTGGACAGGCCCCATCTAAAGGTCTTTCCTTCACTGCTGTTAAAAGCACACCCCTTGCACCTACAGATTGTGGTCCCAAAATATCATTATGAGGACGGTCTCCTACATGAACAATATTTTGTAATTCAATATTAAAATGTCGGGCTACCGCTTCAAAAACAGCTGGATGTGGCTTGGATACACCTATCTCATCAGAAAAAACAAAATAGTCGAAATAAGGATACATACCCGCTTCCTGTAATAAAATTCTCAAATTTTTGCCAGGAGTGAAAATAGCATCCGATACAATAGATAATTTATATTGTTTACTCAATTCTTTTAATGCATCGACTGCACCTGGCACAGGGTCGGGCATATATTGAATTTCCATATCTTCATAAGCTTTTACTATCCCATCAAACACATCCTTCGGTAAAGAACGACCTAACCCTTCTAATAACACAGAAACTCGTTCTGCCACAGTCCACGTTACAAGTTGGTCATGCCATACTTTACGAAAGGCCGAATCTACAACATCAAAAGCGGTGTCCACAAGACTACGGTCAATAGGTGCTATTTTTGATAATGCATTATGAAGTATCTCTCGTCGCGAAATTTTTTTGTTCTTTAATCCTGCCTTTGCTCTCTTTGGCTCATCACTATCATCTACAAAAAGGCAATCCCATAAATCAAAAGTAACTACTTTAACTTTTGCCACTTGTTTATTCTCCAGTTAATAATAATTTTTAATATATTTGTAATACATGAAATTAAAGAGGGGAAAAAAGATGCTTAATTATAACAATTATGAATCCCATTTGAAAACAGTTACAACAGGGAAATGGTCCGATGGATACCTACCTTCTTTGCTATAAACAACGGTTTCGCATTTTAACGGATGGAATGGTCCTTGATATAAAACCCAATCAATGCGATAATCGGAATTGAGATCCGGGTCTTTAAAGCCACACCATGTTGTCAAAGGACCTGATTTTTCATCTGTTTTCAACCACGAATCATTAAAACCATTATTTATAAAAATCTTCCACGGTTCTGATTTTTCACCTACTGCATTAAAATCGCCTGTAATTATAATCGGCAAATTTATACCTTCCTTTTTTATTCTATCACAAATAATCTCTGCTCCTTTTTGACGAGCAGTTTCACCTTTATGGTCAAGGTGAGTATTGATATAAAGCATTTCCTTACCTGAAGGTTTATGTTTTAATTTTAACCATGTAACAATTCGTGTACAAACAGTATCCCAAGATTTTGAACCTGGCTCTTCAGGGGTTTCAGAAATCCAGAAATATTTAGTATCTAAAACATCCCATAAATCCTTTTTATAAAATATAGCGGTCTGTTCACTTGAACCATCTTTTTCTCTACCTCTTCCAACATAAGAGTATGAAGGTATCTGCTCCGCAATATATGTTGCCTGAAAATCAAGGCATTCTTGTGTCCCCAATAAATCTGGGTCATATTTTTTAATCACCTCCACAAGAACATCCTTTCTTTTGTTCCAGTGATTGGCTCCATCCATCGCAGTTCCATAGCGAAGATTAAATGTCATTACTTTAATAGTTTCTTCTGCATAACTTTGCTCCGTAAAAAAAGCAACATTAAAAATAACCGAAAAACAAAAAAATAAATAAACAAAAAATACAAAGTGTTTCATAATTTATTCCTTTCCATCATATTTATTTAATATAACAAACTAACATCTTACGAAATATTTTTTTCGTTTATCAAATTTGCTCTAAACAAAAAAGCACAGGTCATATTTTTATGACCTGTGCATGAAAGAGTGGCAAATATTTACCTGCTTACTTCTTGCAGCCTGCTTTCTTCGCAGGAGCCTTCTTCGCAGCGGCCTTTTTCGCAGGAGCCTTCTTCGCAGCGGCTTTCTTTGCTGTGGCCATTTCCATTCTCCTTTTTATAGGTTTATTTGATTTGTAAATCACACAGGGTATACCAAAAGTTTATTTTGTGGTATACCAACTATATTTATACTACATATAGATACCATTTGTCAAGAAAATTTTTACTTTTTCAATAAATATTTTTATTTTAATTAAAAATTATTATTTTATTTTTATCTATTATTTACATTAATGGACTAAAAAATACTTTTATTTATTACCATAGAATTTCATATTTAATAGGGTCTAAAAAGACAAGCTAACAAATAGCATATAAACAAAATTGAATTAAAAGTATAAAAAAAGCAAAAGCAAGAAAAGTTAATTTTACGTACCTATCTATAAACCCCCATCATATTCTATACAATAGGCATGCTTCTTAATTGTCTTTTAAGAATTTTACCAGTGGGACCTTTCGGTAATTGAGGTAAAACAATAACATCTTTTGGCCATTTAAATTTTGCTATCTTCTCCTGCAAGAATTGCATTATTTCTTCAGGATGAATTTCTTCTCCTTCTTTTGGAGACACATATACTCGCACTTCTTCCCCCCTTAATTTATCCGGTATTCCCACAACAGCCGCTTCAAGAACTTTAGGGTGAGTATATAAAACTTCTTCAATTTCACGTGGATATATATTCATTCCCCCGCGAATAATCAATTCTTTCTTTCGGTCAACGATATAAAAATATCCATCTTTATCAGTCCGTCCCATATCACCGGTATGAAACCAACCATTCAGCATAACTTCCGCTGTTGCTTCAGGTCGTTTGTAATAACCTTTCATTACATTATGTCCACGTATTACAATTTCTCCTATTTCATCTGCATCAGCAAAAGTTCCATCATCTCTCATAATTCTCATATCAACACCCCATATAGGCTTACCAATAGAACCTACACGAACTTCTTCTCCTAATACTGTAAATGATGCAACAGGGCTCGTCTCAGATAAACCATAACCTTCAAGAATAGTAATCCCATATCGTTCTTGAAACCGCTGGTGAATATCTGCTGGTAATGCAGCACCTCCTGAAACAGCTAACTGAACACACGAAAAATCGTAGTCTTGCCAGTTCGGGGCATTAAGTATAAATGCATACATTGTAGGAACCATTGCAAGAACATTGATTCGGTCGCGTGAGATAACTTCCATTGCCTTTTGTGTTTCAAATCTCGGAAGCATTGACATTGTTCCACCCCGTAAAATACTTGCATTCATAACACAGGTCTGTCCGAAAGAATGAAATAAAGGTAACACAACCAACGCTACCTGCCCCGGTTTTACCCTCACTATCTCATGTGATGCATAATACGCATTGAAAAACATATTGAAATGTGTTAGTTCAGCACCTTTAGGTGCACCGGTTGTCCCGGATGTATATAAAATCACCGCAGTATCATCTGGCATTGTTTGGACAACATCAAATTCTTCACTGGATTCCATAAGCGATTTATTAAAATTTTCACCAACTTCTAAATCTTCCATATTACCCATTGGTGGAATAATAAAAAGATGCTTACAGGACTCAACCGACTGGTAAGCTTTTATTGCTTCACCAGAACACCCATGATACACAAAAAAGGCTACCGATTCTGAATCGCGGATATAATGCTCTATTTCCATTTTTTGATATAACACATTTACAGGAACTACAGCTCCTCCTGCTTTCAAAATCCCATAATATATCATAGGGAAATAAGGAAGATTGGGTATCATCACCGCCACCTTATCCCCTTTTTTCAATCCCTTTTGCTTCAAGATATTTGCTACCCTATTTGAATATTTATTCAACTGTTCATAAGTGATTTTTATGTCATCCAATATCACAGCTGTAATTGTTGGATAACTCTTTGCTGTTTCTTCAAGAAAGTAACCTAAGTTCAACATAACAAATCTCCTTAAAAATATCCTTAATTAAATCCATAATTCTGCCAAAAACATAATACTGAAAAAATATGTGATAAGCAAATTTGTATACAACTTTAAGTGGACAATTAACATCGACAATTATTGTATAATCAACCTTATTTTGTTTTTTTATGATAATAAACAATTTGCTTAGTAAACAATGGAGTCTTATCACGTGATACATATTTGGTCACAATATGCTATTCCTAATATACCATCTGTTATATTTTGGATTTTTGTTGCATCAGGTGTATTAATTCAAGGCATCAGCAAATCAGGTTTTGCAGGTGGAGCCGGAATTATTTCCGTTCCTCTTATGATGTTAGTTATGCCTCCTGACAAGGTTACCGCAACTTTACTACCCATACTAATATTATGTGACTTAAATGCTATTTATGTTCATAGAAAAAACAAACAATGGAAACCAATTTTAGAAATTTATCTTCCAGCTATAGTAGGCATATTATTGGGCTCAATGATGTGGTGGTATATGGGAAAAAATGGAATTCAACAATTTGAAAAACCCCTAAAACAATTTGTTGGAATCATCGCAATTCTTTTTGCTTTATATATCTGGGCTCGTGAATTTTCATTAAAATGGGTAGAACAAAAAAGTTTCGGCATTAAGGTTGGAATTATTGCCGGCATTCTTGCAGGTATTACTTCAACACTTGCTCATGCAGCTGGTCCTATTGTTAGCCTTTTTCTCTTCTCAAAAAATTTGGGAAAGAGTTTATTTGTAGGCACAGTAGCATGGACATTTACCTTAATTAATTTAACTAAACTCCCTTTCTATATTGCAGTAGGATTGGTGGATTGGTCTGTATTAACATTTGATATTTTTCTAATTCCATTTGTTCCTATTGGCTCTGCTCTTGGGGTTTGGTTACACAATAAAATTTCAGAACGAACTTTTAATTTTGTTATCATGATTCTTACAATAATGATTGGTATTCAATTATTAATTGGGATAAACCCGATCGAGTTACTTGTTAAAATGTTAGCAAAAACACCTGTATCTGTTTCATAATATAGACTATGTCTAACAGACCTGAACATTTTAAACTCTCAATTGTTGCTCCTGTATATAATGAAGGAGCATACCTCGAACATTTTGTATCTGAGATTATAAGTACTCTTGAAAAACTTAATTTAAAAGAATTTTCAGAGATCATTCTCATCAACGACGGGAGTACAGATGACACAGGCAAAATAGCAGATTCATTAGCTGAACAATATCAAAATATTATTGGCGTGATACATCTTGCACGGAACTTCGGTCAACCTTCTGCTATTACTGCTGGCTTGCACTATGTCCAAGGAGATTGTGTTATCATCATGGACTCAGATGGACAAGATGACCCAAAATGTTTTTCAGATTTCATCAAACTATGGCAAGAAGGATATGATGTGGTTTTTGCAAAAAGAACAAATCGAAAAGAAACCATTCTATTCCGTTTTTTTGCATGGTTATTTTACCGTCTCTTATCCATCAGCGCCCAAGTTAATTTACCTTTAGACGCAGGCAATTTTGGACTATTGGATAAAAAAGTGGTAGATGCCATAAAGACATGTCCCGAACGAAATCGATACCTTCCTGGTTTAAGAAGTTGGGTTGGCTTTAAACAAACAGGTATTGATGTAGAAAGAAGAGCAAGATATGATAAGAAAAACAGAGTCGGACTACGTGGCTTATGGACACTTGCCATGAATGCCTTCTTTTCTTTTTCCTATGTGCCTCTTTTCTTTTTCCGACTTGCTGGCTTTTGCAGTCTTTTGTTATGTTTTATTATTATCGTTTTCGCTCTATATCATAAATTAATCACAGGTCTCGCTGTTACTGCTTGGGCTTCTCAACTAATTTCGGTTTCTTTTTTTGGAGGAATTAATTTGCTTGGAATTGGCTTACTCGGTGAATATATTGCCCGAATTTATGATGAGGTAAAACAACGACCTTTATTTATCTGTACCCGAACAACAGGTTTAAAAAATAAAATTACTGACGATTTCAATACTACAAAATACTAATAACATGGTAAAATTAAAGTATTAACATAATAAAAGGATATTATCGTGGCTGTGAATCCCAGTCATAATATTCATAAAGAAATAGGTCCTAAAAGTGAAGAACGGTATATATTCAGTTGGAATAATAACTCAGTGGAAGTCTGTATGATTTCAGATATTGGGAATCGCCGAACTAATAATGAGGACCGTTGTTTATTTTCTTGGTCAGATAATCCAGAACAAACTAAACAATTAGGCATATTAACCGCAGTAGCCGATGGCATGGGTGGAGCGGCTGCTGGTGAACATGCCAGTGAGATTGCGGTAAATTGTCTAAGTGATACCTACTTTAATTCAAATCTTGCAAGCATTCCTGAAACACTCGTTCAATCTGTAAATGTCGCAAATCAAACAATTTTCGACTTAAGCGAAAATGACCCAACTTACTTCGGAATGGGAACCACAGTTTCTGTTTTAGTGTTACATGGAGATATTGCTTATGTAGCACAAGTAGGTGATAGTCGTATTTATCTATACCGACCCGAGTATCCAATAAAACAAATTACTGAAGACCATTCCATTGTCGCAGAACAACTCAAAGAAGGGCTAATAACAGAAGAAGAGGCTCGCAACCATTCATTAAAAAATCTTATCACACGGGCTTTAGGGATTAAAGAAAATGTAGATATCGATTTATTTGCATTTCGAGTAAAAGTAGGCGATATTATTCTTCTATGTTCCGATGGGCTAAGCAACTTTATTTCTGAACGACAACTTCAAAAAGAATTAGAAAAAGATAATTTACTTACAGGTATTACTGCACTTGTTGAAAAAGCCATAAAAGAAGGGGGAACAGACAATATCACTGCAATTGGAATACGAATAATGGGTGCTTTGGATTCAAACGAATTCAGTAATTACAGAAATATGGTGATTATTTCTCCAGAGGGGAAACCTTCTTTATGGAAAAAGATAATTCACTTATTTAAGGCTCAAAAATAATTACCTTCTCCTTCGTGGACCCCGATGTTGAGCATGCGGACGTTTCTTATGTGATGGATTACGGCGTGGTTCTATTTCCATCTCTTTTCCACTTTCATCGTTAACCTCCATTTCTATAGAAGAAGCTACATTGTAGCTATAACATCGTGGACACTGAGATATTTCTTCCGCATCCGTATCCAGATAAACAAATGCACAATAAGAACACTTCCATACATTTTGGTTCTTAAACATCGTATAAATTTTTCTTGTACCAAATTCAGATAAGCCCCATAAAAAAACGCCCACGAACGCTATGATGACTGAATAGATAATAACCGCACTTGTAATTGAAATTTCTATCATGGTAATACCTTGGTAAAGCGATAACGGATTGTTACTTTTTGCTCTTGCGAATCAACCTGAATTAATGGTTCAAATCGTATTTTATTCACCTCCACCCGTATATACTTTGAAATTTCATCTTCTGTAATGTTTAAATCCAATACCTGAGAAACACTTCCGTCCGGTAATACTGTTAGCATAAAATCATACATCCCTTCTTTCTCCGATAAGTTTTCTTTAGATGTTTCTAACAATCCTGGAACAAATAATAGAGCCCTGTTAAATGGCGGGGTTATCCAACGATATATAATTTCTAAATTATTACTCAGCGATTGTTTCATTAACGGAGAAGCAGTGTCTCGAAAAGACTCCTTATCTTTTGGTTCCTGTCCAACAAATGGGCTTAATGCACTAATGGATTCTCTAATTCGATTAATCCCCTCTCCAAATTGAGCCCAACTATCTTTGTATTCCGCTATCAATGGTTCTAATGACGTGTCCTCTTCTGTCAACATACTGCGAAGTCTAAGTTTTTCCAACTGTTCAAATTCTAATTGCGGTAGTTCAAATTTATTTGTTTGTTTGAGTGCCTCTATATCACTTGCATCTTCATTTTCAAATGTTTCCAAATTATTAGATAGTTTTAAACGTTCTGCCCTGTCTGAAATTGAACCTTCTGACATATCAGTTTGAATAACACGAATATCTAAATATTGTAAATCTGTCCTCGGAATATACACAACAATCTTAAATAACGTCACAGCAGATAAATGTAAAATCAAAGCAAAAAGTATCATTTTAATGAAGCGACTTCGATCCTTCTTTAGTTGAATTAGTAAATCCCCCTGTGGCGTCGACGAAATACGATATTCCCACCCCTCCTTTTCATATTGTTTAGGAATAAAATCCTCCGAGATTTTAGGAACTACAAATGTCCCATCATGCTCTTCATCATATTTATAGTCTTTCTCGTGCTTGCGCACGGATTTTCGCGTGCGCCTCTTTTTCATAATACCTATCTTTTCTTATTGTGTTGTTTCGGATGTTGCTGGTATAGCAGCAATTCCGTAATGCTTTATGCCTACCGAATTTGCAATGCCAAGAACTTTGACCAGTCGTTCTGTAGGGACACGACGGTCAGGACGAATTAAAAGAAGTCCCTCGGGCCTCCGTTCATAAAAGTTCTCCAAAGCCCGCGTCAATTCATGCCAACTTTTAATTGGAACTTCACTATCCTCTGTATAATATATTTCCCCTTGATTATCTGGACCACCTTCTCCAAAGGCTAAAGTAACAGTTGCATCTTTCTGCTCCAATTGCTCGGATGAGTCACTTTTCGATAACTCCACAGGAATAGATGCCTGAACCACAAATGTTGAAGTTAACATGAAAAAGAGTAACAATTGAAAAACAACATCAATAAGAGGCGTTAAATCAATTGTTGCCTTTATTAACTTACTTTTATCTGATGCTCGTTTAAATTTCATGGTTAAATCTCCTTATCCCCCTGATGCCGTGTTAATAAATCCACCAATTCAGAAGAACTAATTTCCATTTCTACAATCATGTTATCTACCCGCGATACAAAGTAGTTATAAAAAACCAATAACGGTATCGCAACAGTAAGACCTGCAGCTGTTGTAATCAATGCATTTGATATACCTTCCGCAAGGTCTGAAGGATTTACCTGCCCTCTCTTATTTTGAATTGCTGCAAAACATTTAATCATTCCTTGCACCGTCCCAAGCAATCCCAACAACGGAGCTATACTTGCACACGTGGCTAAAGCAGATAAATATCGTTCCAATCGGGGTATTTCCATTTGTCCCGCATCCTCGATGGCTTCCCGTATCTCATCTTTCGATTTTTTATACCTCATGATTCCTGCTTTTAATATTCGTGCCACAGGGGCATCAACTCGATTACACGTATCTATAGCATCTTGAATACGGTTCTGTCTCAATATCTGGCGAATGGTATCCATAAATTCACTGGTATCAATTCCAGCTCTACGCAGGAACCAAAAACGCTCAATAATAATACATACACCTATCACCGAACAAAGCATGATAGGCCACATGAGAATTCCACCTTTAAACATAATTTCAAGAGGGTCCATTGGCATTGTTTAGTTCTCCTTTCAAAATATTTTCTTTACTCCACAAAATTCTTGCAAAATTATCAGGAAAGATATACAAGCGTTCCCAATCCTTCCCGAGTAAAAATCTCCAGAAGCAAACTGTGTGGGATACGTCCATCAATTATATGCGTTTTGCGAACACCACTATCTAATGCTTTCAAACATGCTTCTATCTTGGGAAGCATTCCACCTGTAATAACTTTTTCTTCTTTTAAACGATGTATTTCACTGGAAGCTAACTGGTGTATTAATGTATCTGGATTTGATGGGTCTCTCAACAATCCTGGGGTGTCCGTTAAGAATACCAATTTTTCTGCTCGCAAAGCGGAAGCAATATCCCCTGCCACTGTATCCGCATTTACATTCCAGACATTTCCCCATTCATCTGTTGCTAATGGTGCAATAACAGGAATAAAACCTGCTTCACATAGAACTTGTATCAACTTGGTCTCGATACGTGTTATTCTTCCTACCTGCCCAATATCAGTCCCATCATCTGCATATTTTTTTACTGCATAAATAATTGGACCATCCTTTCCACAAATCCCAACGGCAGAACCTCCCGCCTTATTTATTAAAGCGACAATATCCTTATTCACCGTCCCCCCTAGAACCATCTCTACGACATTCATTGTCTTTTCGTCTGTAATTCGTAATCCTTGTGGATTAAATTGTGGTGTTATTCCAAGGTCCTTTAACATCACATTTATAGAAGGACCACCACCATGTACAATAATAGGGTTCATCCCTACATACTTCATCAACACAATATCCTCTGCAGTACTTTGCCGTAGTCGCTCATCAAGCATAGCCGCACCACCATATTTTATTACAACCGTCTTACCAAAAAATTCACGGATATACGGCAAAGCCTCGACTAATATCCCAGCTTTTTCAATAATCTTTTGCATGGTTTTTCCTTATCTAACTATGTTCTATAATCAGCATTTATCTTTACATAATCATAACTCAAATCGGAAGTCCAATAACATACTTCTTCCGTTCCTAATCCCAAATCTATACAGACTGAAAATTCTTTATTCTTCATAATTTCAGCAACCATTGTCTCCTCATATTGAGCAGGAAGTCCCTGTTCAAACACCTTTACATCTCCAATCCATAACACTATTTTTTCGGGAATAACAGGCACACCACTATATCCTACTGCACAGAGAATCCGTCCCCAATTAGGGTCACCACCAAAAAATGCTGTCTTACATAATTGGGATACAGATACTGCCTTCGCTACCTTACGGGCATTTTCTTCTGTATCAGCACCCATAACGTTCACTTCTACAATTTTTGTTGCCCCTTCACCATCCAAAACAATACTACGGGCTAACCATACACACACCTGAAGCAATCCATTATAAAAAATAGTTTCATCCTCAGAACCTTCTTCAACCGAAATAGACGATGCACCATTTGCCAGTAAAACAACAGAATCATTTGTGCTCATATCGTTATCAACAGATATACAATTAAACGATTTATTCACTGCACGTAAAAGAAGCGATTTTAATTGCTGTTGCGATATCTTCGCATCTGTTGTTATTACTGATAACATCGTTGCCATATTCGGGCAAATCATTCCTGCACCTTTTGCCATCCCTCCAATATGTACTATTCCTTTAGATAATTGAACAGCAACTGCATATTCTTTCGGTACCGTATCAGTAGTCATTATCGCTTTAGCCGAATTTAAATGATTCTCTACTGACAGAGAACGGACACATTCTTCAATGCCTTTCCGAATTCTATCCATTGGCAAAGGAACTCCAATAACGCCAGTACTCATCACAAGAATATGTTCTTTTGGAAGATGCAACAAACTCGCTAATTGTTCTGCTATCGTCTCAACATCCCTCTTCCCTTGTTTACCTGTACACGCATTTGCATTGCCACTATTTATAAACACTGCACGTGCCACACCATTTTCACACACTTTTTGACACCACAATACAGGTTCCGCCTTTACACGATTCGTAGTAAATGTCCCCGCCACATGTGCGTCGCTTTTAGAAACTACTAAGGCACAATCTAAACGTTTTTGTTCAGGATTTTTAATCCCTGCCGAAACTGCAGAGGATTCAAATCCCAAACTCGCACATACACCACCATCTATCGGTACAATATGCATTGTATAACTCTCCATATACAAATTGTTTAATATTTTTATTTCTACGGCATCATCCCCGGAAGACGAAGCCCTGTATCTTCAGAAAAACCAAATCTAACATTCAAACATTGTAAGCCCATGCCCGCTGTTCCACCTACAAGATTATCTATTGCACTTACAATAATAATATTTCCCGTCCGTGAATCATACATCCAACCTATATCACAAAAATTGGAATTACGCACATAATTAATCTCAGGAAACTGTCCTTCTGGCAAAACACGGACAAAAGGTTCCTTTTCATAGCATTTATAAAGTTTTGAAGGGTCTATCGGCTTTGTCGGTCGTAATGTTATCGTGGTCAGGATACCACGTGTTAACGATGCAACATGAGGTGTAAATTGAACCTTATGTTTCCCCCCAATCTCTTGTTCTATTTCTGGTATATGTTGATGATTTCCAATCCGATATGCCCGCATATTCTCATTCATATTCGGGAAATGAAACAATTCATTTAATCCTCTCCCCGCACCTGAAATTCCCGAAATAGAATCAATAACAATAGGCACCTCCGGATCAGCATGTTCAACCAGCGGACGTAAAGGTAGTATTGCACTTATTGGAAAACATCCCGGTACCGCAACTAATGTTGCCTTTTTTATCTCTTCCCGATACCAAGGAACCAATCCATAAACAGAGGTTTTTAAAAGTTCAGGATGTGTGTATTCCATTTTATAAAATTTGACATATACCTCAGCATCCTTTATACGAAAATCGGAACCTAAATCCATCACAGTAACATTTCTCTTTATCAATTCTACTGCTAATGGCATTGACTTACCTGCTGGCAAAGCAAAGAAAACAACATCACAACGTTTTGCAATAGAATCCGCATCAAAAGGCTCCAATTCTAAATCTATAAGTTTGCGAAAATTGGGAAGCACATCTTGTAATTTCTTCCCTGTTTCCATTTCAACTGCACATACTAATTTTGCATCAGGGTGTGATAATAAAAGACGAATAAATTCTCTGCCTGCAAAACCAATTGCACCTACAAGACCTACTCGAATCATAACCATCTCCTAAAATAAATAATTACCCATCTATTAATTTGTTACATTGAAAAAACATGCCTTTTTAACGTATACTAATTCTCAAAAAAAATATACGTGGGAAATTAAACGATATTATACTCTTCACAATGTATTTTTTTAAAATATTGTCTATATACCTTCATATATCCCAAAAGATTTGAATTCCAAGTAATAAAACAATAGAATATATCGCTTTCTTTGAGATAGAACGTTTTTTTAATTGCAGGAGAAAATATATGCATCCTTATCGTACTCATCACTGTAATCAATTAAGAAAATCGGATGTCGGAAAAAATGTCCGCTTATCTGGCTGGGTTCACACAAAACGAGACCATGGCGGAGTTATTTTTATAGATTTACGAGACCATTACGGTATCACTCAAATTGTAGTTAATCCGGACAAACCTTTTTTCCCTGAGGTTGAAAGCGTTCGGAATGAAAGTGTTATCACTATCGAGGGAGAAGTAGTAGCACGCACCCCTGATACAATTAATCCCAACATAGACACTGGTGAAATTGAAGTTGTAGCAACTCAATACCATCTCGAATCTGCATGTGAACAGCTTCCTTTCCCTATAAATAAGGAACTTGAAACACCAGAAGAATTACGGTTAGAGTATCGATTTTTAGACTTGCGAAGAAATACGTTACACAAAAATATAATGCTCCGAAGTAAGTTAGCCCAGCTCGTAAGAGAACACATGCTTTCTCGTGGTTTTAATGAATTCCATACACCAATATTAACAAGCTCCTCTCCTGAGGGTGCTCGCGATTTCCTTGTGCCAAGTCGACTATATCCAGGGCAATTCTATGCCCTTCCTCAAGCCCCACAACAGTTCAAACAACTCCTTATGATTTCTGGCTTTGACAAATATTTTCAGATTGCACCCTGTTTCCGTGATGAAGACTCACGTGCTGACCGTAGTCCCGGTGAATTCTATCAAATTGATATTGAGATGTCATTCGTAACACAAGAAGACATCTTTTATGAACTTGAATTACTTATGGTCCGTATCTTCAAAGAACTTTCAAATAAAAAAATTATCTGGGAAAAATTTCCACGAATCCCTTATAGAGAAGCTATGGAAAAATACGGAACCGACAAACCTGACTTACGTTATGGACTGGAAATGCACGATTGCACTGATATATTTGCTCAATCAGAACTTAAAGTGTTCAGTTCTCAGGTAACGACAGGTGGAGTTATTAAGGCGATTCATCTTGAAAATGCTGACCAGCAACCCCGAAAATTCTTTGATGACGCGGAAGAATTCGCAAAAAGTGAGGGAGCCAAAGGACTTGCGTGGCTCATCTTAAAAGAAGGCGATTTCAAAGGTCCTATTGCAAAATTCATGAAAGACCATGAGAAAAAAATGCTTATTGAACGGCTACAAATAAAAGAAGGGAGTGCTGTTTTCTTTGGTGCAGGGAAACGAGACCAAACAAACACACTCATGGGAAAAGTCAGAACTTACCTCGCAAAACAACTTAATATGATAAATACAGATGTCGTTGCTTTTTGCTGGATAGTAGACTTCCCTATGTTCGAATGGAATGAAGAAGAGAAGCATTATGACTTTTCGCACAATCCATTTTCTATGCCTCAAGGTGGAATGGACGCTCTTATGAATAAAGACCCTCTCGAAATATTGGCATTCCAATATGACATCGTTTGTAATGGTGTCGAGTTATCCTCCGGCGCTATTCGTAACCATAAGCCTGAAATCATGCTAAAAGCATTTGAAATTGTCGGCTATCCCCCTGAAGTAGTTAAATCAAAGTTCCCAGCATTATGGAAAGCATTCCATTATGGGGCTCCTCCTCACGGTGGAATTGCTCCTGGCTTCGATAGAATCCTTATGCTACTTACCGACTCGCCTAATATTCGTGAAGTTATTGCCTTCCCACTAAATCAAAAAGCACGTGACCTACTTATGGGTGCTCCCAGCGAAGTAACACCGAAACAACTGCAAGAATTAAGTATTGCTATTGTTCCACCTAAAAAATAAATCATCTATCATTTATAACTTCATCGAAACACTGTTTTACCCAGACTTCACTACCAATCTTCAACCCTCCATCCTCTAACCAAAAGAAGTCCACCTCTTTTGATAACTGCATATTAGGTCTACGATAAACAAAAAAAGGTAAATCTCTCTGTTTTATATGTTCCGTTTTTTCTATATAGTCTTTGTAAGAAATATTTAACATGTCTATATTTTTCCTTCCGTTTCTGCCAAAGGGCAAAAAACGATATAGATGCCACGCATGTATCTTTGCTCCTTGCTCCCACAAATGAAACAAATAAGATGCCATCCCATTTAGTTCCTCTGCGTTCACCCTACACACGACCGTTGAGATGGTAAATGATATAGATTTTTCTACTAAATTTCTCAATCTTTTTTGAATAATATCATAATGATTTCTAAATCCAGACCTTAAATAATTGTGAATCATGGGATGTATTGAATCCACAGGAAGAACATATCGATCTGCGTCCAGTTGGTCTATCACTGTTTGAGTTAAACCTACTCCATTTGTTCCTACCTGTGTATAAAAGCCAATCGACTTTGCATAATGAATTACTTCCGACAAATCATACCCCCATTGCAAAGGTTCACCCCCTCCAAAAACAACGCTTTCCATCTCCCTATCTTTCATAATTGACAATACTTCCTTAACGTCCTCCTTGTTCATTTCTCGCACAGCATTCTCTGTAATACAAAACAAACAACTCATAGAACATGCACCATGAAGCATTATTACACCTACCCTGCGATATTGATTATTTGATTCTTGCATAACTACTTCATCCGAACAGCCGAGATAGCAAACCTCAGCCCTATAAATAATTCATAAACCAAAATTTCAGGTAGTAAAAATATTTTACGGAAATAAAACTTGCCATCTGCCAAGTCATTCTTAAAATGAACCCACCACCTATTAATACTTCTCCGTCGTGCAACAGATTTCACTAACATTTCCTCATATTTTCGTGTAATCGTTTTTCGGATAAAACTATCAAATCGGGTTAAATCCTCCATATTAGGAACACGAAACTTAAAATTACTTAATTGCTCTCGAATTTCATCCATTTCTTTTTCTAACCTCTTTTGAATTCTGCGATTAATCCTACCCGATACGTGTGACAGTTGCAAAATCAACTCGTTCGACTTCTGGAAAATATTCTCATATTCCTGAGAAACAAATTGGGCATATTGGTTCGTATGTAATATCCGGAGAATTTGCGTGTGAATTTCCTTTATGCTTGAATAAAGTGAGGCCAAACAATCTCGTTTCTCCTTTAATTGTTTCCGTGTCAACAACCAGATTTCCTGATATTCATAAAAAACCTGCATTATAACCTTTAACTGTTTTACAAAATCTCGCACTCTCCTGCGAATAAAAACTAAATGCGATTCTTTCTCCATTGTTGGACGTCGGTCTCTACGCAATTTACGTCGTATAAATCCCATACTCATTGGATGATTACTCAACAGTGTCGAATAACGATTCCATAACGTCAGCCAAAAGATATTCCAATATTGTTCTGGTGAACATCTCAAAAGAATTTCAATAATATTATCTTTAGAGTAAAACAAGGACCATGCTTTACGCCACGTTGCCTTCAATTCACCCTTTTTAAAATTAGGATGTGGAAAAGTCTCATGACAGCTATCATAAAAATTATAATCCTCTTCAAGATGTTCTCCCCTTTCAAAACGTTCCTTATGGTCCCTTGAACCAGGCAAAGGCGTCATAATAAAGAAAGAGGCTTCATCTACTCTTAGTTCATTTTTTAGCAGTTCAACATCACGAACAACACTCTTAAGTGTATCAAATGGCATACCAATAATATATCCAACATGAACCAGAATACCCGCTTTATGCCATGCTTCTACCATGTCAACATATTCAGACGTTTTATTCTGTGTCTTTTTCATTGCTTCTAAATTATCTGGATTTACACTCTCCATACCCACAAAGACAAGATAACAACCAGCTTCTCCAGCTAACGAAACAAAATCAGGAATTTTCCATGCCTGTGTATCTATTTGCATCATAAATCGGATTTTCTTTCCCTTCTGTTTCAGTTGAATTAATCCTTCAAATAACTCTCGCCATACAGGAGAACGAGACAAATTATCATCTGTAAAAAAATAACTATAAAATCCATTATCATAATTCTTTTCAATAGCCTCGAGTATCATTTGAGCCGAACGACATCGAATCTTTCTCCCCTGTACATTAATAATCGTACAAAATGAACAGTTAAAAGGACATCCCCTACTTGTATCAATTGTACACATAGGTTGCATAAAATGTTTCAAATATCCCGGCTCCGCTACCGGAACTCTGGCTGATGATATATCAGGTGAGTCATGAATAATATAATACGGTTTTAATCGTCTTCGGATTGCATCATTTAATATCCGTGACAAGACACCCCGTCCTTCTACTTCACCACAAACAATACTAACACCATTATCAATCAGCATCTGTAAATCTGATGTAGGTTTACCGAATAATTTCATAACCCCACTTACATGAAAACCTCCAATAAGAACTGGCACTTCATATTTTCGGAACATCAGTGCCAAATCTGTAGCCCTCGAAAACATATTTGATTGAACCCCAACTAATCCAACTATAAGATCCTCTTTTTGTCTACGACAGTCATATACTATTTTTTGCACATCAATTTCATGTACAAAATCATCTCTCATCTCCACAGATATTTCATAATCACCTTCTATCTCTCCATCTTCCACTATCTGCTCAGTTAAAGCCTTCATACATGTCGATGTGTTTGATGGAAGCAATGCCTTCCAAAAACGGAATGGATAACCATCATCATCATAATGAGAAGGTAAGATATACAGTATTTTAACCTTCTTTTTACTAACACTACTATAAAAACCATTAAAAAACAAATCTTTCAATTTCATAATCTCACTCTCAAATAGTCATTAAAATAAAGTAATATATTATAATACTTTCATTCTTGCTACTTGAAAAGAACAACAAAAAAATAGATAATTTATGTATTAAACGAAACCTCACAATAAAAGGAGACAAAAAATGATGAAAGGTTTGCTTTTTATTTGCATTCTATTTGCCTTAACATTACTCATGGGCTTAACACAAAACACTGCATATTCAGAGTCCCGATTCAAAGACGATGTAGAATTCCTAAAAAAATATGTAACAGTCATTCTTCTAAAAGACACCGATTCTGAAGGGCAAGTAGCCGTTGTTCCAGAGTATCAAGGGAGAATTATGACCAGTACTGCCGAAGGCCTCGAAGGATTAAGTTTCGGCTGGATTAACCGAGAATTAATCTCGTCAAAAAAGATAGAACCCCATATTAATGTTTTCGGTGGCGAAGACCGTTTCTGGATAGGTCCAGAAGGTGGACAATATGGCATCTTTTTCCCGCCTAATTCGCCCTTCGACTTAGACCACTGGCAAACACCACCCGTTATTGATACCGAACCCTATGAGGTTGTTTCTCAAAATGAAAAGCAAGTCTCATTCCATAAAGAGGCAAAATTAAAGAACTGGACTGGAACCGATTTCCAAATTTCAATTGAGCGAACTGTTAGTATCCTATCTAAGGAACAGATTGCTGGAACATTAGGTGTTCGTATCCCTCAAAACATCAAATATATAGGTGTCGAATCAAAAAATCGAATTAAAAACATCGGCAATGAAGATTGGAATAAGGAAAAAGGCTTGTTATCCATCTGGATTTTAGGTATGTTCAATCCTTCACCAGATACTACAATTGTTATACCATTCCTACCAGGAGCAGAAGAATATCTCGGACCTAAAGTCAACGATGCTTACTTTGGCAAAGTACCTCCTGACCGATTAGTGGTAAAAGATAATATATTGTTCTTCAAAGGGGATGGACAATACAGAAGCAAAATTGGTGTTTCCCCCAAACGGGCTCTATCTGTTTGTGGTAGTTATGATGCAAAAAACAAAGTCTTAACGATTGTTCAATATAGCAAACCTGATACACCTAAACCCTATGTTAATTCTATGTGGGAAATGCAAAAAGACCCATATGGTGGTGATGTTATAAATTCTTATAATGATGGACCCTTAGGTCCTGGGAAAAAACCATTAGGTCCATTCTACGAATTAGAAACCTCATCGCCTGCAGAAGAACTTAAAAAGGGAGAATTTATAGAACACACCCATAAAACATTCCATTTTATTGGAGACGAAAAAGAGCTTAATTATTTAGCAAATGAAATATTGGGCGTTGACCTACAAACAATACAAAATGCCTTTTCAAGCAAATAATATTTAATACACAATTAAGAAAGGCACACTTCTCTCCAAAGTGTGCCTTTTCCTTTTTATGCAGTTTTTTACTCAAATACTTGCATTTGAAATTTGTTCTATCATACTAATCATCGGATAGAACAACGATACAAATAAAGTCACTACGATAATACCCACTGCTATTGTAAATATTGGTTGTAAGGCTTCCCCTAATGTATTCACTGCAATCTGAACTTCGTTATCATATATATCCGCTATTTGCTCCGCTATTTTATCCAAACTCCCCGATTCCTCTCCTGTAATCAACATATCTGCAACCACAGGTGGAATTACATCAGCAGACGCACGAAGAGGTGTCTCCAATCCTGCCCCACGTTCAACCGAATCCCTCAATGTCTGTAAACTTTGCGCCACTGCTTGATTGTGGATAGCATTCTTTGTAAGCTCCAGAGAGGACATCATGGATAGACCACTCTTCAACAACAAAGACCATGTCCTCATCATTTCAACAATTGCATATTTGTGCATAATTTTCCCAATTATTGGAATCTTTAACTTAAAACGATCCGCAGATAAACGTCTCAATGGATTACGAATAAACCATACCTGATAAACAAGGATCAATAACAAAATCAATACAATTGGTAACCACCACCATACACGGAACCAGTTTGAAATTTGGAAGAATAACATTGTAGCAGATGGAATATTTATATTTTGTTTCTCATACATATCCTGAAATTGAGGAACAACAAAATTCGTTAACAATAATAGAACTGCCAAACATGCTATTACTAACACAATTGGATAAAATAATGCCCCCCTCACTTTTCGACGTAATAAATCTCTTCGTTGTCGGTAATCCACAAGCCTCTGCAATACAGTAGTTAACGTTCCGCTTGCCTCACTTGCTTTTATTAAGTTTACAAATACCGTATCAAAATAACGAGGATGCCTATCAAACGCCTGCCATAAAGGATTCCCTTCCTCTACATACATTGCCATATCATTTATCAATCCACGAATAGCTTCAGTTTGACCACGTTGGGCTAATGTCTTTAATGATTTTAGCAATGGTGTCCCTGATTCTAAAAGCATAATCAATTGACGCAAAAAATCCGTAATTTCTTGATATTTAACTGTTCCTCTTCGCAAAAAGGAAAAACTACTCAATGAAGAAGCACCTATCACAGATTCACGGGAAACAATTTCTTCTTCTTTTACAATTTGTGAAAGGCTCTGCACTTTTCCTTTGCCAGATTTACGAACCTTTTTAATTCCTTCACTGTTCTTCTCAGCCATTGCTGTTCTCCTTTATAGATATATTATGTATTTTCCATCACTACTTTTTTTCAGTCGGGATTCTTTTGCTCCATACGATTTTAGGAACATCTTCTATGAAAACAACTCCTGTCTCATGAGATGAATACACTTTATTATATTTTTTCCCTGAAACAACTCTACTTAACTCCGCCGTAACAACAATTCTAAAACTTGACGATGTATCAGTAAAAGGAAATGGAAAACCTGCAGTAGCATCTTCAACCTTAAAATTAAATGTATTGGGGTCTTTCCCCAAAACTGTTATTACATCGTTAACAGTATGAAATGGCTTTGCACTAACAATCTTTTGTGCTTCTTCCAAATTAATATTAAACCAAGCCATTAATACCTCCACTGGAGCAATGTTAATATTTAAATAGGATTGCGGTCTTTCAGGGTCTCCAGCATTCCATGACGACAAATATTGAAAAGAATTAACATCCACTTGATTCTTGTTCAACCAACCCCGACTAAACAATTCATCTACCAAATAAATCCATCTGCCTTTATCTGAGACATTAGTTTGAGCATTTAAATTAGAGACGATCTGACGTGCCGAAGCACCATCTATTTTTAATATTTTTTGTAGAACACTTGCAGGACTACAGTTGATATTAACCTTACCACTCTCATCATAAATATGAATTAAAACATTTACCTTAACTGTATCAGACGGCTCCAATGGTAAATTATCATTAACGTTCCATACCTGTTTATAGTAGGGATACTCATATTGAAGAGGACATCTACTCAACAACTCAGAAACGCTATTCGTTTGTCTTGCCTTATTTAACTCTGCTAATGCGGTATTTAATCCAGCCTTAGCATAATTATTCGCTTTTAATTCATCTATAAGTATAACTGCCCTCCTTAATTCTGTCTCATTGTCACGAACATAATACATCCCAAGTAATGCAAAAACTCCAAGCACAGATATAGCAATCATTAACGCCACACCTGCATTCCTTAAGGAACTCGATTTAATATGTCTAATAAAATGTTCTCTCATAACATATTTCCTAACCAAAAAGTACATTCCCGAACCATCTGTTCCCATAACCTGTTCTCATCTGCAAAAATAAAACTCATTTTTACTGCTTTTGGATACACCTCTTTTTCCCAACTATCTACCCAATTTTCCCCATCATAATAATGCACCCGCATCCCAAGTACCCCAGAAATCAATATTTCTCTCGCTCCGTTCGGATGCTTCTCATTAAGAGAACCCACCACTCGCACAAGAGATGGAACCCCTCCTAACGTTCTATCAATGTAATAAAATACCCTGACCACCGAGTCATTTCCCTCACTTTTTGCGAAAATAATAGGGAAAGAAATAAGGTCATCATCTAAGGGAACTGACTGATAACGTTTCTGCTCTTCTATACGACGAACCCCGAACATCGCACCTCCTGTAAAGGTAGATGATGCAATTTGGTCAAAATCTTCTTGTAGACGATGACTTAACTGTAAAAAATGGAGATTTAATTTCTGCTTTATTTCAGAGACTCTTCGGTATTCCATAATTCGTGTAAAGATAACAATCCCAATTGTTGAAAGGACAGCCAAAACAGCCAGTACTGTTATAATCTCGATTAACGAAAAACCTCTAAATCTATTCAATCTCACGTCTTATTACTCCTAATTATCGTATCCACCTGAAATCGTGGCACTATTGAAGTCTCTGTATAATATCTCGTCCTTCCCCCTTCTTTATAAATAACTATAACAATCACTTCATAACAATTCTCATTACTATTTGATATTTTTCCATAGGCTTTCCAACGAAATTTTTGATTTGCATTTTTATATTTTCGAAAACTTGCCCAATCAGGTGGTGTAATTTTAGGCTCTTCAACAGGATTCCCTGATTTTGGTTCTTCATTAGATGTTAATATAGGAAAATAACCTCCTTCTTTTCCCGCCTCAGAGATTTTCCACAAAAAACACTGTGGATTATTTATTAAATAATATAGTTTGTCTTGTGCAATGCTATTCGCCAATATTATATTCTGTGACCGTTGAGATAAATTTAAACTTATGGAGAACATTTGCACCAGCCCTGTTACCGCAACACTAACAACAGCCAATGCAACAATTAGTTCTATCAGAGAAAAACCATACAAACACTTAGAAAAAAATGGTATACTTTTATCACAGAAGTTTTTCTTAGTATAAAAACCAAATCTCATATTAAATCTCATTTACAAACACTATGTTGTTTTTATATATTTTTATACATAAAAATATCAATAGTCAAATAAAATTATGACAAAAAACACAAACTCAAAAATAATCAATATTAATATACAATATCTAAACCAGTTTTACAAAATATCTTTGCCTCAACAAGGATATATCGGTACTTATAATTTATCACTTCCTCAAACAGAAAAAAATATATGCAAAATATTCAACGATGCTATCCAAAATCCTATCGGAAATATAGAGAATATAAAACACAAAAACCTTTCTAATAAAAAGATATCTATAGTGATTTCTGACACGTTCCGATATACAGGGGTTGAACAGTTTTTGTCTTTATTATTAGAGATATTATTTTCCTCTGGATGTCAATCAAAAAACATTCAATTTTTAGTATCAGCAGGTTCTCATCGTCCTCCCACAGAAAGTGAATTATCAAAAATAGTAACAGAGGAGATATTTAATCAATTTAAACAGCAAATTATCATTCCTGACCCTTCTGACTTGAAACAATACCAACATTTAGGAAAAACAACAAGAGGCACACCTGTCTATGTCCATCAAGAAGTAATGTCGAGTGATTACCTCATACTTACAGGAACAATTCTGTTTCACTATTTTGCAGGATTTGGAGGAGGTAGAAAATCAATTGTACCAGGTCTATCTGCATTGCCCACGATACAACACAACCATGCATTAAGTATCCACCCAGAAAGATGTGAAATCCACCCACAGGTAAAGATAGGCGTAATGGAAGGGAATCCCGTTGCAGAAGACCTCATAGAAGCAACTTTTATGACGCAAAAAGAATACCTCATCATAAATACAGTATTATCACCCCAAAAAAACATCATAAAAATATTCTGTGGAGATTTGATTCACGCTCATGAAACAGGTGCAAACTTTGCCAAGCATATTTATTCTATAAATATCCCACAACAAGCAGATATAGTAATTGCTTCCGCAGGTGATGCCAAAAACTTTCTCCAAAGCCATAAAGCACTGGTAAATGCATGGCAAGCACGGAAACAACCTCACGGGAAAATAATCTTCATTGCCCCATGCCCGGAAGGACTTGGTGGACACAAATTCAAAGAATGGCTTGAAATAGGAGATACAAACAAGCTGTTATCTACATTACGAAAAAATGGTGAGGTCAATGGCCAAACTATTATCTCAACACTTGAAAAGTCACAACACACCTATTTCCTTACAGAATTACTCGAATCAACTGTATTACTTTTGGGAGGAAGAAAAATCAGCACCCTCGAAGAAGGCTTTAATCTTGCATGGGAGGAATTAAAAAAACAAGGGATAAAAGAACCAACCTGGATGTTTCTACCAGATTCCGCATATTCTGTCCCAACAATATAAACAGTCTCATTACTACATACGATCAGGGACAGGAATACCCAAAAGCGATAATGCATTCTCCATCACTTGTAATGTCGCCCAACAAATTTGCACCCGCATATTTATAACATCATCATTCTCAGCAAACAATACAGGACAGGCATGATAAAACGACGTAAAAACATGAGCCAAATTTAGAGCATACCCAGCAATAATAGCTGGATTATATTGTTTTATACTACTTAAAACAATGCTGGGAAATTCAGAGATACTTCGCAATAAAAGCCATTCTTCATCTTTTTGTAGCGGTAAATTTTCAGGTAAATCATAAGGAATGGGCTTACCATATTTCCTAAGTATCGACTTTATCCGTGCACAACTGTATTGCAAATAAGGTCCCGTATCACCTTCGAATGATAGAGCACTGTCCATATCGAAGATAACATTTTTAGAAGGCGTTACTCGAAGAACAGAAAAACGTATCGCAGACACAGCGACCTTCTCCGCTATCTCTTGCTGTTCCTCCTCCGAAAGTTCCTTACATTGTTCCCGAACCCGCTCCAACGCTAATGACGATGCATTATCTAAAAAATCAGAGAGCAATACTACATTTCCCTGACGTGTTGACATCTTTCCTTCTTTTAATAAAATATAAGAATAAAAAATAGGCTCAGGTATCCTATAACCTGCACTCCTCAAAATCAACCCTATTTGTTGAAAATATAATTTATGGTCTTCTCCCAATACAATCAAATTCTCATCGGTTCCCCTATGCCCTTTATAAATCGTATATGCCAAATCACGATAGCCATACATAGAGCTCCCATTTGCTCGACGCAAAACGAAATATCGTCCCTCCTCCTGAGTAAATCCCAACTGTGCCAAATCCACGGTTAAACGATTTTCTTCATCTATAAATAATGCTCCTTTCTCTTTCAGAATCTCAAGGACTTTGTTTAACTCTTCTGATTCGATAAAATCGGATTCTCTATCAAAATAGTCATATTCAATACCCAATCGTTTCAATACTTGCAATTGTCCTCTCAGACACAATTCAGTTACACGAACAAATTTTTTCCTGACCTCCTCATCCCCTTGCTCCATAAGAGCCAATAACTCATAGCCCTTATTGGCAAATTCAGGTTCATTTTCAGCCCTCTGGTTAGCCTGAACATACGCATCAAGAATACCATTAAAATCAAGCTTCTCCAACTCATCGGCGATTAAAACTAACAGCCCTATCTGCCGACCCATATCATTCACATAATAATGCACCTCAGTCTCATAACCCTCAAAACGAAATAATCGAGACAAACAATCTCCTAACATGGCATTTCTTGCCCTACCCACATGAGGACTCGCATTCGGATTAATACTTGTATGCTCAATAAGTGCTTTCTTTCCAAATCCTGAACTCAATGACCCATACTTATCCCTTTTGGAGAATACGTCTTCAACGATTTTTACTGAACAATATCCTCGGTCAAGAAACAAATTCAGATACCCACCCTTCTGTTCTACCTTTGTAACCCATGGTTTTATCTCCAAAAGAGGCAAACAGACTTCTACTATAACTGGTAATGAAATGTTTAACTTTTTAGACAAAGCAAACAGTGGAACAGCAACATCACCCATCTTAATGTCTGGTGGCGTAGCAATAAGAATATCATCGCTACCCAAACCTGGAAATGTTTCAATAATACGCCGTCTAATCTCATCTGTTAAGCCAAACACAAAAAGACAATCTCCTCTCTTAATTTACCTTACCAAAATTGAATACGAACAAACACCTTCTCCGCCACCATAAAAATTTTTAACTCTTGTCAAGTATTTATATCTCTAATAGCAACTAAATACCTTCGAGACATTTCAATGTTGCTCTTAACGTATCTTCGTAATTATCAGTAGAATGACCACATTCTAAAGCAACAAAACCTTTATAATCCGTACCCGCAATAGCTTTAAATATATTGTGATAATTCAATTCTCCTGTTCCAGGTTCCTTCCGTCCTGGATTGTCTGCCACATGGAAATGGCCTATCCTACTTATATTCTCTGTTAAATTTCGTATCACATTTCCTTCAGTAATCTGTTGATGATAAATATCGAACAACATCAAAACATGTGGGCTATTCACCTCTTTTAATATCTCCATCGTATCATCAGTTCTACACAAAAAGTATCCATGATGGTCAACTAATGGGTTTAACGCTTCAACGACAATATAAACCTGATTATCCTCTGCAATAGGTGCTAAACGCTTTAAACACGTAATAACATTCTCCTTTTGTACTTCCCGAGATACATCGGTTCTCTCATTTCCAGTAAGCCCTATTAAGCGCTTGCAATTTAATTGCTTCGCCACTTCAATCCGTTCTCTAAATTGTTTTTCAAGTCGGTCATGGTCCGTCTCATCAACCATTTGTCTCGGAGCAATAGCACCAACACCTACAATACAACTTAATTCCAACCCGAGCGAATCTGCTTTGTTTCGTATAGACTTAAAATCACCTTTCGGATGCAACCACTCATAGGCTGGTAAACCCCAAGCAGATACCGCTTCTAATTTATCTTCAGGCTTCTTACCAGGAAACCAATCCAGAGGTGCACTCATTCTCAACTTAACGTTGGAAAAAGGCTTATCTTCTGGTAACGCAGAATATGACTTTCTACCAGCCAAAAAAACACCACCAGCAATAGCACTGGCACAAGTAACAAAGAAATTCCTTCTTTTCATCTTTATTCTCCTTACATTAACTTTATATTTTGTTTTCACAATAAATACAAATTTTCCCGCTTGATTATACTATGAATAAAATTTTATTATCGAGTTTGCAATATATATTATAAAAGTAACGAATCAAGAAAAACATTAACATCATAAATAAGGTGTATGCTTAATAAAATGAATTTGTCTTTCGTAATACCTGCCTTCAATGAAGAATTAACAATCGAACCCTTAATCGAAGGGATTATCACTCATTCAAAACCACATAACATACAAATTATTCTTATTGACGATGGAAGTTCTGACCAAACATTCTCCTCAATGAAAAAAATGCAAGAAAAATACCCATCAGAAATAGAAATTATAAAATTCCGAAGAAACTTCGGTAAAAGTTGTGCACTTGCTACAGGCTTTAAAAATGCCTCAGGCGATATAGTTATTACAATGGATGCGGACCTACAAGACGACCCCAAAGAAATTCCCAGATTAATTGAAAAAATTCAGGAAGGCTACGACGTTGTCTGTGGTTGGAAAAAACACCGCTTTGACCCATGGCACAAAACAATCCCGTCAAAAATATATAATGCCTTCATCCGCAAAGTTTTTAAGGTGCCTCTGCATGATATAAATACAGGCTTCAAAGCCTTCCGCAAGGAAGTTATCCAAAATATACCCCTGTATGGTGAAATGCATCGACTTATTGCTGTCCTTGCAGTAGAATCAGGTTTTAAAATCACTGAAATCCCAGTTGAACACCATCCAAGAAAATATGGCAAATCAAAATTCGGTTTTAATCGATTTTTCCATGGTGCCGTTGATGTCTATACAGTATGGTTTCTGTCAAGGCACGGTCAATCCCCAGCATACTTCTTTACAAAACGTGGCTTATTATCCATAGCATTAGGTTCATTAGGATTAATTGCGAGTCTCGCAGGATTCTATATTCATGGCGACCAACTAAGATATGTATTTTTAGGAACTGTTAGTACCGTATTCATTGGAATTGGTTTCTTAACCATCGGCATCGGACTAATTGCTGAAATACTGCGTAGAGAATTCTCATTTCAACAAAAAAACATATATGTAGATGTCATATTAACATCTGATAAAAAACCTATCAATAACAAATAATATAATGCGAGGCCTCTGAACAAGAGGAGTAAAAGGTTTGGATGTAAATTATACTTATTTTCATAGACAAAATCTGGTTGGAAATCAAAGTAAACAAGAATTCAGAAGCTTATTCTAATCTATTTCTTTCTATTTCCGCCTATCTTATTTGTTATTTTCTATCGTTGTTCCTCTTTTTATCACCTATGCATGCTTCTTTGCCTCCTGCATCAATCCCCCATATATCTGCTTCTAATCATAGCCCACTATTAATAAGAAATGATACACTCCATTCTTCTCTAAACCCCGAAACCGACACCGCACATATCACATCCAACGCTTTAATTTTGTGTAATTGTCCAACTACTTCCCTGCTCTTTATACCACTTCCCTCTATTTTTGTTTCACTTTTTTTTCACAACACTTTCCCTTTATAATTTATCTCCAAAATACTAACTTGCTTGAAATAAACCTCGTTCAGAGATCTCAGGTATTTTTAGGTAAAATTCAATTATGTAAAATATAATGTCAAATTAATGTATATGTTGTAAAAAGGTTTTAGATGAATAAAGAATTGTTGAGAACATTAAACTGGGTTTCTATTGGAATAACTCTACCATTATTACTTTTGCTGGCGAGATTTTCTGATGCGGAGCAGAGACCAATACGGCTCTGTGATGAATTGCTATCAAAGCGTGTATTACCAGAACACAGCATTTTCATCCCTGGAACTCAATGGAAGGTAATTAATAATGATGTGCAATGGTCGAAAGAAGATGGCGAGGGATTGAGAATTAGTGGTTGTCGCGGAAAAGAGATAGTTTGTGTATATCAGTTTGTAGAACCTATTCGATTGGAGGATTACTCATGTCTCAAAGTAAATGTGAAGGTATTCGATGGAGAAGGTACCGCCACCGTATGCTGGAATGACAACTACGGAACCTATCAAAAAGTTGGTTGGAGAAACTCATACAAAGTCAAACTTAACGGAGATGTTGAAGAAATAAATCTTGACCTAAAGTACAATTGGGAAAGGCCTAAATTCTCTCAAGAAGCTTTTGGATTTACAACAGAGCTATTACTTTTATTTAAGGGAGAGTTTAAGGAAATCGAATTGCGTTCTGCTGAATTCATTACCAAAAATATAAAAGAGTCTCTTTATTGCAATCTTAATCAAGCTCGCCTGCCATGTATTTGGGAGGACGAAGTTAAGTGGGATATTCATATTGAATCAGGTGATTTCTTGAATTTTGCTACTGGTTGCTTTTGGCATAAAGGTTTAGATCGAGGAGTGATGGAGGTAAGCGACGGTTTCAAATTTATAATAAATGTTGAAAGTTCGAATGGGACAAAAAGGCTATTCGAGGAACATTATGCTGGGGAAAGGGTAGTTGAACTAATTAATAGTGGATGGAGATTTCATCGTATTGACCTTGGAGAATATGCCGACCAGAACATAAGACTCATACTCAAAATAGATCATATGGAAAATCCCTATGGTGATTATGCCTTATGGGGCAACCCTATGATATTAAACACTCAAACTTCTACTACTCAGAAACCACCTGTAATCATCATCTCCATAGATACCCTCAGACCACAAAACCTGGTTACTTACGGATATGATAAACCCACGAGTTTTTATCTGGACAAGTTTGCTAAAGATGCAGTGGTATTTCATCGGGCATATACACCGAGAACATTTACCCCTGTAGCACATATGAGCCTTCTTACAGGTTTAGAGCCACTCTCTCACGGATTAATCAATGGAAATACCTCAATTGCACCCGTTGTAGTCCAGACCAGTGAGATTCTGAAACAAGTAGGGTATTTAACTGGTGGATTTGTAGGATTTTCAGGTTGGTTCCAACCCTATATGGGATTCGGCAAAGGTTTTGACCATTACTGTTTTCCCGCAGAAACCGAATACGAGGATGCTTTTTTAGTATTTGAAAAGACAATAGATTGGGTAGAGCATTACTCAGAAATACCTTTTTTTGTTTTCTCCCATGTCTATGACTTACATTCCAAAATGGAATCTGGAATGCAAATATACGACTCGAATGATGATAGATTTAGATTTTTTAGCAATTTGATAGATGCACCTTCAGAACTTACTCCCGAATGTTTGCCTGCTAATCCACGCTCTCTATTACAAATTATGATTGATAATCTCATATTTAAAGGGAAATCTTTTTTACTCAATCCGTACGAGAATCTTTATCTTCAAACCTGCTACGATGATTGCATAGCAAAGGTGGATTTCGCACTGGGAAATTTCTTTGAATATTTGAAAACCCATAATCTATATGAGAAATCACTGATCATAATCGTCTCCGATCACGGCGAATCTTTTGGAGAAAATGGATTTTATGAACACACAGGTGTATATGAAAACACTTGTAGAGTAGTTATGATGATAAAATTTCCCAATGAAGAGTTTAGAGGCACAAACATATACGAGTTAGTATCACTGATAGATATCGTTCCTACTGTGCTTGATTATATAGGATACCATTCTGATAAATTACCATATAAGTTTGATGGCTTTTCTGTTCTCCCTTTAATAAAAAATGGTAAAAAGTTAAGAGACTTCTTAGTCACTCAAAACCCAAGTATGGAAAACTTAGCAATTATCAAAAAAGATTATAAATATATACTAAATGGTGGAGAAAGGAAAGAACATCTTTTTAATTTAGCCTTACCTGATAGTGAAAATTTAGATTTATCCATCAAAAAAAGTGGTATTTTAGAGCAAATGAGAAATATGTTAAGGAATACTGAAAAAGAAAAGGAAAGAGGATATATTATCTCCTATAAGAACACTTCTGGGGCGGATGTTAATAATACATTTGAATTACTTATATCTCCTGATAATGAAGTTATAGCGATATATGGCACAGGGGGAACAATATGTATTCCAAATAAGGGCATCGAATATTCAGGTTCCATACCAACATTAATCAGAGAGACTAATTTTATCCCGGATTTGGGTAAGGTAGTTATCGTGCCTAAGTCTCCCCAATCGAGAATAAAAATCTCTTTAATAAATGGACCTGAATATTCTTTAGTTTTACCTGACCAATCGGTGATAAAGCTTGAAAAGAATAAGCCCGTAGATATTTCTGTTCCCCACATATATTGGGAAACCGAACCAAAGTTTCCTGAGGATTCAGGTCCCTATCTTGCTATCCAGAGAAAGTTAGCTACTGGAGGTGGAACCAAAATTGAGGTTCCTGAAGAAGTCCAGCAACAGCTAAATGCCCTCGGATACCTAAACTAAGAATTTTTGCAAATAAAAGAAATGAGATATCTCTGAACAAGGCGAGTATGAGGTTTTAATATAAGTTATACATGTTTTTATGAGAAGAAATTCGATTGAAAATCAACATAAACAAGAACTCAGAGGTTTATTCCTACTTATTTTATTCTATTTTCACCCATTTTATTTGTTATTTTCTATTGTTTTTTCTCTCTTTTTATCACCTATACATAACATCCATCTCCATTTACCACCTCAATTCCTTATACATCCGTTTCAAATTATAGCCCGCCACTGACAAGAAGTGATATGCCCCATTCTTCTCTAAACCCCGAAACCGACATAGCGTTGTCTCGTCCAGCACCACACCATCAAAGCCGATACCCAAAAATTCTCGAAAGGATAAACAATCTACTATCTGTTCCTCCGTCTGCAGGTCTGATAACCCATACCATGCCTGTAAAAATAAACTCCCTGACAATATCCGAAATGATAACGATGGACGAGTTAGTTCACCCTAATTCGCTTTGTATACCCCACATCTATACACTTCTGTTCCAATTCTATTCACGGAATCACCTCTTGCATCTACCTTAAAAATTCTCCACGGCAGGTCGGCTTCTGGTTAGACAGTTCATAATCTAAAAAACTCGTCTGGCTCCATTTCTTTCGTCATACCTCGTTACCCTTTCTTCATGTATATTTATTCTAAATTGTGTAATCGTCCAATTACTCACCTAATCTTTATATCACTCCCCTCTCTTTTCGTTTCATCTTTTTTCTCATCACCCTCTTTCTTTATAATCTATTTCTAAAATACTAACTTGAAATAAAACTTATTCAGAAACATCATATATATAAGGAAATATCCTATGATGTATTTTATGACATTATTATTAATCTTAAAAGCATGGGAATTACCAGCCCCAATAGATAAAGAGCCAGTCCCTTCTGCCTTTTTCAAAGATAGATTACATACATATATATGGCTAAATTGGTCTGTTGTCCCAACTAAAAAAATAGCCGAAACTATCGGAGCCAAAGAAGAAGACATCTTATCTATTGGGAAACGAATGGGATTACCTGACCCACCTCATTTAACAACACAAGAATTAGCACAATTGCATTGCACAATTATCCGTCGGAACTGGCATTTATTACCCTATGAGCAAATTATGAAATTATTGGGTTGGAACAGCCATCAATTAGCATATACACTACGAGAAGATGATTTCCTATTTATTAAATTAGGCAATTTCAAACCAAAATGTGAACCTCTAATTTTTGAGGAACCTGATAAAGACACAATCCAATATGAAGAACAGATCGGAAACACTATCAAAAGACTATTCCCAAACGGTATATCTTCATGGGGAGAAAGACCTTTACATTTCATTGAAGAACTAAAAAAAGAAATCCCATTAGAAAAACAAACCAAAAAAATAGATATTACAAATGCACCTACGAGATACTGCTCATCTTACTTCCTACATTATGGAGACCCATTTTCAGACCTCGAAAAGTCTTATCCAATGGGATACATTCAAAAACTTCATGAATTGGGTGTAAATGGTATATGGCTACAAGCGGTCCTTTATTTATTAACCCCATTCCCATGGGACCCATCCATTAGTGAAGGTTGGGAAAAACGATTAGAAAATCTAAGTATCTTCTCCCAAAAACTAAAAAATGAAGGCGTCAACGTTTTCCTATACTTAAACGAACCCCGAGCAATGCCTAATTCTTTTTATGAAAAGTTCCCAGAATTAAAAGGCGTGAACGAAGGCGATTTTTCCGCTCTTTGTACTTCTAATCCTGATGTTCAAAACTATATCAAAAATGCAATAAAAATGATTTGTGAAAAAGTTCCTGAGTTAGGTGGCTTCTTTACTATCAGTGCATCCGAAAATCTTACAAATTGCTGGTCTCATCATCACGGAGAAAATTGTCCCCGTTGTTCAAAACGAAATCCATCAGAGGTCATCGCAGAAGTTCATCAACTGATTCAATCGGGAATAGATTCTGCTCACTCGTCATGTAAACTCATCGCATGGGATTGGGGCTGGCGTGATGATTGGGTCGAAGGAATCATTTCAAATTTACCATCCAGAACAGCCGTCATGAGCGTTAGCGAATGGGATATCTCAATAACTCGTGGAGGAGTAAATTCAGTCATCGGCGAATATAGTTTGACTGAGCCCGGACCCGGGCCACGTGCCTCACGCCACTGGGAAATAGCAAAAAAATATAATCACCCTACCTTTGCAAAATTACAAATAGGAACAACATGGGAATTAGGTTCTGTCCCTTACATCCCCGTTCTTGAAAACGTCGCAACTCATGCCATCAGACTCCGCGAAAAAAAACTCGATGGATTTATGCTGGGCTGGACATTAGGGGGGTACCCATCCCCAAATATTCAAGTCTTCAATTTATTAATTGATAATCCCGAACTCGATATAGACAACGCATTAAAACAAGTAGCCGAAAAACGATTCGGTCAAACATTAGCCCCCATAATGGTCAAAACATGGAAACACATTACACAAGCTTTCAAAGAATACCCATTTCATATCATCGCTGTTTACCAATGTCCAGTACAGGTAGGTCCTTCAAATCCTCTCTGGGCTAAACCAACAGGATATAACGCTACCATGACAGGGTTCCCTTATGATGATGTAAAAAACTGGTGCGGAAATTTTCCACCAGAAATCTTTGCTAATCAAATGGAAAAAATGGCTCGTGGGTTTAACGAAGCCATTTTTACTGCCAAAAATGAATTAAAAAATCTAAATGTGGATAACCAAGAGCATCTCTCCTCTTTTGAAAACGAATGCAGAATCATTGAAGTCTGCGCTTCACATTTCCAAGCAGTTGCAAATCAAACACGATTCGTCCTATTAAGAAACAAACTTCTAAATGAGCAATTATCTAACGAAGAAAAAACAAAACTAATTGCTCAACTTAGGGAGATACTGAACAATGAAATGGACATCGCCACAAAAGAATACCTAAATCAGCTCCAAGATAGCCGTATTGGCTTTGAAGCCACTAATCATTACTTCTATGTCCCTCTTGATCTCGTATTAAAAGTTATGAATTGTAAACTACTATTAAACACATGGCTCCCTGAACTAACAACAAGTGCCCAACAATGATAAAAATATAGATAATGGACAATAAAAAAAAAAAAAAACAATATATAGGGGTTATTCGTTACGACGGCTCTGCTTTTCATGGCTGGCAGTTTCAACCCAATTTGCCAACAGTACAAGGAACCGTAGAGCAGGTCTTATCTCTAATTACAAGACAACCCATTCAAATTCAGGGTGCATCCCGTACCGATACAGGAGTACATGCCTTAGGACAAGTTTTTTCCTTCTTTTTCAATGCCGAAATACCAAAACGACTTAGACATTCTGCCTCACAATTACTATCACCAAATGCACAAATAACAAATATTAAAGAGGTACCATTGGAATTTGATGTTTGCCGAGATGTAAAGTGGAAAAAATATTGCTACACTATAGATTTAGGAAAAGAATCCGACCCTTTTGCACATAAATATGCTTGGCATATTCCATACAACATCGATTTAGAACTACTTCAAAAATTATTCAAATATCTCATCGGTACCCACGATTTTAGAGGATTTCAAAGTACAGGAAGCCAGATGACCTCTACTATCCGCACCTTATACTCCATTCAACTAAAAAAAGGGGGGGTTATAGGACCAATAGACTCTAAAACCCTATATCACATCGAATATATTGGCAACGGCTTTCTTTATCACATGGTTCGTAACATTACAGGCACACTTATCGAAATTGCACGAGGCAAACAACAACCAGATTTCTTAGTCGAATGTCTTGAACTTAACAAAAAATTCAAAGGTTTATGTGCTCCACCCCAAGGACTCGTACTAGCACAAATCAGTTATGAACCCTTTACTCATACGTAGAATCTCTTCCCGTATGAAAATGACCAAAAATATTCAACGCCCGAAAATCAATAAATTTAGGAAGGTTCTTAAAAAATTTAGTTAATGAATACCTATTAAACTTCAACAAAATCCATAAATAGATAAGTGGTTGTAAAAAGAAATAACCCACCAACATATAAATCTTAAATAATAATTTTGTAAACCAACTATTTCGTTTTTCCCTATAACGATTCAACAAGTAATTCACTGCCCATGCAGGAAATATCGTTGCAAAGTGTTGAAGATGATTTAATTCTGTCGGTGCTGGTACTAAAAAATCTTTTGTTGTATCATCATGCAAAAACTCTGGTTTCTCCTTCTTTACACGTTCCCTCAAATCTGTCCCTTCATATAAAGTAAGCGAAAAGATAAGGAAAAAATAAGGCTTAGATAATCCCATTAATACTTTTACTGTTTCTATTTGGTCTTCCTCTGTCTCAAACGGATTATCGCAAATAATATCATAATATGGGACTACTGGATATTTATGTATAATCTCCGCAACCTCTTTAAATTTTTGAGGCGTCATCTGACGGTTATATACATTTTTACAAACAGACTCACTTCCAGTTTGAAGACCTACATGTATCGATGCCAAGCCACCATCTACCGCCATCTTTAATTTTTCCTCAGTCAAAAAATTAGGCGAACTAAACAAAATCAAAGGCTTACCCACTCGTTTCTTATATAAATCAAAAAATTCTCTCATCTGTTCCGTTGTTTGAGCAAAAAAATTATCATTGAATATCGATATAAATAAAAGGGGTAAATCCTCGGAAACTCCTGCTACAATTTCATCCACCATCCGTTTCGGAGATGTCCATCGAACCCTCCAATTATGGTACAGTTTTGGGAAAATAGAATTAACACAATAACTACATTTGTGAGGACACCCACGAGATTGCATTATTCTATAAATTCCCCCATAAAATGCACTATACTTCATATAAAGTTTTCTCGTAAGTGGCATAACATTATCTTTTGGAAGTATAAATGTCTTTTGTGCTAATCGTGGTACAAAAGGCAAACTATCAAGGTCTTCTATAATTGGATTTAAGGGATTTACCTTAATTTCTCCATCCTCAAACCATGCAAGATTATTTATATCTTTCAGTGGTTTACCATACGTCAATGCCTCACAAATATCTACAACAGTTTGTTCACCCTCCCCTACACATAAATAATCTGCAATCTGCACACACCGTTCCACTGCAGTAGTCGCTTGTATTCCACCCCAAATTACAGGGAACGAATCAAATTCCCTTTTTAGGAAATAGGTAATTTCTTTAGCATCATGAAACTCCGATGCAGTTACGCTAATACCAACCCATGACGGATTTAAATCTCTAACAAACCCCTTTAGCGCATCCAACATCCTTTTATTTTCTTTATTAAAACGATTCAAATAAAGAAGATTTGAATCATATCCTCTTTCTAAAAGGATTTGATGCAATAATTTTAAACCTAAGATATTTAGATTTCTCTGAAGGGATAGAAGAAGAACTTTCATACAACGTCTTATATAAAATAGTTTTACCTATTATATCACATTTTTCTATATATAACTAATAACAAAGCCACAGCGGAAGTTCATTCCTGCTGTGGCTAATATTAACCAATACTAAAATATAACCTTACTTCGCCGAGGGGTTAAAAAATAGTAACATCTGCCCTTCTAACAAACCATCCTTCTTCTCATTTATTAAGCGAATTTCACGTATCTCTGCCAATGCTTTCTCAACCTCCATTTGCATTCCACCTAAATTCTGACCCATTATACTCATTAACGGGAAAATAGTATCTAAAAATAATTTGCTCTGAATTGATATTAGCGAATAGCGTGGGACACCTGCATCAACAGGAGGATTTAAATTAGCCAAATAATTTGATGATTGTTTATCAAGAACCAAATCTATCATTTTCTTTAACACATCTGTATTATTACTTACAACAACCTTATCTTCAACCATCACCATCGCAATAGGAATAGGCGACGGAACAGCTATCTTCTTCACAGGAATTTCCCGATAAACTTCATCCTGCATTGATGGTACCAACATATCCAACAATGCCTTCACTTGTTCAACATTTGAAACGTGAATTACAATAATCAACGCAGGAAAATCCCCCATCGTACCTGTAATTCCTACTCCCAATTCATTACCTAAAAATCCCATTGCTGTCGAACCATACTGCAATCCCTGAGCTATCTGTTTCTTATCTGACAATGCAGTTTTAATCTGTGGTACTGCCGTTTGAGTTAAATAGGTTTTGTATTCATTAGTAACTTGAAAGAACAGGGATGCTTGAGTATTATCAGGGAACAATTTAGGCAACTGTAATGGATTCGCCTGACCCAAAATACTGGCAGATTTGGGACGTTTCGACATATCAATTAATGTCCGAACCTGTAATTTCTCTTCTGGATTTAAGGACATACAAACATAAACTGGGTCATCTACCCCTTCACTTACCATCTCTGCCCAAGGTCCAAGTTTCATCTGAGCAAGCACACCATAAGGGGACATTTGAACAAGATACGGTGTGAGTTGATTTAACATTGGAATCAATTTCCAATCTTTTATCAAGGTAACTCCTTCAGGTTCTGAACTTGCTGGCATTTCCGCTGTACCATACCTTATCGCATACGGATTTGAAAAACGGTTTGCCACATCTTTCACAAGAACAGTAGAACCAACCACTACATATTTAGCAGATATAAAATACGAATATGGTCCATATTCAATTACCTTCGCACCATCTACTATTTCTTCTTTAGGTGCTATTCCACTAATTTCCGGAACCTCAACTACCAGTTCTTTCAAACTCTCTTCTACCTTCGCAGTATCCTTTACACCTAACATTAATACCCAATTAGGTTGTTTTATCTGTGCCCAATCAATTTGGTCAATTTTCTTCTTCTCCCCTTGAGCCTCTGCCTCCGTAGTTGGTGCTAATATCTGCATTAAATCATTAAATGAAGGTGATAAATCAGCAAAAACACCCACAGGAACCGTAATATCAAATCCTCTACCTTCCGCAATCTCTATTAGACTTTTTGCCTCTGGTAAACCAGCAAATCCCGCTAAATTCCTCAAATTATTCTGTATCCATCCATCCACTTCATCCGCAGGATAAAAACGTTTTGCTGTTTGAACTACCTTATCCAATCCTTCCGCTAATGAGGGTAACACCATACCCAATTGCGCCAATTCTGGCGTCAACTTTAATAATGATGTCGTCGGAAGATTCCCCTCTGCGGGAGGAAGTGATAATTCTCTAGGTTCCTGTGGTTTCGGTGGTGGTGCCTGTTCTGCTGGACCTCCACACCCTGAAAAAACAAACAAACCAAGCACAACAGAAACCAAACTGAACATCAAAATCCCTTTTCTCAATGTGTTTCTCATATATCTTTCCTTATCTTTATTTGTTAAATTAAACACAAAAAATTGAATCTTATTTAGTTTGACAGCATAACTTATATCTATGGTTTCAGTCAAAACAAACATTTTTTTAATCCATGACCAAACACTATTATAAATATATCAATCCATACAATAATATTATCTCCCATCTTTTTTTACCTTATCCTATTCCGTCAGTTCGTTTGCAATAGTATCTTTATTACGGTTTTAATTCCTATTGCTCTCTATTTTTACCCTTTACATTAAGGTTCCTTGCAAAATATGCCCTGTATTCAGATGGATTACATCCAGTTACCTTCTTAAATTTTGCAGATAAATGCGAACTATACTTGACACCTACCTTTATACTGACTCTCGAAAGACTTTCATCTGTTTTCCTCAAGGACTCTGCAGTTTTCTCCACCTGTATATAACTCAATAAGTCCTCATAATTAGAATCCACATTCCTTTTTAACCAATGACTTAACGCAGAGACATTCATTCCCAATCTCTTCTCAATTAGTTTCATTAGGTTAGGAGCCCATAAGTGATTCCTCATCTCAGATACAATACTCTCAAAACGTTCCTGCTTTTTCTTAAAGACACAGGTATTATCACTAAAAAACTCAGGAGCCAAAGATGAAAAAATAATTTTACGTATCCTCTTTACACCACTATCTAAGCCTTTAACATTTTGAAAATTTTCCTGTCCCACACACGATAATATCCTTTTATCTATAAACGTGTCCAGTCCATAATCGAACAATCTTGATGTTATTACATTAATCGACCAAATATATAATAAAAATAGTGCCTGTGATAAATTGCTTCTACTATTACGTATCTCATCACCCTTCCCCCTCAAAACGATTTCCATTAATTCTTTATTCTTCGTCCGTAAAGCAACTAAAAACATGTTCTCCCGCACACGGTCAAATTTTTCCAAACGGACTACTTTTCCCTCTTCTAATTCTGTTTCCCCATTTTGTCCAAGCACCTTTTCTTCCCGCCTATCAACATAATCTTTTGTATTAAAAAGTGTTATCCATTCCTTTTGAAAAGAGTCCTTCGTCCATAAAAGTACCTCTCTTACAGAATCCGACAACAAATATGGCAACTGCTTCAAATAAGCCATATCCTGTTCAGATACTTCTATACTATACCTACTCATATTTTTTGAATATTCATACTCCAAAACCTCCCTATTCTCATCAATATAAAAGGGACCAACAGTCAGAACTAAAACATTATTGTCAAGATGAAACAAAAGAACCGATGCACAATAAAATCCTACATGACACTTAAATAAAAAAGGAATATCTAAATTAATAATCTGCTTTACGATCTTTGCCCTATCTTTATCACATACTTTCAAACAATGAGGAGAAGAGGCAATCAAATCACAAAAAACACCTTTTTTCTCTGACCATAGTTTCCATTGCCTGTTCCCTTTCCTATCCCACAAATGGACAACCACCGATGAATTTAATATAGTTGCCACACGGTGAAACAAAGGCTCAAAACGAGGTCCCGTAATGCGTCTTGTTAAAATGGCTAACTTAAATGAATCAATGGCGTTGGGTGTGTCTGATTGGTTATCCATAATTGAATATCTCTACTGCCTATAGTTTCACGCACCAACCGTGCTACAATTTCAGGATGATTATTATTTTCACTAATATGAGCAAGCACTAAAACCCGCAAGGCTTCATCCATAACTTCAGACACAATCTGTAACATTTGCTGGTTTGAAAGATGGCCATACCGACCTTTTATCCTTTGTTTAAGATGTGCGGGATATGGACCGTTGATTAACATATCCGGACAATAGTTCGATTCTACAATCAAACCGTGACAGCCTTTAAGTTTGTTTATCATTAACTTTGAAGGATAACCACAATCTGTTGCAAAACCAACCCGTACACCAGAATGCGAAATAACATAATTCACAGGGTCACCAGCATCATGAGTCACCGCAAAGGATTGAACATAAATATCCCCAACCGCTATTGAGTCACCCGATTCAAATATCTCAATATTCTTATTGCTATCAAATAACCCTTGCAGTGCACAATATGTTCCACGAGTCATAAATACTGGTATATCGCAAATAGAAAGTAATCGTTTCAAACCACATACATGGTCTGTATGTTCATGTGTTATCAAAATTGCATCCAAATCCAATATATCTCTCCCCAAATATTCCATCCTCTTCTTTATTTGTGGCAAACTAAAACCACAATCTAACAAAATTGAACGACAAGAACTCTGGATATATGTTGCGTTTCCCGAACTTCCACTACCTAATACAGAAAAACATATCATATATTTCAACACCTCATTTATAAATCCAAAAATATATCATGTTTTATAGCATCGGAACACACCAACATCATAAGAAGGAACTCTAATTTTTATGTTAGTATCTTTTCTATTTACAAACCTCGTCCCACTAAATAGCTCAAAAACCTCTTTACCATCATAATCGGGGTTAACAAATCGGATAGACCCTTCCCATTCAAAATCTGCATGATTTACTAAAATAATCGTCTGGCTATCTTCTTCACTTGTAACCAACCACTCACATGGAGGTCCTTCAATAGAAATCGGAATCAAAGAATTAAAAATGAAATCAAACAACTTAACCGCAACACCTGCCAAACAAAACATCGGTGACTCAAACCACGGCACAAGACAGGTATATATTTGTCCCTTCCCAAAATGAGAACAAACAACTAAAGGTGAACCTTTATTAGCCCATGCCAAAACATGAGATTGTGAATCCACATTAGAAGGAACATAACGAAATGCCTCATTAATCCAACCCGTCTGTTCCCACTGCCATCTGTATCCCACATGCAATTCAGGTAATATCTGTATTCCTAACCAGTCATAATCATCAGGTCCTACTGTACCTGCAGAATGAATAAGTATCCCCCCAGAATTTACATAACTCAATAACTTCTTACGGAATTCCTCATAAATTATTAAAGGTCCCAAAACCACCACAACCTTATATTCATTCAATACATCTACATTTACCTCATCAGTAAATACATCAAAAATATCTCCCCAACGGCTTACCCCCATTGGTCGATATGGAGCAGGTTCTATTCTATTTTCATTTAAAAACCGATTCGCCCCTTTCCTATTTCGAAATTTACCAAAAGGAATATATGACTTACTATAAAAAATATTCTTTGGTGAAGGTGCATAACGTGGAGTAATACATGACAATGCAAATGGACTTGATGGAGGGTCATTTTCCTCATAACAACCTAACGGATAAGGGTCCATCGCAAATTGACTTCCAGGAAAACACATTCCAAAAAAACCATCTATCCCCTTCTCACCAGGCTCCCTCCGCAATCGTGCATAATTCCATGCAAATGACTGTGTCTCCCAATATGGCGGTGTAATCCAACCATGAGAAGATGGAAGTATTACCGCAACAGGTGTGTATGCCACTCCCCGTTTATTCTTACTTATCCACTTAGAAAATGCTTCAAATTCAGAACCCATAACAGATAATTTGCCCTCTGGCGAACAGAGCAAATCGCCACCTTCAACCGACATATAATCTGCACCAGAAAAATAAGAAATCAACCAATTCCGACGATGATAAGAGCAGGGCAAATTCTGAACACACCCATAAAAAACACCCCACCAAAGAGAAAAATCAACTCCCCAAGAACATCCATATTGCTTCCCTGCTCCCCTTAAAAATGCAATCCCCGTCTGTAAATCATCAACATCATCATTTGCCCTTTCAAGTAATACACAATCCAAACCAAGTTTCGCATACGTATGCGTACTACTTGCATAACCACATCTACCCCATTTATGAATATTTGGAGCATATTTACACACCTCAGATAATCCTTCTCTCAAAAACTGTTCAAACCGTTCCTCCGCTTCTTTATGGGAACTGGGTTGATTCTGTAATAAACAACGAGAAAAACCTACTCCCGAAGAATCTTCTTCTGTAAATCCCTCCCATATAAATTTGTTTCCAAAAATATCAAAATACGGGGCAAGGGCATCTTCAGGTCTAATCAAAGACATATTATTATCTTCAAAAAAACGTTGCCGACTTTCAGGATGTGCCAAAAAAGAAGTGATTATCGGTGTAATCTCTTTCTGTTTTAAATAATTTAAATGACTTCTACCCTTCCCAGGAGGTGAAGCAAGACCCCATGCCCAGTTACCTTCACATATCCAACGCCACAAACCTGATATCTCATTACCTCCTTGAAAAGAAGGACAATCAACAATTATTTTCGCATTACACCGATTATTCAATTAAATTCCTTCCTGTAATTACATTTATAATACGTTCAGTATACTCCCAATCATAAAATAAAGTATCATTAATTATACTAATGAAGGACAACAAAAATGGAAATTATTGATGTGCATTGCCATTTAGAAGCACAAGAATTCAGCAATGACCTGGATATTGTTTTAGACGACGCTAAAAAAATAGGCATCATAAAACTTATCACCTCTTCCGTCGAGCCTTCTCAATGGGATAAATCGTTAGAACTTTCCCAAAAATATCCAGAAATTGAATGTACATGGGGTATCCATCCATGGTATATAAAAGAAGAATTTTTCGACGACTTGAATCGTTTAACTTCAGACTCAGTAGAAAAAATTGTAGCCATTGGGGAAATAGGTTTAGACCTGAAAATTGATACTCCGTCCTACGATTTACAAGAAAAATTTTTCATCCGTCAATTAGAAATTGCAAAAGAAATAAATATACCTGTAGTCATCCATTGTCGAGGGGCATTCTCTCAACTTACAGGCATCGTAAAAAAAATTGGTATGCCCCAAAAAGGTGGCATCATCCATGCCTTCAAAGGAAGTGTCGAAATCGTAGAGCAACTACTCCCTCTCGGTTTCTATTTCTCTTTCGGTTGTGGTATCACATACAGATATAGTAAAAAAAGACAACACGTATTAAATACTATTTACCCAGAAAGAATATTAATAGAAACAGACAGCCCTGATATCCCACCTGCAGGAAAAAGTGATACACGAAATATACCGTCAAACATCACTCTTGTAATTAAAAATCTCACTGAATACTTAAAATGTTCAGAAAATGAAATTGCTTCTCAAACAACAAAAAATGCAAAAAAAATTTTTAATTTATAAAAATTTTTTTTGAAAAATAAAATAAAAAAATACATAAATATATGTAAATTATTGACTGATAATAATATACAGATTTTTATTATTTTTCTGTTTTAATCGATTTTTTACTTGACTTTCAGGATTATTTATGGTATAAATATTATGTAATCCCTTTGGACCTGTATTTCACTTAGGTAGGGGGTTCGTTAAATATAAAATAAAAGTGAAATTCTTTTTTTGATGTTTTTGTTTTTATAATAAACAATAAACCTTAACATACAAAAAGAAAGCGAGGTGATTAAAATGAAACGTTGTGCTCTTTGTAACGAGTACATAGAGGACATCGAGTTCCAGTTCGACGAAGCTATCGATTTAGATGGTGAGTACTGGCATGTGGGCTGTTATGAAGAATATTTCGGTGAGATGCCAGAAATCACCACTTCCGCAACAACTCCTGTCTATAATCATACAAGGTCAAATAATGTGACCTTGCCAAAAAGAAATCAATGACGGAGTTGTATTGTTTTACAATTGAATCGTCCTCTATGTCTCATTCATGTAGGGAGTCTTATTTGAGTGAATTTTGATTAAACTGACTATTCAGGTTTTATAATTTATAAATTAGCACTCAAAATCAAGACTCCCAATTTTATTTTAAAATGAATTCAATTATTGAATTTTATGACTCACTTTCATAAAATATAAAAATAGTAGAACCCAACAAATTCATAATAACCCTGTTATGCAATACAAAAAAGAATCAACATTCAAATTCAAAGTACACATCATTCCTTCTGCACACTCTGAATCTATCTATCTAAGAGAGGATAATATAATTGCTGTGCGTGTAAATGCTCCCCCTGAAAAAGGAAAAGCAAATACAAAATTACTTGAACTCCTATCAAAATGGTTAAATATCAGCAAAACAAAAATCAAAATCATCCAGGGCGAAACAAGTAGAGATAAGTTATTAGAATTACCAGAAGAATTTAAATCAATATTCCTTCAAAAAAAATCTGAACTTCTCAAATTAAATAACCAAAATTAATAGGGAGATTATTATGAACACACTACGAGAACAAATCAACGAATCCGTCAAAGTCATACGAAGTGCCACAAACACTCATCCTTCAATCGGCATTATTTTAGGAACAGGATTAGGAACCTTAAAAGAAATTATCAACAGCGAAATAAATATTCCATATCAAGAAATCCCCCATTTCCCAGACGATTCCCTTCATGGTGGCGAATTAATTGTCGGCGAACTCGCAGGCAAAAAAGTCCTTGCCCTATCCGGACGGTTCCATTATTATGAAGGATTCTCTATGCAACAAGTAACATTCCCTGTTCGCGTAGCAAAAGCCTTAGGAGTAAAAATACTCATTGTCTCAAACGCTGCAGGCGGGATGAATCCCCTCTTCAAAGCAGGTGACCTAATGATTATTACAGACCATATTAATCTTATGGGCGACAATCCATTAATTGGTCCAAATGATGATACGTTAGGTCCACGTTTCCCAGATATGAGCGAACCCTATTCACAAGAACTTATTGCTCTTGCTGAAAACACTGCTATTGACCTAAAAATACCCATCAAAAAAGGAGTATATGTTGGCGTGGCAGGACCATGTCTGGAAACACGAGCAGAATACCGATTCCTACGAGCCATCGGTGCAGACGCCGTAGGTATGAGCACCGTTCCTGAAGTTATTGTCGCCGTCCATTCAGGACTAAAAGTACTCGGTTTCTCTGCAATTACCGATGAGTGTTTCCCAGACGCTCTACAACCCGCAAACATCGAACATATCATCGCAACCGCACAAAAAATAGAACCTTTACTCAGAACATTAGTTAAAGAAATCATCTCAAAAATCCCTGAATAAAAAGTCACCATTTTTAATAAAAGATTAAAAATACCAAACATGAACCAAATCAATATTCTCCAAATTCACATTCACCCCTATTATTCATAACAAAAGAATAAGTCCACAAAAGACATAATACATACTTAATATTTAGTTAAGGAACATATCCTTCCTCATATAAATATCATAAATATCAATTACGTTCGTATTATAGAAAATCTACAAAACGCATTTTGAAAAAACAAAAAGAATAATGATAAATTATTATACAAAGGGATTAACAAAAAAAGGTTTATAAAAAATGGTTATAAAAATTATTAAAGTTGTTTTCGTGTTAGCTTGTATAATTATGGGGATAATGTGGGCATATTATCTCACGGGCGAACTAACCGACCCAGGAAATAATCACGCCTTACTATTGGGGCTCTCCGCAAAAATCTGGATTGTCTTAGGGGGAATAATAGGTGCCATATTAGCCATCGCTATTCTGTTTGCAATCCAGTTTATAACTCAAGAAATTTATGAACGTATTGCTCCTGCCTTAGTTGCCATTGTTCTCGCTATGGTCGCAGGATATTTCATCGGCCAATATATCTTCTTCTGGGCACCCCAAGCCGAACTCACCCTCCGTATTTTCGTCATGGTTTCATTAGTTCTCATATTCGGTTTTATTGGTATTATCCTCGGTATAACTCGCGCCTCTAATTGGGAATCTCTAATAACAGCCGTCCAAAAGAAAGGAACAAATTTCAGTAATGTCAAAATAATAGATACCAGTATACTCATCGATGGCAGAATTGCAGATATATGTAAAAGTGGATTCCTCGAAGGAACACTTCTTGTCCCTCGTTTTGTCCTACGTGAATTACAAAATATTGCCGATTCAACGGACATACTCCGTAGAGCCAAAGGAAGACGAGGCTTAGATGTATTAAAAGCATTACAGGAATCCTCCGAATGTCAAATCGAGATTATCGAAGAAAATCCAAAAGATGTCCGTGAAGTTGATGCTAAACTCGTAACCCTTGCAAAAAAATATCATGCCCCAATCTTAACTACTGATTTTAACCTAAACAAAGTAGCACAAATTGAAGGCGTCCGTGTATTAAATGTCAATGACCTCGCAAATGCACTAAAACCTATCTTACTACCAGATGAACAAATGGAAATAAAAGTTATCAAAGAAGGAAAAGAAACAGGACAAGGTATCGGCTACCTCGATGACGGAACAATGGTCGTTATTGATGGAGGCAAACCTTATCTCGGACACACAATCAATGTCATCGTTACAAGTATTCTTCAAACATCAGCAGGTAGAATGATATTCACTCGATTTCAATCATTAGTTTCATGAATGCACAACTCCTCATACCCGCAGGCGGATTCGGAAGCAGATTAGGAAAAGGAATTCCTAAAGCATTAGTCCCTATCGGAAACAAACCTATACTTTACTGGACATTAAAAAGACTCCTAAATCTACATTGGATAGCCCCGCCTATCATTGCTGTCCCACCAAACTGTATCAATACCTTTGAAAAAGAAATCATCCAAAAATACAATCTTCCACCATGCACCTTCGTTGAAGGTGGACATGAAAGACAACATTCCGTATATAACGGACTGCAATATTTACATAAAAAAACAGACATTGTCGTGATTCACGACTGTGCAAGACCTTTCGTTCCTCTTAACTGCGTCACCGACTCCATAGAAAAAGCAATTAAATTCGGTTCCGCAACCGTCGCAATTCCTGTAACAAATACTATCCTTGAGATAGACGAACAATTATTCCTGAAAAATACCCCTAACCGAAAATATCTTTATGAATGTCAAACACCACAATCGTTCAAAAAAGAAATTATCCAATCCGCACACGAACAAGCAAAACAAAAAGGCATAATCTACACCGATGATGCAACTCTTGTCCATGAAATGGGGTATAATGTTAGCATTGTCATTGGAGACCCCATAAACATAAAAATTACATTACCATTCGATATCAGATTAAGCGAATACCTAATAAAGATAATCCAAAATGACTAATCATAACTTCATACATCGAATCGGCATAGGCTACGACCTACACAGACTTACTGAAGGACGTCCCCTTATTATCGGCGGAGTGACGATATCCCATCATAAAGGTCTACAAGGCCATTCCGATGCTGATGTCCTTATCCATGCCATTATCGACGCCATCTTAGGGGCATTAGCATTAGGTGACATCGGAACTTACTTTCCCGATACAGACCCTAAATATAAAAATATCGATAGCAAAATATTACTAAAACAAACCGTTCAAGTCCTACAACAAAATGGCTGGAAAATCGTAAATCTCGATACGACAATAATTGCCGAACAACCCAAACTTAAACCCTACATCAAATCCATGCGTGATGTCCTAAGCCAACTTCTCCAAATTCCTTTGGAATGCACATCCGTAAAAGCAAAAACGAATGAAGGCGTCGGACCAGAAGGCAAAGAAGAAGCCATCTCCGCATTTGCTGTAGTTCTCATCTCACAAAAAAGTTAAAACCTTAAATCACAAAAATCATAACATAATATCAATCATAACGTTAACATATCTCTATACCACTATTAAAAATCTATTTAAATCTTTACACATATTAAACTAAATGTTATATAAACAACACTTGATTCATAGTCTAAGCACCTTTTATGCTTCAGAATAACTACAATAATATAAATACAATCTCAAAAATAAATCTACATCCTCCAGAAACCAAAATATTCAAATAGTAGTCCTATAATCTAAATCCAATTTATGTTAAAATAATTGATATAAAAATTTTTGATAAAAAACTTGATTTTCCAATTTTTTTGTGCTATAATATTGATTGAAATTTGAAGAAAATTTAATATATAATGTATTTTATAGAATTTATTATAAACGTTGTAAACTTTTGAAACTTTTTTGACGTTTATAGTATAAAAGAATATAGAAGAGAAAAAGGTAAAATTAATCTCGCTCTTTGACATTTGAATAATTCACCAAATTGTGTAGAAAGTGAGGTATATTATAGCCTACTTTTTATTTTGAATCTGGCCTTTCTCAACCTCAAAAACATATTAGCTTTCATGTTAAAAAAAGGCCTTCCTCCCAACCAAAAATATTTCATATCTAAGTTACCACACACACACAGCCCTCACTACCCTGCACAGTACCCTCCCCAGCGCACGGGCTACTATCCCCCCCTCCTATGCCTGTTCCGATAGATATGCCCGTGCGCACCTTTTTTAAATACCTACATTATTCAGTCTCCTCATTTTATATCCAATTTATCGAAACTTTTTTCTACAATTCCCTATCTAATAAAAAAACAGAAAAATTTCACTAAAAATTATTGTTAAGGAAGTAACACCAATGACTAAAACAAAAAATCTCCATTCAAAACATCTAACCTCATTCTTATTAATTACAGTTATCCTATTCTTTTTAAATCTTCCTCCCTTTGCTGATTTAAAAACACCTCCAGAACGTGAAACCCCCTTCCCCGTTACAGAAACACCCTCTCAGATAGTACTCACCATAACTGAAACACCCCAAAATTCAATTTCAATACAATGGAGCACCTCCACAAATGTAAAAGAAAGCATCATCGAATGGCGAAAAAAAGAAGATTCAAACACATTAAAAAGTCAAGCCCAATCCATCTCCATAATAGACCCACCCTTGAAAAACAATCCAGAAATACTCCGATGGTTCATAACCTTAAATTCTTTAGAACCTGACACAATTTATGAGTACCGAGTAGCTTCCATCCCACAAGATATTTGGAGTAATTGGTTCTCCTTCAAAACTGCCCCTGCCCAACCACGAACCTTTTCATTTATATACTTAGGGGATGCTCAAGTTGGATTTGAAGAATGGGGAAAATTGCTTAGTAATGCTATTGAAAAATGTCCCGATTGCTCCTTTATCCTTATGGCTGGAGACCTTGTAAATCGTGGGAATGAACGGGATGACTGGGATGCCTTATTCCACTTCGCAGGTGATATATTCGCCCGATACCCGTTAGTCCCAACAATTGGCAACCACGAGTATAAATCCAGCCCTATGTTACCTAAAATGTACACCGACTACTTCGTCCTGCCACAAAACGGACCCGAAAATATCCCAAAAGAATATTGCTACTCCTTCCTTTTTTCAAACGCACATTTTACTATCCTAAATGCTAACCATAATCCAGAAGAACAAACGGCTTGGTTAGAAAATCAATTAGCACACAGTCAAAGTTTATGGAAATTCCTCTTATTTCACCAACCTATTTATAGTTCGGGAGTACGTAGAGATAACAAACACATTAGAGACGCATGGTTACCTATCATTGACAAATACCATGTTGATTTTGTTTTTCAAGGTCATGACCATTCCTACTGGCGAACATATCCATTAAATAACAACCAAAAAGTATCCTCTCCATACGAAGGAACATACTACGTTATTGCCTTCTCTGGGACAAAAGCTTACGAAACTCAGGAACCAACCGAACTTATTGAAAAAACATTCACAAAAACCCCAACATATCAAATAATAACAATCGAGACGGAAAAAGATAATAAACTCACGTACCGTTCCTTTGACAAAGAAGGTAATCTCAAAGACGAAGTTATCATCTACAAACCTGCACAAAACTTACACTCCTTCAATTTTGATTCATTAAGATATTTCGAACCTATTTTAACTGCCAACGCATTTTAATTTTTATTAAAAAAATAGTATAATAATCGTATCTTCCATGGGGGAAGGTTTTTTCCACATACCCAACCATCATAATTTTTTTAATAGAGGTTTATATGCGTCGAAATATTGTTCACGAAGGTGCCCGTAATTTAAGCTACGAAATAAGAGAAATCGTAGCCATCGCTAATAAAGTAAAGGAATTAGGTCAACCTATTACATGGGAAAATATCGGAGACCCTATCGAAAAAGGGGAACAAATTGCCCCCTGGATTAAAGACATTATTCATGAAACAATTGATGATTCACGCACCTACGGTTACTGTGATACTGCTGGCGTCCCTGAAACCCGTGCCTTTTTAGCCGAAATGGTAAATCAACGAAGTGGTAGCACTAAAATTACACCCGATGATATCATCTTCTTCAATGGCATCGGAGATGCTGTCGCAAAAGTCTACGGTTTTCTTAAACGTGAAGCAAGAGTCTTAGGTCCTTCACCAGCATATAGCACTCATTCTTCTGCTGAGGCGGCTCACTCTGGTTACAGTCACCTCACCTATAAATTAGACCCATATAATAACTGGATGCCCGATTTATATGACCTTAGAAACAAAGTAAAATATAACGACTCCATCGCAGGCATACTCCTACTCTCACCAGATAACCCTACAGGAGCCGTGTATCCAAGAAGTGTGCTTGAGGAAATACTTAAAATCGCAAAAGAATACGATTTATTTATCATTACCGATGAAATATATAGCCATATTGTTTTCCCGGGGTATCCAAAAATTCACCTAAGCCAATGGATTGAAGATGTCCCAGGTATTGCCATGCGAGGAATCAGTAAAGAATTTCCCTGGCCTGGAGCCCGCTGCGGATGGATTGAAGTATTAAATCGTAAAAAAGATGCCAATTTCTCCGAATATGTTGACAGTCTACTTGCCGCCAAACGATTAGAAGTATGCTCAACAACATTTCCACAAATGGTCATCCCCAAAGTGATGGGAGATAGTCGTTATCCACAACATCTTCGTCAACGTGCCCTTACATTCAGCAATCGTGCAGACGAACTTATGGAGGCATTTCACGGATGTCCTCATGTCGTATTAAACAGACCTGGCGGAGCATTCTATGCCACTGTCATGTTCAAAGAAGGTGTGTTAAACAGCCATCAAACACTACCAATCGAAAATAAAAAAATAAAAGAATACATCGAAACCCTGGTCAAAAATGCACCTCCCGACAAACGTTTTGTATATTATCTTATGGGTTCCACTGGCATCGTTGTTGTGCCCTTAAGCGGATTCCAATCCAATTACGATGGTTTCCGCATTACCCTCTTAGAAACTGATGATAACAAACGTTCCTGGATTATGAAAACACTCCGCCATGCTGTCGATTCCTATATCACTAACGAAACAAAATCCTAATTAATCCAAAAATACCAACAAAACAATACATACATTATCACACAACATTGTTAATTATTTTAAAATTTTTCCGTTATAAAATCGGAACTTTTATAACAAATTAAACATAAATAAAATATAAAACACGGAAGTATTACATACCCAACATTTTTTATGTTATTATAAAACAATAAAGGAGGGAAAAAAATAGTTATAAAATGCAATGGTTATATCAAGAATATTGGAATAGAAATAAAGAATCGAAACGGATAAAAAAAGCATTTATCATTTCGATTCTTATCCATATTCTTATTTTCATACCTTTTTATTTTTATAAATTTAGAACACCAGAACCCATTCCACTTGTTTTTCAGGTATCATTAGAGAACCCTGTCCCAGAAAAACCAATCACACAAGAACCTCCACCAGAACCACCTAAACCCGAACCTCCCAAACCAGAGCCTCCCAAACCTGAACCACCAAAGCCAGAACCTCCCAAACCTGAACCAAAACCTGAACCCAAACCAGAACCTCCTAAACCCGAACCGAAACCCGAAAAAAAACCAGAACCTCCTAAGCCAAAACCAGAACCTGAAAAAAAACCAGAACCTCCTAAACCAAAACCAGAACCCGAAAAAAAACCTGTAGAGAAAAAAGAGAAAATCCCACCTACTCCACCCGCACCTAAAGCAGAAGTCGCAACTCCTTTACCGCCAGAATTGGAATGGTGGGCAAGACAGGTCCAAAGAAAAATTGAATCTGTTTGGGTTGTCCCAGAAGGAATTAAAATAGACCCCGAAAATAACGTAGCAGAAGTATCTTTTTGGGTAAACAGACAGGGACAACTCATCGAAACCCCAAGGGTAACCAAAGAAGCAAGCGACCCAGAGTTAGGTGAATCAGGTATTCGGGCTATTTTGCTCGCCGCACCATTCCCCCGTTTCCCAGACGGATTCGCAAAGGACGAACAACTGGTAGTATATGCCTTTTCGCTACAATAAACATCCGCAAATGTAATTTTTTATCAATTTCAATTATAATACTTGTGATTCTACAAACTTAAAGCAAAAGGGATAAAGTTATGGTTCCAAAAAAAATGTATATTGTCGTTTTTATTACTCTTCTTTTCCTCTCATTTAATCTTTATTCACAGGATGCAATCAGAATTCAATCAGTAAGAGGTATTGATACAAGAATTGTAGTAGCAGTCCCACCTTTTTGTCCAGATACACCCGAATTAAGTGGTGTCGCTGTAGAATTATCACAGGTTGTAGCTTATGACCTCGAATTTTCAGGACTCTTTATCATTCTACCTCGTGAAAGGTATCCCGTAGGATTTGTCGCATTGGATAGAGAAATAACCAATTTAAATTTCGAAGCATGGCGGGCTACAAAAGCAGAATTCATCGTTTACGGTTTTGTAAAACGAGAAGGGAATAAGTATGTTTGTCAAATACGATTAATTGACCTTTTATCAAACAATCAAGTAGTAGGCAAAGAAGTTCGAGTAGATATCTCAAACGCTCGATTGTCTGCACATCGCTTTACTGAAGAAGCCATCGGCTATGTTGATGGCATTCCAGGTATCGGAACAAGTCAAATTTGTTTCACGGGTATTGTGGGCAAAAATAAGGAACTTTTCATCGCAGATTATGATGGGGCAAATCTAAAACAAATCACAGAACACGGTTCTGTATCAATAAAACCTAAAATTTCCCCTGATGGAACAAAAATCGCCTACTTATCATACAAAGACCGTTACTCTTTCTTATACATCTTTGACCGTCTAACTGGCAAAGTCACACCCTTATCTAAAGAGGTTGGCTTAAACTCTGCTCCTGCTTGGTTCCCAGATGGACAACGTTTAGCTATGACATTAAGTAAAGATGCAAATATGGAAATTTATATCCGTAATATGGACGGAAGTAACCCTGTCCGAATCACAAGAAATAAAGATGCAGATACATCTCCTTGTATTTCGCCAGATGGTTCCCAAATTGCTTTCGTAAGTGACCGAGGTGGAAACCCACAAATTCATGTCATGGGAGCAGATGGAAGTGAACCAAGAAGACTTTCATACCAAGGCGGAAATTCTTATGACCCAGCATGGTCACCAGATGGAAAAATGATTGCGTACGTCGTAGAACAAAAAGGAGAAGGCTTCGAAATCTATGTTATGAACGCTGATGGCTCCAATCCAAGACGATTAACCAACTCCTACGGAAGCAATGAATCTCCAACATGGTCACCTGATTCAAGACATCTCATGTTCTGTTCCACAAGAAATGGAAGATGGGAATTATGGACCGTAAATGTAAAGACAGGAGAAGAACGACGCGTCCCAAACTTAACTATGGAATGTCAAGGACCTTCATGGGGTCCACGTATGAGTAGTAGTAACTAAAAATAATATCTTTAAAAAGGGCTTTTATGGCACGACAAAGTGGAGAAAAATTAATCGTTCAAAATAGACGTGCCCATTTTGATTATGAAATTATGGAACGATATGAAGCTGGAATTGCCCTCAAAGGAACTGAGGTAAAGTCCCTACGAACTTCAGGAAGTATGTCAATTCAAGATGCCTATGTCGACTACGAAGATGGCGAACTCTTTTTAGTCAATTCTTACATACGCCCATACGAACAGGGAAACATACTAAATCATGACCCACATAGGAAAAGAAAATTACTACTCCACAAACGAGAAATAATCCGTTTAGGAAGAAAAATCGAAGAAAAAGGTTTGACTTTAATACCTCTTCGCGTATATTTTAAAAATGGCTTGGTCAAAGTAGAAATAGGCTTAGGACGTGGCAAAAAAGTAATAGATAAACGTGAAGAAATAAAAAGGAAAGATACTGAACGGGAAATAGAAAGAATTGTAAAACGATACCGATAAAATGTGTTAAAATAAGTTATACGGAGGTATAACAATGGAAACCAAAGAAAAGAAAAAAAATCCAGCAAAATGGCTACCCAAAGATTTCTGGATTCATTATATCGGTCCTATGAGCCCATCCGCATTCCTTAAAATCTCTGGGGTTTATAGCCCATACCGTGCCGTTGAAAAACATTTAAGACGATTATCCACATTTTACGGCATTGTAAGGCAAGGCACCTGGAAAGAAACTTTTGCAAATTCTAACCAATTTACATTCGAAGAGGTCTTTTGGGGAATTATTGCATACCTTAAAGAAACAGAACACGAATGGAAACAAGAATGGAAAGAATTCTGGCTGGCTCAAGATGTCGATAATCCACTTGAAGACACAAGCATCATAAAAAAAGATGATAGTAGTATCATAAAAAAAGATGATAGCAGTTTCATAAAAAAAGATGAAAGTACTATCTATAAAAAATCAGATATGAACTAACCTTCATACCATAAATAAAAAATGGCTTTAATATGACAAAACAACAACATCGGGGTAAAAATCCACTGGATGAAAAATTATTTGCTCCACAAGAAATACCTAAATTAAAAGAAGCAGTCCGCGACCTTTCATACCTTTATACGCGAAATTATTCAGAAAAAAGCGCCATTAAAATCGTTGGAGACCATTATCAATTAAGAAAAAGACAAAGAATAGCTGTCCAGAGGTCTGCATGCTCTGATAATTCACTAAAAAAACGAAAAGAAAGCGAAGTAGACGAAGAAGAATTATTTGGTAAAAGAATTTACATCGATGGATATAACATATTAATCACTATCGAAAGTATGTTATCAGGAGGAGTTCTAATTCTTGCAAGGGATGGCTGTATTCGAGACATGGCAAGCATACACGGTTCATATCATAAAGTTCAGGAAACTATCCCTGCTCTAAACTGGATAGGTGAACGATTGCCATACTATGACCCTGCAGAAGTAAATTGGTTTTTAGACAAACCTATCTCTAATAGTGGAAAACTGGCAAAATTGATACGAGAAATATCTTTAAATTTTGGTCAAAAATGGAATGTGGAACTTGTGGACAACCCTGACCACGTACTGATTTCAGAAGGGGGAATTATATTAACCTCAGACAGCTGGATTTTAGACCGTGTATCGTGCTGGTTTAATTTTATTTTCAACAGTATTGAATTCCATCTATCCAAGTTTTGGATTGTAGATATTTCTTAAATTACACTAATCATGTGAGATATGTTTGCAACATCTTAGAAAGAACATTCATGTTATACGGCTTATTTAAAAACCCTTGGATAGAAAAACCAAGCTCTTTCTCATCCAACGTGTGCTTCAGAAGCCCACTACTTAGAAAAATAGGTATGTCCGAAGACTTAGAACGAATATGCCGTGCTACTTCTATTCCATCCAAATAAGGCATAGTAATATCCAAGATCACTGCACAAATACACTCTTTGTTCTGTTCAAATAATTCCACAGCTTCACGGCCATCCTTTGCAGAAATAACATTAAAGCCCATCTTTTCAAGCATTTTTACCGTTATCTGAAGAATAATCGCTTCGTCATCCGCAAAAAGTATAGTCCCTTTCCCTTGCCATTTCTCCTGAACCTCAACCTCTACATAAGTCCCATTTGGTTTTGTATATGGCAGATATACCTTAAATACAGTTCCTTTCCCTAATTCACTGTATACTTTTATAGTTCCCGAATGTGCACGTATTGCCCCCATAACCATAGCCAACCCCAATCCTCTGCCTTTATCCTTTGTTGTGAAAAATGGGTCAAAAATTTTTGAGATTACGTCTTTATCCATTCCACAACCTGTATCTGAAACTTCAAGAACTACATACTTCTTAGGCTCTATACCCTCCTTAAACCATGCAGTCCACATCAACCCCGTATCATAATCTACTATATATGTCTTAACTCGAATAAGACCACTATGATTACCTATAGCATCCGATGCGTTGATAACCAAATTTAACAATATCGAACGAAATTGACCTGGTTCACCGAATATCATCATATCTTCAGTACCCAGCTCAAACTCCAATAATACCTTCTTTGAAACACTTATTTTCAGTAAATGTTCCATCTCACAGATTATTTTATTAATATTCAACACTTGATGTGGTTGTTGTTTCTTACCCGAAAAAACAAGCAACTCCTTACACAATTCAGCAGCACTCTTAACTGATTCATCTATTCCAACAAGATAATTTTTAATTGCATCTGGATTATGCAAATCTAACAAAGCAAGGTCAATATTCCCCATAATGGCCATGAGTATATTGTTAAAATCATGAGCAATTGCACCCGACATAACCCCTAAACTTTCCAATTTCTGAGTATGCTGTAATTGCAACCTCAATTGTTCTTGTTCCATCTGAATTCGCTTAATGTTTGTAATATCTTGAATAAGAATAAGGTGTAACATCTTCCCTTCTGTGATTTGAACAGAACGATATATAATCCTAAGATTCAGCAACTCGCCTCTTTTATTACATTCATCTATCTCAAACTCATAAGATAAAGTGTTCTCTCCTCCACTATCTTCTTTATGATAATCCAATATTAACTGCGTTATACGGGGTATAAATGAAACAACAGGATTAGATATTACTTCATCACTATCCCAACCAAATATTTCCTCAGTAGCCTTATTCCAAAATTCAATATTCCCTTCTGTATTTATCGCAACAACCCCCATGGGTGCAGAATCAATTAAAGCTTTTAAAATAGACATGGTCTCATTAAGAGTATCTATGATAGCTTTCAATTCTGTAATATCCTCATAAATACCCAATACTCCCATAGATTTTCCACCTATCCCTACCAAAGGTATTTTACTCGTTCTCAACCAGATCAACCCACCATCAGGCGTCGTTTGTGATTCTTCATAAAATACTTTAGACACCCCAGTCGAAATAACAGCCCTATCATCTTGACGATACATATCCGCTTGAATTTTCCATGGGAAACTATAATCTGTCTTACCTATAACATCCTCTGGTGATTTTTCCCCTGCATCTCGTGCAAAAGCAAGATTACAACCTAAATAGCGCAAATCTATATCCTTCCAGAAAACACGAACTGGAAGTAAATCGAGTATCAAACGCAAAAACGCTCTATTATTTTCTACTTCCTTCTGCAACCGCTCCTTATCATCCAGATTCTCAATATACGAGAAAAAACAACTAATCGGAAAGCTTTGGCCATCAGGAATAGCAAGCGTGTGAACCAATGCACGAAAAGTCGTCTTATCTTTTCGCACATAATGCTTTTCAACAAGCGTTAACCCCCTAAGTAAAATCTGATGATTATTTAATGCCTCTCTATAAATTAGTGACTCACGTTCCACATTTTGCGCGTCCGTTACATCCTGCCAACTTAATTTCAATAATTCGTCACGAGTATACCCTAATAGTGAACATAATGCTGGATTGGCATCTATCCAGTGCCCTCCAATATCCGTTATTCCTAAAGGCAAATCCAACTCATGAAAAAAATTGTATATCTTAGGACTTTGCTCAATTACATTCAAAGGTTTAGGCAAAATAGACGTATAATCTTGAACTATGATTTTGTTCGTCGAAAGATTATTCTGCTTAGGAATGATTATAGAACACCAATAATACTTATTTGCCCGATTCGCAAACCATGCACCTATTTGTCTTTCATCACAATAACCTTGTTCAGGATATAAAAAACTTTTGACCCTCTCCCGATAAGGCTCAAAAATCCAATTATAAATCGAAGACTCCTTATACTCTTTAACTTCAAAATCTAAAAAAAGACTATTCTCCGATTGTATGTCCGTTATAATTCCTCCCTCTTTCAATTCTAAAACCACACATACTGGAGTAAAATATTTCATTCATTTCTTTCTTAAAAATTAGTTTATCAACTTCTATTATACACTTTTTTTATTATCATTCATACAAATTCACACAACTCCCATTCCTATTTCAAATTCACCTTATCAAACCCTTCCAACTTGTCTGCTTCTTCGACCCTCTAAACTACATTCCCCTACCCTTCCAAAAACAACGAGCCCAAACAGGTCTCACATCAGTTATTTCCAATTGCCCAAGTTTCTCAAGCCACCGACAAAGCAACTGCTCATGAACCTCAAATGCAGTATCAGGTTTAGGAGGATTCTCAAGCCATTCCCGTTCTACTTGCTCTCTTTCCCCATCAAACACAGGAAAAGTAATCTCTGGATTCTTCATAACCAATCGCTGAAATTTTTCATGTTTCCACCAAAATACCTCATCAAATTCACCATAAACATTGCAAAATCTACCGCTTAAAGGTCGTGATACTTCTACAGGCTTGAACAAACTGATACAGGGTGTGGATGTGGCAGTAACCCAATGTGAACAATTCCGAGATGTAAGTTCTGCAACCCATGACGCAGTAGTTTGATAATTAAGTAATAACCCACCTGCATGCATACAGGGAGCATCCATTCCACCATGAAACCAGTGATATTCTGGATAAACACGCCCATCTTTGTGTAGTCGTAAAATTCTAAACATATCTGAAATAGTCGGACTATCAGGCACACATTGTTCAATAGCATTTCTCCGTTTTAAGCACTGAGTAAATCGGCTTTTTATTCGGTCTTCATACCTTTCCTTAAAACCCTTTATCGTTAATCCATTTGATATAGAACGGAACCCTTGCACTCTCTCAACCTCATAATATTTATCTGCAGTTTCAAGAACATAGGCTTCACACGGGTCAGCAATAATAAAACTGTTATGGTAGTACATCCTTTTCTTGAAACCGCAATTCCCCCCCTGACCATAAACCTCTACAAAATGAATAATAGTCTCGCATGCTTGTTTCGCATTCATAGAGCGTTCCAAAGCAAGACGCAGTAAATCCATCCCTGTAAGTCCCGTTGTAGCGTAAGGCTGATTGGTAAATACCGCTTCATTACCAATAGTAACCCCAAATTCATTGGTTCCCATTTCTGCACCCCACATCCAGACAGGTTTGCTTATCAAAATGGCATAGGTCTCTCTAATCTGAGGAATTACTATATGTGTGCATTTTAAGCTCTCTCCTTCTCGATAGGTCCTTCTTGACTGCCAGAATAGAACCTGCGGTTCGGTTACTTCTCGATCAGAATTTTTAGCGAAAAACACCCTTTGATTATCAACAAAAACAACTGTATCACACATATTTTAATTCACAGGTAAAAGATTATACTTACCTAATCCAAAAACCGTTCCTTTTCCGATATGGAGATACTCGCCCCAGCAAAGAATCTCAATAACTTCAGGAGGAATGTGCTCATACAGTATGGAACCTATAAAACCTCCCATAACAACCTTTCGGTCCTGACGCGAAGAATAACGAACCCAGTCTTGCCATTGAAATGCAGAATACAAAGGCTGAAGTTTTTTTACTGTTTCAAGTAGAGGGCTCACTTCTTTTTCTAAATATCCACCACAGAAAAAATATTGTAACAGGGTCAATCTACGGAGCAGTCCTGGAAATATATGCGGGATTTCTCCTTTATCATGTAAATTCCCATCAATAACAAGGCGGGTCGGTGTAAGGAAATGGATTTCAATTTGTTTGTTAATTAAAAGAGTTGTCTTTTTGTTGAGTATATCTTTTATCGTAAAAGAATAAGGTTCACCAACAAACTCATTTGTTTCTGAAGAATAAAGGGGAATCCATTTACCTTCTGCAGAAAGATAGTCCAGCGACACAAGTTTAGATTTTCCACGCCCTCTTCCAAAACCTTCTTCCGCCATAACATTAAGAGCATAGATAAAATGAGGTAAAAATTCTTTTGCCCTTCCTACGAGAGTTAAATTACACTCAAAAATTTCTCCAGGTTCATAACGATCTCTGGCTTCAAGAGGCGGTTCCAGAATATAAGGGTGTGGTGCTTTGGGATATTTTTTCATAATTTCTGATGATTTTGGGATAGGAGTCTCAAAGCACACACTATAAGCACATTTTTCACGAATAGGACATTCCGGACAGGTAAATCTCTTCAAAGCACAAGAAACCTTTTTCAATGCATGTCCCAATGCACCACGAATCATTGAACCCTTATATTCTGGCACCAATAAGGGCTCCTCCGCTAAAAAACGAACCCGCTGTATAGTAAAACTAAGATCGTTAAACATTTAGAATTTCTTTTAAATCTTGTTCACTAATTTCAATTAAAATGTCTTTAAAAATATTAAATGGATTCTCTTCCGATAATCGAATCCCTACACTCTCAATCAATGACCTAATAATAAGAAGAATATCTTCTCCCTTTTCAAGGGTAGACCTAATACTTTCCCTCGATATATTTTCAAATCCATGTGCTATAATGGAATTGTTTCTCATACTGGCAAAAGGTCTTAGTTTTCTTACCCATTTTTGGATATTCTTATATTTACTCTGGTTATTTCCAGTTTCTGCAAGAAAATCAATACTCGCAAACAGTGTAGGCATATTAGGCACAATCGGTTTTTTGACATAACTTATATTGTAGTCGCTTTTATTTTCATCCAAAAATTCAAAAAAATCATTATTATTCCCTGCCCACTTTCTAAATTTACTTTCAAAAGGCTTTTCATTTGAATTTTTTATCATTTCATCCCATGTACATCCTATAATTTCAAGTAACGAATACTGAAGAGATGTTTCCATCATTCTCCAAACTCTTCCTATAAAATTTGCACACTCATCTCGCTTCCACATAACTACTGTATTCCAGTAAAGTTCATTAAATATTGAATTGGGTTCTTTTTCGCATAATTTAAACGCATCTTTTCTTAATATCTCAAGCATACCTATAGGGACATTATCATACATTTTGTCTATTTCTTTCTTATAATTAAAAAAATCAAAGTTTTCTCTATAGCACGCAGATAAAGATAAATTTCTGATTGTCTCTGAATAGGATTTATTTTGTACTACTGCATCAAAATCATATCTTTCAACAAGTTGTTTTAAATTCTCATGTTCATATGTACCTAATATATATTCTGCAGCATTAAGAGATTGTATATCCCTCGAATTTTCAGACTTATAAATAAATCTAACTTTATTCCTATAATATTTAATACAATTTAACATTACAGAAGTATTAATTTGAGGAGTCCCACCTGTTATTTCTGTATATACCTCATAATTGTTATTCTCACTAAACATTTCAAATTCTTTGGATAAAAAATCTCCAAATTCTTTAATCATTAAATCGTAGTTATTAGGTGAATTTTTTAGAATAACTGTTTTGATTTCTGGACAAGGTTTACTTTCCTTTTTGTAGTAATAAGGAAAAAACTTTTCTTCTAAAAACTTAGCTATTGTACAAGTATCTCTGCAAACATGTTCATTGTCAGTTTTACTTACTGTCTTTGATTGATCCGTTGCAATAAGATATATCCTATGTATCAATTTGTCTTTTTTTTCTATGTAACTGAGAAAAGGCTCTATCAATGGTATCTCTATTATCTCTTTTATTGAATCAAAATTATTATTTAACCAATGTCCAAATTTACGAACATTTAACTCTCGAAAATTTCTATTATCTTTACCTAAAGGATATTGGTATTCTTTCAACTCCATTTGTACTTTTTCATCTAATCCGACTTCATCTCTAATTTGTACATCTCGGGTACCGAGACATATAAACAAATAAGCGTCCATTTAAGATATCCTATTGTTTGAATTTTCACATTCAAATAAAGTTTAATGTTAATTAAATTATTATATTATTACTTTTTCAAATAAATACGCAAAAAATAATTAAACCCATTTTAAAGGAATAAGAAAATGGAAAAAGATAACAAACATTTCGAGTTTTCTCGCAGGTCATTTTTATCGCTTTCAGGTTTAGTTTCGATGGCATTTGCAATGAAAGGTTCTGCACAGAATCAACCCGCAACGAATTCTATTCGTAATACACCTGCCCCAGCAGAATTTTTCTCCGCTCCTCCAATGGAAACGGTTCGCGTCGGATTTGTTGGTGTAGGAGGTATGGGGACAAATCATGTAAAGAACTTACTAAAGATAGAAGGTGTACAATTAAAGGCAGTCTGCGACATTGTTCCTGAAAAGGTAGAACGAGTTAAAAAAATGGCTGTGTCAGCAGGACAACCCGAACCCAAAGGATATACAAATGGGGAATTGGATTTTAAACGAATGTGTGAAACAGAAGAATTGGATTTAGTTTACACAGCAACCCCTTGGGAGTGGCATGTTCCCGTGTGTGTTTCTGCAATGGAAAATGGTAAACATTCAGCCACCGAAGTTCCCGCAGCTGTTACATTAGAGGAATGCTGGCAACTCGTCGAAACAGCAGAAAAATATAAAAAACATTGCGTTATGATGGAAAACTGCTGTTATAATCGTACAGAATTAATGATGCTCCACATGGTTCGAAAAGGTTTGTTAGGAGAAATTATTCACGGCGAATGTGGCTATCTGCATGATTTAAGAGGCGTAAAATTCAGTAAGGACGGAGAAGGACTCTGGCGACGTGCTCATTCGATGAAACGAAACGGAAATCTATATCCCACACATGGCTTGGGACCCGTAGCTCAATATATGAACATCAATCGCGGAGACCAGTTTGAGTATTTGGTTTCAGTTAGTAGCAAATCTCGAGGCCTCCAAGAATACCAAAAAACGCTACCTGAGGATGACCCCCGTAGAAATGAAAAATATGTGTTAGGGGATGTGAACTTAAGCATTATAAAAACCTTTAACGGATGTACAATATATATCGTGCATGACACAAATTTACCTCGTCCTTACAGCCGAATTAATATGGTGCAGGGAACAAAAGGCGTCATTATGGACTATCCTCCACGTATTTTTGTCGAAGGTTTATCTGAAAAAGAAGAATTTGAACCCTTGGAGAAATATGCCGAGCAATGGGAACATCCGTTATGGAAAGCGATGCAGGATTCTGCCAAAGGAGCCGGACATGGTGGAATGGATTTCATCGAGGATTTCCGTTTAATTGAATGCCTCCGCAAAGGTTTACCAACAGATTTGAATGTTTACGATGCAGCCTCATGGAGTGCCGTTTGCGAATTAAGTGAACGCTCTGTAGCCCAACGCGGTGCACCTCAGGATTTTCCAGACTTTACGCGAGGAAGATGGAGAGAGTACCCGCCATTAGGAATTATCTACGGGTAAGCAAACCAGTTTTAAATCGTAGCATTAGTTATTCGACAACGCATTTACTTATCAGTATTATGCAATTTTTTACTATAAAGTGATTAGTTTTCTCTATGTGCTATTTTCATCATCTCCTCAGGTAAAAAAACCTCAACAAATACTACATCCTCATTATTAGAAGAATCCAAACAATAAATCTTATGCTTTCCAGGAACAAGATTCCACCATAACGGTTGTTCCCAAGTACTACTACCTAAATATTGGTCGTCAACATACCAATGAATAGTACTCATATTATCCTTTGAACTCCGCAGTTTTATCATGCTATTGGATGGTACGTGGCTATAAACGAATTTTGCACCATCTGCCGGATTTAATATTTTTAATTCTGTAAGAACTTCTTCATTATCATCCCCTTTTTGGACAGTACTTACACGTGCTAAATCCCAACCCCGACTACGAGATGGAAACCGTTCCTTAACCATCCCCGACTGAGCATCAAAATAATGCACATCACATATCCGCGATATTGGCGTGTTTGATGAAACATATACTAATTTTTTTGATTTGCAATGAGGGTTAACTGGCAAACCACTTAAACTACACACCTCAATCTGTTTCACCGCATCATCAGTAAAATCAGGGAATTCCTTTTCATTCTTCTTCATCGGAAGTATTCGAAATATATCACAAGCCACAGGATATGCTGATAAAGCCCCAACCAATTTTGCACTACCAGTAGATTGAGGGTTACCCATCCATACTCCAACGACATACTGTTCATTAAACACAAATGCCCATGCATCCTTTCGCCCAGAAGACGTTCCTGTTTTCCAACAAATACGAGTAGGCGATCGAGAAAAGCGAACCGCATCCTTTATCTTTTCCCCACTCAATTTCCCTTCCATCATTCGATATAAAACTAAAACACTTCCACGATCAAATACCTGAAATCCTTCCACTTCCTTCTCATCCCTTACAATTTTCAACGGCTTAAAATACCCCTCATGTGCAAGACAGAAGTAAGCCTGCATCATCTCCTCCATACTCACTTCGCAGTTCCCAAGAATAACCCCCAAATTTGAGTTCTTATATGTTGTTACCTCTGACTTCAAATGAACACTGCAATTTCTCAGTCTCTCAACAAAAGGATACGTCCCCAATCGTTCCAACAAAAGCACTGCAGGAATATTCAATGAATAGCGAAGCGCAGTCGTTGCATCAATAAAACCGTGGTATAATTCATCAAAATTCTTCGGGGCATAATTACCCACATCAAATTCAGAATCATATAATATTTCCTCTGGAAAAAGAAATCCTTTCTCCATTGCAAGACAATATAAAAATGGCTTTAACGAAGACCCCGGCGAACGTGGAATACTACAAAAGTCAAAATAACTTACAGGGATTCTGGAACGTTCCTTGACACCACCCACACGAACCAATACCTCACCCGACGGAACATCAACCACCATCGCTGATGCAGTGGATATTTCTGGAGACCATTGCTGAACTCTTTTCTTTAATATCTCTTCAACTTGTACCTGTAACTCATAATCCAAATAAGTAAAAATCTTCTTCTCCTTATCGAACAAATTCTTATGTCTCGCAATCCAATGTTGTGCATAACAAGGGAAAGGATAAAAGGCTATTTTCAGTGGAGATTCTATATACTGCTTATATTGCCCATCAGTGATATAATTCTCCTCTTTCATCCGATTCAAAACATACTTCATTCTGTTCATACTTATACGTGGACATCTATCTGGCCGATATATCTCTGGCGATTTCGGTAAACCCGCTAATAAAGCACATTCTCCAATATTCAGAACTTCCCCCGTCTTACCAAAATAACGCCAACTTGCCGACTCAACCCCTAACAAATTTCCACCATAAGATACATTATTCAAATAAGTCTGCAATATCTCCTCTTTGGTAGCACACCGTTCCAGACGCAAAGATTGAATTGCCTGCAATAACTTAAATTGGAATTTGCCGATATTTGAATTTATAAAACCATTTCCATGTTGCTGATAATATTGTTTTATCACCTGCATCGTAATTGTTGATGCACCTGACACTATTCGTCGGGCACGTATATTCTGAAAAATAGCACGGCATACAGCAACAATATCTACTCCTCTATGTTCCCAAAATCGTTGGTCTTCTATTGAAACTGTAGCATCAATAAGATGTGGCGTAACCTTATGTATATCTACTGGCAAACACCATTGTTGAGCACTATTCAAACCAACCCATAAAAGTTGACCCTCTTTAGAAAATACTCTGGGGGAATAATCAACATGCAAAAAATCGCACGGATTAGTCGGACCTAAATTCCACAAATAAACAATATCAATCACACTTATAATGATAAAAAAACCACAAAATACAATTAGTGTCAATATGAACCATCTTCGTCTCATCTACTATTACTCAACCTCTATCTGTTGTGTAGATAATCTCGCAAATATTTCAGGCTTATACATATCTTCAATTCGTGCACCCGGAAACTCAAAACTACCCTTTGTAATTGCACGCACAATACATCCATAAGCATATACAAGATCCTTCGAAGATTCTAACGGTGGAAAAGCAACTATTAATTTATCATCCCGTATCTCTACATGCTCCGGATTAATCTGCCTAAAGGAATATTTTAATGTCCCCGAAATCATATCATCCATCCCTTCCGGAGTTAACCGTGGATTTTCTATTTCTAATCCTGCTGGTAACAACTGCGACAAAATAAGATTATCAACATCGTACTCCGGTTTAACTGTAAACAAAAGTAAGTACACATTTCCTTGAGAATATTTATTATCCGTCAACACTTTTTTCTGCTGTGTATATACCATTCTTGTTAACTGAATATCCTGCGACTCCTCACCTGTAGGCGGATTGGTCGGAACTCCATGAATACTCCACAAAACAAACAAAGGCGATTCACATTTATTCTGTATTTCTACCTGAGTCGTTCCTTTAACCTTCTTAAAAAATAATTCGGTTCCCTTCAAATCCTCTATTTGACCGTTTATATTGATTTGAGCAACACATTCCGACGGCTGAACCCCTAATTTCTTAAAACTCATATCCAATGCCATTAACACAAAGGCTAATTCATAAGTGGTAAAAGAATACGATTTAGATACATATTCAATTAATGGTCTCTGACAATCTATAATTATATCCGGCGATGAGTCTGCTATTACATGCGAAATAAGCTTTAAAGCCAAAGACCTCATTTGTTGAGAATTAAACTCGTATGTATTCTTTACATTCTCATGTTCTGTCTCCCAGGTCAATAATTTAACATAGGGGACAATAAACTCTTTAGGCTTACCACAGATATGTGCACCCATAAGAAGCATAACCCTCAAATTCCGAGGCAAATCTACTTTCAAATAATTCACCAAACGCTCACTTGCGGATGGGTCTCCATTGATAGATAAGATAAGCGTTGCAAACGCCTGAGCCTCCCAGGCTACACTATTCTCCGAATCACCTCTACGACACACATCTTGCAAAAACTCCATAAGCCTTCGATATGGCTTTTCAGGAATTTGTAATTCTTTATCCCTATTTATAAGAGCCAGCAATAAGGCTGTATGAAGTGATGTTTTAAGGTCGGTAGAATTCGAATAAGGCCAAAGTGAAAAACCTCCATTTGCCTGCTGGTGTGCAAATATTTCATTAACAAGGGTTAGTAAAATATTATTATATAACTCCTTATTTATTGTCTCTGGCATAGAATTCTGGACATAATGACGAAATAGATACAACCCATATAATCGTGAAATTTTTTGTTCACAACATGAATACGGATACTTCCACAACCACGATATAGCCGGCTCTATTTGTAATAGTGGACTACCTCCCACTTTTATTTCCGTCTCTAACAGGTCATCCACAACAAAATCGTTAGTATCCAATTTAAGTATCTCCCCTGGAGAAATCATATACGTTTTTCTCCGTTGCTCATATATCGCAGGGATTCGATTAGGTATAGGCGTCTCTTGACTAAATTGGTCAACCACATTTCCTTGTTTATCAACAATTTGGTATTGCCAATCAATCTTCGCCTGACTTAAACCAGACACACAAGTTAAATTTATTTCGGGTGATAAACTAAGACTTTGAGGTTTTGATTCCCATTCAAAAAATGTAGGTATTATTTGAAGTGCTTCACTCGGCGACATAGAAACCTTGACATCTAACGGAACATCTTGAGAATTCAAACTCCTTGCAAATAGTATCGCCTTATCATTAGGTCGTAAAAATCTTGGCAAATGTGTCTGAATCACACAAGGTCTACGAACAAATAACGAACCTTCAACAGAACCCACCAGCTCTTTGTTAACACCTACTACCACTATTCGTAACGTACCATTAAATTCAGGCAAACGGAAAGAAGCCTTTGCGATACCCTGTTCGTCAGTACGAACTACACCAGACCATAAAGCAACAGGTTTAATCCAGGTATCACTTATTTCAGGCTTCCCAGATGATAACATTCTCGCCAACATATCACCACCAGGTAAGGTTGGGTCATAATGATAAGCCACATGGTCATAATAATGTACTCGTTGAATGGGTGAATAACGAGCCCTACCAAACCACGCATACGGGTCAGGTGAAATATACCCAACTATTGAATGTATCCCTTCGTCTACTAAAGCAATTGTCAACTCTCCTACCAAGGGTCTATTATCCTTATCCGTTGCCCGAACGGATACCTCAACCTCCGTCTGCGGTTTTACCTCTGTAGGCAAATCAGAAAAAACAAGATTTAATTTGCCTTTCGGATTTTCTACCTCAACTTTAGCAAAAGAAAATGAAGAATATGGGCTAATTTCCACTTCCTCTTTGGTAGGCACGTGTAGCGCCGAAACTCCAACCCAAACATTCGGATAATATTCTTCTTTTATTGGCAATGAAAACATCCCCTTCCCCGAAACAATATCTATAATCTGCCCATCCCATATCTTGTCTCCCTGAACTATTACCACAGCCTTACCATCGAAAGGCACTTCAATAGTTACAGGAACATCCTCACCAACAGACCACCTTTTATCCTCAATATGTATTTTTACCAGTTCTGGAGGCTTATCTTTCAAGTCAATCATTTGCGAAGGAACATAATAAAACGAACGTTCTGAAAAAACTTTTGAACCAACTCTTTGCGCCCGAATCCTATAAGAATAATACGGTAACGGACTATCAAATAAAACAACAGCCATCCCATTATTGGTGACTATTTTTTTCTGTTCAATAACTTTAAAGACACGTTCCCATTGCGGAAAAGCTCCTCTATAAACACGATTCACATAAGTCCATTCAACTTTCTCTAAAAATACTTCAACTTCCTGATCCGGAGCAGGGTCAAAATTTTTATCCACCAAAGCAACACTCGCCTGCAACTTATCACCAATCTTTTCAAGGCCTAACCCACAAACAATATCCTCTGGATAACCTATAACCTTCTTAACACCAAAAACTGCCCTGCCACCAGATTCCGAAACTTCCGCTATCGTCGATATTTCAACAGGTACATTAATAAAGCCCAGTGGATTAAACACAAATTCCAACTTCGATTTACCATCCTTATCCGTTTTTTGAACCCCTAAATCCATAACTACCGTCTTAAATATCTCATCGTTACCAAACCGATAACCCTTCCATTTATCACTCTCAAACTCCTTCTTTGTAATAACCAATTTCCATTTACAATTCAAATCATTGGCTGGTGGTCCTACAAAATAATGAGAAACAGATTCTACACTTTGTTTAGAACCTACAACCCAAAAATCTTCACTAACAGTTAGCTCCGTCTTAATCTGGTCGGGCACAAAATCCTCAATATGTATAATTGTAGAGCCACAAATACGTTCTCCACCTGGAACATACAAACCCAAATTATAATTTCCTGTCAAATACGTCATCTCTGTAACTATATCTTCACCACCCGTACCCAATTCCGACAAATTCACTATCTTACGTAAAATCACCTTATTTTGTGGATTAACAAATCGTAATTCTAAAGGAGCATGTACAACTTCTGAACCATACTTTGTCCTAACAATCCACCTCGAATGAATCGTCTCTCCCGGTCGATACAAATTCCTATCCGCATAAATAAAAGCATCATATCCTTCACTATCATATTTATCATACTTCTCCAAATCCTTAAAGGTAGGTAGCGGTTTAGGAACCAAAAATACAAAGGTAAAATCTTTATCAGTACGAACCGTCAATAGATATGGACTTCCCAACCCTTTATCATCAACTGATATTTTCACAAAACCCTTATTATCCGTTATACCTTCACCTACTTTACGATTCTTAATCGAATAAGCCGTTACAACTGCATTCGCTTGCGGAGTTAAATCTAACAAATCATGTACAAAGGCAATCAACCCCGTATCATTCCAATGCGAAACAACCCCCAATCTTGTCCACAACACATAACATATATCACTTCGAACTCCTTTATAATCCGAATAAAATCGATTCTCATCACCATACCCCCACTCATCTTCATAATCATACCTTTCATATTCCTCGTCATCTTCCTCTCCTGATGAGGTAGAAGCCTTATTTTCCCATGATGCCCTCAACACACCCGGTTTCTTTGTATCTGATAAACATAATGTAAAAACCCCTTTCGGATACCCAGCCAAGTAATTTGTCAAATCAACATCTACATAACTCGCTTTATCAATACAATTCGGAAATTCAACAGGAATAGCAGTCAGATATTTTGTCGTCCTCTCATTTATTTCAAACGGAATACTATTCGCCGAAACATTCCCTATCCATACAGGAAGATTTTCCGTAATCACCTCATAAACGTGAATATAACCCTTCGGAACATTACGACTACCAACACGCACAAAATTTTTTTCATGAAGAGGAACTATATAATATTTATCATCATTTGCAAAATCTAACGTTTTATACTCCGGAACCTTCGCCAACGGATATACATAATCATTTGATAAAACCTTATATCCAGAAATAGAATCGCCTCCCCATTCCAATCCTGCTTTCCATTTCATCACATAATTTATACCTGATTTCCAATCACCATCAATCTGAATATTACCCCATCCCTTCGTCTGCAACAAAAGATTCTCAACAGGAGGAATTATTTCAAGATAGTTTATAGCCTTATCAATATCAATCGGAGGCATATTAACCGAACACGAAACACCATCCAATCCTTTGTTATTCCAGTATATATAATCAATCTTAAAATCAGATGTACTCCTTTGAGAAGTCCATTTATACTCCTCCTGTAAAAGGGCATAATCCGTTGACCACGTATACTGTTTTATGCCTACATTAATAATATCCACCGAGATGCCTGGCTTAACCTTTAACAACCATGATTTAGATCCCTTCTCCTTAATGTAATCCCCCACATTAAAGGTTTTTCCCGAGGACGATACCGCATCTAACACCCTCCAATAATCAGGTTCCACATTTGCCATAGTATATGCCGTGCTAATTACAGGCTCATTAACCATCCCCCAATCCGCAGGAATCGCATTATATTCAATCCTCGCCTGATTAGGATAAGTCACATAAACAGATTTTAAAATAACACTGCCCGAAACAGGTCTTGAAAACGTAATTTGTAAATATCCATACTCCCTCACCTTACATTCAACCACCTCCAACCGCTCTTTCAAAGGAAATTCAAAATATGCCCCTTGCCCCTTATATCTCTTTTCACTGTCCCAATACCCAGGCTTTATCAGCATCTTATACGGCTCATCAGCAGACCTCTTTATCTCTAAATCAACTACCTCCGTTGGATTCCCTGTATCCTGCACACTAAACTCAACATCTCCTCCATCCTTATTAGTTAATAAAATAAACGACTTCACATCTCCCGCCAAAACCGCCTGACTAAACTTCAACGAAAACAAAAAACGGCTCTCATTTACATCCTTAAATTGACCTTCTAAAACCTTAATACCCTTTGTTGGTAATTGATAACACAACTTTTGAGGATCTATTTTCAAGCCATCTTCCGACTGCAACTGTGGATGTACACAAATCTTAATATCTTCAACATCTGTAGGCAAATCCTGCAATAAATTAAAAACGATTGCATTCCCCAAACATTCTACAACTCCCCTCAACGGCGGCTCTGTCTTTATATAATCATCAACAGATACATCTGATGGGAAATATACCTTTTTATCAAACACCAACATAAATTTTTTATCTATCACTTCCCCAGCCATTGGATATTGATATATCGGCTGTAATGATACGCTCTCACCCACCGTTTTTGGAACTCCTTGCACTCCTTCAGGAGACTTCCCAACCCCTTTACTTGCAGGTGTCCTATCCTCCTTCTTTATATTTCTATCTTGACAAGAGATAACTAAACAACAAACAATGGATAGGAAAACAAATACAAAATATTTACTTTTCATTGAACTTCTCCATTTACTTTTATGTTAAATTTTTCAAAAAGTAATCTCATGCATTCGCCTTAATATAAATACAATCGCCATCTTTAACTATATAATCCCGTCCTTCAATACGCCATGCTCCAGCATGTCTTGCTCCCGCTTCTCCACCATGCAACAAAAATTCCTTCACGGGAACGACCTCTGCACAAACAAAATGTTTTTCAAAATCGGTATGAATCATACCCGCAGCATTAATAACATGGGTTCCTTCCTTCACCGCCCATGCACGAATCTCTTTTGGAGGTGCCATCGTATAAAACGTTACCAAACTCAACAACCTATACGCAGTATGAACCACTTGTTCCAATGCCGACTCTGTTGCCCCATCCATCATCAAAAACTCTCTCCGTTCCGCCTCCTCCATCTCTGCCAATTCCATTTCTAATTGCGCACACACCTTAACAACCTCTGTCCTCTCATGTTCAGCCAACTTCCGTATCCCATCCAAAACAGGTGGATTATGCTCCAATCCTTTCTCATCAACATTCGCAACATAGATAATCTTTTTACCCGTCGTAAAACGCATCTCCTCATTTAACTCATGAAATATGTCACTATCCCGCTCAGGAAATACCCTTGCAGGAAGTCCTTTCTCAAAATGCCCCTTTAATCGTTCACACAATTCCAACAAAGGAATTACCTTTTTATCCCCTTTTACCTGTCGATGTAATTTCTCAATCTTACGCTCCAATTGCTGTAAGTCTGCAAATATTAATTCAATATTAACAACATCAATATCAGCAAGAGGGTCAATAACACCATGAACATGGACTATATTCTCATCCTCAAAACAACGAACAATATGAATCAATGCATCCGTTTCACGAATATGTGCCAAAAATTGATTACCAAGTCCTTCTCCCTTATGCGACCCTTTTACCAAACCTGCTATGTCCACAAACTCAATCGTTGCATAAATAGTCTGCTTCGGCTGAATCATTGCAGACAATCGGTCTAAGTTTTCATCAGGCACCCTTACCACTGCATGATTAGGCTCAATAGTGCAAAAAGGATAATTCGCCACCTGAGCATGATTACTTTGGGTTAGTGCATTAAAAAGCGTACTCTTACCAACATTAGGTAAACCAATAATCCCTACAGAAAAACCCACAACTTAACCTCCAATAAAAAAGTTTCTTAATATCATACCACGTCACGAATAAAAAATAAAGATATAACCCAAAAACAAAAAAATATTTCCTTCACATCTAACTACCTCCCCTAAAAAAAATGGCGCCCCGACCGCGAATCGAACGCGGGTCTAATCCTTAGGAGGGATTCGTTCTATCCACTGAACTATCGGGGCATAGGTTATTAATTATATTAAAAAAGACAAATAAAACGCACCAAAAAACATCAAAAATAGATTACTCGCCAATGACAGTTACAACAACCTTCCTACTACGCGGTTTAATGTCACACTCAAGATGAAATATTTGTTGCCATGTCCCCAAAATAAGATTCCCATCATGAAAAGGTACTGTAATCCCTGCACCCATTACTGTCGCCTGCAAATGCGAATGCCCATTCCCATCATGCCATGTCTGTTCGTGAGCATAACTTCGCCCCGGAGGAAATAATCGCGACAGCTGTTCCGGCAAATCACGAACAAGTCCCGGTTCATACTCAATAGTCCCTATACAGGCTGTACTTCCAACATTAAAAATATGAACTATCCCTACTTTCATCCCTGACTCCTGAACAATACGTTGCACCCGAGACGTTATATCCATCATCTCACCATACGTCTTTGTAGATATTGATACAATTTTTTGATACACCATAAACATCCTCTTCCTATAATTTTCCGTTAAAAAATTAATAAAAAATGTATATAATATAATACAAAAATTAAGGAATTTAATTATGGCTTATGTCGTAACAGAACCATGTATTAAATGCAAGTATACAGAATGCCTTCGTAATTGCCCCGTTATCTGCTTCCACGAAGGTGCAAATATGTTAGTTATCGACCCAGATGATTGTATTGACTGCGGTGCATGCGTCGACCCTTGTCCCGTAAACGCCATATATCCTGAAAAAAACATCCCAGAAAAGTGGAAACACTACATCCAAATCAACGCAACATATTCCAAAATCTGGCCTATCATTACCATCCCTAAAAAACCTCTTCCCGAAGCAGAATCCTTTGCAAAAATAAATGACAAGCACAAATATTTTGATGAAACTCCAGGCACAGGAGATATACAATAATAGAAAAGATATACAACTATGGAAAATAACGAACAAATATTAAAATCAAAATTCTCCAAACCCGCTAACAAAGAATTATACGAGACATTAGAGGGAGATAAGGTTCGTTGCTTTTCATGTGGACATCAATGCACTATATCTCCAGGTAAAAGTGGAATCTGCAAACTAAGATTTAACAAAGATGGCATTTTATATGCACCCTATGGCTACGTTGCTGGACTTGCAATCGACCCCATCGAGAAAAAACCTTTCTTCCACGTATTACCAGGTGATACCGCATTATCTTTCGGCATGTTAGGTTGTAATTTTCATTGCCCATTTTGCCAGAACTGGCTCAGTAGTCAAACACTCCGCGACCCCAATTCACTCATCCGTTTCGAACCTATCTCCGCAAATACAATATTAGAACTTGCACTTCAACATCATTCTCCCGTAATTGTTAGCACATATAACGAACCACTTATCACAAGCGACTGGGCATTCGAAATCTTCTCCTTAGCAAAAAATAGAGGTATCATTTGTGGTTATGTAAGTAACGGACACGCATCAGAAAAAGTATTACAATTTTTGAGACCCGTGACAAAACTATTCAAAATAGATCTAAAAACATTCCAACAAAAAAACTATGATAAATTAGGCGGAAAACTTTCTACTGTCTGCCATACAATTGAAAAAGCTGTCGAATTAAACTACTGGGTAGAAATAGTCACATTATTAGTTCCAGGCTTTAATGATAGCGATGAAGAATTACGAGAACTAACAAAATTCATCGCCAAAATAAATCCGAATATACCATGGCATGTAACAGGATTTTACCCCAACTATAAAATGAATGATGGTTTCCCTACAAGTGCACATCAACTTGAAAAGGCATATAAAATTGCTAAAGATGCAGGCTTAAAATTCGTCTACGCTGGTAACCGTCCCGGCTCCGTAAAAACAATGGAAAACACATACTGTCCTCATTGCCATGAGTTACTTATTGAACGAACAGGCTTCAATGTCTGGTCTAATAAACTAACAGATGGCAAATGCCCATACTGCGACACTCAAATACCTGGCATCTGGTCTAAAAACACAGACTAAAAACTATGCTACATACCCCACCCTAACTTGTGTGTTTTGGCCCCGATTTAATCTGAGAATACAACGCACTCTTCTTCTCTTCCACAATTCTATTAGCAATACCTATCACCTTATTTTTTAACCAAATAACTGTTTCACTATCCTCACGATAATCTGCAGGCCCGTATGCATCTATTCGGTCTGATTCTAAAAGTTCAATCACCTGCTGATATTTATATTCATCCCCTCTCGGATATACCGCATAAGTTAAACCGCCATGCTTACGCACCACCGAAAAACATGGAATATCACTCGGACCATCACCCACATAAATCATATTCTTAAATGGAACCCGTCTCGCATTTTCAGGTATCGAATCATTGACACGAATCCCCTCCACCTTATTTATCCCCTTATTAATCTCAAATAATGCTCGCGTTTTCGTGGTATGGTCAATGATATATCCAACCTGACTAATCAATCCCGATTTAGGTTGTTGCGTGAAATCCTCACCCGGTCCCGCCGGCACCTCAATAAATTCTGACGCCCATACCCCTGATATATACGGAGCTATCTTCGAACCCTTTATCATCTCTGCAAGACCACTACTCACAATATAATGCTCCACCTTTAAATCATATTCAAGATAAGGTTCCCTATTTAACTTTTGTTGAATCTCCAAAAAAAACTCCGGCAATCCCGGAAAAAATGGTATTTTCCCACCCAATTCCCTTAATTTTTGATTCGTCAAATCCGGAAACGTACCCGCCTTAACATAAGAAATAATATGCCACAAATAAGCAGTCTCTTCAGACACACGAATCCCCGCTTTCTTATAATATTCAGGTAAAGCATTAACCTCTTTCCAAAACGTTTGCTCATCCACACCATACTCAATAAACAACGGCTCCTGCATGTTCTTCGGCGTTAACGTAAAATCAAAATCCCAAACAATTGCAATTACATTTTGAGAAAAAGGCAATGATTTTCCACTATCCATTATTGTCAATCTATCCTCACCTTGACTTTTTATCTTTCTTATCTGATTTCGCCTCAGGTACCGGATTCGGTTCCACCACTTTCTCATAATCAGGTGGAATTAATTTCACAAACAACAATTCCAACGGTTGAAGCATTTTTGGAAATTCAACACTTTCATTATGAACTAAATCCACACCCTTTTGAAGATATCCTGTAAGCCGACATAAAACCACTTCCTTCCTCAAATTTAATAGATACAAATAACCACCACCATCAGACGAGTCGATGAACCGCGATTTTACCCCTTCCAAAGGATATCCCACCTTATTCACAGGTCTCGGTATCGGCGGTAATGCCTTATTGGAAATTACAGCATCCATCCCATGCAAATACTCTGTCGGCAAATTCATCCCACGCACCAAAACAGTATTACTCGTAGGTTGCACAACATCACGACGTGATTTACCTTTAGGGTCATACGGAATTTGAGTACCTACTCGTATAATATAATTTCCAGAACGAATATAATCAGTAATCATATTAAATACATCATCTTCTATCGCCAATGTCTGTGGCATAATCAATACCTTTGTATCCTGCAACACACCCGCCTCTATTTCACGCTCCGTTGCAAAACAGACATCATAACCTGCAAAAGAACTCCCCTCAAAAGCAAGCCGTGCCGATTTCAAATGGGGCACACCACCATCAAGAATCTTTGATGAGTCACTAAACAAAATACGTACCAACGGTTTTGAAATCTGCAACCCTCGCAATACTTCCCCATATCGCTTAAATAATCTGTTCGAATCAGCAATCGCCTTCCAAATAGGAACCTCATCTCTGAGATTCCCACCCAAATTTAACGCTATTACCTGTGCTCCAGAAACTACCATATCCCAAAGAAAACCCTGAGTATAATTATATTTCTCAGCACTTGTCATACCTTCCCGATATTGCAAATCAGCACGAGCGATAACCAGCGGTTTCCCTTGAGATACCGAGCGAAGCCATACCAAATCCACCGCCGGATCAGGATACCCCTGAGCATAAATACCATCCTCAGACTTAAAACATGCATTTAATGAAATAAAATCAAGATTTGGAATGACTCGTTCCCTATCAGGTGTAAACTTCGTCTCATCTAATTCAAATACACTCGCAGGAAAAGAAACAGAAAGAGGACATGGATGATCATGATATGAACGAATCCGCTCAAACACCATTTTAAGCATATTTGAAATCATATCCCGATGAAAATTCTGCCAATCATATTGATATGCCCGCTTATTTTGATAACTCCAGGATGGAGCCACCTCATCCCAAATAGTTATCTCATCATAGGTCGTCAAATGTGCATGCCAGATCTGATTTAATGTCTGTCTATCAGGATAATTAACCTTTGTCCATTCTATAAAAGACTGGCGGACAACATCTCCATTAAACTTAAACCGTGGATTAACTAACAAACTCATTCCTAAATAAAATGCATTGCTCCCATATCGGTCTACAATCTTTTTATATCCCTTTTCCAAAATTCCCTGAACTGCAGGAACAGCCAAATTTATAAAACCATCTTGAACACTATCAGGATATTTATCATAAAACCAAGCAGGCATTTGTTCTTGAATAAGCTGAATTAATATATAAACCTTATTTTCTATCAAGGTATCTATCAGCACATAAATCTCTTCAGGTATTTCTAACGTTTCCGTTTCCAATGGAACTAATTTATCTAAAGATATAGGAAAGACAACCAAAGGAATCGAACTATCAATAACCATTTTCACCTTATCAAGACTCGGGTCATCTAAATAAACACCCACAACACTTACAGGCTTATTATTCGCAAAAACACCCTCTGAATTAAGTGTTAACGATTCAAAGGTGTCCCCTTCGACACTACTCTCTACATCCCTTAAAAAAGATACCCTCAATGAAGATATTTGCTCCTCAAGAGTATTCAACGTGTCTGATAAATGCTCCCATTCCTTCTCTGAAAATTCCTTCTGTGCTTGCTCCATCAACTTCTTTGCCAAACTCGGCTCAACAGAAGTAATTTGATGTTCTGACGTCGTTAAATCAGATACATTTGCTAATTCCTTTTCAATCTCTTGTAATTTCATTTCCAGACCATGTGATGATATTTTCTCCATAACAAAATCAACAATTGCAGGTTTCTCCTCCTTTGTATATTTAACTTGGATTTTCCCCTCATACTCTCCATCTTGAAACCCTTCTAATGGAAGCAAAAACAAGCACTTATTAAATCCTTTAACTAATGCGATTTCCTGACTTGAACTTATAGCCAACTTCGAATCTTTTTCAGATAAATTGTAAACATCAAGGCTGACTAATACATAAGAATAATCATGTTTAGCATCCATATCACAAAGAATAGGAACAAATTTCTCTACCTCTTTTTCCAACAAACCACCAATACTAATATCTGCTATAACATTTTTACCTGCAATAGAATTTTTATGCATTATCCGTATTGCGGAGTATTCACTCTCTCCCACCCCAAAAGCATCAAAGATAAAAAAAACAATAACAAATAAAAAACAAATCAATAACCATTGCCTAAAAATAGCATTCCTTCGATACATCGTATAGTCCTTTTAATTTTAATTAAATTTCCATCATTCTACATCAAAACACAATCATTAAACGAATAAACCTAAATGATATTATACAAATTTACAATGTTTAAAGTAATCCCTCTTCACCCCGTCCACCTCGACCGACTTGTCCGCCCCGCCCTCCCCGTCCGACTTGTCCACCCCGCCCTCCCCGTCCGACTTGTCCACCCCGTCCGACTCGTCCGACTCGTCCGATTTGTCCGCCTCGTCCGCCTTGTCCCACCCGTCCCCCCCGCCCCACACGTCCCCCCCGCCCGCCTTGTCCGCCCCGTCCGCCTCGTCCGACTTGTCCGACCCGTCCACCTCGCCCACCCCATCCGCCTCGTCCGACCCGTCCGACTCGTCCGACTTGTCCGACCAAAAAACATTGACACCCTCTCCCCAAAATGATATATACTACTTATATGCCAATTTTTAACCTACACACAACATATTGTATTTTTCAAAAAAAATTTTAAAAAATATGAAACTTTTTCATACTCTCATAAGATTAATAAAGTATAGATTGTAAAGGCAAAAAATTGATTACGAAACAACAAACTAAAAATAGCACAAAAGGTAAGGAGCACTATATGCGAGCAAGTAAAATATTAATAACTCTCGCCTTTCTGTGCAGTAACCTATGGGCACTGGCAGACCCACTCTCTCTTGCACCAGATAAAGTTGATGAACAAAAAATATTCTGGGGCACAGCGAGCAAGTTCAATAAACCAGGGTTAGTTCGCTTTGAAGAAATCATTCAAGCGACCCCTGAATTTTCAGGAATTAAAACGCGAAAGATAGAAGCCGGAACTGCCAAATACTGGATTATGCTAAGTAAAGCCAGTGAGCGGGCAGTTCGTGTTATCCAAGAAGTTGCACAAGAAAGTCAATTTGACCTTGTAGCTGAATTTAATTACTGGCAAACTGCAGGAGACCAAATACCAGCAGAGGATATTACTGAAAAAGTTCTCGAAAGACTTGCAAAGAATAAATAAACAATACCTACTAATTGTTATTCACTCTTTTAATTTCCTATACTAAAAATAAAAAAGAAAAGGTCGTTCATGAAACATATATGGCGAAAAAACACTGGAATAGCAATACTCTTCTGTCTATTCTGTTTTTCCTGCCTACAGACATGTCAACATGCAAATCCAAAAACACATGATAAACATCCCCTTAATCTACAACACCGAAATATTTACAAAACAAATCCGACATCTTCAGATATTAAGTTAGCTCAACAGCTGATTGAACAAGGTCAGTTCTCACAAGCACTTCCAAAACTACTCTCTGTTTTAGAAAGTGGAGACAATACCAACTCAGCAAATTATTATTTAGGTATCGTCTATCAAGGGTTAGGAAGTCCTCAAAACGCATTGACCCATTACATTAAATACTTGCAAAATGAACCAAAAGGAATATATGCGGAACACGCAAGAAAACAAATAGGTGAGTTATTAGGTACCACCATAAACCATATTGAAAAAATTGATACTATTGAAAACCATATCAAAAACCTTGAAGCAAAACTACAACAGGATAAAGAGAACCCAGAATTAATGTTACAATTAGCAAACTGGTATTGGATAAATCAAGATTATTCAAAAGCGGGCACTTTATACAAAACCCTCGTTACGATGAAACCTGAACTATGGAATGACCCAACCATTACAAGCCGAATTGAAAAAACACCCACTAGCGAAATAGTTGTGTTAACACCAGAAGAAGCACTAAAAAGAGAAGCAGAACGGAATCCCATCGTTTTCTTCAATGTTACCTCATTCCGCAGTGGTCGTCAAAGCGGTTGGTCAAACGATTTTAAACACCATATTTATAATGTTTCTGGACAAATACGAAACCGAAGCACACGAACTATAAAAAATGTTAATATTCAACTGACTATATATGGCTTCAGCGGAATGGTATACGACACCAAAAACATATTTATCGGAAATCTAAATCCAGGGCAACATAAACCTTTCAGTGCACAGTTTGTAAATTTTGATAATATTGAAAACATAGACCATTATGATTATACTGCATACTATGATGAATAAATTGAAAATAAAAAAAGATAGTATTAAAAAGTACAAAATTCCAACACTAATAAGTGTCTTAATTTCAATACTGTCTTTTACCTCACTAACAACCGTAGCCCAGCAACCTGCACCTCAACAGGTAAGTGTTTCAGTTAAAATTATAGAATTTCAAACACACATTGGAAGCGAAACGGGGCTTTCAGGTTATTTCCGCCAAAAAACAGACCCACGCCCTTATGGAAGAGTATCAACAGGGAATCCTGCAATCACTACTGGTGATTTAACCTTTCCCACAACACAATCTTCTGCCATCACGGTATTTTTAGACCGAATGACAAGTAAATGGGGCGATTTTGAAGCAGTCCTACAAGCATTAGTAAACCAAAACCGTGCATTCATATTATCTCGACCCAAAGCATTAGTACCCGTAGGAGCATCTGCTCCTACCGTGATACAAACAGTACAGGAAATACCCTACGAAAACACTATCGTCGTCGGCGTCGTGACTCAACAAGTAACCGAATTTAAACCTACTGGGGTTAACTTAAGTGTCCAGGCAAACCAGGTGATTGATGATGATGGCGACCCAAGAACCACTGAAGATATCTATATCCAGCTTACACTAACAGCAGCCATCACTGAAGAAGGACAACGACTAAGCGTAGCCATAGCTGGCAACACAGCAAATACAATCAGCGTACCTGAATTTATTTCACGTAGTATAACAACTACAATTTGGGTTAGACATGGCCAGGTTCTAATATTAGGCGGGTTATATAGAAATACACGAACAAGAACTTCATCCTCAGTTCCATGGCTAATACAGGGAGAAGAATTAGCCAACGGATTAATACAAAGAGTAACTCCATTCAAAGCACCAGAAATACCCCTAACTCAAGGCCTTGGAAACAAGAAAAAGGAAGAAGGACGACGAGAACTTGTATTCCTATTAAAAGCAGAATTATGGCGTCCCTCCTATACCGTTGCAGACCAATACGGATTCACAACCGAAGAAGAAAAGAAACCAACAAAAGTATCTCCCACTGAAATTATTACTAATGTTTTAGGTGGTCTCAAAGAAATTCCCGAAGGCATCGCCGAAGGCATTACAGGCGTTGAAATCAATAAAAATGAAAATGGGGTTAGTTCTGAGTTAGGTACGGGAGATAAGAAAAAATGACACAACTTTTGATACCATCCTTAAAAAATATAAAAATCAACATCGTGCTAACGATAGTAATCTCTTTATTACTTTTCTTAACTTCTCCTACCTACACTCAGAATGCACAACCTGCACCACCACCTCCCCCTCCAGCCGAACAACAACCACCTCCCCCTCCTCCTCCAGCCGAACAACAACCACCTCCTCCTCCCACTCCACCGCCACCAGTTGACATACGACAGGTTCAAGTTCAGGTCTGGATAAGTGAAACAAACGAAAATGGCTTAAGAAAATTAGGAACAAACTTAAACTTTGTGCGATTTTACCGAGAAGAAGAACATGAACACCTTAAAATACCTCAAATAACAACCAATACAACAGATGTCTCTCAAGACTTCTCATCTGTAACCCTACCCGCCCCATCACCTAATCCTAAACAACCACCTTTCAACGTTCCCTACAAAAATCCAGACTTTGAAAAACCACCTCTACGTAACGACCCAGACACTGCCACTGCTGGAATCCAGACCCCACAAGGGGGTGGTTTAACGTTCAGCATACTTACATGGGATTATGGAACATTGGATGGGGTATTTCGTGCCCTTGAAACAAAGTCTGACGTCGACCTCATTTCAAAACCCGAAATCTTGGTTATGAACGGAACACCAGCAACTATCAAGGCAGGTGGACAGGTGCCATACCAATCTGTAACAAAGGGTGCATCCGTTCCTAACCTAAGCGTTGCATGGAAAGATATCGGAGTTAACCTTGAATTAATCCCGACCATCTTGCCAAACAATATGGTGCAACTTGAAATCAAACAATTAGACGTAACAGATATTACCCGAATAGACCGACTAAGAGGCATTGACCTACCCGTATTCTCAAAGCGGTCTCAAACGGGGTTCGTTATGGTTCCGAACGGTCAAACATTAGTCATAGGTGGATTATCCAGTCGCAATATTCGGAAATCTGAAAATCGAGTACCAGGTATCGGAAAAGTACCTTTACTCGGAATTCCATTCCGTTCAAGACGGTCTCAAGCAGACATTACCCACCTCTTAATATTTGTTCAGCCCACAGTCGTTGACCTTCGCTCTATGTCAGAAGAGGGGTCGAGTGCTTTACGTTTCTGGGAAAAACGCGGGGATAAATGGGAAAATAAGGAACGCATAGAAGAAGAAATCAAAGCTATGCAAGATGATTTATAACACCTCCCGACTGAAAATGTCCAATCCTTTTTGATAATATAGTGATATGTAAGTAACGTTTAAAATTAAAACAGGCAAAACGACTTTATGAATATTAACTTAATAAAAACGTGGGTAAAAAATCCTTTATTTCTTTCAATTTTAACGGGTATACTTGCGTTCCTATCCTTCCCTAACTTTCATTTCTATATTCTAATCTGGGTAGCATTTGTACCTCTATTTATAACCTTCTTTTTAGAAACAAAACCTAAAAAAGTAGCATTGTATTTTTTTATAAGTGGTTGGGTTTTTCACTCACTCACTTTAAACTGGCTCATTGTCAATATGTTCTGGGTAGGTGGACCAGCGTTCATCGGTTACCAATTACTCTCAATGGGACTTTCTGCATTCTGGGCAATTATAGGTTTTTTAGTGAGTAAACATTTTTCCCATCAAAATTCTATTTTCCGTAACTATGTTTTCGGTGCCCTCTGGGTAGGGATGGAATGGGTGCAAGCCCATGCTTTAACGGGGTTTGGCTGGTGTAATTTAGGGTATAGTCAAGGTCCGAATTTGCTTTTTTCTCAGTTAACCTCTTTAGGTAGTGTCCCTTTATTATCCTTTTTCATTATATTAGCAAATATATTTATAGCAGAGGCGATTATCCAAAAAACTCATCGGTTAAAATCCATAATTCATGTTGTATGTGTCATTTTAGTTGTTCATTTTATAGGCTGGCTATTATTACTCAATACATCCATTAAAGAAGGGACTACCCGAGTAGCAATTATTCAGCCTAATTTTCCGCAAGAGATGAAATTTGACCCGATATGGTATCGGGATATGGTGGAATGGGCAGTACAATATTCAAACACATTATTAAAGAATCAGAAGGTAGATATTGTTTTTTGGCCTGAGGCATTAGTAATGACGGACTATTCTACACCTGGGATATTAGATCTATTACAGGACTTTGCACAAAAGCAGTCCGTTCATCTAATAACTGGAACAACACGTTTGGATGAAGAAGGTGGTGATTATAACTCGTGTGTGTGGATAAATCCAGAGGGGAATGTCATGGATTATTATGATAAGGTTCACTTAGCACCTTTTGGTGAGTATTTACCTCTTGCTCAGTTTTTGCCTTTTTTACGAAATATTTTGCCTTATGATGTAAGTTCGGGAAAGGAACAAAAAATATTCTCAATCAATGAGCATAATAAAATTGGGCCTTTGATATGTTTCGAGGTCCTTTTTTCAAATATGGCACATCACTTACGAAAAAATGGGGCAACTGCCTTAGTCGTTTTAACCAATCTATCATGGTTTGGCGGGACAAATGCTTTACCGCAGGAGTTAGAAATATGCCGTATGCGTGCCATCGAAACCCGTCTACCTGTGATTCACTGTACCAACACGGGTATCTCAGGTATATTTGACCCACATGGCAAATTTTATGTGGCTCATATTCTCATCGGTAGGGATAAAACCTATTTATTCGAACCTATATTAAACAACCCAGGAATTAGTGTAAGAGCCCGGTTAGGCGGTATTTTTACACTTCCCTGTCCCTCTGAAAGAATATCTTCATTTTTAAATCCTGATTATGTTTCTATGATGGTTGGAATCTTAGGGATACTCTTTTTGCTCATTGATACATTTATTCGTAATAGGAATAAAGGGGGAACCACAACTTATGTCTCCTGAAACTCATGAAAAAGCGACTATCTCACGGTGGAAATATGCTCTTATTTTCGCAGTAGGGACGCTATTCAGTCGCTTATTGGGGCTTGTTCGGGATATATTAATGGGGTGGTATGTGCCTGATTTTTCCCGTGATACTTTCCTATTTGCTTTTCGGCTACCAAATACCTTTAGGGATCTCCTTGGTGAGGGTGCGGTTAATGCTTCATTTGTTCCTGTTCTTTCTGAGTATAAAGAAAAAGGCGGGATAGAAGAGATGCGGAAATTGACGAACTCTCTTTTTTCGACTATGTTTGTGATATTAATTGTTGTATCAGTTTTTGGTGTTCTGTTTATGCCATTCATTCCTAATATAATAGACACGCTTCATACTATTACTAAAGAAACTCCGAAAACAGAGGAACAACTAAATCTTGCAGTATTAATACTTCAGTGGTGCTTTCCATATTTGTTCTGGATAGGAATTGCGGTGTTTATGATGGCACCATTGTTTATATTGGGGGATTATAAGACACCAGGGATGGCACCCGCTTTACTTAATATTTCACTTATTATTTGTATCTTTATCCCTTATTTTTTACAAATTGATATTATCTGGTCGTTAGTTATAGGTCTTTGGTTAGGAGGTATTTTACAGGCAGTTGTTTTATTTTTAGCGGTATGGAAAAGGTTAAGAGCCCCTACTTTTACAAAAAACTGGTATAATGAAGGAGTTCGAAAGGCATTTTTATTATTACTCCCTGTTATTTTTGGTCAGGCGGCTGGAGAAATAAATAAACTTGTAGATAGTTTTTTTTCTTATTCCCTTCCTGAAGGAACGGTATCTGCTTTGTTTTATGCAAATCGACTTATTCAATTGCCACTTGCAATATTTGGCACAGCCATATCTGTATCCATATTGCCTGAATTATCCAAGTATTTTGCTAACAAAGAGATATATAAGATAAAACAGGCGTTAAGGGAGGGGACATTACAAACCTTATTTATGATATTACCTACTATGGTAATTTTGATATTACTAAGTAAACCAACTGTAAAACTGCTATTTGAAAGGGGTCATTTTGGTGCAGAATTAACAGAGAAAACAGCACATGCTATTATAATTTATTCTATTGGCGTGATTGGGTTTTCAGGGGTAAAGGTTTTAATTCAGGGGTTTTATGCTATGAATAATACAAGTATACCTGTTATTATCTCATCAATAAGTATGATTTTAAACATCATTTTAAATATTATTCTTGTAGGACCATTAGGCTATATAGGATTGGTTTTATCAACCGCTATTTCATTCTGGGTTAATTTTTTATCACTCTTTGTAATTCTCAGTTTTAGGTTGGGTAATTTAGTTAACAAAGAATATTTATTGAATATCATGAAATATGTGATTTCCATTTTTTTTATTATAGGTATATTTTTTATAATAAACATGCTTGTGAATCTAAATAGTATAAGTGGGACTCTAAAACTTGGGCTATATGTTTTTTTTATGGGTTCTACTTGTTTCACATTGTATCTTTTTATTGCATGGTTATTAGGTATCAAGGAAATAAACCAAGTTTTATATCTCGTCCTTAAAAAATAATTTGGTTTGGACAGCATTTAATTATTAAATTTTGATATAATTTTCTGCTAATTTTTAGTAACCTTGAAATAAAAAAAGAAAGGTATAGATATGACAGAAACATGCAAATTAATTTTAAGAGGTAATGAATATGAATTACCAGTATTTGAAGGAACTGAAAAAGAAATCGGCATTGATATTCGAAAGCTTCGTGAAACGACTGGTGCATTAACTTATGACCCAGGATATGGCAATACGGGTTCATGCAAAAGTGGGATAACATATATTGATGGAGAAAAAGGTATATTGCGGTATCGTGGTTATCCCATTGAATCATTAGCGGGAAAATTCCCTTTTTCTCAGATTGCATACTTATTGATATATGGAGAATTGCCGACACCAGCACAGGCAAAAGAATGGAGAAGACAACTCACGCTGAATAGTTTTATACATCAAGGGATGGTAAACTTTTTCTCTTTTTTTCCTGATAATGCACATCCGATGAGTATTTTAAGTTCTATGGTAGCGGCAATGCCTTCATTTTATCCTAATTATGAAAAAGAGGATATAAATAATATCATTGTCCGAATTATTGGTCAGGCAAAAACAATAGCGGCATTTTCATATAAAAAATCTGTTGGCGAGCCGTATATATATCCACGAACAGACCATTCTTATTGTGCGAATTTTTTGCGAATGATGTTTGCGTCTCCTGCGGAAGATTATGTTGTACCCAAGGTGTTTGAGAAGGCACTCGATTTGTTGTTAATTTTGCATGTTGACCATGAACAAAATTGTAGTACATCAACAGTAAGGATGGTAGGAAGTTCGATGGCGAATCTATATGTAAGTGTTTCGGCTGGAATTAGTGCGTTATGGGGACGTTTACATGGGGGTGCTAATGAAGCGGTATTGAATATGTTACAGATGATTTATAATGATGGAGCCAACTATAAAAAATATGTGGAATTAGCCAAAAAGAAGAACTCAGACTTCCGTTTAATGGGATTTGGGCATCGTGTTTACAAAAATTATGACCCACGTGCAAAACTGCTAAAAGGTGCGGTTGATTCTATTTTTTCAGAAATGGGGATTAATGATCCATTATTAGAGATTGCTAAGAATTTAGAAGACGTTGCTTTAAATGATGCCTATTTTATTGAGAAAAAGTTGTATCCAAATATTGACTTTTACAGTGGTATTCTCTATCGTGCGATGGGTATCCCGACACAAATGTTTACTGTATTGTTTTCATTAGGAAGGATTCCAGGCTGGATTGCCCATTGGTTAGAGATGAGGAATGACCCAGATACACGGATTCATCGTCCAAGGCAGATATACACAGGACCTAATGAACGGCAACCGAATGTATGATGTAGGTTATTATTCTATTGTTGATTTGTCGATTTTATCGTTACATTGCCGTTAGTGAGGTATGTATTTAAAACATCAAGAATTAGTGCTGGGTTATCGGTATCGAATAATTTATAGAAATTATTCAGAGCAAGGTTGTAATTGGTCATCATTTCGTTCAGTGTCTGGGTAAAATCGATAAGGGATTGGGTATCGGATAAGGTATTTGTCGAACTAAGTATCCGCAACATAGCATTTACTGCTTTCTGAGCATATTCAAGTCCAGCTATTCTTTCTTGAATTAGTGTGGAGCTTGTATCTATTTTTACACCGAGATTTTTCAATGCTTCGTAGATTAACAAAGCGGTTTCGTAATCTCCTATATCCTCATAGTATTTACCGTAATCTAAGAGGGTTTGAACCATGTTTTCTAAATCTTGACTTTCTCGCAAACCCAACGATGCGGAAGCGAGCAGTTTTGCCATTTCTGGGTCTACTCCTTTTGCTAATAGTGCTTCCATGTATGCTTTGGCTGTAATAGTGGAGTAAGAATTATAATTTGTGGCACTGTTGGCATCTGTAATGCAATTTATTGCTTTGTCGGGCAGTCCATTTTTCATATAAAGTTCTGCTTCTATAAAATGAGGAAGGGCATTTGATGGGTCTAATTGACTCCACTCTGTTAAATGATTGTAAATATCATCGTTGGATACATTGTCAAGTTTCATCAGTGTTTGAACCATAGCGTAGCGGAGATATGCATCATTTGGGTTATTGTCTATTGCTGCTTGAAGGACGACACGTGCTTCATCTGGAGGTAGGAATTGAACCGCACCTAAAACTGCTTCTGGTGAAAGGCCTGATTGTTGGAGTAATTCTCTTGCTTCTTCTGGGGAAAGGGTTGCCCAGACCCCCATTCGCATTAGTTTCCCAGCGTTGGCTAATGCATTTTCTTTTAGTTGATTTGTCCAAACAGAAAGTGCACCTTCAACATAATTTTTCCTATGGGTAGACTTGCCATTGTCCATCTTAATGGCTATTTGTTTATTCTGGGAATTTGATTCGGAGTCTATCTGATAGAATGGCTGGGTTGTTTTATAAGTATCATTACGTATTGTGTTATTTTCTTTAATATTTGAATTTGTAGCGGTGTCTATCTGACGATTTGTTAAATCTTGATTTAAGGAAAAGTTTATAAAGACACCGAGTAATGTAAGTACGAGGACGGCGGCTATTGCCAAAGGAATAACATAGTTATACGATGCATGTTTTGTGGCTATTTTGTCTTTTGATTTTTCGTTTCTATTAGATGTGATGTTGGATTTTAGTTTGAATATTTTTGGTTTTTCTTTGTTTTTTGTTAAGTAGTCTTTTCCTTTAATTTTTTTTGCTACTTGAGCAGAGATATCAACGTCATTCAGTGCTGGTGTAATGGCTGAGGAAAGTTCAAAGAGTTCTTCTTCTAATTTTTCTATCGACTTTATTTTCTCTTCTTGCTTTTCTTTATAATGATTAATTTTTTCTAAAATAGACGGTAATAGGTCTGTATCTAATACTGGTGCTTCCCATGTGCTTCCTATGTTATTTAAAGATTGGTGGATTTGGCATATTTGTTCAATTTCATCTCTTAATAGTAAGGAATGTTCTAATTTTAGTTCACACCTATACCGTGAGACATCATTGACTTCTTCTTCGATGTATAAATTCCATTCTACAAATTCTGGAATTACGTCTTCTTTGTCAATAGCATTGCGAATAACTTGTTCCCCATTTTTAACTTTAGATATTTCTGTAAATATTGTTTCTTTAATATCTATTTTTGGTAAGGTTTTTTGTAAATTTTCACCTATGGTTATCAAATTATTTTGCATTTCTTTTATTTTTTCGACGAAATTTTTGCATTCGGCACACTTATCGATATGCTCAGAATAAAATATCTCATTTATCTCTTCTGATATTATTCCGTAGTATAATTGTTCTCTATATTTTTCACAATCGTTATTCATCGAAATCTTTCCGCTCATCTAACCTATCTTTTAAGTATTTCAATATTCTGTGAAGTTTTGTTCGAACGGCACCTTCGGTAGTATCAAGGATTTCGGCAATATCTCTCGCATGCATTTTTTCAAAATAGCGAAGTACGATAACTTCACGAGCATCTTCAGGTAGTTTGTTTAATTCATCCCAAAGTATTTTTTGGCGTTCTTCTATGACAAGTTTTTCAAAGGGTGTAAGGGATTTTTGGTTTTCGAAGCCTTGCTTCGTTGGTTCACTTTGCTCATAATTTTGGTTTTCGATATAACTATCGAATGTTTCAAAATGTATTAACTTTTGTCTTTTTAATTCGTTCAGGCATAGGTTTCGGGCGATACATAATAACCATGGTTTAAGTCTTTTTTCGGAGTTGTATCGGTCACGTGCGATATAAAGACGAAGGAAAACTTCTTGCACGGCGTCTTTTGCCATTTCTATATCTCTCAAATAATGGTAACAAAAACGAAATACTTCATTTTGGTATCTTTGAACTAATTCAATGAGTGCGGTTTCTTCTCCATGAGCAAGTAGGGTCATTAATGCTTCATCTGAGTAAGAAGAACGTGGTGTTTTATCACCATCCATAAATTGTAGTGAGTTGTTCATACTATTCCCTATTAAATTTCACTTTTATTGGTAATTATATATACATTTAAGTTTCACTTTTGTTACTATAAATTCTTTACAAAACTTTTTCGAATTCAAGTATGGTCTTTTCGACGGGGATAATACTTTTTATATTTTTGTTTTCAACCAGTTCATCAATATCTTTTAGGTATTGATAGAAATCTTGATAAATGGCTTTTTTAAGGGCATTGTCGTTGGGAAACTGGAGCATGTTTTGTATGCGTTCACAGAGATGTATAAATTTTTTGTATAGATTGTTTATCTGTGGGGGGGCATTTTTGTACGTTTTTATTTTTTGAAGCACATTTTCTCTAATTTTATAGATTAGGGGGGAAAAAGTGTTATTTATCCATGCTTGTTGTATTTCGAAGGGAGTATTCTCTTTGTCTTCTGTTTTTATGTGGTACTCTAATAGTAATTTTGAAAGTATCAAGGTTGAAACCCAAACTTCTCTTATTGCATTTAGGTCTTTTTCAGGGATTGTCAAATGAGGCACATATGTTGTGATGAGGAAGTAAGTGGCTCTATAACCGACGAAAAGACTTATAACAAGGGATAATAAGGTAATGATTATAATTAGTAATAAACGTTTGTTAAGATTTATCATTTTAATTTGAGAGCCTCTTTTTTTTGGTCTGTATAACCTTTTTCATTAGTGTTTCGAATTCTTTCGTATTTATGAATTTCTCTATTATTTTTGCTTTCGGATGTCTGTAATAATATTTTTTAAATTCTAATCCGTGAGGTTTTTCATAAATTGATTGTTGGGTAAATATAAATGCATGAACTAATTCATGATAAATAATAACTTCGAGAACTTCCTCAGGAATTAAATTACTATCCAGTAGTTGACTTATATATACAGTTAAAGAATTCCAATTAAAATATCCTAAAAGATATCCACGGGCTCGTTTTTTGAATTTACTTTTAGACCAGAAAATATTGTTTGTTAGATGATTTTCAAAATATTCATGATTGAGTTTATTAAAGAAATATTTGAGGTCATAGAATTCACCTTGATGGGTTTTGTGTCCTCGATAAATTGGGTTTTTATAAATTTGATATTTTTTAAGGATGGGTAGCACTAATTCTCTTGAAGCGAATTTACCAATAAAAACATTTTTTATTATTTTCCATTCGTTTATAGATGCATCAAAGATAGATGGAAGAGCATAATATATTCTTTGTACTCGTTTTTTAGTTTTTACGTTGATTATAATTTTAACCTTATTTTGTTCATTGTGTATTGCGATATTATTTATAAGTGAATCTGATTTAAGGTAAGATAGGAATTTTTCTGGCTGTTTAATGAACTGATTGGTATTATTGTTCTGATGTTTGATGTGACTTGATGTTTCTATTGCATTTATATCAATATCACGTTTTTCAATGGAATCAAAATCAAATTCTAATTGTAATATATCTCTCATATATGCTATTTCTGATACAATCTTTTAAGATGAGTAAGGAGTATTTTTACGTTTATGTTGAATATATCACATGAATATTATATGAGACAGGCACTCATTGAAGCACAAAAAGCCTATGACCAAGGAGAGGTACCCGTAGGTTGCGTTATTGTGCATAACAATACTATTATTGCACGGGGTTATAATCAACGGGAGCAATTACAAGACCCGACAGCCCATGCGGAAATAATTGCTATCACTTCTGCGTCTTCTGCGTTGAAGAGCTGGCGTCTTGATGGAACAAGGATGTATGTAACGTTGGAACCATGTCCGATGTGTGCTGGTGCTATTATTTTATCGCGGATTCCAGAAGTATATTTTGGTGCTTTTGACCCTAAAGCGGGATGTTGTGGCACATTAATGAATCTTCTTGCAGACTCACGGTTTAACCACAGACCTTTGGTTGTTTCTGGAATTTGTGCTAATGAGTGTGGTTCTTTATTGACCAATTTTTTTCAAGGAATCCGTCAGAAAACGAAAGACACTTTTTAAGATAAATACAGTATAAAAAATTGAATAATCGAATTTTACAACCATATATTATTAATCCATGTTATAATGGATAGATATTAGTTTATTTTTGAAGAGGAACCATATATGATAGAAGTTCGATTACTTGCAGTGACAAAAACTCCGAATAATAGTGGTGGTGCTTTGGTTTTGCTTGAATCAGAAGGGAAAATTTTGCCAATCCTTGTTGGTATACCTGAAGCGGTTTCAATTCAGATGGCACAGATGGGTGAAAAGCCTATACGTCCTTTGACGCATGACCTGATTTGTAATTTACTTGCGGGACTCAGAGCACGATTGGAATCTGTTACAATCTATAAACTTGAAAATGATACTTTTTTTGCCCATATGAATATTGAGCAGAAGAATGCAGAGGGGCAAATTGAGCAGATATTAAAAATAGATGCACGTCCGAGTGATAGTATTGCGGTGGCAATATGTTTGGGCTGTCCAATATTTGTAGCGGAAGAGGTAATGGATATTGCGGGTAGAGAAATTGAACTTCAGGTTGATGAGGAGGAACATGATGATGAGGAGGGTGAAGAACCTCATGAGCATGAATCTGATGAAAATGACCCATTTGGCTAATATTTGTTGTGTTTTTTACAAAAGATAATTCGTCGTTAGATTACAGTATTAAATATCTTTAAAAACCTTAAAGATAAATGGGCTCTATTGAAGAATAGAGCCCATTGTTTATTTTTAATTGCACAGTTTATGTTTTTTATACAACACCTTGGTCTAACATTGCAGTGGCAACTTTCATGAAGCCAGCAATATTAGCACCCACAACATAATTTCCAGGGTAGCCATATTCATCGGCTGTTTCATAGGATTGCTTATGGATAGCAAACATAATTTCTTGGAGTCGTCTATCCACTTCTTCACGTGTCCAATTTGTATGTTGTGCATTTTGTGCCATTTCAAGTCCAGACACAGCAACACCACCAGCATTTGCTGCTTTTCCGGGACCGAACAGGACGCCATTTTGATGGAAAATATCTACTGCCTCTGGTGTTGATGGCATATTTGCACCTTCTGCAACGAGGAAACATCCATTTTTAACCAGAACTTGTGCATCTTCTGCATTTATTTCGTTTTGAGTAGCACATGGGAATGCACAATCACATTTGGCAACTCCCCATGGCTTTTTCCCTTGGAAATACTGGACACCTTTGAATTTTTCGGCATATTCTTTGATTCTTCCGCGACGGACATTTTTCAATTCTAAAACGAAGGCCAATTTTTCTTGGTCAATTCCAGCGGGGTCATAAATTGTTCCATCAGAATCAGAAAGCGTTACTGCTTTGGCTCCAAGCTGGTTTAACTTTTCAATGGTGTATTGAGCAACGTTTCCAGAACCTGAAACTAAACATACTTTACCATCTAATGAATCACCCCTTGTTTTTAACATATTTTGAGCGAAGTAAATCAATCCGTAACCAGTTGCTTCTGGACGAATTAAGGAGCCACCCCAGCTTAATGCTTTTCCAGTGAGTACACCTGTAAACTCATTTTTTATTTTTTTGTATTGTCCAAATAAGTAGCCGATTTCTCTACCACCGACGCCGATATCGCCTGCTGGAACGTCGGTATCTGGGCCGATATGACGGAACAATTCGTTCATAAAAGATTGGCAAAATCGCATCACTTCATTATCTGATTTCCCTTTAGGGTCAAAATCAGAACCACCCTTTCCACCTCCCATAGGTAAGGTGGTTAAAGCATTTTTAAATATTTGTTCGAATGCCAAAAACTTCAATATTCCGAGATATACTGTCGGGTGGAATCGTAATCCGCCTTTATAGGGTCCGATGGCACTGTTGAATTGGATGCGGAAACCACGGTTAACTTGTATATTTCCTTTATCATCTATCCATGGTACACGGAACATAATTACACGTTCTGGTTCAACTAATCTTTCTAATATTCTATTTTCTTTAAATTCTGGATGTCTGTCGACCGCAGGTTTGATAGACTCTAATACTTCTCTAACTGCTTGGTGAAACTCGGGTTCTGCTGGGTTTTTTTTCAAGACGAGTTCAATTACATCTTCAATGTATGGCATAAAATATACTCCTTGTATAAATTAGTTTTGTTTTTAAATTAATTAACGGAAGTAGACTTCCGATATATTATATTAAACAAATATATAAAATCAAGTTTTAAGTTTAATTTATATTAGAATACTGTTATTTACATTTTGTTTTTATATTTTATTATAATATGTCGATCGGAAATATTTCCGTTATTATGTGAAAGGGTATTTATGAAAAGTTTTCAAGAGATAAAGGTTCGTAGACAATTACAAGCGATACTTCAGGTATTAGCCAATCATGAAAGCCCGATTGGCAGTGAACGTATTTCTGAAATATTGAGGATTTCTGGCATTGAACTTACTGATAGAGCCATACGAGATTATCTCATTCTTACGGATCAGTTAGGTTGGACTGTAAACTATGGTCGGAAAGGCAGGAAAATTACTGAGAAGGGAATACGTGAACTTGAGACTGAATTAGTTGTTGACAAGGTAGGATTTGTGTCCTCTAAAGTTGAGGAATTAGCATATCGAATGGATTTTGACATAAAAAAGGGACAAGGAACGATTATTTTAAATATAAGTTATTTTGGGAAGGAGTATTTGAAAAAATTTATAAAGAAGATATGTATGGTTTATGAAAACAATTTAGGGATGGGAAAATTACTTACGATTGCAGATGAAAAGACGCGTTTAGGTTCATTCAGGGTACCTGAAAAACATGTGGCAATTGGGACTATATGTAGTGTGAGTTTAAATGGTATCTTTCTGCGAAACAGTATTCCTATGACCTCACGATTTGGCACTCTTGTGGAATTGAGTGATAGTAAACCGAAACGATTTACTCAGATTATTAGCTACGAAGGGACAACTATTGACCCACTGGAAATATTTATTCGAGGGAAGATGACCAGTGTCTGGGAAGCGACACAAACGGGTAACGGTGTTATTGGTGTTAGTTTTAGGGAAATACCTTCGGTATCTTTAACGAAGGCAAAAGAATTATCGCGGGAAGTGGAGGAGTGTATGTTAGGTGGAATATTGGCGATTGGTTCGCCTAATCAGCCTTTGCTGGATATGCCTGTATCGCAGGGTAGAACAGGTTTACTTGTACTTGCTGGGTTAAATCCGATTGCGGTTCTTGCTGAACACGGAATTGAGGTTATTTCCAAAGCAATGAGCACTTTGTTTGATTATAATTCATTAATTGAGTATACAGAGATAGAGAAATATGTTAGGAATCATTTTTGGTGATTAATAGGAATTACATTATTTGATATTACTATTGATTGGTTGAAAAGTATGGAGAGGTTAGGGTTGAACTTATTTTTTTAATTTCAAGGATTGGGGGTTCTATATTTATGATTCGCCATTGGTTTTCATAAACAGACCAGGTAATAGTTGTTTCACCTCCATTCTCGGAATATATTTCGATAGGAATGTCTCCTTTAATACCTAATGAGTCAGAGAGAGCATAGCCTTTTACTTTTAGGAACAGTGAGACCTTTATCAGGGTCTGATTTTCGGGGGAAGTTTCGAATAACCATTGTCTAACCTGCCATATCATTTTAGGATATGGACAATGCATAAAGAACCATTCGAAGCCTGCTCGCAGATAATCGGCACCTCGTCCAGCAGAATCTTTATAATTTGGAGCAAAAAGATTGATGAGAGAATCTATATTTTTGGAAATAATAGCGGATTCGAACAAAGCCAAATTTTTCAATATTACTTCTGCTTGTTCTTTCTGGGTCAGTTCTAATCCTTCCATCGGGTCTTTGCAATCTGCGAATTCTTCTGGGGAGAGGGCAGTTGAGAGTATTGGTACACTTTCAGAAGTGAACGTTTCAGGTGATAAAACTACTTCTTCTACTATTTTACTCTCTACCGTGCTAAACATAAGATAATCCCCTAAACTTACTGTTCCTGAAATAGGTTCCTGCTCAGAAGTTAGGGCGGTAATGGAATAAGCAATGGTTTGTTGAGGAGAAATGCTTGTATCTTTCCATTCACGGGCATCAATTCCTTTTGCCAATAAGTGAAATGAGGTATCTGGTGGGAAACGTCGATAAATCTGATAGGAAATGTCACCTTCTCTAAACGGCCATTTTAATACAATACCATCCTGTACACGGTTTGCGGTAAATTTTCGAACAGGTGCAGGCATATTCATTATTTGATATGTCTGAGGTGTATTACTGTAGATATTAGAGTTAAAAATAAAGACCCATTTACCTGCAGAAGTTATAAATGCATTTCCTTCACCTACTGGTTTTGAACTGGTTGATAAAACCTGTGTCCATGTCCATTCGGGATGGGAAGGCCGATAACCTACAATTTCTTCAAAAACATGTGTTTGTTCTGCTGACAAGAAAGATGAAAGAATTGGGATTATATAGGCGTTCCCATTTTCTGGAATTATCAGTGGTAACTTTCCTGAGGATGGGTCACCATAAATTGTTTGAACTATTTTTCCTTCGTTCATTTGTGGGTTTAATTCTTTTAGGTTTTTGTGAAATTCTAATGGGTTTGAAGAAGGATATAGTTGAAAGGCAGATTTTACTTGTTGTAACAGCATATTTCTTTGAGGGATTGGATTTGATGAAATAATATCTTTCAATGTTGGATTAATGGTTCTTTTCCAATGGCTATTTTCTTTACCCAACCAAAGTGCATCTTCATTTTCGAATGCGAATACTGTTGCACCTGCAAGTACACCATTCAATATCATAAGTCGATAGAATGAATTTGGGATACTAATGGTACCTTCAGGGGCTTTTCCAAATAAGCATGGTTTTACAATAAAATCTTTATGATACCACTCTGAACTGCATATAATACCCCAACAAGAAACCGAATTGGTAAGATACAATCCTAACATTTCACCTATTCCAATTGGGGCGGTATCTCCATTATGTCGATAGGCTGGTATAACATACTCGGGGTAGCTTTTCATGATGTTAAATAACGTTTCGCTTTCTGGATGGGAGAGATAACGTGCCCATTCTATAGAATCCATAGACCAATATAGAAATCTACCATAAGAAGCGAGAACTTGTATCATTTTGGAAAGCCATAAGACATGCGAATAATCCAATCCAAAATCATGGCTATAGGAAGGGTATAGGTTCATCGTAAAGTCATGAATAGATATGCCTATTATGTTAGGGAAACGGGCAAAGAGTGCTTCTAACTCTCGATGTTCTGGGCAAACTTCTTGTTTCATAATGGTTGGTATTTTTAGAACAACTGGGCATTTAAATTCCTGGAAGATAGTATTTAATACATCTTCTAATTTTCCTGGGTCACGAATGAGCTCTGGGTAGAAATCAAGCCATAGTGCGGAAAAAGGCTTTAGTTCATCATCTAAATTATTCCATACATTTTTGATCTTTTCATTGGCAGTTCCGAGTTCAATTTCTTTTATGGAACATGTAAAAAGGAAGAGCGGATGGTCTGCTGTAATTTCAGCGACCAGTGGTGGAGATGATATATTTTCTATAGGCTGATCTTGACCTAAACAAATAGCCAGAAAGCAAATTGAAAATGATAGGATATTACACATTATTATTAAAATTCCGTTATAGTAGTTGGAGTATTTTAAAATACTTTACCTATGTTGAACAAACAGTATACTAAATTATAAATGGATAGATATGAAAGAAGAACCAAAAAAGACGCATGTGTATTTAAGGCCTGTGCAGGAATTATATAATCCAGCAAGTAAACTAACTATACGACCTAAGACAAAAGGGCTATTTGTGCATGAACCTCATTGTATATATGCAGAGGCTTATGGTATTGCTCTTACGATGGATATATTTAAGCCTATTGGGAAAAGTAATGGGATAGGTATTATTGATGTTGTTTCTAATGGATGGTTCTCAGATAGACACCAATTAATACAACATATTGGATTGGGGCTTTATGATGTGCTTTGTGGTCAAGGATATTGTGTATTTGCTTTATCTCCTGGTTCTATCCAAATATTTAATGGTATACAAATGATTCATAATGTTCAGGCAGGGATTCAATTCATCATAAGAAATGCAGACAGATTTGATATAGATAAAAATCGACTGGGGATTATGGGAATATCTGCTGGTGGACATCTTGCGATGAATGCTCTTTTAAGGGAACCTAAGTTTATTGGAAGTGCAACCGATGGCATAAAATTTCTATATGAATATATAAAAACGATTGCTTTATTTTGCTCTCCAGTTGATTTATTATCATTTTATTCTATGACAACGTCATCCTGGGAAATTCAAACTATCCTTTTACGTCTTATACGGAAAAAATCTTTTCTTGAAGATGAGATAGAACCACCTGCTGAGGAAATCGAACCTCGTTTGAAAGACTTATCACCATTTTTTTTCCCATTTGAAGATATAACGTCGCCTCCTTCTGTATTTTTATTTCATGGGACAAAAGATTCTCTTGTGCCCTTTTCGCAATCGGAACATTTTTATAAAAAGTTAAAAAGTTATCAATGGAATTGTAATTTAATAACCAAAGAGAATGTAGAACATATATGGAAAGATATGTCTAGGGACTTTGATTATTTAGGCAAACAGTTTTCTATGCAACTAACCAAGTAACATATTTTCATCCTGAAATAATTAAAGAAACTGTTGGTATCTAATTTTTGTCTAATAAAGTGAGTAAAATTGCGTTGTTTTGTTGTATAATAAATAAACACTGCTAAATAAATTTTGAATAATAAATAGGAGCAACGCTTATGAACAAGAGAACAAGACGGCAATTCTTCATTGAGACAGGTTGTTTTGCAGGCGCATTAGCCTTACAACCTTTAATGGCGAAGGCTCAGGACACATCGGCACCGCTTGATATGGTTGTCTGTAAATGGAAAGGAGAACCTATTGTAGAAGAACCGACACGTGAGATAGCAGAAAAGTTAACCAAGAAGGCTATTGAATCACTTGGAGGTATGGGACGGTTTATTAAGAAAGGTGATGTAGTTTGGATTAAGCCAAATATGGCGTGGGATAGGACGCCAGAACAAGCGGCAAATACGAACCCAGATTTATTAAGGACAGTTATTGAACTTTGTTTTAATGCGGGTGCCAAAACAGTGAAGATTGGTGACAATACAGTTAACGATGCAACAAAATCCTATGTAACCAGTGGGATTGCTAATGTGGCTAAGGAAACAGGTGCTGAACTTATATATATTGACCGTAGCCGTTTTAAGGAGACTGATATTGGTGGTGAACGGGTGAAAAAGATACCGTTATACCCAGAAATAATAGAATCGGATATTGTAATTGATATACCTGTTGCAAAGCATCATGCTTCGACTACAGTAACGTTAGCAATGAAAAATTATATGGGCGTGATAGAAAATCGTCGGATGTTCCATCAAGATTTGCCAACATGTATTAAAGATATTACTGCATATATGAAACCAAAAATCAGTATACTTGATGCTATACGTGTGTTGACTGCTAACGGTCCAACGGGAGGTGACCTGAAGGATGTAAAGAGGCTAAATATTGTTGCGGTATCGACTGACATTGTTGCTCTGGATGCTTTTGGCAGTGAGATATTAGGATATGAACCTCAAAAAATTGGGACCGTGATGAAAGGCTTTGAAGCGGGTTTAGGTCAAATAGATTATAAAAATAAATTAAAGTTTCAAGAAATCATAGTATAATCACCATGAAGTTTAAGAAACCTCGTTCATGGACGCAGTGGATACGGCGTCTATCGCAGTTGATTTTTTTTGTTTTGTTTCTGGTACTTGCGTGGCAATTACATTTTCTCGAACCAGGCAATAATGCTGAACCCTACAAAATCTTTTTTCATCTTGACCCATTAATCTTCTTGTTAACTCTCTTATCAACCTTGAGTTTTATCACTTTATCATTGCTGTGCCTAATAACTGTAGTAGTAACCTTAATTTTAGGTAGGGTATTTTGTGGTTGGTTTTGTCCATTTGGAGCGTATCATACGTTTTTTTCATGGTTAGCCCAAAGAGGTAAAAAAAGGAAAGAATATCAAAGTCGGACTTCTGCCCATCGTGTCAAATATTTCATTCTATTTGCTATGTTGGGCATGAGTCTTTTTGGAGGGCATTGGTTTGGCATCTTTGATCCATTTTCATTTTTCTATCGGGCACTTTCAACGGGAGTATTCCCTGCGATCCATATAGGTGTTGAAGAGGCAAGCACAGCTATTTATAGGGAAGACCCAAAAATATTGGGATTACGTATTACCAAAATAACAGAACCTATCTATCAGAAACTTAGAACTGATATTTTTAGAATGACACAAAAAACCTTCTACACGGAAGGGACAATTATTTTTTTCACGCTTATTTTAGTAACAGGACTTAACTTTGTTCGTCCACGTTTTTGGTGTCGTTATATATGCCCCCTTGGTAGTCTTTTAGGTATTATTTCTCAGAAGCCGTTGTTAAGATTGTTCAATGATGAAAATACATGTATTAATTGTCGTCAATGTAGTAAAGCATGTCCAGCAGGAGCACAACCTGACCAGCGTGGTAATTGGCTACCTACGGAGTGTTTTGTTTGTTGGAATTGTGTTGCTTCCTGCAAATCCGACTCTATTTCATTTCAATTCCAACGTTTAGGAAAGCCTAAAATTAAAACCGGACAACTCGACTATCCAAGAAGGACGATTCTTACGGCTATGGCAACTGGTACTGTTGGGATGCTTGGTTTTCGTGTAGTTCCGCAGGCAAAGCAAGGACAGCCCTTTCCTGATATGCTTATTCGTCCACCAGGTGCAAGAATGGAACGAGAGTTTCTCCAACGGTGTATACAATGTGGTGCATGTATGCGAGTGTGTCCGACAAATGCTATTCAACCGACAGGAATTGAGGCTGGTTGGGAGGCACTTTGGACTCCAAAATTAGTCCCCAAAATTGGTTATTGTCTATATAGTTGTAACATGTGTGGTCAGGTTTGTCCAACTCAGGCTATTCAACCATTGACATTAGCAGAAAAACAAAAGACAAAGATTGGACTTGCCACCTTTGACAAAGGTAGATGTATTCCCTACTCTTATGGTCGGGAATGTGCTGTTTGTGAAGAGCATTGTCCTTTATCACCTAAGGCTATATATCTTGTTGAGCGGGAAGTTATCACGAGAGATGGGAACGTAGTAAAAATTAAACAGCCTGAGGTTGACCCTAACTTATGTATTGGTTGTGGAATTTGTGAATGGTCTTGTGTATTTCAAGACAGGGCAGCTATTCGTGTAACCTGTGCTAATGAGTCCCGAAACTCTAAGAATCAGCCGATTTTGACTTTTGATACTTCCTACCCGAGTGAAGTTGATAGCGGTTCTCAAAATAGTCCTTATTAATAAGTTTGCTAACTAATGTTGTTTATAATGTCTATTTTATTTCGTCTTTCCATAGACAAAAGGAGGATGGGGTTTCTTGAACAATCACTGTATCTGGTTTATGACCTAAATATCTTAATTTTTCAACGATCCAAAGGGTTAATATTTCACTTGTAGCCTGTTCTAATCCTTCTATCTCGTTTAACCAGCGATGGTCAAGTATGTCATATATTTCTTTTAATGCTTTGGGTAGCGACTCCATTTGGTCTGAATGCACTTTTACAAAGTAACTATGTCCATGGAGACGGTGGCAAGGATGTTCTAACGGAAGTTTAGGTAATGATTGTGCAGATTCAAAAGAAAAACACCATAGTTCTGGAAGAGAATGTATTGGGGGGCATAAATGTGGTGCGAAACTAAGGTCACCAACAATTCCAATTTGTATATCTTTGAACCACCATGGTTTTTCAGTGAGTTGCTGAATAATCCAATGTTTTATATAGGGAAGTGTTGCGTTATCTTTCAATTCTGGAATTTCATTCAAATAGGAATGGTCAAGGATAGAGATGATAGGTGCTAAATATTTTTTAATCTCACTAAAATCGACAATCCAACCGTATCGCTCATCAATTTCTCCGTGGGCGATAACCTCGATAAAAAATGTATGCCCATGAAGGCTTGCATATTTGCCTCCTTTATGTTCATTTTTATGGGCAGAATCAAAATACATACATTTTGAAATTTGTAGCATAACCACATCTCTTTTTATTATAAAATTAACATTGTATCACCATACGAATAAAAACGGAAATTATGTTCAATTGCATATTGATACGCCTGCATTATTAGTTCTTTACCAGCGAAAGCAAACACTAACGCGAGAAGAGACGATTTAGGTAAATGGAAGTTTGTTTGCAAAATATCTATGGCTTTAAATGTATAAGGTGGATAGATATATTTATTTGTATATCCTGAGCCACTAAAAAATTGTCCGTTTTTATATTGAGTTTCAAGTACTCGTGTAACCGTTGTTCCGACAGCAACAATTCTATTTCCCTTTTTCCTTTTTTCATTTAGTAACATTGCGATTTGCTCACTAAAAAAGTATTCTTCTTGGTCAAGAATATGTTGTTCAAGTTTTTCAGAGGTGATTGGCTTGAATGTTCCATATCCTACATGTAGTGTTACAAAACAAATGTCAATTCCTTTCTGTTGTAATTTTTTAAACACTCGGTTTGTGTAATGTAATCCTGCTGTTGGAGCGGCAACGGAGCCTGACTTTTGGGCGAATATAGTTTGGTACCTAAGAATATCTTTGGGGTCTGGTTTGTCTCTATGAATATAATGGGGTAAGGGTACTAATCCAACTTTTTTTATCAAAGACATAATATTAGATTTTGGGAATCGAACCAATCTTTTTCCTTCTCCGAGGAAGTCTAATACTTCGCATGTCAGTTCTGGATGGAATACAACTTTTGTTGACTTTGCTACTTTTGCGGAGGGTCGAACCAATGCAATCCAATCGTAATCATCAATTTGTTTTAACAGGAAAACTTCTACTTTTCCGCCTGTTTTCTCTTTATATCCCATTAAACGTGCTGGTATTACCTTTGTGTTGTTAAGGACAATAACATCTCCAGGTAATAAATAATTTGGCAGGTTACGAAAGATATCTTCTTTAATCTTTTTTGTCTCTCGGGAGACAACAAGCAGGCGAGACGAGTCACGTGGTCTCACAGGTTGTTGTGCAATTAAATGTTCAGGGAGATAATAATTTAGTTCTTCAGTGAGCATAATAGAAACTTATAGGTATTTTATTTGCTTTATTGAAAAATATTTGCTGTAGGAAGGAAAATAGGTATTTTTTTAGCGAATGCAGGTTCCTTTCTTTCCTCCTGAATTCCGATATTTACAAGAGAACCAATCATCATCATTGTTGCCAAAAAAGAAGAGCCACCACTACTAACTAATGGTAAACACATTCCCTTAATTGGTAGTAGACCCATATTTACAAAAATCATTACTATTGCCTGAATCCCAACCATACATGTGACACCGACAGCAAGTAAAGAACCTTCAATATCGGGGGCTTTCCGTGCAATTTCAAAACCGTAGTAGATAAATAGGAAGAATAATAAAACAAGGAGTAAGGCAGTTAACATACCCATTTCTTCAGTAATAAGCGAAAATGGAAAATCTTTATTTGCTTCAGGTAAATAATTTAATTTCTGTTCACCAGCACCAATTCCAACACCAAATAAACCTCCGCGATAAAATGAGACTAATGATTGTATGATATGCCATCCTTTTCCAGAGGGATCCCATTCTGGGAACCATGTATATATAATACGGTATATACGGTGAGGTTTCATGAAAATAGCAATACCAAATACAACACTTAGGGCAGTAGCACTAACTATCATTTGCCTAATCCGAATCCCCGCTACGAACATCATACACAGTACTGTTACCATTATCACTGTAGGTATTCCCTGGTCGTTCTCCAAGAAGATTAACCCTGCATAAAATCCACTGATTATCAGTGGCAAGAAAAGACCGAACAATACTTTTTTAAGTTTTGAATAACATTCACTTAAATAGCATGTTATAGATAGTATGACAAGAAACTTTGTAATTTCAGATGGTTGAAAGGTGAAATTCATAGGGAGCAGAATCCAACGTTTGGCACCATGAGACTTATCGCCAACAACAAGGACAAGGATTAAAAGTATAATACATACTGCTGAAAATACGGATAAAAATAGAGGTTTTAGTAATGAATGATAATCGTAAAATAACATAAACAGAAATGCAACAAATCCGATCAACAGTATTATTATTTGTTTTGTTAAAAATTGTTGAAGGTTTTTCTCAATACCTTCAACGCTGTAATTAACAAAAATACCAACGATTATTAATATTGTTGTAATGATGAGGATTGCTGATGCATCTTTATGCATAATATATCACTCCTTTCTTAAGAGTTGCTGAACACATTTTCGGAAATGTTCTCCACGAAATTCATAATTTGGATACATATCAAAACTGGCACAAGCTGGTGATAACAAAACTACTGCATTAGGGAATGCGTTCTCCCATGCTGTTTGAACTGCTTCCTCCATCGAATTAACACGGGTTGTTTTTACCAAATCTGAAAATGCTTCTTCTATATTATGGGCGTCTTCTCCTAATGTAATTAGAAAACAAACCTTTTCCTGAATTAGTGGACGTAATGGTTGATAGCTTGCACCCTTTCCCTGACCACCTGCGATAAGAATGATTGGCTGGTTAAAACTTTCTAAAGCCACTTTTAAACTTTCTACATTTGTAGACTTTGAGTCGTTATAAAACTCTACACCATCTTTTTGGGCAATAAATTCGATTCTATGGGGTACTCCTTTGAAGGAACACATTGCTTTAAATACCTTTTCTGGTGATTCTATTATGGGACATAATGCACACAGAACCGCTAAGGCATTTGCAAGGTTATGTTTCCCTTTTAAGGGGATTTGTTGTATATGTCCGAGATATGTTTCATTAAAATGAATATTTTCATTTTCAATCCATGCACCAGTGGGAACTTTCATTTCTAATGAGAATCTGTATTGACTAACATCTGTGGGTATTTTCATCTGTCGAACCCAATCATCATCCTCATTGATTATTGCGATATCCTCTCTTTGTTGATTTTTAAATATCTTTGATTTTACATCAGCGTATTCTTTGAGCGTCGAATGGCGTGAAATGTGGTCAGGAGTTACATTTAATACACCTGCTATTTGGGGATGGAAATCATAGCAATATTCAAGTTGATAACTGCTAACCTCTGCAACAATCCAATCATAGGACTTGGCTAATAGAACGATATCTGAAAGCGGAGTATCGTTGTTTCCCCCTAAGGCGGTGTTTATTCCTAATTCTCTTAATGTGTAATAAATCCAAGTAGTTACTGTGGTTTTACCATTTGTTCCTGTGATAGCAATTATTGGTTTGTTAATAAAATAAGAAGCATATTCAAGTTCACCGATAATGGGATAGCCTTTCACCATCGCTGTTTTTATTATATTTATATTGGGTGAAATTCCAGGGCTTACGATAACAACATCTGTAGAAGATAAAAGACTTAAGGGGTGTTCTCCAAATATAAATGGAATCTCCAGTTGTTCAAGTTGTCTGACAGTATCAGGCAGTTCTTTTATTTCTTTTTGGTCGTTAACAATGACTATCTTGTTTTGCTGTTTTAAAAGTTTCGCTACTGCAAGACCTGATTTTCCTGCCCCGAGAACCAGGAATCTACGCGAGGTCATTATTTTTTCTTTTGTTTTGTTCATCGTAATTTGAGTGTTCCTAAACTAAGTAATGCAAATAACAGTGCTATTATCCAAAAGCGGAGAGTTACTTTTGTTTCTGTCCAACCTAATAATTCAAAGTGATGGTGAAGTGGAGACATACGGAAAATTCTTTTTCCTGTAAGTTTGAAGGAGGCTACCTGTAATAAAACACTTCCTGCTTCAAGCACAAAAATACCTGCAACAATGGGTAGCAAAAGTTCTTGCTTTGTTAAGACAGCTAACGTGGCTAAAGCACCACCTAATGACAAGGAGCCTGTATCCCCCATAAACACTTCTGCTGGATGCCCGTTATACCATAAGAAACCTAAACCTGCCCCTAACAATGTAGAGCCGAAAACAAAGAGTTCACTTGCTTCTGGGACATACGTGAGGAACAAATACCTACTCCAATCGGCACGGCTTACAATATACGCAATTGCGGCATAAGCCATGATTGAGATAATAGAGCACCCTATAGCCAAACCGTCTAAGCCATCGGTTAAATTTACTGCATTTGAAACACTTACCACTATAAAAGCAACAAATAAAATATATAAGATGCCAAGTGGAATAAATAGATTTTTAAACCCTGGCACACCGACTTTTGTATGTAGAGAGGAAGGGGAAGGATAAAAGGCATCCTTAAATACATGCTCTAAAATTAATCTACTTAATCGCTGTTTTTGATAAGGAATTAATTGTTTATTGCTTAATAAATATGACATGGCTTCTTGACCTATATCTTCATTTTTCCACATTGGGTTTTGATGCCAGGTTCCATTATCAATAATCTGATTTAAGACGCGAATAATAAGGAGTTGTTCTTCAATTTCAAGTTCCTTTTCTAAATTTAATTGAAGGAGATGTTCTTTTAATATGGGAGGTATTTGAGAACAGATGATTGAATGAGGTGTTTCATTGTGTTGTTTTAATGCTTCACTCAATTGATTGCATAATAAAGCCCAATTTTTAACATCTGAATGCACTATGTAAATTGGGCCTGGTGTAATTGGATTAAAATAGAGATAGATACCGAATATTACACCTATTAATATCTGACCAAGAAGTTTATCTCTTGCCCGAAGTCCGTCGTTATGTTTTCGTTTTAATTTAATATAGTCGTCCACAAAACCTAAAATTCCCAGTGCTACGAATATTATTAGGGCAAGCCACAAACATCTATTGGTAAGTCGCCCCCAAATAAGAAGGGAAATACATGTTGAAATGAGGATTAAAATTCCTCCCATAGTAGGTGTTCCAGCTTTCCCTTTATGAAGCTGATGCAGGTCTTCTACATATTCTTTTTTTATATATTGACCTATTTTCATCTCTCTCAATTTATGGATAACGGAAGGACCAATAAACAGGGTCAAAAGAAATGATGTGAATACCGCACCACCTGCCCGAACAGTATGGTAGGTTAAAACATTCATTAAATCGATATATGGAATTAGCAATATTGCTATGTAATAAAGCATTCTATACCCTTATCATAAATAAATTGATATTTATAAGATTAAATAGAGTTATTATAGTAATATGTTTATTATTCATTTATTAATCCTATTTTTCTCTTTAAAGTTTCTATAACTTTTTCCATAGTCATTCCACGGGAACCTTTGACTAAAACAAAGCTTTGAGGCTGAATAATATTCAATAATTTGTCTGCAATATCTTCATGAGTAGAACCTATATATATTTTTGGTACTCCTCCTAACTTTGCTCCTTTGGCTATCTCATTGGCGTAATTTCCATATAGAAATAGATTATCAACACCGTAATTGGCTATTTCTTTTCCTAACGAAAAATGATATTGTCCACTTGCTTCACCTAATTCAAGCATATCGCCAAGTACAGCACATCGATACCCTTGTGGAGCTATCAGAGATAAATACTCTAATGCGGAATTCATACTTGCGGGGTTTGCATTGTATGAATCGTCAATAATAAATAACTCTCCAATTTTATATATTCTTATTCTGCCTGCCCGTTCATAAGCGTCACACAGACTTTTTTCATCTGCAGGAATTTGATGTTTAAATGATACTGCAATTGCAAATAAAAAGTTTGAAAGATAGGCTCGGGAACATAATGGCAAATTGAAGACACCTACGGGTTCCACTTCAACTTTCAATTTGCTATCTGAGACCCTCTGGATGGATTTTATGGATATGTCTCCATTTTGCCCGAAGTAAATTTTTGGTACTAAAATTCGGTTGGCTATAGAAACACAATAGGGGTCATCTTTGTTAACATAGAAACTTCCCCATGGAGGGAGGCACTTGGCGATGTTTGCTTTTTCTTTTGCCACACCATCAATACTGCCCAATCGTTCCAGATGAGCAGGGGCTATCGTTGTAATCCCAGATTCTTCAGGGTATGCAATTGCACATAATTCTGCAATATCGCCAGGTTTTCCTGCCCCCATTTCAATAATACCCCATTCTGTTTCTTCATCCATCTGTAAAAGGGAAAGAGGGCAACCTAATTCGTTGTTATAATTGCCTTTTGATGCTACGACCTTATATTTTTTATTTAACACAGAATAAACTAATTCTTTTGTTGTAGTTTTACCACAGGAACCAGTAATAGCAAATATGTTTGCTTTTAAATTTGTTCTGTGCCATCTTGCAAATTGCTGTAATGCATATAATGTATTCGGGACATAAATAGACGATTCATTGGTCTCTTTTGAAACAATAACAGCAATGGCACCTTTGTTAATAGCTTCCTGGACAAATTGATGTCCATCAACTTTATTTCCGGGCAAAGCGAAAAAAATATTACCAG
>ERZ795045.40-NODE-40-length-157583-cov-15.567747_pt1 | contig 157583 bp, 120 predicted proteins | sample MGYA00375129_ERZ795045 | MGnify/ENA primary metagenome ERZ795045 (study PRJEB30174, sample SAMN05720166) | activated sludge metagenome | isolation source: anaerobic digester from wastewater treatment plant | place: Japan | collected 2015-05-15 ...
TGAGCCAACTTCTGCCGCAGCTCCTGCAATTGCTGTTCGTGTTGGGTTGTCAGACGCTCGAGCTCGTTCGCGTGCGTCTGCCGTAGCGATTGCAGCCGTTGTGCGGACTGTTCTTCGAGGTGCTTCAACTGAGCCTGGCAGGCGAGCAAGGACTGCCGTACCAGCTCTTCGAGCGTCTTGAGCCTTTCCTCAGGCAATTCATCCTCACCGCGCCCGGCCGGTGCCACCGGTGCCTGAGTGCCGTTGAACTTATGGACACTGATGCGGAGGTGATCCAGTGTGGTGGTCAGCGCTTTGCGCCACCGGTTGACCGTATCCTCTGCTTGCTTCTGGGCTTTCTTCGACTCAACCGCGGCTGCCTTGTGCCGGGCCACCTCCTCCCGGAGTGATTTGGCTTGCTCCGCCAGTCGATCGCGCTGTTCCCAGTGTCGCTCCTCCTTGCGATGAAAAGCGGCCTCGGAAAGCTCCAACAGTTTCTCCGGCGACCAGTCGCTGCGGACCTTGTCCGGGCTGGGGTCTTTGACGGCCACGCAGTAGATGTATCCGTTGACCACGCGGAGAGTGTGCAGGGAGAAAGACTCCCTGATCATCTCCACGAAATTGCCCAGATAAAACGTCCGCACATGGGACGGATGGGGATGAATCCCGAAGGGCGTGGTGATGAGAACACGGCCCTGCGAGCGAAGCAGACGATGCGCTTCACGAAGAACGCGTTCGGGGCGGGTCAGGTGCTCCACCAGTTCGCCCAGTATGACCGTGTCGAAGCTTTCGTCACTGAAGGGCAGGGCGTCTCCGCCGGCCAGGCTGAATTTCACATTGCGCTTGACGCACTCGCTCTCCTCTTCCAGCTCCCGCTTGGCGTGTTCGATCGCGGACGGGTTGATGTCGACGCCGACGACTTGGTGTCCCTCGCGGCCGAGAAGCAGGCAGGTAATCCCCTGCGAGCACCCGATGTCGAGAACGTCGTTGCCCACCACCTGCGAGCAAATCCAATGGATGCGGTCCTGGCAAGCCTTTTGCAGTGCCACGTCGAAGATCTGGCCGTAGTACAGTTCGTTGACTCGGTCGGTTGTGGTATCACCCGGCATGCGTCGTACCTCCAGTCGGTGCCGGCGGTCTTTCGGCAGACTTCAGGTAGGCGTCGGCGACCGCAGCCGGTGCTCCCTCCATCCGAATTCGCCCCTGATCGAGCCAGATGGCCCGATCGCATTGCGTGCGAATCAGGTGCATGTCATGCGAGGCGATGACGATGGTCTTCTGCTCTCGGCGCAGATGCTGGAGAATCGTGCCGGCCTTGGCTCGGAAGGCCGCATCGCCTACGCCCAGGACTTCGTCGAGCACCAGCACGTCGGGGTCGATGTGGACGGCGATGGAAAAGCCCAGGCGGCCGCGCATTCCCGCGGAATAGGTTCTCACCGGCGCGTCAATGAACTCGCCGAGCTCGCTCATTTCCACGATTCGGTCGAAGCGCTCGTCGATGGTGCGGCGAGACAGGCCCAGGATCGAGCCGTTCAGGTAGACGTTCTCCCGCCCGCTGAGCGTCGCGTTGAAGCCGACTCCGAAACTGAGCAGGCAGCCCACGCGCCCTCGGACTCTCACACGCCCGCGGTCCGGGCCGAGAATGCCGGCCAGCGTCTTGAGCAGCGTCGTCTTGCCAGAGCCGTTGGAGCCCACGATGCCGAGCGTTTCGCCGGGGTACACCGTGATGCTGATCCCGCGGAGAGCCCAGAAACCGTCCCGCCACCGTCCGTTCGGATGCGAGCCACCTCGTGACCTTTCGAACAGACGGACGAGCGTTTCGCGAAGCGTGACCTCCTGGCGATGGTAGCGGATCAGGAACCGGACCCAGACGTCCTCGGCCACGATCGAGGGCACAGGAGGGGTGGGATCGGCGGGCCGTCCTGTCGCGGCCATCCCGTCGACCTGTTGACGCTGTTCTCCGTCCGCGGGGTTCGTCTCACACGTATTTGGCAAACCGGCCCTCACCTGAAACAAACACGCCGAAACCAACGGCGAAGACTGCCAGCGACACCGCGGCCGCGTACGCCGCCATGCCGGGTTCCGGCAGCCGACCCCAGAGCATGGCGTCGCGCAATCCCTCGAAGAAGCAGGCCAACGGATTGGCCATGTAAAGAATCCGGAATTTCTCGGGGATGAGTGCGTGCTCGCCCCGGGCGTAGTAGAACGTCGGGGAGAGGTACATGAGCAGCCTGAGCACCACGCTCACCACGTTCGACGTGTCGGCAAAAAAGGCTCCGAGATACGCGGCCAAAAATGCCAGCCCGCTCGTGAACAGCAGGAACAGGAAGATCAGCGGCACTGCCCACAGGATGTGCAGGGTCAGCGGCACCCCAACCGCCAGCAGAAGGGGAATCAACACCAGCAGACCCCACAGCAGATCGTACAACCGCGAGAGGCTCACCGCGATCGGAAAGACCGCCTTGGGAAAACGGATCTCGTGAATCAGGCCGCGGTTGGCCTTGATACAATTGGCCGCCTGCAGGATCGTTCCCTCGAAAAACCGGAACGCCAACACTCCGATGGAAAGATAGATGATGAAGGTGCCTCGTCCCGCCGCGCGGCCCTGGTTGAACAGCAGCCCGAACACGACGAAATAAACGCCCACGAACATCAGCGGATCGAGCAGGTTCCACAAGTGGCCGAGGGCCTTGTCACGGTGCCCGGCCCGCAGGTTGCTGGTGACCAGAGACCAGATGGTCTCGCGGCGGGCCAGAACCTCGCCCGCGCTGCGGAGCAGTTCGGACAAGAAGGACTCCGCAAGAATAGTCGACCGCGCCTGCATCAGGTCAAACCTTTCGCAATCCGATTGGCGAACTGTTCGGGAGACCCCTCTCGCACGCTCCGTCAGTTCATGACGGCCCTCAAACCTGCCGGAACCGCTCGGCAGTCACCGGGGCGGACCCGGTCGCGACAACATATCACCCGCCGCACGGATCGTCAATGTTTACAGTCGCTTGGATTCGGCGTCTTTCTTACAAATCTTTGATCAATTCAAGGTGTCCCGATGTCAGCCGACTGGTTCCCGCGGACTGTTTGAGTGGGCTTGCTCACCTGCGGTGACTACCCTCTTGCATGGCGGCATGGAACGCATTTCGCGTCTTGGTCGACGGTTCCTGTGCTTTTTGTCGCAGTCAGGGCGAGTTGCTGCGCTGGCTGGACGCCGGTCGCGGCAAGATCCTCATCGAGGACATTACGGCTCCGGGTTTCGATCCGGGCCGTTACGGGCTCTCGCAGGATCAGGTGATGAAAGAGATTCACGGCGTGACCTGGGACGGCCGGATCCTGCGCGGCATGGACGTTTTCCGCAAGGCCTACGACATGCTCGGCTTCGGTCTGCTCACCGCCCCGACCAACTGGCCGTTCGTCCGGCCGTTGGCCGACCTGGCTTACTCGCTGTTCTCTCGCAATCGTCATTGGTTCAACAGTCTCTTCCCCGGAGCCTGCAGTTCCCGGTCCTGCCAATTGAGGTGAGCCCCGGGCGCTTCCGGCCTCAACTTGCCGGCGCTACGAGTGCAAGCCTGTGAACCATGAGCTGCGGGCTCTGAACCCATCTGGCTGGCAGCTGATAGCTGAAAGCTGATAGCTACGCTCAATGTTGACTTGCGCCGTTACCCTGCGCACGATTGAAGCGTGGTTCCCGACGGTCATCTCACGTTCAAGCGCACGCGGCTGGCTCCGAGCCCGACCGGCTCTCTGCATTTGGGGCATGCCCGCACGTTCCTGATCACCTGGTGGCTGGCTCGAACCGTCGGAGCCGAGGTCATCCTGCGCATGGAGGATCTCGACGCCAGACGGGCCAAGCCCGAAAGCGTACAACTGACGTACGACGATCTGCGATGGCTGGGTTTGGATTGGGATGCCGGTCCGGCGGAAGCTTCCGGTGAGCGCCCGGGCGCGACATCGCCGACGGGTAACGAGCGGTACGGCCGAGCCCAGGCCGGCGCGGCCCGGGGTGACGGTGATCGCCTCGCGGACGAGTACGTGCAGTCTCGGCGGCGGGCGCTGTACGAGGAGGCGTTGGATTACCTCTGGCGGGACGGTGTGATCTATCCGTGCACCTGCTCGCGGGCGGAGATTGCCGCCGCGGTCGGGCAGAGCGCGGGGGCGCCGCAGGAAGGCGACGTGCAGGTGCGCTATCCCGGAACGTGCCGGCCGATCCGTAGGCACGCCGCGGCGAGCCGACAGGCGGCCGCCGCGCATCTACGCCAGACCAGCAGAAAGCCCGTCTGCTGGCGATTCCACGTTCCGGAGGTTGTGGTGGAGTTCGAGGACGCGGTTTACGGGCGGCAGGCCTGGCGGGTGCACGAGGACTCTGGTGATTTTCCGGTAACGCGGTTCGACGACACGCCGGCCTACCAACTGGCGGTCGTGGTTGACGACGCGGCCATGGGCGTGGATTGCGTCATCCGCGGCGACGACCTGCTGAGCAGCACGCCGCGGCAGATCCTGCTGTACCGGGCATTGGGTCGGGATCTGCCGAAGTTCGCCCACGTGCCGCTGGTGGTGGGGCTCGACGGTCGGCGGTTGGCCAAGCGTCACGGCGAAAGCCGTATCGCCCAGTTCCGCGAAGCCGGCGTGCCCGCGTCCAAAATCGTCGGCTGGGTGGCCTGGCAGAGCGGACAATTGGATCGGCCTCGCGAGATGGAAGCCCGAGAACTGGTGGGGCGGTTTGATCTTTCGCGCCTTTCGCAACAACGCGTCGTGCTTACCGCGGCCGACCTGGCCTGGCTGCGGTAGCGGACTCGTCGCGTCGGGCAGGGGCTGAAAGGTCGCGGCGTATTCGGGAACGTATGCTTGAAAGAGGACGGAGGCTCGACTGTGGGCAGTCCTTGCCTTCGGGCAAGCCGCCCAGCGACAATATTCAGGCATGAACGATACACCGCGAGCAACGCCGGCACGCGCACCGGGCGGCCAGTTCGGCCATAGACTGACCGTAGCTGCCATGGCCTTGCTCATCCTGGCCCTCACGCTTCACCTGATGCAGCAGTTCGCGGTTATCCTTCAACAATTGCTCATCGCCACGTTCATCGGCTACCTCATCCTGCCCGTGCACAACTGGCTGGTGAAACACCGCGTCCCTCGTCGTGTTTCGTTCGTGTTTCTCGTCATTCTGTTCCTGGCTGCTTCTTATGGCTTGGGGCAGATGATTTATGACAGTGTCTCCGAGCTGACCGCGAACCTCCCGCAATATCAGGCGAACTTGTCGTGGCTCACGCAGCAGACCATCGAGCGTGTTCCGGGAATGGATCGCGAGTTGCTGCAGCAGATCATCATGGGGCAATCGGCCACGGTGGAAACCGGCGTCTTTATGTTCCGGACGGCCCTGGGAACCTTCTTCAATTTCTTCACCCAGGTGCTGGTAGTGCTGGTGTTCCTGGCGTTTCTGCTGGCCGAGCAGGCCAGCTTCCAGCGGCGAATCATGGCGGCGTTCGAGCCTGACAGGGCCACCCGGATCATGGCCGTGCTGGCCAACATCAACCAATCCATCGTGCGATACATCGCGGTCAAGACGCTGGTCAGCCTGCTGGTCGGTGTGCTCACGGGGCTGGTGCTGGCGATCTTCGGCGTGAACTTCCCTGTACTGTGGGGAATCGTCGCGTTCTTGCTGAACTACATTCCCTATCTCGGGAGCATGGTGGCTACGCTGCTGCCCGCGATACTCGCGCTGGTGGAGTTGCCCAACCCGTGGCGCGTCGCACTGCTCGTGCTGACGCTTGGCTTCATTCACAACTTCACCGGTTACATTGTCGAGCCGCGCATGGCCGGCCGGCAGTTGAATCTCAGCCCACTGGTCATCCTCCTGGCCTTGTCCTTCGGCGGCGCCATCTGGGGCATCGTCGGCATGATCCTGGCCGTCCCGGTCGTGGTGGCCATCAAGGCCGTCCTGGAAAACATCCAGGAGACCAAGCCGTTGGCTACCATGATGTCGCATCTATGAGCCAGCCCGGCGGCCGGGGCTAGGGACTGGGGCTTGGGGATCGGCGAATAGAAGTCGGGCATGCCTGTTGTCTGTTCACCAGCCCCTGGTCCCTAGCCCCCAGTCCTCCCTCATCACCACTGCGCTTCTTCGAACGGCGTGAGAGGGCCTTTCGGCTTGGGCTTGGGGCGAGCCTTGAGAATGGCGGTGGCCAGTTGCAGATCCTCGCGCACCGTGATCTTCAGGTTGGAAAAGTCCGACCGCACCAGCGCCACCGGATGGCCTGTGGCTTCGACGAGTTGGGCATCATCCGTAGGTTCCTGACCCAGCTCGGTCCGCCGGTTGTAGGCTTCGCGAATGATCGAAGCCTTGAACACCTGAGGCGTCTGTGCTTCCCACAGGTTCTCGCGGGGGATGGTCTTGTCGACGACGTTGGCGCCGCTGGCCCGCTTGATCGTACCCTGCAGCGGAGCGGCGAGAATGGCCGCGCCGGTCTTGGCTGCCTCGGCGAACACCCGGTCGATCATCTCGGTGGACACGCACGGCCGCGCCGCGTCATGGATGGCGATCAGGTCGGCGTCCTCGCGCACGAGGGCCAGGCCGGCGGCCACCGAATCCGCTCGTGTCGCTCCGCCGATCGCACGCTGGACGCCCAGGAAGCCCAGATTCGCTCCGTACTTGCTCTTGACCTCGTCCTCGTCCGCGGCCGAGATAACCAGGATCGTCTGGCACACATCGTCGCGGTTGACGAACTGCTCAACCGACCGCAGGAACAGCGGTCGTCCGTCGATCTTGGCGAACACCTTGTTCTCTTTGCCGCCGTTGAACCGCTTACCCTTGCCGGCGGCGACAATGACCACTGCTACTTTGGGCATGCTCGTGTCTCCATGAAGCAAGGCCGGTGGCCGAAGCGAGCCTTGTCCGTTCGTCGATGATTATAGCGAGGCCGGCACCACGAACGGCTCGCGATAGTCGCGGGTCAGCAGCGCACTGGCCTCCGAGTCGCCGATGATCGTCTCCTGCTTGGGATCGAACGTGATTGTTCGGCCCGTGCGGTAGGCGATGTTGGCGAGGTGGCAGTGGGCTGACGTGAGATGCCCGTCCAGCGCGGTCGCGCTGAGGTCCTCCGCTTTGCGGCTGCGCATGGCCTTGATGAAATCCGGGAACGCCACGCCGCCTTTGCCCATGGCTGCTGGACCCGGTTCCCGTTCGCGCCCGAAGAACACGCGATATCCCCGATAATCGAGGGCCATGTACCCCTTGGCCCCGAAGAACACCACGCCGGTGTCGTTGCCGGTGCCCGTGGCGAAGTCGGCCTCGTGCGGGCCCGCCCAGTGCCGTACTTCGAACACGAGCATCTGGTTCCGCTCGGGATAGAAGAAGCTGGCCGTCATGCTGTTGGGCACCTGCTTGTCGTCGTCCCACATGAAGCGGCCGCCCATGGCCTGGATCTTCGACGGCAGGTCCACGCCCAGGCCCCAGCGGGCCATATCCATCTCGTGCACGCCCTGGTTGCCGATGTCGCCGTTGCCGTAGTCCCAGTGCCAATGCCACTCGTAATGGAAGCGGTTTCGGGAGAACGGTCGCTTCGGGGCCGGCCCGAGCCACAGGTCGTAATCCACGCCGGCGGGCACCGGCTCGTCCGGCGTCCGGCCGATGGTGTCGCGCCACTTGTAGCAGACGCCTCGAGCCATGTACACCTCCCCGATCACGCCCTCCCGCAGCAGCCGGATGGCTTCCTGCACCTCCGGGCAGCTGCGCGACTGCGTGCCATGCTGGCAGAGCCGGTCGTACTTGGCCGCCGCCTTCACCAATTGCCGCCCCTCGAACACGTTGTGCGAGCAGGGCTTCTCGACGTAGACATCCTTGCCCGCCTGCATGGCCCAGATCGCGGCCAGTGTGTGCCAGTGATTCGGAGTGGCGATGCTGATCGCGTCAATGGACTTGTCGTCGAACATCCGGCGCATATCGACGTAGCGGTCGGCCTTGCGCCCGGTCTGCTTGTCGTGTTCGTCCGCCCGCTGGTTAAGCACGCTCTCGTCCACGTCGCACAGGGCGACCACCTGGACGCCGTCCAGCGACTCGAAGCCCTTGATGTGGCTGACACCCCGCCCCTTGATGCCGATCACACCGATGCGGATGGTCTCGTTGACGCCTCGCCGGGCGGGTGCGGCCGCCGCGGCCTGACGGGTCGCGTGACTCAGGGCAACGGCGCCTGCGGCGGCGGTGCTGGTGCGGATGAATGTGCGTCGGCTGAAGCTGCTCATGTTCGCTCCTTTCGGCGTGTGCCGGAACTCATGCTACTTTTAACCCCCGGGGCGGGACTCCATCGGCCGGTGGCCCGCGAGCCCGGCGTCATGATACCGCGCCCGGGGCGACGAGGCACATCGGCGGGTTCGCAGCCCTGCGCGCGGGGCGGTGGCCAGGCGGCCATTTCTCGAAGATAATGGGACGAGTCGCATGACGGGGGCAGGGGACATCCGGCGGGAGAGGGAAGATGTCACGGAGGCGGCCGCGTTATCTCGAAAGCCTGCTGGCAATCGCCTTGCTCTGCCTGTCGGGTATCGGCTGCGTGGACCCGGGCACGCTTCCGGATCCGTCGCCTGCCGGCGGTGACCCGGCCGATGTGCCCGGGGGGCCTCCGTCCAATCCTTCCAACTCGGGTACGCCCGGCCTCGGCACGGCCAACCCCGACACCTGGGATGCCTGCGTGCAGGTGGGCCAGCCGGCCTCGCCGACACATCGTGAGATGTTCAACGCTCTCAATCAGTATCGTGCTTCGCAGGGTCTCGCGCAGTTGTCGTACTCCAAGGTGCTCGAGAAGGCCGCTGACGCCCACGCCCGGGACATGTATCGCCGCGACTTTTTCGATCACGTCAACCCCGACGGCGACGGGCCGGCCGACCGGGCCATCGACGCGGGCTTCTGCCGGATCCGAATGGTCGGCGAGAACATCGCCTGGAACCAGCGGAATGTCCACGAGGTGCAGGTCGCCTGGCAGAACAGTCCCGGCCACAACGCCAACATGGTGAACCCGGATTTCAAGTACGTGGGTATGGGCTATTACTTTTCGGCGAACGGGCCGTATTACGTGCAGCTGTTCGGCACGGTTTGGCCGGACTGATGTCGTCGCGTACTGGGGGTCATCTTGCTTTCGGGCGGAAACGGGCATCTTGCCCGCCTCAATCTTTCCGTGACAACTTTGGTGCACGAAGCAAGATGTTGGTGGGCACTGCAGCGGAGGTGTAACGTTCATGAGACTCATGCGGTGGATTGCATGCGGCGTTTGTGGCCTGCTGATCGGAGGGATGTCCGCCGCGCACGGGCAGACCGTGACCTCTCGTCCCGCGGACCGGCCGGCTGCCGAGCGCCGTCCCGCCCGGACGCTGCGAGTGGCTGCCGTCCAGATGCGCTCATCCCGGGACCTTGACGACAACGTCGCCCGCACGATCCGCTTCATTCAACGTGCCGCACGCAACCGGGCCCGGGTCGTCGTGTTTCCGGAATGCTCGGTGACTGGCTACTTCAAGGATGTGGTCGTTCAAACCCAGGCGGAGGCTCTGAAGGACGCCGAGCAGCGGATCGCCGCCGCCTGCCGCGAAGCCGGCGTGTACGCCATCGTCGGCATGCCCGTGCGCGACGGCGGCAAGCTGTTCAACTCCGCGGTGGTGATTTCACCTGAGGGCGGAATCATCGAGCGGTACCACAAAATGCAGTTGGCGGAGGACTGGCCCACGCCGGGCGATCATCTGTCGATCTACAAGATCGACGGCGTGTGGTGCACGACCATCGTTTGCCACGACGAACGCTATCCCGAGCTGGTGCGGCTGCCCGTGCTCGCGGGGGCTCAGGTCGTGTTTTATCTCTCGCACGAGTCAGGTTTGCACGACGAAAAGAAGCTGGAGCCGTATCGGGCGCAGATTCAAGCCCGCGCGGTGGAAAACGGTGTCTATGTCGTGCACGCCAATGCACCGGCCAATAACGACGCATCCGGCTCGCACGGCCACAGCCGCATCATCCTGCCCGACGGCAACATCATGCAGGAGGCCTCCATCTTCGGCGAAGATGTGCTCGTCGCCGACCTCGACATCGGCCGGGCCAACCGAATCAACGCCACCAATACGTACCGCTCGCAGTTGCTGGCTCCCTGGTGGCGCGACGGCGTGAGCCTCGTCCGCCGGATCGAATAGTTTTCGGGGGGGCGGGCATCTTGCCCGGCTGATTCTTGCTGATGCCGCATGGCATTGTGGTGCAGACATCCTGCCTGCGAGTGCACGCTGGAAGCGTGCACCACAAGAAGCGTGCATCACGACGGCGCGTGCAGCCGCGTTGCATCCGATCGGCCGGAAACGGCAATAGCACGCCGGTCTACTTTGAACCGGCCAGGCAGGGCGGCTGACTGGCCAGTTGCACCAGCGCCTCGCGGACGCGGGCAATCTGCTCGGGGTTCACCGTCAAATAGCGATGCCGGCCGTCCGGCGAAGCCACGTGCGACGACAGCCCCTGCTCGTCGATGACGACTTTGCCGGGTTGCGAGAACCCGAAGTAGCCGCGCTCCGGCCGGACGGCCACCAGCACGCTCGTGAGATCCCACGTGGGGCGGTCGTACGGCATTTTCATGTATGCCCGATACGCCTCGGCGATCGGATGGTGCTTCACGTACGCGAAATCGCGCTCAATGCTGACCGCGGGATACTTGATGGCGCGGCCGATCTCAAACCCGCTCACCACGATCGGGCCCGGCCATTCGGCGAACAGCTTGCGAGCCGCGGCCAGGTCCTCCACCACGTTGTATTCCTTGTGCTGGTCGCTGGGGATGAAGTCGCCGGCCATGCTCGACAGCAGGCGGCACTTGCAGGCGACAAGTTCTGCTCCCGGCAGCGGCGAGTGGGCGTCCGGCTGCGAATCGAGCAGTCGGGCCAGGTTGGTCGAGAAACCCACCACCACGATCACCACCGACTGATCGGGCTGACTGGCCAGCACCCGTCGCAGGAGCTCCACCGCTTCGGGGGCGTCCGCGCCGCTCCGCAGCCGGCGCGGGTAGCGATCCTGGCCGTTGTCCTTCGCCTCGACGACCGCCCGCGTGAATTTGCCGTCCTCGGGCGTCTTGCCGTTCCGCACGACGCCGATGGGGATATTGCCTCGCCCGTAGAACGTGTTCACCACGTCTACGAAGGGCGCACTGAACGCATTGTCCTTGCTGAGCGTCACGGCCAGCAACTCGCACTCGCCCCGGCTTTGCAGGGCGTGAATGACGCCCAACGCCAGCGCGTCGTCGATGTCGTTGCCCATGTCGGTGTCGAAGATGAGCTTGACCGGCCGCTCGGGTGCCTGGAGTTCCGGCGGTTCCGCAGCTTGGGTAACACTTCCCGCCGACCACGGCCCGACGGCGAGAAGGGGCGCGACAACGAAGGCGGCAACGAGATGCTTCATGGCCAAACTCCATACGTAAGAGGTGAAAGAACGCTACGGCCCGCCGTCGGTGACACGTGAGTGCGCGTCCTCCGGCCGCGAGGGCAACCGCTCAAGCCAGGCCATTCTAACTCGTCAACCGCCCGAGGGCGACATCGCCGTTACCGTCGCTTTCGTCTCCGGCTTCGAGCCATTGGCTCTACCTCCCCAGGTCTGCACGACATGCAACGGGTGGTGCGACTGACGCGGCATCTGGACATCCCGATCACCGTGTGCATCAACAAGTGGGACCTCAAACCGGACATGTCCGCAACGATCGCATCCTGGGGCCGCGAACAGTCGATTTCCGTGACCGGCAGGATCCGCTACGATCGGACGTTCACCGCCGCGCAACTCGGGATCAAGACTGTGGTAGAATACGCAAGGGACGGCGTGGCCGAAGATATTCGCGGCCTGTGGGAGGTCATCCGACCTCGCCTCGGATGCTGACCGAACAGGCCCGGACAGGAGACCGGCATCATGTCGCGCAAGAGCACCATCAACTTCGTGGTGGACCTGATAAGCCTGCTGGCCATATTTGCACTGGTCGCCACTGGGCTGATCATTCGCTTCGTTCTGCCGCCCGGCACCGGTGGCCGTCACGGCGAAGGGGGGCTGATGCTCTGGGGGCTGGGGCGACACGCGTGGGGCGACCTGCACTTCTGGACGTCCGTGGTGTTAGCCGCGCTGTTGGTCCTGCACGTCGCGTTGCATTGGACGTGGGTCTGCGCGATGACGCGCCGGCTGGTCAGGGGCACACAGGCGGAGCCGCTTGACGCTCGCACACGCCATGCGTACGGCGTGGGATTTCTGTCGGCCGTTGTGATCGTGTTCGGCGGATTCACCTGGTATGCGAAGCAGGGCGTCAAGCCCATGGACGGCACGCCAACACCGGCAGTCGGTCCCGCCCACACGGCCGAGGACACGTTCGAGGGAGACTCTCGAGCCCGTCGGCAGGCTCACGATGTCATCCGCGGTTCCATGTCGCTCGAGGAGGTCGAGCGTGAGACGGGTGTGCCGGTGAACACACTTATCTCCGGACTCAGTTTGCCCGCGGACACGGCACCACAAGACAAGCTCGGCCGGCTCGGTCGCCAGTACGGCTTCGACATGGACGACGTCCGAGCGATCGTCGCCAAAGCACAGTCTGTGCCGACCGATTAGTGCATTCCTCGCCGTCGTCGTGAGTGACGGCCGGATGGGCGGGATTGGGCCGTAGACGACCGCTGCAGCACAATCGCAGCGGCCGGGGCCTCGCCGGCGTGAGTTCTTACGGCATTTGCTCAGCGGCTGGCTTTGTAGGCTTCCATGAGCGTGTGATACTTCACGATCATGGCCGCGACCTCCCATCGGGGCAGCGTGCCCTGTGCCAGGTACGCCAAATACGTGTCGGTAACGTCGCAGAAGTGCTGCTCGTGATCGGCCTTCAATGCGTCGGGAATCACGACCTCCCAGCCCGTTTCGCATTTTTTGATTCGCAGGCCGTTGTGCTTCGCGGATAGCTTCTCGATCGCGACCGACAGCGTCTTCTCGAAGGCCTCGTCGCTGTCCTGCGAGCGATTGTGCACGTACAGCACGGGCTTGTAGTTCTGCCGCTGGCCCTGCTCGATCACCAGATCCGCCTTCGTGCCTCGCATGATCGAGTAGTGCGTGTCGGCCGCGCCGGGCGGCGCTTCGAAATTCCATATCACCGACACTTTCGCGACCACGCCGCGCAGCGTGTAGATGATCTCGCCATTGCCGAAGACCTGCAGCACACCGTCACGGACGTCCTTGCTCAGGTAATCGGGGTAGTGATCGTAACCCGTGACTTTTTCGAACTGTGCAGGCGTGACCGGCGTGGCCCATCGCCGGGCTGACAGGATGCGGACGTCCGACGGCTCGAGCACCTGCTCGGGGAAGCATTCCCATTGCACCAGATCGACCAGGTGCGTGGCGACGTCAACGATGCCTTCGCCCTCCTGTTCGACGTCGAAGAACCAGGCCGGCCGCTTGAGCGGCTTGCCCGCCACCAGCTTGCTGAAATGATGCACGCTCTCCTTGGTGACCGCGGGCTCCTCTGGCGTGCCCGGTCGTAACTGGCCGAACACCTCCGGTATCATCGACAACTCGCGCTGCAGGATGGATGTGATCTCATGCCGCTCGGTCATGATGTCGTAGAGCAGGACGCCTTTTTCTTCGGCGATCTTGAACGCCTCGAGCAGCATGGGATACTTCGCGGGGTTGATCACCATGGGCTTATCGGCCAGCACGTTCAGGCCGGCCTTGATGCAGCCCAGGATGTACCCGGTCTTGCGCATGTTGTTCCCGGCCAGCACCACCACGTTGCCGGGCTTTTCGCGCAGCATGTCGGCGAAGAAGTCGGGACCGGTGTGGACCCGCGACTCCCACCGCGTGGGGCGGTCGGGCCGGGTGTTGAACAGCTCGATGCGTCGGAGATGCTCGTCGAGGTCGGCGCCGGCAGGGGCGTAAATGTGCACCACCGGATCCACCTGCTCGTACATGTTCTTCTGCACCAGTGCGGCGTGATAGTGTCCCGGGTCGAGCGTGATCAATCGTACCCGCGCCCGGTCGGCAGCCGGCTGGGCCTCAGGCGGGGCGGCCGGCGCCCCTGAAAGACCAGAGCCGAACACAATCCCTGCCGCCGCGATCAACGCGGCCATCCACGTGCGATCAAGGCGGAGCATCACACCCTCCGTCAATGCGAACCGGATTCGACCGTCGATGCGATCCGACGTGCGATCAGATCTTGATATTGTGTTTCGCCAGTACCGCGTCCACGCTGTACGGCGCCCGCTGCGGCCGCGACAGCATCCGGTTGGCGTCTTCATCAGTGAACCGCTCCCGGACCGGGTCGTAGGTCAGCCGCCGCCCCAGCCGCATCGCGATCTGCGACAACAGGCAGGCCGAGCACGACCGGTGTCCCACTTCGACCGGGCACGCCGGTTCCTCGCGGGTCCGGATGCTGGTCAGCCAGTCGAGGTGATGGTCGTTCTTGGGGCTCTGGTGCAGACGGATGTCGCCGTCTTTGAACTCGACCTCCAGGAGCTTCGGATCGCTGGCGTCCAACGGTTTGAGGATCGGCTGGCCCGCCGTCGGGTCGCTGCTGGTGGCTTTCTGCGAACCGCGCGACACGAAGATCCACTGGCCATTCTCGCCGATGAACCGCACGCCGTTGGGCAGCTTGTTGCTCACGTGCACGACGGCTCCGTTGGCGTAACGGGCATGGATTTCGTACGGGCCATGCACGTCCCACAGTCCGCCGGTGAGGTATTCGGCCTTGCCTTCGATCTCGATCGGGCCGGTATCTTCCGTGCCCATGCCCCAATGCGCGATGTCGAAGTGATGGGCGCCCCAGCCGGTGATCATGCCGGCACCGAACTGCTCGCACCGCAGCCAGCCGGGCCGACCGTAGCGTTTGCGTATGTCCTCGCTCTGCGGGTGGACGCGATCTTCGGTGTAGTACACCTCGGGCGTCGAGCCGAGCCACAGGTCGTAGTTGAGATTGCTCGGAACGGGCATCTCTTCCGTGCGGCCGCCGGGTGGGTCGACGGGCAGGCCGATGTAGACTTCCTTCACCTTGCCGATCACGCCGTTGCGGACCAGCTCGCACGCTCGCAGGAACTGAGGACTCGATCGCTGCTGGCTGCCCTGTTGAAAGACTCGCTTCGTCCGCTTGACGACTTCGGCCATCTGCCGGCCTTCGCGGATGGTCAGCGACGCCGGCTTCTGCAGGTAGACGTCCTTGCCCGCCAGGGCCGCTTCGATCGTCGGCAGAGCGTGCCAGTGATCGGGCGTGCTGATGCACACGGCGTCGATGCTCTTGTCCTCGAGCATCTCGCGATAGTGCTCGTATGTCTTGATCGTGACCTGCAGGTTCAGATCCTTGGCGTAGCGGGCTTCGATCAACTGCTTGGCGTCCGCCACGCGGATCGAGTCCGGATCGCTGACCGCGACGATCCGGGCCAGCTTGTTGTGCCGGAACATGCCCGGAAACTCCGACTCGCGGGCGATGCGGCCGCAGCCGATCTGGGCGACCTGAATCAGGTTGCTCGGCGCTGACTGGCCGAACACGGTCGAGGGGACGATCGTCGGGAAGCCGAGCGTGCCGGCTCCGACTGCCGCTGCCGCGCCTTTGACAAACTGACGACGGGACAACTTCCGGGATCCGGAACTAGGCTTGACCTTCATGAGAATCTCCTTGCTCCTGGCTTGTGTGTTCACCAGTGTCACATAAGTGTCGATGCATGGCGAAGTGCCGCCGCCTTGCCCACGGACCGACGCACCGATTCAAGGGGCCGGCTGCGAAGCCGCCTGCGGCTCGGCCACCGGGTAGGGCTCCTCACCCATCGCCCACAAGATGCCGCCCAAAATATGCCGCGTGAACCGCGGATCCTTGTACTGCGGAATGTTGTGGCCCAGCGCGGTGTAGAACTGCCGTCCGCCGTCGTACGTCTGATACCACGCCAGCGGCATCGCATCGCCGAACAGCTGGCCGGGGTATTCGTCCTTCTTGGGATCGTCCAACGTGGCCGGATCAACCACCAGCAGCGGCTTGATCCCCTTGTTGAAGTTCTCGTGGTAGTAGCATTCGTCGGGGCCCCAGATGAACTCGGCCGGCAGATGTCGCGTGGCCGGATGCTTCGGATCGACGACCCGAATCTTGAACGGTTGCTGCTTGGGATGCCGCTTGAACTTGGCGCCCGCCACCGCCTGGTAATACGCCCACTTGCGCTCCGAGCCGGTCGCCGAGTGGATGCCGACGTAGCCGCCGCCCGACTGGATGTACTTCTTGAACGCTTCCCGCTGCTCGTCGTTTTCGAACGCTTCGTTGTTGCTGTTCGAGAAGATCAATGCCTTGTATTGCTTGAGATTCTCGGTGGTGAATACCTTGGGATCGTCGGACACGTCCACGGCAAAACCGTTTTCACGGCCCATCAACTGAATGGCCTCGACGCTGGCCTTGATGTTGTCATGCACGTAACCCTTGCCGTTGGTCACGTGGTTGCGGGTATACACCAATACCTTCTTGCCGGTGGCTGGTTGCTCATCGGCGGCTCGCGATATTGCCGTCTGCACGGCGAGGATCACCGCCAGCCCGCACACGAAACGAATACGGTTCATTCGCTTCCTCCCACAAGTACCCCTGCCGCCACTATGCGGACCGGTCGGACGCTGCCGGCGAAACAAGCGTGTCGCTCGACCGGTCGTCGTCATGAAGCAGTTCCGGGGGTGAGGCCTGCCCAGACTTGTCGGACCATGCTGCCTTCACGACCAGCACCACCGTGAGCGCCCCGATCGGATGCAGACATCCTGCAACCGTGAACACGGGAGTATATCCGAACGTCTCGATCAGCCTGCCCACGATAGACTGCGTGACTGCACCGCCCATGACGCCCATCATGGCGGCGCACCCGTAACAGGTTGCGACCATTCGTTTCGGGAAGATGTCGGACGGCAACGTCAGCGTGCTGGCCGACCAGCTCTGGTGGGCAAACGCCGCCACGCTGATGCAGGCGATGGCGGCTTGCCAGCTTTCGACATAGACCGAGAGGATGGCCACCGGCATCAGGCTGGCGCTGCAGCACAGGGCCGTCTTCCTGGCCTTCAGCACCGGCCAGCCCCGGCCGATGAGGAACGACGAGAACCATCCGCCGGCAATGCTGCCGAAGTCCGCCGCCAGGAACGGCAGCCAGACGAACAAAGCGATGTCTTTGAGATCAAAGCCGCGCTCGGCCTTGAAGTATTTGGGGATCCAGAACGAAAAGAAGAGCCACACCGGGTCGGACAACAACCGGGCGGCCATGAGTGCCCACAACTGGCGCGTGCCCAGCGCTTCCCGCCACACGCCCCGCTTGGGCGTCTCGGCGGCTTCGACCGGTTGGTCGACTTGGCCGGCGCGGATGTACGCCAATTCTTCAGGTGTGATGAGCGGATGCTTCTCGGGCTTTCGGGCCAGCAGCAGCCACGGGATGAGCCACAGACCGCCGATCGCACCGGTGAGAAGGAAAGCGGCCCGCCAATCGAGATAGTAAATGATCGCCCCCACGACCGGCGGAGCCAGCATGGCTCCCACGCCCGTGCCCACGTTCAGAATGCCGGTGGCCAGCGCCCGTTCTTTGGCCGGGAACCATTCGCCGACCGTCTTGATGGCAGCCGGAAAGTTGCCCGCTTCGCCGACGCCCAGCAGAAACCGTGCCGCAGCGAAGGAACGCGCGCCGCTGGCAAACGCATGTCCCACGCTGGCGAGCGACCACCAGATGAATGCCAGCGTCAGCCCCATTCGGCTCCCGATGCGATCCACGACTCGCCCGGCCAGCGGGTGAAACACGCCGTAGGCGACCAGGAACGCCGCAACAATATCGCCATACTGCGCGTCGGTGATGCCCAGTTCCTTTTCCAGCACCACCTGGGCGACCGACAGGGCTTGGCGGTCGAGATAGTTGATCGTCGTGACCAGCGTCAGCAGGGCGACGATGTACCAGCGGAGATTCCGGATCATGAGATTTCCTGCCTCGCTGCGTTCGCGCCGGCGATTCGAATTGTCCCCCGACAAAGGTCTGAACCGCCCGGGACTACCGCCCGGGCCATCGTCTTTCGACCGGTGCACTGCAACAAACGCAGGAACAGGCCAAAACGAATTCGTCATCAGCCGGCATGATTCGACTTCCGGCCGATGCGAAACACCTCTGCCAGGCAGGCCCCACGGACAACGTCTGGAACGGGACGTGAATACCGCCTGTTCGGCAATGTACATGTCTATCGTTGGGGCGGCAATGAGATTACGCGTCTTTGTTTTGAGATCCTTTGCGCGCCGGCTTGGTAGGCAAGAACTCTCGGTGCTTTGACGGTGGAGCACGTCAGGTTCAATCGGGTGAGGAGCCGTGCGTGTTCGCAAGTGTTGGTTATGACACGGATTACGTTTCAGGCTGACGCCGGTCACAAGGCGTCTCTCGGGCAATAGGTCTCAAGCGGTCCACGACTTGCTGGCATGCCATCGTCCGGCCGGGCTGACCAGAATTGTGCTGGTATGAGATGTACTACGGGCACCGCCGAGCGGCATGCCCGCGACATCTCGAACGCTGATGCCGCGGTGGCTTGGTGCAAGATGTTTCAATCCCGAACATCGGGCGAATAAGTGCGTGCCAACGATTGACACCGCGGAGGGCGATTGATACGCTGAATGAGCACGACATAGGTCGCTTCTGTAGCCGTGTCCAAGTCGGTCGTGCTCATGACGTTCAGACGGGCGGAATGCGGTAGCCATTCCTGATTGCCCGCACTACTGAGGGATAGTCGGAGGTGCAGCGCGAACGCTTCGTGCGTTCTCGAGGGTCGTTTTCGGTCCGCATTACCATGCGACTGTGACTTTATGGCATTTCATGGCGCCTCTTGCAGGCAAAGGGAAAGGAAGGGTGAAGCTCATGTGTCGATTCGGTCTTGCTGCTGCCATGTCCGCGTTGCTCTGCATTCCCGGCGTGGCTTTCGGCGTACTGTACAGTCAGGACTTCAATGTCGATGACTCGGCCAACTGGATCATCAACGATCCGGGGTTGTCGGACATTGCGGTCGACTTCTTCTACGACTACTCAGCCATCGGCGTGCCGGCGGCCCCTAACGGCACCGGGACACGCGGTATGAAGCTCACCGCCAACAATTTCAGCGGTGTGTTCAGCGGCTTCAGCGTCTCGCCCAAGGGGCAGAACTTCACCGGCGACTACACGGTGAGCTTCGATCTCTGGCAGAACTACGTGGGACCGCTGGGGGGCGGCGGGAGCGGCTCCACGCAATTGTCCATGTTCGGGATCGGTTCGTCGGGCACCGTCCCTGTCTGGCCCGGCTCCAACAAAGAGAGCGTCACGTTCGCCGTGACACTGGACGGCCAATCCTCCTCCGATTACCGCGTGTACTCGTCGGCAGCCCATACTAGTTACCCGGCAGGCAGTGCCGTTTATGCCGCCCCGGGCGGAGCGGTCAATGGGTCCGACGCCTATTACCAGAATGCGTTCGCCTCGGTCAGCGCCCCGGCCGAACAAGTCGCCATCTACTCCAGCCAGACCGGAATGACCGATCCGGGTGAGATCGCTTTCCAGTGGCGGCGTGTGGTGATCGACGTGTCCGACGGCGTGGCCACCTGGACCATCGACGGGGTGCTCATCGCAACCGTCGATCTGAGCGGCTTGACGCTGGGCGGGGGCAACATCCTGTTCGGCCACAGCGACACGAATGCGACGTCGTCGGTTGACCCGAACGCCGCTCTCCTGAACGTGACGATCATCGACAACATCGTGGTCACACCGGAACCCGCCACGGCAGGCCTGCTGCTTGTAAGCGGGCTGTTCCTGCTCCGCCGACGCCGGGCGTGAATCGCGTTCGCGGATTGAACGCTATCCGGGCGACCATTCGAGGCTTTTCGCGAGGCTGTCCTGATCGGGCGGCCTCGCGCCGTTTCATGCCCGTGGTTCCGGAGTTCTGGTCTGGCCGGGTCCAGCGGTGGACGGGCCGTTCTCGAACCGCCGCAGTCCTGCTGGCCGTGCGGGTGCTCCGCGCGGCGGGCCGCCCGGCTATCATGGCAATCTCGGGGCAGACCCCTTAAAATCCCCGATCTTCTGACGTGACGATCCGCCACGGCGGCGGATCGGCCGGCACGAACTGGGGGGCGTCGAACACGCTCGGCCACGACCTGCCGGACGGCTGCGGCATGACGAACCTGGACCCGACATGAGCGAGAAACCCCGAGATTTCGGTTACGACGCGAGCAACGAGGCGGATGAACTCCAGCGCGAACTGGAGGAGGCCTTGGGCAGCATGAACATCGGCAGCCTCATGGAGGCCGACGAACCGGTGGTCGCCCCGGCCGCCCCCGGCGTGAAGCGCGGACGCGTCGTCTCCATCGAGAAGAACGACATCTTCGTGGACATGGGGGGCAAGAGCCAGGGCATCCTGCCGGCCATGCAATTCGAGGATGAGCCCTTGCCGAAAGTCGGCGACATCATCGAGGTGATGATCGAGGGCTACGACAGCGCCGAGGGGCTCCTCAAGTTGTCGCGTCAGGGCGCGGTCACCGCTGCCGCCTGGCATAGCCTGGAGGAAGGCCAGATCGTCGAGGGCCGCGTCACCGGCCACAACAAGGGCGGGCTGGAACTCGACATCGACGGCATCCGCGGGTTCATGCCCATCAGTCAGATCGAGCTGTTCCGTGCCGACGACAACTTGGCGCCCTACGTCAACCAGCGGCTCAAGTGCGAGGTGGTGGACATCCGCCGCGACGAACGCAGCGTCGTGGTCTCGCGCAAGGCCGTCCTGCAGCGCGAAGCCGAGCAGGCCAAGCGCGAGAAATTCGAGTCGCTCCAGGAAGGCATGGTGGTCACCGGCACCGTCCGCACCATCATGCCCTACGGCGCGTTCGTGGACATCGGCGGCGTGGATGGCCTGCTCCACGTGGGCGACATGAGCTACACGCGCGTGAACGATCCCAAGGACGTGGTCAAGGAGGGCCAGAAGCTCCAGGTCATGATCCTCAAGATCGACCGCGAGACGCGCAAGATCGGTCTGGGCCTCAAGCAGGTCATGCCCGATCCGTGGTCGGACGTCGAGATGAAGTATCCGCCGGGTTCGCGAGTCTCCGGACGCATCACCCGTCTGGAGGGCTTCGGAGCCTTTGCCGAGCTCGAACCGGGCGTGGAAGGGCTCATTCCCATCAGCGAAATGACCTACGAACGGCGGATCAGCCATCCGCGCGACGTGGTCAAGGAAGGCGACGTGGTTCACCTCGCCGTGCTCACCGTCGATCCCGCCAAGCGCCGCATCAGCCTGTCCATCAAGCAGGCCGGCGTCGATCCGTGGCAGGGCGCCTCGGTGCGATGGCCGGCGGAAAGCACGGTCGAAGGCGTGGTCAAGCGCGTGGCCGAGTTCGGCGCTTTCGTTGAACTCACGCCCGGCGTGGAAGGCCTGATCCACATCAGCGAGCTGAGCGACGAGCGCGTGCGCCGCGTCGAGGACGTGGTCAAGATCGGCCAGACCGTCAAGGCCAAGGTCCTGGAAGTGGACGAAGGCCGCCGACGTATGTCGCTGTCCATCCGGGCCCTCAAGGAAAGCCCCGACTACACCGGTGAGGTCTCCGCCGAGCCCGCCGCTCCGGCCGCACCGCCCAAGAAACGCAAGAAGCCGCTTAAGGGCGGTCTGGAGTGGTAAGCGGGGGGCAGGCGTCCCGCCCACCTCGGTTAAGAGTGACTAATATAATGCACTCTTCGACCTCCACGCGATGCGCGTGCGAGGGTTTCTCGCCCGGTAGCGGCGAAAAGCCTTCTACTTGACCACGTGCCAGGTGTGAGCTTGTGGGGCCAGGAGGCCAAGCCAATCTCCTTCGATCGCCGCACGCGCGAAGACAGAGTAAACCCATCTCGCGGCCGGCAGGATGTCCATCCCCCGGATCAGTTGTTCGGCTTCATCCCTACTGATGCCTGCCTGACGCGCCGACAGTGTCCGCCCCGCTCGCAGCGCCCGCCCTTCCCTGAATTGCGCCAAATCGGATGAATCCTGCTGACGAAGCCTGTGTGCGGCCGCGTAGGCTTTAGAGTCGCCGCGTGCGAGATGATCTGCTTACCTCGCCGCGTCGCATTCGGGAGGCGGACGCACGAATCGAGTGATGAAGCTCGCGAACGGCACACGCGAGCGTCGGGGCCGTGACGGATCGTTCGTCGCTCGATTCGGTGGAGTCGCCAGGCTTCGTGAAAATGTGTGGTTCTTGAGCATAAACGCCGGCTACGACCAGCAGGAAACAAGGAGATCGGACCATGACCAGAGCAGTGGCAATTCTCACGTGTGTGTTGTGTGCGACCATGACTGCGGGGCTGTTTGCAGAGCAGCAGGACAGCACCTGGCAGGACCGGGCGGCTTGGCAGGACCAACGGGATACGGGGCAGAGCGGTTATTCGGGTCAGAGCGGCCAAGGTCAGCAGGGCTGGGGCTACCGCGAGCGGGACAGCGGCACGTACGGTCAGCAGCAATGGCGCGATGATCGTGGAGCGGGCATGCGCGGCCAGCAGTATGGCCGAGGCGCACACGATCAGCAGACCTGGGGCTATCGCGATCAGGACAGCGGCGCCCGCGGCCAACAGTGGCAGGATGATCGCGGCATGGGCATGCGCGGGCAACAGTACCGCGAAGGCGGTGTCGACCAGCAGTACTGGGACATGCGCGATCGCGGACAGTCGGACCGTGGCATGGGCATGCGCGGCCAGCGATTCGGCGGCCAGGGACGTCTTATGGTCGTGGGACAGATCACCAACGACAAAGCCGACGTGCCCGGCGTGAACCCCAGCCACCAGGTGGCGCAGATCCGTACCCGCGAAGGCACCACGCTGTTCGTGGATCTCGGCCCTCGCGAGCAGATTCAGGATCTGAACCTCTCCCAGAATCAGTCGATCTTCGTCCAGGGGCATCTGGCCAATCTGGGCGGCCAGCGCGTGATCATGGCCCAGCGCGTCGGCAAGGTCTCACAACTCACGCAAATCAATCGCGGCCAGGAAGACCAGACCTACGGGTTCCGTGGTGGCCGACAGCAGGACCAGTCCCGTCAGCCTGACTGGTTCCGTCGCCAGCAGGACCAGTCCGGTCAACAGGGTCAGTCCGATCAGTATCGCGATCAGCACCAGCGCCAGGATTCGAGCGACATCTACGGGTATCAAGACGATCAGATAAAGAAGCAGTCGGGCCAGTTGCCGGGCAAGGATCAGTCCGGCCAGATGAAGGACCAGTCCGGCCAGTCCGGAAGCGGCGGTCAGTCTGACATTTCGAACCAGTCCGGGATATCCGACGAGTCCAAGTCGAAGAGCGGCACGGACTCGACCAACCGCTGAACCGTGGACTGATTGGGGGCCATCTATTGTGCAGTGTGTCAGCGACGGAAGCGAGGGCGGCTCGATGGAGGCCGCCCCGCTCCTCGTTGCATCGGGGCCGAACATGAGCATGCGACTGATTGCAGCGGCGCTCGTGCTATCGGCTCTGGCTATTGGCTGCGGGCGCGGAGATGAATCTCAGCCCGCCACCGAACCGGGCGCCGTCGAACGCTGGCCCACCGGTCTGACGCCCGGGCCGGGCACGTCGCCTCTGGCCCCTCGACAGTCACGGACGAACCGCCCGCCTTCGCCGTCCGCCGATGACACCGCCGCACCCGCGGTTACGCCACCGTCCGAGACGCGACCCGGATAGAGGGCGTCGCGGCTGGCGGACCGTTCTACGCTGCCTACAATTGCGGATGACCCCCGATGGCTCTGCCACGCAGGAAGAAGTTTTCAACGCCACTATTACCGACCGCCAGGACCTGACGTCGGAACTCACCATCGTGCGCGTCCGGCCCGATGGGGGGAAGGTCCCCGATTTCGAGCCGGGGCAGTTCATCAAGCTGGGCCTGCCGCGGAGCGAGGAAGAGTGCGCTAACCTGCCTTCGGCGGCGCGGGTTCGATCGACGCCGCGTCTGATCCGCCGCGCTTATTCCATCGCTTCATCGCCCCGGCAGCGGGCGTACCTCGAGTTTCTGATGGTTCGCGTGGAGGTCGGCAAGCTCACGCCCAAGCTTTGGACGCTCGAGCCGGGTGGGCGAATCTGGATGGACGACAAGGTCTCCGGGCGGTTCACGCTGGAGTCCATTCCGCCCGGCAAGGACATCGTCATGGTGGCCACGGGCACCGGCATCGCCCCGTTCATCTCCATGTTGCGGACGTATGCCGACGCGCCGCGCTGGCGGCGAGCTGTGGTCATCAACGGCGTTCGTTATGCCGCGGACCTGGCATATCGTTCCGAGCTCGAAGCGCTCGCCCGCGATCATTCGCACATCGTTTACATCCCCATCGTCTCACGCGAGCCGACCGGTCCGGCGGCCGCCTGGACCGGCTTGCGTGGGCGTGTGCAGCAGGTGCTTGATCCGCACGCCTACCGCTCGCATGTCGGTGCCGTACTGGCGCCCCGCGATTGCCACGTCATGCTCTGCGGCAATCCCGAGATGATCATGTCCGTGCAGCGGATGCTCGAGGAACAGGGCTTTCACGTCCACTCGCCGGCCCAGCCCGGTAACATCCATTTCGAGCGGTACTGGTGACCGGGGTCGCCCGATAAGAGCGGCTGGTGATCCGCGGCTCACGAATCCATCCGCGTCGTTTGCTCCGCCCCCTCGGCGAATCGTATGTATGCCTCGGGATTTAGTACAAGGGGGCATGGATGAGTATGACCGCTACCGCTTACGAGCCGGCCGTTGTTGTTCAGCGGGAAATCTGTCGATTCCTGGAGGCCGCCCGCAAACGCAGCGAACACGACGGGCATCATCGCCGCCGGGCCCGTCGCCGGCACGCCCGATCCTGGCCGCTGCTGGTTTCGATCAGCGGCAAGCCGTTCGAGCCGGACGTGAGCGCCGCCCTGCACAACGCGTCCGACCTGGGCATCGGCTTTCTCTCGCCGGTGAGCCTGCTGGTCGGCTCGACCGTGTACGTCAAACTCTTCTGCTACGACGACTTCTGCCCGCGCGTGCCGGCCACCGTGCGACACGTCACTCCGACCGAACACGGATTCCTGGTCGGCTGCGAGTTTGACCTGAACAATCCGGATGCGTGCAACCGCGCCGTCGAACTCGGCCGCCATTCTCGCCGGTATTGCGCTACATACTGATGCTCATCGCCCATGGCTGACGGTCGACGGATGAGAGCAACAGCTGATGGCTGAGAGCTGAAAGCTGATAGCTGATACCTAATAGCTGCACAGTTGATTACCGCCAGACTTGATCTTACCATATCTGGCGTCATGCTAGATATTTACGATTCCAGGCGGTACTTGACCCGTTTCGACGTTCGCCGGATCCCCAATCTGTTCACGGATTTCCTGGTGGTGGGCAGTGGTGTCGCCGGTCTGCGAGCGGCCATTGAAACGGCCAAGCACGGCCCTACGCTGCTGATCACCAAAAGCCGAATCGATGACTCCAACACGGCCAAGGCCCAGGGCGGCATCGCCGTGGTCATGGCCGCCTCCGACAAGTTCGAATCCCACATCCAGGATACGCTCACCGTCGGTTGCGGCCTCTGCGACCGCGCCGCCGTCGAGCGAATCGTTCGCGAGGGGCCACGTCGGATCGAAGAGCTCATCGAGTGGGGGGCTCTGTTCGATCGTCGTAAGAAGCAACTGTTGCTCGGCCTGGAGGGCGGCCACTCCGCCCCGCGCATCGTGCACGCCATGGGCGACGCCACCGGACGCGAGGTCGCCAACACGCTCATCCGCGTGGCCCGCGGAACCGAGCAACTTCGCATTTTCGAGGAATGCTTCGCCATCGACCTCCTCGTGGTGGACGGGCGTTGCTGCGGCGTGAGTACCTACCACCGGCACTTCGGGCACCAGATCTTCTGGGCCAAGCAGACCATCCTGGCCAGCGGCGGGTGCGGCCAGGTCTATCGTGAAACCACCAACCCCGAAGTGGCCACCGGTGACGGTCATGCCATGGCGTTTCGCGCGGGCCTGCCTTTGCGCGACATGGAGATGGTCCAGTTCCATCCCACCACGCTCTACATCGCCGGGGCCGCCCGTTCCCTCATCAGCGAAGCCGTTCGCGGAGAAGGCGCGCATTTGGTCGATCGCACCGGTCGGCGCTTCATGCCGGAGTATCACCCCGCGGCCGAGCTGGCTCCGCGCGACGTCGTGAGCCGCGCCATCCTCACCGAGATGGCCCGGCAGGACGCCACGTGCATGTACCTCAGCGTGGCTCACCTGAACATCGAGAAGTTCCGCAAGCGGTTCCCCTCGATCAGCCGGCTCTGCGAGCAGTTCGACATCGACCTGGCCACGCAACCCATCCCCGTGCGCCCGGCGGCTCACTACATGGTGGGCGGCGTCAAAGTTGACAACGAAGCCTGGACGGGCATGCCCGGGCTGTTCGCTTGCGGCGAGGCGGCCAGCAGCGGCGTGCATGGGGCCAACCGCCTGGCCAGTAACTCGCTGCTGGAGGGGTTGGTGTTCGGAGCGGTCGCCGGCCAGAACGCGGTCGAGGCGGCCAACGGCTCGCCCGGCCCGCTTGAAGCGGCGCGGCTGGTCAGCGAAATCGAAGCCTCCACTCGGACCATGCTCGACGTGGCCGACATCCGCAACTCGTTGCGCAGCGTCATGTGGCGAAACGTCGGTATCGAGCGGCAAGAGGCTCGCCTCAACGAAACCGTCGAGATCATCAACTTCTGGGGCAAGTATGTCATGGACAAGCTGTTCGACCAGCAGATCGGCTGGGAGACGCAGAACATGCTTACCGTCGCTCGACTGATCGCCATCGCCGCCCGCGAGCGCAAGGAGTCCCGCGGCGTGCACTTCCGGTCCGACTACCCGGAGCCCGACCCCGCACTCGACGGCCGCCACCTGATCCTGCAGCGCACCGAAAACGGATTGAACATCCGCATGGAGTGAATGACCTGCGAACCCGGGAGCTACGTTCATCCGATCACGCACCTGATCCCCGGACGGAGCGATTGATGCTGCGGGAACTGCGACATGCCGTGACGGCCGGCGCACGAGACTTGGCGTTGCGTCTGTCTCCAATGATGAGCGAGCGTGCCGCCGATCGCGTCGCGCCGTTGATCGCGCGGCTCGGCCCGCACCTGCCCGTTCTGGCTCGTCAGGTGGCCGACAACATGCGGTCGGCCGGCGTGTACAGCCGCCAGGCCCATCGCGACTACTTCGCGTGGCTCGGTGAACATTTCGCCGGTGCGTTGCAGGTACTGCGCTGCGCCGCTCGCGAATCGCAGAGTCCGTCTCCGTCGTTCATGCGCATGGCGCACGAGCGCATCGGACTGGATGCCTCCGCCGATCGCTTGCGCGACTGTCTCGCCGAAGGCTGTGGCGCGATCGTCATGAGCCCGCACATCAACAACTACTTCATGAACTCCGCCCGGCTCAACGAACACGTGCCGCTGACCGCCTACATGCGGTGGGTGAACGATCCGCGCCGCCAGGCCGCCAAGGAACTGTGGTACCGTGCCAGCGGGGCGAGCTTCATCTCCGAGCCGCCCGATGCCGGCGGGCCGCTGGGGCGCATGAAGCGCATGGCCGAGGTGGTTCAGAGTGGACGGGTGTTGCTGGTCCTCGTGGACCTGACGCAGAAGCGTGAGGATGGCGTGCCCGTCCGGTTCTTCGACCGCGAAGTGTATCTGCCCGGGGGAACCGCCGTGCTGGCCCTGCGCACGGGCGCGCCCCTGTTCATCATGACCGCCCGTTGCGAGGCCGGCCGACAGGTGGTCGAACTGACCGGGCCGATTCGGGCCGAGCGGGCCGGCCGCGACCGGCAGCAGGCGGCGCGCGAGATCATGCAGGCGTTCGCCGATCGCTTCGCGACCATGCTCGCCGAATACCCCGGCCTGTGGTACTTGTGGGGCGACAAACGCTGGACGCGGACGTTCCGCGGCGACCAACGATACGTCAAGACCTGAGAGAGAGAAGAGACGCTGCGAACGCGAGCGAGCGAATCCGCGATGAGAATCCTCTCGCGTCATTCCTTCCTCATGGGGTTTGAAGCATGCGAGCCATCGGCCTGCTCCTGATCGTGCCCGTCATCATGTGGTGCACGCAGAGCGTCCTGCTCCTGCGGGCGGGCTTGCCGCTGCGCCTGCGCATCAACGCATCGGATCTGCCGCGGCATCTCAAGCGATACAACCGCGTCTCGACGTATGTCGCGTTCGCGCTGGTGTTGATCGGCTATCCCGTCTGGCGCGGTCAGTCGCCGCTGGCGTACTACGCCGCCTTCTTTCCGCTGGGCCGCGCGCCGTGGGGCATGCTCGAGGGCTTCGCCGCGGCCGTTCTCTATCTGACATTGCTGTACCTCGCCTGGCTCGCCTCCGACAACATCCAGTTCCGCGTACGGCATGAGCCCGGCCGGCTCGTCAAGCGGCTCGTCGGCGTGCCGTTCACCGCGCTGCTCGTCGCGTTCGTCGAGGAGCTTCTTTTTCGTGCCGTCCTCCTGGCCGACCTCATGGAATCGATGAACCCGTGGGTCGCCGTCGTGTTGGGGGCGGCCATCTTCGCGGGCGCTCACTACGTGCGCAGCGTCAAACGCTATTGGACCATCGGCGGCCATCTGGGGCTCGGTCTGTTGTTGTGTGTCGCGTTCGCTTGCACGCACAGTCTGTGGCTGCCCATGGGTCTGCACGCGGCCGGCATCGTCATGCTGCTGGGCACGCGACCCTTCATCCGCTACGACGGGCCGGCTTGGCTGGTGGGGGCGAGCATCTTTCCTTACGCGGGCGTGGCCGGCATCATCGGGCTTGCCCTGCTCACGTTCGACGTCTTCGTCAGGTATGGTGGCCCATGAGCGACAATGCAAAGCAATCGCCCACCGTGGCGGCAGTCTGTGATCCGTCCGGTCCTCACGCCGCCCGCATGGCCGAGTATCTACAGGCCCGCGGCGAGCCGGCCCGGTGGTACGCGCCGCGCGATCTCGACGACGTCGATCGCGAAGTCAGCGCCGGCCGCCTGCGGACGGCGGTCTTCGTCAACTGGCGCGATCTGCTCGAGGGCATCTGGCACGGTGAAGTGACCTTCTCCCGCTGGCGGGCCATGCGTATCGACGTGCAGTTCCTCGACTCGCCCGGCGACGACGCTGGCGCCCAGCTCGAGGTTGTCGCCCAGGCCTGGGCCGACTACCAGCAGTCCCGTCGCCGCCGCCGTGCGATCAGCGGCCTGATCCTCAGCCTCATCGCTGTCGCCGCCGCGTTCGTGCTCACCCGCCTGTAGACGAAGCGGGCCATCGGTCGGATCTCTCCGTGCTCCACGCGCACCGCGTCCGCTACCGGACGCGCGCATCGTTCGCGCAGGCTGGAAGCTTGCGCCGCGATCTGCTACCTTATCTCGTCTTGACGGCCCCGGGGGGGCCGGCGGGACCGACACACGGTTGCGGATATCCCATGCCCAGGATTTCAGTTGAACAGATCGAAGCGTGCGGCGTGGTCGGGGCCGGCGGAGCCGGTTTTCCCACCCACGTCAAGCTCAAGGCCAAGGCCGACACCATCATCCTGAACGCCGCCGAGTGCGAGCCGCTGCTCCACAAGGACAAGGAGATGCTGCGGGCCTATCCCGACGAGATCATCGCCGGGCTGCAGGCGGCCAAGGAACTGGTCGGGGCCGAAGACGCGGTCATCGGCATCAAAGGCAAGTACCACGACGTCATTGACCTGCTGAAGCCCAAGCTGCCGGCGGGCATGCGGATCGTCGAGCTGGCCGACGCCTATCCGACCGGCGATGAGTTCATCCTCGTCTACGACGTGACCAAGCGCATCATCCCGCCGGGCAAGATCCCGTTGGCTGTCGGCTGCGTGGTGACCAACGTCGAGACTGCCTACAACATCGCCCGCGGCGTGCCCGTCACCGAGAAGTTCCTGACCGTCGCCGGCGCCGTCAACCATCCGGCCACCGTCAAGGTGCCCGTGGGTGTGACCTTCGCCGAGGCCATCGAGGTCGCGGGCGGCGCTGCCATCGCCGATCCCGTCGTCCTCGTCGGCGGCGTCATGATGGGCCGACTCAGCACTGACCTGTCGGAGCCGATCACCAAGACCACCGGAGGGCTCATCGTTCTGCCGCGGGATCACAGGCTCGTGCAGCGCTATTCGCTCAGTTGGGACGCTATCGCACGGATCGGGTCCAGTGCCTGCGACCAGTGCAGCTTCTGCACCGAGTTTTGCCCGCGCTATCTGCTGGGCCATCCCATCGAACCGCACAAGGCCATGCGCTCGCTCGAATTCACCATGATGGGCGAGGCGAATTTCATCGGCACGCAGTTCTGCTGCGAGTGCAACCTGTGCTCCATGATGGCCTGCCCGGAAGACCTCGATCCCAAGAACGTCTGTACGCAGAACAAGCGACGGCTGGCTGCCGAGGGCCGCAAGTGGGAGGTCGAGGCCAACCCTGTGCGGGCCGAACTGCACCTGAACAACCGCCGCGTGCCCATCGGCCGGCTGATCCGCAAGCTGGGCTTGTTCGACTTCGTGAACAAGGGCCCCCTGGTGCCCGCCACCTGTCCAGCCCGGCGCGTCGTGCTCCCGCTCAAGCAGCACGTGGGCGCCCCGGCCGAGCCCGTGGTGAAGCCGGGCGACACGGTCAACGCCGGCGACGTGGTCGCCAGGCCGACCGGCGGCAAGCTCGGTGCGGTCATCCATGCCAGCATCACCGGCCGGGTCCAGAGTGTGGACGGTGCGATCGTGATCGAGGCTTGAAGATTGAATTAGGCAATGCCAACGACGAACGGCGGTTCGCCGATCGCTGATAACTGAGAGCTCAAGAAATGCGTGAAGCCATCGGAATGATCGAGACGACGAGCATCGGAATCGGCTTTGCCGTCCAGGATGCGATGCTCAAGGCGGCCAACGTGCAGTTGGTTCTCGGGCGAACGATCTGCTCGGGCAAGTACATCAACGTGGTCACGGGCAGCGTGGCCGACGCCCGGGCCGCGGTGGACGCGGGTCTCGCCGCTGCGCCCGACGGAGTCATCGATCACATCCTCATTCCCAACGTGCATCCCAACGTCTTTGCCGCCCTGGGGCAGTCGGTGCAGTTGCGGCCCGGCGAGGATCGCTTCGACGCCGTGGGCATCGTGGAGACTTACAGCGCCGCCAGCGTGCTGGCCGGCGCCGACGCCGCCGCCAAGGCTGCCGGCGTCACGCTCTACCGCATTCACGTCGCCATGGCCATCGGGGGCAAGGGCTTCATGCTCATGACCGGCTCGGTCTCCGATTGCCGCACCGGCGTGAACGCCGCCGCCGAGGTGGTCCGCGAGAAGGGCCTGCTCGTTTCCGCCGTCGTCATCCCCGGCCCGAGCAAGGAACTCTACTCCGAGTACATCTAGCCCGGGTTGCTGGGAGTTCGGCTCCGGCAGCACGTGTGGACAAAGGCTGCGACTGCCCGGAGGTGCGCGAGTTGGTCCAACATTGGGGCTACATCGTCCGCATCAAAGCACACGGCGAAGAAGGGGCCGAACGCTGGCGCATTCCGGGTTTTCGACACGGCAATGGGGGAAGGAGCGAACGCATTCGTAGTTACATCGTTGTCGCCGACTGTTCATCCGCTGGGGAAAGAAATCGGCCAACTATGTTGCCTTCCTCCACTTCGCCTGCGCGTGGGTGACATTTCCTGCCGCAGGGGTTATGGATAGGCTCTTAGCATCGAATTGCACGCCACCCTGTCCGCAGTCATATGCCAACCAGAAAATCTGCGCACGCCTTCTGTGTTTTTCCAGAGGTATAGACTTCCCTTCTGTCGCCATCTTGCCACTGTTGGATCTGACATGCGAGCGCTCCTTCTTCGGCTTTAGACGTGAGATCCGAGGCCTGAGCGGAGGGCGGCCACGGCTCTGATGATTGTCGGCCCTGACAGGCGAGGCAATACGCTCCTTCGAGTTGATGAACCGCAGGAAAAGCCGAGATGCTCGCCTCTGTGCTCCTCTGCGACCTCTGCGGCTCGCGCCTTTTCATTCGTGCTCGTCCCCATCGTCCGTGGTCGAAAAAGGGAGGATCAGAAGGGACGGCAATCTCGTTTTTCTTCCCCTGTGCTTCCAGAACAAGGCTTTCTTGGTGTATCGCCTGACGAAGATAAGGGGGCGGGGCGCGGTGGCCGGGCCGATGAACCTGCCGTTGGACGGCTACGTCGTGGCCCAAGATTCGCCGGACGCGATCGCCCGTAACATGAGCGTACCCGGCGCGTACCGCGTGGCTCGCTGACGCTCCACGTGGCCGCTGTCCCCGGCATTGATCGACTCTGGCCGGCCTACGGTAGCTACTCGACCGCACCGGCAGCCACCGCGGCCGAACTCCAGCCCGGCCCGGCGTTCGTGATCCACGTCGGCGAGCTCTGGCTCACGGCCGATTCTCCGGACCGGTGCGCGTGTCCGCCGGAACTGGCGATTGCATCGGGGCCGGTTGAACCAACGGCCAGGCGGGAGCGAATAATACCCGGTCGGGTATGCGCACTGGCGGGCGGCCGGTTTTGCTGACCGTTGAAGCGTAGGCCAACCGCAAACGGGCAGGCACGACCGCTTGGCAGCTGCTCGCCGCGACGGGCTCGAACGCAGCTTCGTATAAGAAGGGTCAGGCCTCCGAGGCAGGGGTCTGGTCCAGGAGTTCCGGCTCGAATTCCTGGCAGGGGTCGACCGCTTGGAGTTCCCGAAGGGCCAGATAGGCCGCCTTCTGCTCCGCTTCCTTCTTGGAAGGCCCCCAGGCGCTGCTGAATCGCCGGCCCTGGATGACCACGCTGACCTCGAAGCATTTGCTGTGATCGGGGCCTTTTTCGTCGAGCAGATCGTACATGGGCGTGCCGCAGAGGCTCTGCTGAGCGTATTGTTGAAGCTGAGACTTGTAGTTGCGCTGGTGCCGGGACGAGGCGGCCTGACGAATATGCTTGTCCATCGTGTCCAGGATGAACTTGCGAACGACTTCCAGGTCGTTGTTGTCGAAGTAGATGGCCGCGATCAGCGCCTCGTACAGGGCGGCGGCCAGCGACTGCGGCAACTGCGACCGGTCGTTCATACCCTTGCCAATGAACAGGCAGTCGGTCAGGCCCAGCTCGTAGGAAATCTGGGCGCAGACGCGGCGGCTGACCACCGCCGATTTGATTTTGGTCAGTTCGCCTTCCTGGTACGACGGAAATCGCCGATAGAGTTCATTGCAGATGACCATTCCCAGGATGGCATCGCCGACGAACTCCATCCGTTCGTTGCTTTCGAGCCGATTGTCGGCCACCGAGGCGTGAGTCAGAGCGGCAGTGAGCAGTTTGGGATTGCGAAACGAATACCCAATGGCCTGCTGCACCTTCTGCAGGGCATCTTGTTCGGTCACGATAGGATTCCAGATTTTGCAGCCCGGCCGATGGCGAAGGCCGCACCGCGGAACACGATGGGAGGCAATACGACATTCGCCAAGGGCCAGGAGGCCTGTAACAGAGAATCGGGCTTCTCCATTAATATAGTTCGGCTTTCGGTCAGGTCAAATTGAGCAAGCTGGTGAGTTCGGGGAAAATAGTAAGGAATCCGGCCGGCGGCGGCGTTGCGGCCGGCCCTCACCCGAGATAGAGTTGGCGCGACCCTGAGGTCGCCTTCGGAGACTTTTCCATATGCGGTTTACCCACACGCTGGTCCTCCGAGCCGTCGCTTCGGCTGCGGCCATCATGGCTACGGCGCCCTTCGCGCCGGCTTCGCCCGCGGAGCCCTTCGATTCCTCGCGGTACATGGCCCCCAGCGAGATCCGCCCGGGGATGAAGGGCTACGGCCGCACGGTCATGTCCGGAACCCGGATCGACACCTTTCAATTCGAAGTCATCAGCGTGATGTCCAATGCGTTCTACGCCAAGCAGGACGTCATTCTGATCCGCTGCTCGGGCCTGCGACTCGAGCACAGCGGCATCATCGGGGGCATGAGCGGGTCGCCCTGCTATGTCACCGACGAGCAGGGCCGCGAACGCATGATCGGCGCCGTCGCGTACGGGTGGAGCTTCAACAAGGACCCGATCTGCGGCGTCCAGCCCGTGACTCAAATGCTTGATATCATTAACGTTAGAGATCCGAGCCGCAGTGGCGGGCTCGACCGCGATCGCCCGCAGCAGGTCAAGGCCGCCAGCGGCGGCAGCATCGATCTGGGCGAACTGCTCGCCCGCGTCTGGGCCAAGCCCATCGACAAGAGCTCGCGATTCAGCGTGTTCAACGAGGACATCGCCAGGCTGGCCCAACCGGCCCGCAAGCCAGCCGAGTTCGCCGGTCTGACGCCCCTGACCACGCCGGTCATGATCAGCGGCGGGGGCCATCCGGAAGTGATGTCGTTCCTGCGGGAAATCTTCGGTCGCTTCTCGATGGAGCCGGTGGCATCGGGCGGCCCTTCGGCCTCGCTCCGCGAAGAAGCCGAGAACGTCAAGCTCGAGCCGGGCTCCGTCTTGTGCGTGCCACTGATCACCGGCGACATCACCGCCGACGCGCTGGGGACCTGCACCGTGGTGGAAGGTGACCGGGTTCTGGGTTTCGGCCATTCACTCGACGGGAAAGGCTCGACGCGGTTGCCGTTGGCCACCGGGATGGTGCACACCGTCGTCCCCTCGGTGATGCGATCCAACAAGCTGGGGGCCTCGCTCAAGACGGTCGGCACGCTCTGGGGCGATGAGTCGAGCGGCATTTTCGGCGTCACGGGCGAAGTCCCCGAGATGGTGCCGGTCGAGGTGAACATCGAGGATCGGCGGGGCAAGAACACGTATCGTTATCAGGTCGTGCAGGACGAGTCGATGACCGCCGAACTGGTCGCGGCCGCCGTGCTCGAGACCATCTACGCCCATTCCGACCTGCCCCGCGAGCACACGATCAGCTATACGCTGGAGACCGAGTTCAAGGATCTGGGCCGCTACCGGACCAAGAACGTCACCAGTCAGAGCGGCGCTTTCGGTGTGGCCATGGCGGCCATGCTTCCTACCATGACCATGCTGAATTCGCCGTTCGGCGAGACGCAGGTCAAGCAAGTGTCGGTGGATGTGAAGGTGGATGAGACGGCCAAAGCCGCCGAGATCGACGATGTTCAGCTCGCACGCCAGGTCTTCAAGCCGGGAGAGACGGTTGAGGCTCGCGTGCGGTGGATGCATTACCGTAACTCGCCGACCTACACTGAGGATTCGTACTCCCTCAAGCTGCCCGATGACCTGCCCGACGGACAGTACACGCTGACGGTCGGCAGTTCGCGCGTGCATCTGGCCGCCCTGCGAGCGGAAAAGCCGCACCTGTTCCGTGCCGAGAATCTGTCCCAACTGCTCGCACGGTTGAATCAGGTCACGGCTGAACCCGACAATCGGCTGTTCCTGCGCCTGAGTCTGCCCAAGGGAGGCCTGGCGATCAAAGAGACCGAATTGCCCGATCTGCCGTCGTTCATGGCGCACATTTACAGCAAGGCCAGCCGTTCGGACATTCAGGCCTACCGCGAGGCCCTGGTCGCTCATTACGAACTGCCGTTCGCGGCCCAGGGAGGCAAGGCCCTGAATATCACGGTCAGCCGCCGGGCCGACCAGTAAGACGCATTTATGGCACCCATGGTTGAGTGCCGCAGCGGCCGCGCAGCCGTCCTGCGGCCCAGAGGAATCATCAGCATGCACCGATCACGATGGACCGTTGGAGTTTTGGCCTTCACGCTGGCCGCCGCCCCGACCTGGGCGGTCAAGCCGGAAACGTGGACCCACGAGCAGCCCAAGGACTTCAGCGCCGGCGAGGCCAAGAACGTGGTCATCAGCTCGCGGGGCGAGGTGTCGCTGGCCCGCGAGTCCAAAGTGCTGTACGACGCCGAGAAAGAGGCCGAGGCGGTCAACGCCCTGGCCCAGGCGGAGGACGGTGCCATTTATGTGGCTACCGGTCCCAACGGTCACATCTACCGGATCGTGGGCGAGCAGGCGACCAAGTTCGCGACCTTGCCAGAGGGCAACGTGTTCTCGCTCCTGTTGGCCGAGGACGGTCGGTTGCTGGCCGGCACGGGCGGAGGCGACCAGGCGAAGATTTACGCCATCGACGGCAAGGGCGAGGCCACGCTCTTTCATGAACCCGAGGGTGCCAAGTACGTGTGGGCCATGGCTCGCGGCGTGGACGGCGAGATCTACGCCGCCACGGGTACCGAGGGCAAGCTGTTCCGCATCGATGCCGACGGCAAGAACGGCAAGGTGCTGGCCGACTTGAAGCCCAAGAACCTGCTGTGCATGGCCTTCGGCGGTGACGGCATGATCTACGTGGGCACCGACGAGGACGGCTTGATCTACCGGATCAATCCCGAGACCGGAAAGCCCTACGTGATGTATGACGCCGCTGAAGCGGAGATCAGCGCCTTGGCCGTGGACGCCGAGGGCAACGTGTTCGCCGCCACGGCCGCCGTCGATCAAGCGCGACCGGGCCGCGCGGTGGCCGACAAGCCGGGCGGCAAGCCGGAGACCGCCGAGCCGTCCAAGGCATCCAAGCCTGCCGGGTCCCAGCCGGCCGATGGCGATGAGCCGGCGGCCAAGCCCGACAAACCGGCTCGATCCGCCGATCCCGACAAGGCACAAACCGCCAAGGTGTCCGTCGCCGCTCTGACCACGCGGCAGGCCGGCAGCACGCGTCCCACCGCGACGGGCGCTTCGAGCGGCTCCTCGGGTGGCGGCAACGCCATCTACCGGATCGACACGTTCGGGTTCGTGACCGAAGTCTTCCGCGAGCCCGTGCTCATCCTGGACCTCGCCGAGGCCGACGGCACGCTCTACGTCGCCACCGGAAACGAGGGACGTATATATGCCGTCACGCCTCGGGAAGACAACAAGACCATGATCACCAAGCTGGAGCCGATACAGGTCACCTCGCTGCTGCGGATGGACGACGGTTCGCTGGTGGCGGGCACGGCCAATTCGCCAAAGGTGGTGCGCATCGGCCAGGGTCTGGCCCGCAAAGGCACGCTGGTCAGCAAGCCGTTCGATGCCGGGCAGATCGTCAAGTGGGGACGCATCAAGTGGGAGGCCGTCGTTCCCACGGGCACCAAGCTCACCGTGGCCACCCGCAGCGGCAACGTGGAAGACGATGAATCCGAAGCCTGGGACGATTGGTCGGAAGAAATGGACGCGACGACCGGCCAGCAGATTCCCTCGCCGGGAGCTCGGTTCCTGCAGTACCGGCTAACCTTCGAGACCACGGATCCCGCGCAGTCGGCCCGGCTGTCGAAGCTCACCATCGCCCGGATGGAAGAGAATCGGCCGCCGTTGATCAGCAGCGTCGAGGTGCTTTCCGCGGTGGAAGAAGCCAAGAAGCCGACGAGCAACCCGAAGGTCAAACAGGTGGCCAGCTCCGCCAACTATGGCGACGAGTCCGCTCCGCAGCCGCAGTTCCACTACGTGGTCAAGTGGAGTTGTGAAGACCCGAACCAGGACACGCTGGTTTACGAGGTGTTCTACCGGCAGGCCGGCGATTCGCGGTGGATACGGCTCGCCAAGGACGTGAAAGAAACGCTGCACATCTGGGATACCCGCACCGTGCCCGACGGCAAGTACGAACTGCGCGTGGTGGCGGATGACCGGCCGAGCAACGCGCCGGGGACCGAACTGCGGGACGCTCGGTTGAGCGATCTGGTCCTGGTGGACAATACCGCTCCCGTCGTGAGGGTCGAGAGCGTGGAGCGGGAGGGCAAATCGGGCCTCCGTGTGCACGTGCTGGCCGTCGACGCCCTCAGCCCCATCGCCGAGGCCGCCTACCGCCTGGACAGCCAGGAGGAGAGCCGGGTGCTCATGGCCGACGATGATGTCTTCGACTCGCCCGAGGAGCGGCTGACCATCGTCCTGCAGGACCTCGAGCCGGGCGACCACTGGCTGAGCATCCGGGTCAGCGACAGCCAGGGCAACGCCCGGTACATCAGCGAACGCGTCACCGTTGGCGACTGATCGCTGGGGGGCGGGCGTCTCGCCCGCCTTGATCTGGTGTCGCCGGTAGACGCATTTTTGTGGTGCACGCTTCCAGCGTGCACAAGCAGGCAGGATGCCTGCACCACAATGCAGCAAGCCGGGCGGGACGGCCGCCCCCGGGGCCTTGGCAGTCCCGGCTCGATCCGGTATACTACGGAGCTCGGTGACATCGGGGAACGGGTTGGCGACCCCGTCCGTTCCAGACAGGACTGCCGAAGGATAGACGAGTTATGCATTACCCGCGAAAGATCAGCCGTATCAAGAAAATCCGTAAGCAGGGCTTCCGGGCCCGGATGCGCACCCGTAAGGGCCGGGCGATCATCAACCGCCAGCGCCGCCTCGGCCGTCACAGCCTGAACGTCATGGACTGATCCGCGTAGGACCGGTCCGGCTCAGCGCCCATCCGGTCCGGCAAGCACGCTCCGGACCATCTGTCGCAGCAATTCAATCCCCCGCTCCCGGGCGGGGGATTTCTCATGCGCGCTCCGTGCCGTGCTTCAGATATGTATGAACGAGGTCCGAGGCGCCACACTTGACGCTCAGGACCTCGAAGGCCGCACGTCTTCGGGACGTCCGCTATCCAGCACATATGCAGGCATGATAACTCACTCGATGCTTCCGCCGCCGGGCAGCGGCTTGGCTCGCATCCGGCCGTACCACATGGTCTGCCGGATGTCCTTGAAGCCGCTGGGGTTGATTTCGAACTGGCCGGAGCTGTTCTTGTATGCACCCAGATAACCGTCCGGCGCATCGCCATCTCCGCCGACATCCTTGACCGAGCTGCCATGGCCTCGGCGAACAGCACGTTAGCGTAACCGCCCTTGCCTTCCTTGTCGGCGTTGTGCAGAGGAACGATGTCGTTGAACTCATGGCCCTTCTGGCTGGCCTTGCCGGTCACGGCGCTGAAATCGACGGTCATGCCGTCGGTAAACGACTCCACAGTGTAGTCACCGGTGTTGATTACCTGTTGGTCGCAGAACCGGTTGATGGTGTCGACGTAGGCCTGGCTGACCGATGAATCCCAGCTGAAAGAGGATGGCGGCGTTAACCGCCGTCACTTCGGAGATCGCGTTCCGGAAAACGTGTCCGTACGCTACGTGAGGGCAGTTAGCTCAGAATGGGCGGAACGTGTGCTTTGCGCAAATTCGGGAGGGGGTGCCGCAGTTTTGTGAATGCTGAAGGGTGATGTATAACTGGATATTCATGGCATCTCGGGAAACCGCATCAAGGCGGCTTCCGGGCAGCCGGCGGATCCGTCGGGCTCACGATGCCCGCCTCTTGAAAGATCTGACGCAAGTCATGACGGAAGGCTCATGATCGACTTTCTTCGCACCGTGTTCCTGGAAAGCGTCGTTCTCCTGCTCATTCTGGAGGTGGCGGCGGTCGCGATCGTTCTGGGGATCCATCGCCGGCACGGGACGACCAACACACGCCTCGCGCTATGGGCGACGCTGATCGTCTGTATCGCGCTGCTCGTCGTGCAGCATCTGGTGAAGACCGACCGTGAGCAGATCGTGGCGGCGGTGTCGGCCATGGCCCGGGCCGTCGATGACGGGGACGTGCCCACGCTGGGCGAATACCTGGCCGCCGACTTTCAGGATCGCGAGATGGACAAGGCCGAGTGGCTGAGCGACATTCGGCAACGACTGCAGCGCTGGCGCATCGACGAAGCCAGGACATGGGGACACAAGGTCGAGGTCAACGGCGATGAGGCCGTGGTGACATTTCAGGCCATGTGTGACTGGCGGAGCGGCGAGCAGAGCGGACAGAGCATCCTGAGCACGTGGAAACTCGGCATGGCCCGCCGCGACGGGATCTGGACGCTTCATCGTGTGATCTCCGCCAAGATCGGCCCGGGCGGCGCGTTCGATTACAGCGGCATCATGCAATATTGAGCGCGTATCGGGAGGCGGGCATCTCCTCCGGCCAGAGTCAGGCGAGACGCCCGCCTCCCGTCATCGCCGTCATGCCGGGCGGATCTCCCGCTTGGCTGCGTCGAAGATCATCTTGCGGCCGTGAACCATGGCCAGGTCGCACAGCAGCACCGCCACGCCGTGCTTATAACCCGCCGCCATGTCGGCGTTGGGTTGCTTGCGCTCGCGGCAGCAGCGGATCCAGTTTTCCATGTGCGTCTCGGTGGCACGGTTTTCGAGCGCGGTTTCCTTCGCGATCTTCTCGGGGTGCTCGGAGCCTTCAGGTGAGACCTTCGGCTGGATGCCGCCCGGGTAGCCGTCGGGCGCCGCCGTCCGCATGATGCCTTTCGTACCGAACCAGATCCGGTAGTCGTTGGCGCCGTTGCCGAAGTGCGTGGTGAACAACGTGGTGAAGCCTTCCTTGTACTCGAGAATGGCAGTTACCGTATCGGGAGCATCTCGCCCTGGCTTGGAAGTGGGGGAGTACACGCCGCCCTGGCAGACGCCGGCGATCGGAAAGTCGCAGCCGGTGACATAGTGGATCAGGTCGCTGAAATGCGACATCCAGCCGCCGACGGGGCCGGTCGAGAACGGCCGATATCCCATCCATCCGCCGCAGGCCTCGCCATCGAACGGCCGATCGGGCAGACCGAACAGGAATGCTTTCCAATCCGTGTCCGATTCACGCTCGACCGTGGGTTGGTAATTCCAGTACGGGTAGTAGAAGCTGCGGCTTTCCTCGACGCGCAGGAGCTTGCCGAGACCGTCGGCCTGAACGAACGCTCTCGCGCTGTCCGCGCCAGGACAACTGCGGCCCTGTGTGCCATGCTGAACGATTTGTGACGAGGCAGTCACCACGTCATACGCCCGGTTCAGCTCGGCCATGTTCATGGCGATGGGCTTTTCGATGTACACATCCTTGCCCGCCTGCACTGCCGCGACGAGCATGCCGCAGTGCTGGTGGTCGGGCGTGGCGATGATCACGGCGTCGATGTCCTTGGCGTCGAGAACGGCACGGTAATCGGTCAGGACCTTCGGTGCGTACCCGAATTGATCGCTCACGAGCTTGGCCCCGGCATCGCGGTTGCGGTTCCAGATGTCACAGACGGCAGCCACGCGCACTTTGTGCTTGTCCACGATCGGCCGAACCCAATTGGCCAGGAGCCACTGTCCGCGCCCGCCTGTGCCGATGACGCCCAGCCGCAATTCGTCGTTGGTTCCATACGTTCGGGCGCTGGCTTGAGTGCTCGCCAATGCGCCGACGGCAGCTCCGACAGCGACGCTCTGCTGGAGGAAATTTCGGCGGGATACGGTGTGCATGGCTGTGCTCCTGTGGCCTGATAGTTCCATGTTGAATCGGCACGTTTCGACGCTGTCGGCAACTTACTGAACGCTTGCAAACGCGTCAATTCGGCCGCATACTGGCGAATCAACCCACACATGGAGGATTCGGCATGAAAGCGTTGTCTCGTCGCAGTTTCATCAAGACCACCGCCGCTGCCGCGTCGCTCGCGACCGTCCGCCGCGCGCCCGCCCGGACATCGGGATCGAAGATTCGTGTGGGCATACTCGGTTGTCGCAACCGCGGTTGGCAACTCGCCTGGGCGTTCCACAACAACGGGGCGTTCGAGATTGTGACGCTGTGCGACTGCGACCGGGCCATGTACGACGAGGCGATGAAGCATCTGGACAAGACGCTGCCCGCCGCGCCGCGCTTCGAGCAGGATTTCCGTCGGGTGCTGGAAGACAAGAGCATCGACGCCATCGCCATCGCCACGCCCGATCACTGGCATGCCGCCATGACGGTAATGGCCCTCAAGGCGGGCAAGCACGTCTACGTGGAAAAGCCGTTCTCGTACAACATCGCCGACGGCAAAGCCATGCTGGCGGCCGTCGAAAAGCATCCTGATCTGGTCCTGCAGGTGGGCACACAGCATCGCAGTTGCGACCACATCCGCGAAGCGGGCGAGTTCGTACGGGCGGGCAACATCGGCAAAGTCGGCATGGTCCGCTGCTGGTTCACCGCTGACCGAGCGGTCATCCCCAAGGTGCCCGACGGCGAGCCGCCCGCCGGCTTCGACTACGACCTGTGGGTCGGTCCCGCGCCCATGCGGCCCTTCAATGCGCCCAAAGTGCATTATAATTGGCATTTCATGCGCGACCTGGGCACGGGGGACATGGGCAACTGGGGCGCTCACTGGCTCGACAGCGCCCGCCAGATGCTCGAACTGGACGTGCCCACCGCGGTGTCCGCAATGAGCGGCCGAGTCATCGACGATGCCAAGGAGTGGCCCGACACCGCCACCATCCTGTATGAGTTCCCCAATCTGCACATCCTGTGGGAGCTGCGGCAGTGGACCACGCACGGGCCCAACGAGCGGTTCGGCGGCGTGGAAATCAACGGCGACAAAGGCACGGTGATCATGGATCGCGACGGCTGGTGGTTCCATCCTCGCGGGAGCAAGAAGGGCCAGGGTGTCGTCGCCCACAAGGCCACGCCCATGGAAGAGCCGCACGTGGAGAACTTCGCCCAGTGCATCGCCGGCAAGGCCAAGCCCAACGCGCCCGCTGCCGAGGGCTTCCGCAGTGCCGTGCTGTGTCACCTGGGCAACATCGCCTCCGTGCTGAATCGGCGCATCGAGTTCGATCCGGCCACCATGTCGATCAAGGGGGATTCGCAGGCTCAGGCCATGGAGTCCCGCGAGTATCGGCCGCCGTGGACGCTGGAAGTGTGATGGAAGGGGGCTGGGGACTAGGGACTGGGGGCGGGGGAGAAAGACCTGAGTCCTGAGGCTTGAGTTCTGAGGCCCATATATGGCACATGTTTCCAGTGCGTGGGCGTGCGTCGCGGGAGCATTTGAGGCGGGCGAGACGCCCGCCCCCCGGGAAGCCGCAGGGCGGCGATCACTACCGACCTCTGGCCACTGGCTACTGACCACTGACCAAACAATCGGGATCTGCTTCGCGGTCCGGGCCGCTGACGCAGTCCAGGAAGAGCGTCACGTCGTCGCTATCCACGTCGTCGTCGGCGTCCATCTTCGCTCTTTCGCAATCGGCGTCGGTTTGGGGGATAAACGGGCCGGTCAGGCAGAGCTGGAACCAGCCCCAGTCGGACTGGTCCACGTCGCCGTCGCGATCAAGGTCGCCGGGGCCGGCCGGCGTGCCAGCGATCAACTCGCCAGGAGCGTACGCGCGCGTGGTGGTCTCGCTGTAAGCGAAAGCCGCGTAGAGGTAAGTGGTTCCATTTACCAGTCCCGTGTGGGTGATCGTGCCGGGACCGCCGGGCGCGCCGGGCACATCACCCACGAGCGTGCCGTCCTGCGGCCCGGTGGGATACACGCCGTCGCTGCGGGCGACGATCCGCGTGCCGACGAACTGGGCCGCGGTCGGGTTGATCCAACTCAGCACGTTACGTTGATTGTCCTGAACAATCGTCAGGTCCGTCACCGGACCAGGGCCGATCGCATCCAGTTGGAAATTGCGAGTCGTGGTCTGGTTTTGGTTGATGGTCACGCCGGCGAGCGTTTGCGACGTGTAGTAGGGCTTGGTGGCGGTGACCGTGTACGTGCCCACCGGGACGAGGAACGAAAACCGCCCGCTCGCGTCGGTCGTGCCGGCGGCGTTGCCGGTCGAGACGGTCGCACCCGCCAACGGCACACCCGCCTGGTCGCGTACTTCACCGGCCAGCCTGCCGGTCGGTCCGGGCGTCCCCACACTCTTCATGGAATGGTAGATGTTCCAGTTGTCCGCCTGTGCGGGTCGCGATTGCCAGACCACCCGGGCATTCATCATCGAGTCGATGATTACGTCCGGTGCGGTGGCCAGGTACTTGTTTGCGGCGATCGTCTCGCGAGCCGACCACGCGCTGGTACGTGACGCTGCCCGGCTGAAAAAGATGTTGCTGTAGTCGTGCCAGACCGTGAACAACTCGCCTAGCGCGTTTGAATGAATGCGGGCATCAATGTCGTCGGAAGTCCCCGGGTGATTCGACACGTTCACGGCGGTCGACCAGTTGAACCCGTCGGTGTGCCGGTACCAGATCTCCCAGCCCGTGCCGTCATCCACACTGTAGACGGCATGCACCACCCCATCCGCTGAAGCGTGGAGGTGATTCATGTTGCAGCGGGTGGTGTTGTTGTGGATCTTGGAGATCGCGCTCCAATTGCCGTTGACGTCGCGCTTGCGGTAGAGCACGTGCCCGTCCGACCAGCCCACGTGAATGTTGCCGGCCGAGTCGATGGCCGTCTTCGGATAGCTCGACAGCGAGGCGTTCGAACTGATGTTGGTCACGCCGCTCCAGGCGCCGGCTTCGTAGATATTGACGAAGATGTCCCACTCGCCGCCGACTTGGCCATCTTCGTGCCATGCGACGACGACCCGGTCGCCGGTGGCATTCACCGATATGCTGGGGGCGATGGACCGGCCACCGGAGCGCAAGTTCAACGGCGACGTCCAACTACCGCCGGCGGCTTTCTTGCGATACCAGATGTTGCGTTCGGCCGCTTCTTCGTAGACCAGGTGAACGATGCCGTTGCCATCGACCGCGACATCGGGGCGAGTGGCGTTGGGACCGGACAGCGCCACGGGCGAAGACCAGGTCGCTCCGTTGTATTCCTGGTAGTAGACGCGCCAGTTGGGGGTGGGGTCCACCCCACCTGCCCAGAGCAGGTGCAAGCGGCCGGTGGGATCGGCGGCGATCTTCGGCCCGAACGCCCGATGGCCGGACGGCTGGTTTGACAGGTTCACGGGCGCTTCCCAGCCCAGCGCGGCCGCCGTCGATAGCAGCCACGACGTTATGGTCAGCCATCTCATCGTCAGACGCACAGATTATGTCTCCTGTCTGTCGTGGAACGGCATCGTGCCGAAGACTACTCCGCGCACGTGCGCACCGCCGGCACATCCGCGCCGCTGATACACCGCAGGAACACCTCGGCATCATCGGCGTCCACGTCGTCGTCGCCATCGATTCGGGCGTTGCGGCACGCGGGATCGGTCTGCGGCACGTAGGGCCCGGTGTAGCAGTTCTGCAGGATGGCGAAGTCTTCCTGGTCCACGTCCTCATCGCCGTCAAGGTCGGGTGGGACGGTCTGCACGACGACAGTCAGCGGAATGATGACCGGGGAGTTGAGGGCATTGCCGGAAACGGTGATCGTTTGCGCGTAAGTGCCCGCTCGCAGTCTCGACACGCCGGGGTAGGAGATGGTGATCACCTCCTGGTTGGTAGTCGAGGAGCCCGAAACGGGTGCGATCTCGATCCAGTCGGCGTCGACCTCAATGGTGTAGTTCAATGTGCCTGGGCAACCGTTGACGATGGTGAAGGTCTCGTCGGTGAGCGTCTCGTGCACCCACAGCGTACGAGAAAGCGAGGTCGGCGCAACCTGGATCAACGGTTGATCCGGATTCATGGAACGGATGAATACGTCGTAGTTCCCGATCGCCCCCTGTCCGGTGGCACCGTACGTGAGCCAGACCGTGGTGCCGTGCGTCCGCAGGGCTTCAGTGACGATTCCGCCCGTGATCGCCGAAGGCATCAGTGTCTGGATCCCAGTCCAGTGTCCGCCGATGCGGCCGCGATAGCGGACCCGCGACTTGTGGTCGCAGCAGAAGCCCTCCCACACCACGTGCAGGTTGCCGTTGGCGTCGTAGGCGATCTGCGGACTGCGGTCGATGTCGCGGGTCAGGTCGCTGATGTTCAGGGGGCTGGTCCAGGTGGCCCCGTCGTCGTATGAGAACCGGGCAAAGATTTCGAACCAGGGCGTGTTCTCATCACCGCCGAGCGACTCGTGGTAGAGGGCCGCTACTTCATTGGCGATCGGGTTGAAAGCCAGTTGCACGGCGGCGCCAGTGTTGTGCAACTCCATACCGAGGCCCGCCGGCCAGGGCCCACCTGGCGGTCGCTTCTTCAGGTAGATCCGCTTGTTGACCTCGATGCCGCACCACAGCACGTTGCCTCGCGCAGCCACGGCGCTGGCTTTCGGCCAATTGCTGTCGTCGCTGTTTCCGTAAACCAACTCGTCGCCGCCCCAATTGCCGCCGAGAGGCAGGTATCGGCTCCAGATGCCGTTGCGCGGTGTTCGGCTGCTGAAGAGTTGGCCGTAGACGAAGTGAATCCCGCCCGCGCTGTCGACGACGGCATTATTGATGAAACTGCCCTGAGCCAGCAGCGTGGACCCGCTCCACGTGCCGCCGTTGACGGGCTTGCTGCGGTGGTAGATTTCGTCCTTGCCGTAGAACACGTGCAGCCGTTGATCGGGTGTGATGACGATTCTTGGCGTCGAGCCTTTGCCACCCATGGAGCCGACGTTCACGGGGGCTGACCACGAGCCGCCCGCGTTCGTCGTGTAGTAGTTGCGGCCGCTGGTATCCAGGAAGCTCTGGTAGATCACGTGCACGTTGCCCACGCTGTCGATGGCGACGTGACCATCCACCGCGTAGCGTCCCGAGTCACTGCTGAGGTTGACGGCCGGGCTCCAGTCCGCGCACTGCCCCCGCGCGGCGGCGTCAAACGCCCCGGCCAGGAGTGCCCACGTCAGACAGAGCCGCACCAACAGGCTTGTCCTTGCATTCTGCATCAAGACAGCTCCCTCTGGCCGGTCCAAGCAGCCGGGCGGAAAAGCGATGGGGGTCCACGAAGCGGGGGACCGGGACATTATTAAACGTCACCCTCCGCCGGCCGTCCGTGTGTGTCCCCTCGATCGTGGCCGTCGCTTAATTCTACCTCAATTAAAACATTTCAGCAAAGTTCCTCGGCCACAATTCCGTCCGGCCGCCGGTTGCCGGCGTGTCGCCCGTTGATATGATTAAAACGATTCAAACTGAGGGGGCTTTTTTCGGGCCCGAGCCGCCGCCGGCCGTTCGGACGCCGTGGTTCGAACGCCGTTCGCAGCATCCGCTATCGAGTACGACTTATGGCATCATCCGATAAAAACGCCGCGAAGTTCGGCCGGCGCCAGTTTCTGGTGGCGTCCGCTCTGGCCGGCACCGTCGGTCCGGCCGCGACCGGTGGAACTCGCGACTCGTCTCGCTTGACCGCTTCGCCTGTGGCCTCTAAGACAGGCGGCGGTTCTACGCAGGAGCGAGCGAGCATGAGATCCAGCGGCAAGTACAGCGGCGTCTACCAGGGCGATCGGCTCAGCCGGGTCGCCTTCCCGCTCGGCGGCATGGGAGCGGGCATGATCTGCATCGAGGGCACGGGGGCGTTCTCGCACGTCTCGCTTCGCCACAAGCCGGACGTTTTCAACGAGCCGTTGATGTTCGCGGCGGTCAGCGTCAAGTCGCAGCCTCGCAACATCGCCCGCGTGCTGGAGGGTCCGGTCCCGAGCTGGAAGCTGTTCGGCCTGCCGGGGACGGGCAACGGCGCTGCTGGCAAGAGTTATGGCTTGCCGCGATTCCGGCAGGCGACGTTCGAGACCCGATTTCCGTTCGCCCACGTGAATCTCACCGACGGTCGCGTGCCGCTGGCGGTCAGGATCACGGCCTGGAGCCCGTTCGAGCCCGGTGATGCCGATAACGCGAGCCTGCCGGTCGCCGGGTTGGAGTACACGTTCACCAACACGAGCCGCCAACGAGTGGAAGCGGTCTTTTCGTTCAACAGTCGCAACTTCATGCCCATCCCGGTCTCCGATGGCGGGCCGTCCCTTTCCCGGGCCGACTCCAGCAGTGCGATCCGATCTGCGCCCGGCGGCTTCGTCCTGCACGCCGAGGGGCCGGCCGATCGGCCCTGGGAGGTTGGCGACTTTTGCATCCGCACGACCGATCCGGACGTGAAGGTGAATCACTGCTGGTTCCGCGGCGGCTGGTTCGACGCGGCGACCGTGGCATGGAAGGACGTGCAGCGGGCGGCATGCTACCACCGTCCGCCGGTCGAGCCCGGGGCCGAGGGGGGGCCGGCGCCCGGGGCGAGTCTGTTCGTGCCGTTCGCGCTCGAGCCCGGCGAATCGCGGACCATCGTCGTGCAGATGTCGTGGTTCGTGGGCGAGTCGGGCATTCGTTATGGCGAGGCGGTGGATGCCAAGGCCAAGGACGAGAGCTACACCGGATTGCCGTCGTACCGTCCGTGGTATAGCGCCAAATTCGCCGGTATCGCCAGCCTGACCGATTATTGGCACGACAACTACGCCGACTTGCGTGCGAACAGTACGCGATTCAGCGACTGCTTGTACGCCACGAGTCTGCCGCCCGAGATTTTGGAGGCCGTGGTCACCAATCTGGCCATTCTCAAATCGCCGACCGTCCTGCGTCAGGCCGACGGCCGGTTGTGGGGCTGGGAAGGCTGCAAGGACAACGCCGGCTGTTGTTACGGCTCGTGCACGCACGTCTGGAACTACGCCCAGTCCATTCCCCACCTGTTCCCGGCTCTGGAGCGTTCGCTCCGCGAGACCGAGTTCAAGGTCGATCAGGATGCGCAGGGGCACCAGGCGTTTCGCACGCCGTTGCCCATTCGCCCGCCGGTCCACGATTTTCACTCGGCGGCCGATGGCCAGTTGGGCGGAATCCTCAAGGTCTATCGCGATTGGCGGATCAGCGGCGATACCGAATGGCTGCGAGGCTTGTGGCCCGCAGTGAAGGCCAGCCTGGACTATTGCATCCGCACCTGGGACCCGGCTCACAAGGGTCTGCTCGAAGAGCCGCACCACAATACGTACGACATCGAGTTCTGGGGGCCCGACGGCATGTGCACGAGCTTCTACCTCGCCGCCTTGCGTGCCGCCGTCGAGATGAGCAAGGCGCTCTCCATCGACCCGGCCTCCGACGAATCGGTGCGGTTGTACGAATCCTTGATCGAAAAGGGCAAGAAGGCTGCCGAGAGCGAGCTGTTCAACGGCGAGTATTTCATTCAGCAGATTCGTTGGAAGGGTTTGCGGGCGGGCGATCCGACCGACGTGAAGAGTTTCGGCGGCGAATACTCGCCCGAAGCACGCGAACTGCTCGAACGCGAAGGACCCAAGTATCAGTACGGCACGGGCTGTCTGTCCGACGGCGTGATCGGCGAGTGGATGGCTGCGGTGTGCGGCGTGCCGGGTGTGCTCGATCGTGAGCTGGTGCGTTCGCACCTGCGATCCGTCTACCGCTACAACCTCATGCGCGATCTGAGCGAACACGCCAACCCGCAGCGGCCGAGCTACGCATGCGGCGAGGAAGGCGGTCTGCTTCTGTGCACCTGGCCGCACGGCGGCGAGCCGACCATTCCGTTCATCTACAGCAATGAAGTGTGGACGGGCATCGAGTACCAGGTGGCTTCTCATATGATGATGCTGGGCCTGGTGAGTGAGGGTTTGGAGATCGTCCGCACGTGCCTGGACCGCTACGACGGTCGCGTTCGCAACCCGTTCAACCAGTACGAGTGCGGCCATTGGTACGCTCGTTCCATGTCGAGCTATGCGCTCCTGCAGGCTGCCGGCGGCATCCGTTACGACGCGATCGACAAGACGCTGTACATCGCACCGGCCGTCAAAGGTGACTTTCAGTGCTTCTTTGCTACGGCGACAGGCTACGGTCTGGCCGGCGTCCAGAATGGCCAGCCGTTCTGCAAGGTGGTGGCCGGCAAGGTGCACGCGTTGAATATCAAGTACACACCGGCGTGAGAAGACGACGCGGAGGCGCGGCGACGCGACGAAGAAAAGACCGGCGAGCAGGGAAGAGGATACAGCGCGGGAACGCGGCGATAGATAAAGAAAGAGGCGGGCAAGATGCCCGCCTCCCAAAAAAACGCGACAATTAACGGAGATCGCCGTCAGTCGGCGGACTCGCCACCTTCTTCCGCACCCTTGTTGAACGACTGGAGGACGAGGTAGCTCGGGCCGAAACGCTTGATGTTGTCGGCCTGCTTGTCGAACTCGTCGAAGTGGGTCTCTTCGTCGATCACCAGCGACTCGAAGATCTGCTTGGTGGCCGAATCGGCGTTCTGGCCCGCCTCCAGTGCGAACTGGTTGTACATGCGCACGGCGTCCTGCTCCATGGCCGCAGCCCGATTGATGATCTCGGCCGGCTCGGTGATTCGCTCAACGGAACCGGCGGGCACCATGTCCACGTCGCCCTTGAGGAAGAGGATTCGCTCGGCCAGCCGCTCCACGTGACCCATCTCGACGATGGCCACCCGCCGCAGCAGCGCCGACAGCGGACCGAAACCCTGATCGTCGAGGTGGAAGTGCCAATACATGTATTGATGCACGGCATGCAACTCGTCGGCGACCGCCTTGTTCAACAGTTCGATGCTCTTCTTGTTGTCCATCGTGTTTTTCCCTCGCGGTTGAAATCCTCGGATGACACTCCTTCGCGTGAATCCGCGGGCAATATCTTACAGTAGTCGTAGGACAAGGCAAAAGCCCACCGTTGCCGCGGATCACAAAAAAGGGGCCGGGATGACGGTCTCCCGGCCCCGCGTACTCGAATGAGTGAGCCAGTCGCTGCGAAACTCAGAGGCACAGCAGGAAGGCCACGAGGTCCTTCTTCTCCTGCTCGGTCAGCTTGACGCCCGTGACCAGGTTGAAGAATTCCACTGTGTCTTCGATGGTCAGCAGCCGGCGGTCATGCAGGTAAGGCGGCGAATCTTTCAGGCCGCGGAGCGGAAAGGTCTTGATGGGGCCGTCGCCGGCGGCCATCCGGCCGTTGATCATCCGCGGCTCGAAGAACCGTTCCGTCTTGAGGTTGTGCATCAGGTTATCCGTGTAGTACGGCGCCGGATGGCAGTCGCCGCAGCGGCCCTTGCCGAAGAAGACCTCCTGCCCGCGCATTTCCGCCGGCGTGGCCTTGGTCGGATCCAGCTTGCCGAACACGTCCAGCTTGGGAGCGGGCGGGAAATCGAACAGGGCCATCATTTCAGCCATGAAGTGGACCTGGCTGCCCCGTTCGAGCACGTTCACGCCCTTCTTGGTAGCCATGACCGGGTCGCCGTCGAAATAGGCGGCACGCTGCTCGAACTCGGTGAAGTCTTCAATGGTCTTGAGTGCTCGCTGCGACCCGAACAGCCGCTGCACGTTGACGCCGCGGAGCGAGGGCGTGTCCAGGCCGTGACGGAATTCCTGCGGCCGGATGTCGCCCACCAGGTGCGTCGTGGCGTTGGTGTGGCCGTTCACGTGGCAGTCGAAGCAGGTCACGCCGCGGTGCGGCTCGGCCGATCGACGGTCATCGGTTTGGTTGAACTGCTGCTGCGGGAACGGAGTGACCAGCAGCCGCAGACCCTCGAGCTGCTTGGGATTGAGCACGCCGTTGAACAGCTCGAAGTAGTTCATGATGGTCACGACCTGACCTTTGGATACATCACCCAGGTCGGGGCGGGTGGTCAGGTAGATCGCCGGGGGGAACTCCGGCAGGAAGTGCTCGGGCAGGTCGTAATCCAGGTCAAACCGGGTCAGGTCGCGGCCTTCCTGCTTCTTGATCTCGTCAATGTGGTGTTTCGGGAAGACCATGCCGCCTTCGGCGTGGTTCGGGTGAGGCAGCGGCAGGAAGCCTTTCGGGAACAGGTCCTGAGCCCGAATCTCCTCAGGCTTCATGGCGGCCAACTTGTCCCAGGTCATGCCCGGCGGCAGCTTGACTCGGACGCCCGCTTGCACGGGCTTGCCGCGCGACATGGTCGCCCCTTCGGCGGGCCGGTTGCTCAAGTCGTACCGCTCTTCGAGGAGCGCTTGCGCTTTCTTCATGACCTCCGGCTTGGCCGCGCTCATACGGTCCTTGATGGTCTGGAAATCCTCCTGGATGACCACCGGCGAGTAGCTCGTCGGCGGGGCGGCCTGGGCGTTTGCCCACGGCAGCGCGGCCATGGCCGCCATGGCGGTGACTCCCGTACACTTGATCGCTCTGCGCCAGAATTGTCTCGATCGCCACCATCTCATTTCGGTTTCCTCCGTTTTACTGGCCTGACACGTACAGGCCTGCCAACCTTGGAACGTCTCGTGACTCGCGCGGGCGAACGCCGATCGGTCTTCCGCCGGCCGTTCGCGCAGGTGCCGCTGAAGAGAATCTGGTGCTCAGCAATAACGAACGAATGCCTGGTGATGTTCGGCAGGGGGATCCGGTTGAGATGTCAGGTAAATACGGCTTGGCGTGGTCGGAAATGGAATCAGCCGTGGGACGGTTCTGGCGGTCCAGCACGGTCTCCAGAATCGTTCGGCGCTTGGCCGTCACGGGCAAATGCCTCTCCTGGCACATTTGCTCGAGCTGCTCCAGGCGTCTTTGTTTGAGTTCGAGACTCAATGTGTCACTAATCTAATGTCCGTGGAACGACGGAGCAAGTGAGAATCCCTCGCGACTAAGACAGATTGATATCCGGCGCGGACTGCCCGCGAGGGAATAGCCTAACAGGAGTCGAAATGTCGTCACATGGGTTTGGTGACTCTCGCTCGTTCACTGCGAGCGCTCTGCGACTACCGGCATTACTCGGCGTGTTCTGCGAGGGTTTCCCAGGCGGCGTTGAGCTGGGCCAGTTCGGCGCGGAGGGCTTGGGCTTCGGCCTGGAGTGTCCGGCTGCGATCGGCATCTTTGTAGACGGCGGGGTCGGCGAACTGCCGGTCCAGCTCCGCCAATTTCGCCTCGCGGTCCATGATCGCTTCTTCGAGTTCCTCGAGTGACCAGCGGGCGTAAGGGCTATCGAGGTCGGCGCCTGCTTCGCGCAGCGTGCGGGGCTTGCGGCCCGGCCGATGAGCCTTGCGCTGCTCGCGGCGAGCCTCCTCTTCGGCCGCCTTCCTCGCCGCCTCCTCCGCCGCCAGTCTGGCCTCGTACGTGCTCCAGTTGCCGGGGATCAGCTCGTAGCGGGCCCGCTCGGGCAGGACGAGCAGTTCGTTGACCACGCGGTCGAGGAAGTAGCGGTCGTGGCTGACTAGCAAGATGGCACCGTCGTAGGCGATGAGCGCTTCCTCCAACGCCTCGCGGGCCGGGATGTCCAGGTGATTGGTCGGCTCGTCGAGGATGAGCACCTGGGGCTTGTTCCACATGAGCTTGGCCAGCACCACGCGGCTCTGTTCGCCGCCCGAGAGATTACCCACGCGCTTGTACACGTCGTCGCCGGTGAACAGGAATCGAGCCAGGAACGAGCGGACCTCGGTCTCGACGGAGCCCGGCCGATGGGGCTCGATCTCGTCGATGATGAGGGCGTCGTCGTTCAGGTCGGCGTGCTCCTGGTCGTAGTAGCCGACGTCGAGATTCTCAAACAGCCGCACCTCGCCGGCGTCCGGCGGCACGCGGCGCATGGCCATCTTCAGCAGTGTGGTCTTGCCCACGCCGTTGGGCCCCACGATGCCGATCTTCTGACCGCGGAAGATCTCGAGGTTGAAGTCGTCGAACAGGACGGTGTCGCCGTACGCTTTGCGCAGGCCCACCGCTCGCAGGACCATGTCTCCGGCCCGCTTGGCGGGGGTGAAATCGAGGGCCATTTTCCGCCGCGAACTGGTCGGGCGTTCGATGATTCGGCCGCTCTTTTCCAGCCGCTCCAACGCCTTGAGGCGGCCGCGGGCCTGAGCGCTGCGAGATTTGTCGGCCTTGACTCGCTCGGCGTATTCCCGCTGGTGTTGTATCCACTCGCGCTGCTTTTCGTACTCGCGCTGCTGCGTCTCCAGCCGGATACGTTTGGCCTCGGCGAAGTCGGAGTAGGAGCACGGGTAGACAGTCACCTTGCGCTGGTCGAGGTCGGCGATCTTCTCGACGACCCGGTCGAGCAGGTAACGGTCGTGCGAGACGATGACCGCCGCGCCGTGGTAGCCGGCCAGGAACTTTTCGAGAAAGCGGGTGGCCTCGATGTCCAGGTGGTTGGTCGGCTCGTCGAGCAGGAGCAGGTCGGCCTCCTGGAGCAGCAACTTGGCCAATGCCGCCCGGCACTTCTGACCGCCGGATAGCGCGGAGACGGGCAGGTCGTAATCATTGGGCGTAAAGCCCAGGCCGCCGAGCACCTCCTTGAGCGTGACTTCGTACTGGTAGCCGCCGGCAGCCTCCAGCCGGTGCGTCAGCTCGTCGTACTCCTCCATCAACTCGCGTTCGGCCGGTGTGCCGTGGTGCTCGGAGATGAGCTGGGCGACCTCGGCCACCCGCTCTTCCAGCCGTCGGACGTTGTCGAACGTGCTGCTCACCTCGGCAAACAAAGTGGCGGACGAGTCGAGCGTGGGTTCCTGAGGCAGGTAGGCGATCTGGAGCCCGCGGCTGCGGGTGACCGTCCCGATCTGCGGCTGCAATTGGCCCAGGATCAGCTTGAACAGCGTGGTCTTGCCCGAGCCGTTCGGTCCAACGAGGCCGACCTTCTCGCCGCGCTGAATCTGCCAGTCCAGCTCGTCGAGCACGGTTTGCCCGCCGAAGTCGATGTGCACATTCTGCAGCCGAACAATGGACATGGGACGATGATACGCAAGGGCACGGTCAAATCCAAGAATGGCGGACAGCCGCCGACGCCAAAGCCACTCAAACGTGACCGTGAAGTCGACGGCCGGCACGGATGGATGCGCGGCGCACGAAAAAAGCGGACAGCCCGGAAGGGATGTCCGCCTGTAGTGCCATTACGCGGCAATCGGGCGCGCGCTTACTTGGCGCAGCCCTTCTTGCCCTTCTTGGCGGGGGCCTTGGCCGCCGGCTTCTTGGCTGCCGGCTTCTTGGCTGCGGCTGGCTTCTTAGCCATGACGTTTCCTCCCTTTTGAAAAGGATGGGACATGATCCCGCTGTGACGCGAGCGGGATTGATCAGAAATTACCGGGACAACCGTACTGCCGTCAAGACATTTTGGCTAGAAATCTTCCAGTGAGGCACTCGTCTTCCCAGGAGCCGGACGGGCGTGAGCGGCGCGAGATCGACCACGCGCTGCTTACCCACGTCTACAGTCCCGGCGCCCACAGATACAGGAACTGAGCCTCCGGCAGGACCATGTCCCTGGGCAACTGGATGTTCACCATGTTGACCTGAGGGGTTCCGGCCGGATTTTCCGCGTAAACATTGGGTTTCCAGCCAAGCGGGCGATGATACATGACCACTCGCACACGGTCGGCGCCGATCTTCTCTTTGACCGAGGCCAGAGCATCGCGAAGCGAGCCGATGCGGTCGACCAGTCCCAGCTCCAGTGCCTGCTGGGCCGAGTAGATTCGTCCGTCGGCGATCTCGCGGACTTTCTCTTCGGTCAGGTTGGGCCGGCCTCGGACCACGACGGCGACGAAGCGAGCGTAGAAGTCGTCCACGATGCTCTGGAAGATCGCGCGTTCCTCGGGTCGCAGTTTCTTGAACGGCGAGCCTGCGTCTTTCATGGGGCCGGACGTGATGGCGGTCGCGTCGGCCCCGAGCTTGTTCATCGTCCCGCTGAGGCTAAACAGCTGCATGATTACGCCGATGCTACCGGTGATGGTGGTGGGATGGGCGACGATTTCGTCAGCCCCGCACGCCACGTAGTAGCCCCCGCTGGCCGCCACGTCCATGAGCACGGCCACCACCGGCCGCTTGCCCTCGGTTCGCTGCTTGAACACCTGCAGTTCGTTGTACATCAGGTCGCTCGCGGTGACGCCGCCGCCCGGCGAGTTGATTCGCAGCACGACGCCCTTGACTGACGGGTCTTTGGCCGCTTTGTTGAGCTTCTCGGCGAACAGCGAGACCGGATTCTCGCCCTCGCCGAGCAACTCGAACTTCTCACGGTTCATGATGATCCCGTCGATGTCGATCAGGACGATTTTGGGCGGAGCCCATCCGCCCTCGTGGATGATCGTGGTCTCGTCGAGCGTTCGATCCACGGGTACGGGCGTGATCTTGTAAGCCGTCGGTCCGCAGCCGGCGACGACCAGTACGGCGGCCGTCAGTGACGCGAGAACTGCGAGACCGGACGCGCGGCGCGCTCCGGAACGTGGCGACGTGGCGGCGGCAGAATCCCGCTCTGAGAACACCGGGGAAATTTGATCTCGAGTCTGGAATCCCATTCCCTTCTCCTCTCTTGCCCGGACTTGACGCGGGCCTGGTCCTGGTGGAGGTGCGGCAGGGCGTATTGTACGGGCCGGTTCGAGCCGTCAACAGTGGGCACCCGCGCCGTTCGGCCGTCCGATGGATTGAGTTGGGGCGGTGAGGAAGTTTCGTCTATGATCTGGTGCACCCGGGCCGCCTCGTTGGATGCAGGCGGGTCGGCCCGGTGGCAGGCCCGGATTGGCGGAGTTGGCTGATGCGCTTGAGCGATGAGGCATTCGAGGCTGTGGTCGAGGACGCACTGGCGTCCATCCCGGATGGCTTCCACCGATATTTGCAGGAGATCGTGGTGGACGTGGAGGACATGCCCGACGACGAAATCTGCGAGGAGCTGGGCGTGGACCCGCGCGGCCTGCTGGGGCTCTATCAGGGCGTGCCGCTGACCGAGCGGAGCGTGAGTGCTCCGTACCAGTTTCCTGAGCGAATCACGCTCTATCGCCGCAACATCGAGCGGATGTGCCGCACCCGCCGCCAGATGGTCGAGCAGATTCGCAAGACCGTCCTCCACGAGATCGGCCACCACTTCGGCCTGAGCGAGCAGCACCTCCGCGACCTGGGCTTCGAATGAGTGACCGCCCGGAACGTCAGTTGCGAACGACCGAGAATTTGAACCATCGACAGCGTGCACTTCTCAGTCATGCCCTGCGGCATCCCGACGCGAGGTACACCGTCGAGAGTCACCAGTCCAGCCATGGAGTGGTTTACGAGACGGCTCGCTCGGATCTTCTGCAACTCAGGGACATCGGCTTTCTAACCGCCGTCAAAGTCGGCCGGCAGTGGTACTTCTCGCCCGCCCCGGGCCTGGAGCGTCGGTTGAAGGGAGAGACGGCCTGACCGCGGCCCCGGCGGGCTCCGCCCCCAGGCTTTTCTGGCGTGCAAAAACTCATTTGTTCATGCGAAACAGCCCGGCTCGGTGGTTCGCACGGCGCAAAGAGGCGCTCCCGGCCGGCGATGAGGCGGGGCCTTTCCGGGGGTGGATGGGGCACATGCAATTCATTCTCTTTCAATGACTTATGCGGTTCCGCGGCCCTGGCTTTATCGGCCCAAAGATGGTATAAGAGAGGGTCTTTAAGAACCCCGGCCGAGCCACCTTCACAGTCCGTCGCGGGCCGTTGGCGGACGGCCGATCAGGAGCGTTGAATGGCTGACAGTCCGAGCAAGGAAAGCATCACCAATCTGCCCATCGTGGACGAGTTGCAGGACTCGTACCTCACGTACGCGATGAGCGTGATCATGTCGCGCGCCCTGCCCGACGCCCGGGACGGGCTCAAGCCGTCGCAGCGGCGCATTCTGGTCGCCATGAACGACCTGAACCTCGGCCCGCGGGCGCAATATCGCAAGTGTGCGAAGATCGCGGGCGACACGTCGGGCAACTACCACCCGCACGGCGAAGGCGTGATCTATCCCACGCTGGTACGATTGGCCCAGGACTGGAACCTGCGCTACCCGCTGGTGGACGGTCAAGGCAACTTCGGCTCCATCGACGGCGACCCACCGGCGGCCATGCGGTACACCGAAGCCCGCATGGCCGCGACGGCCACCGAAATGCTGGCCGATCTCAAGATGGAGACGGTGGACTTCCAGCCCAACTACGACGAGACGCGCGAAGAGCCCGTCGTGTTGCCGGCGCGGTTCCCCAACCTGTTGGTCAACGGCTCGACGGGGATCGCGGTGGGCATGGCCACCAACATTCCGCCGCACAACCTGCGCGAGATGTGCGACGCCATCGTGGCCACCATCGACAACCCGAACATCACGATCGATGAGTTGATGGAGATTTTGCCAGGTCCGGACTTCCCGACGGGCGGTGTGATCTGCGGTCGGCGGGGCATTCAGGAGGCCTACCGCACGGGTCGCGGCCAGATCGTGCTGCGGGGCAAGACGCATCTGGAGGAGCATCGGGGCAAGACGCTCATCGTCATCGACGAGATTCCCTATATGGTGCTGCGCACGACGGTCAAGGACAAGATCGTCGCCGCGGTCAAGGCCGGACAGATGCCCGAGGTGGCCGACATCCGCGACGAGTCGGACCGCAAGCACCCGATCCGTCTGGTAGTCGAACTGAAGCGCGACGGTAATGCCGACGTGGTGCTCAACCAGCTGTACCGCTACACGGCGCTGCAGAGCAACTACTCGATCATGAACATCGCGTTGGTGGATCGCCAGCCGCGAACGCTCAACTTGCGGCAGATGATCGACATCTACGTCAAGCACCGCAAGGATGTCATCCGCCGGCGCACGCAGTTCCTGCTCCGCAAGGCACGGCAGCGGGCGCACATCGTCGAGGGCCTCATCCTGGCGGTGGGCGACATCGACGAGATCATCCGGCTCATCAAGGAGTCGCCCGATCCGCCCACGGCACGGCAGCGGCTCATGGATCGCGGGTTGCGGCTGCCGGAGGCGGCGGCTTTCATCAAGCTTCTGCCCGAGGCGTTCGTGGCCCGGGTGACCGCGGCCGATCAGCACCTGACCGGTACGCAGGCTGACGCCATTCTGGCCATGCAGTTGCAGCGTCTGACCGGCCTGGAAATCGACAAGCTGGTGGAGGAATACCGCAAGCTGACCGAGGAGATCGAAGGCTACGAGGCCATCCTGCGCGACGAGGCCCTCGTGTTGGACATCATTCGCGAGGACCTGTACGAGATCAAGGAGAAGTTCGGCGACAAGCGACGGACCGAAATCGGGCCCGAGGTCGGCGAATTCCAGATGGAAGAGCTCGTCCCGGACGAGCAGATGATCGTGACCATCACTCGCGACGGCTACATCAAGCGGGTGCCGGTCGATGCGTATCGCAAGCAGGGACGGGGCGGCCGCGGCGTTCGCAGCAGCGACACCAAGGAAGGCGACTTCCTCGAGCACCTGTTCGCGGCCAGCACACACGATTATCTGCTGGTGTTCACGAATCGCGGGCGAGTCTACTGGCTGAAGGTGTACGACATTCCGAACCTGCAGCGGACGGCACGGGGCCGGGCTCTGGCCAATCTGCTGCAGATGCAGCCGAACGAGACGCACCAGGCGATTCTGCCTGTCCGCGAGTTCGAGGAGAAGTTCGTCTTCTTCGCGACGGCCAAGGGCATCGTCAAAAAAACCCCGCTCAGCGCGTTCCGTCGGCCGATGTCCAAGGGCATCATCGCGATCTCGCTGGACCTCGACGACACGCTCATCGGGGCGGCCGAAACGAGCGGTTCGGACGAGATCGTGCTGGGGACGCGCAACGGCTGGGCGCTGCGCTTCGACGAGCAGGACGTGCGGGCCATGGGCCGCAGCGCCCGGGGCGTGCGAGGGATCAGTCTCCGGGGCGACGACGCCGTCGTGGACATGATCGTGACCAACGAGTCCGCGTCGGTGCTCACCGTGTGCGAGAAGGGTTACGGCAAGCGGACGCAGGTGAGCGAGTACCGCAAGACCCGCCGTGGCGGCAAGGGCGTGATCAACATCAAGACCACGGCGCGCAACGGGCGGGTGGTGGCGCTCAAGAGCGTGACCGACACCGACGAGCTGATGATCATCTCGGCGAAGGGCATCGCCCTGCGGACCGATTTGAGCCAGCTCCGCGAGATCGGTCGAGCCACGCAGGGCGTCCGGATGATCCGGCTTGACGAGGACGACGTGGTCGTCGGCGTGGCTCGGATCGCCAAGGACGAGGAGGAGGACAACGGCGGGCAGTCGGCCGAGGGCGCCAACGGCAACGGTGAGGCCGCCGCCTCCGCAGCCGAGCAGATCGAGACCACTCGGAAGACCGCGCCCAGCGCGGAAGGTGCGGACGTCGAGCCTGCTGACGAGGATCTCGAGGCCGAGGCTTCCGACGAGGTCGAAGACGAGCCGGCCGACGACGTCGAGGAGGACGGCGAACTCGATGACGAGTCCGAGGCGGAGTAACGCCGGGGGCGTAGGATCGCTTTTGGGGGCCTTCACGCTGGCCCCGGTGCAACCGGTGCGTGTATAAGTGGTCAGGGCGGCAGGTCCATCGGCGAACGATGAAGCCGCCGGTTGGGGATACAGCCATGAAGATGCGCAAAGCGGCGGTATTGACGTGCGGTCTGGCCGTGGCGGTCTGTGCAACCCTGCCTGCGGCGACGCTGGCTCAAGCCACGGTTCAGCCTTTTCCCCGCAACAACGTTCGCGGCAGCGCCCTGGCCGCTCGACGTCCGGGAATTTGGGTTCAGTCGGGAATCGCCACGCACGTTCAGCGCACCGATGCAGCGCTGAACGCGTTCGGCGGCATTACCATCACCCAGGTCGGGCCCGAGCCGACTATCCGCGACGCCGTCCTGCCGGCGTTGGTGGAGGTGTTCCTCGGCGCGGTGGATCAGCTTTCACTCATCATTCAGACGCTCATTCGCGGCGGAACGCTGCCCACCACGGGCACGTGACGCCGGAATCGCGAACGAGGAAATCCGAACCTCAAAACAACTGATGAAGTCCGAGCGGCCCTGCTGCGGACGCGGTAACGGGTCTATTCGCGCGGGCGGTGGTGGACCAGCTTGCCGTAGGGCGGGTCCACGGGTGCACGGGGAAGGACGCCGACGGGCAGCGGGACGGTGGGATCGGGGCGTTGTACGGCGGACGCCAAGGGCACGGCCAATTCGGAACTCGGCTTGGCTTTGGCGTCTTCGACGATGAGCCCGTCGCGCATGTGGATGGTCTGATCGGCCAGTTGCCGCAGGGCCGGATCGTGGGTCACGACGAGGACGGCCCGGTTCTCGCGGTGGGCCAGATGCCGCAGGATGTCCACGACCTGAGCGGCGGTCTTGGAATCGAGATTGCCCGTGGGCTCATCGGCGAGGATCAACTCCGCCGGGCTGGCCAGCGCGCGGGCGACACCGACGCGTTGCTTCTCGCCGCCGCTGAGCGCTTCAGGCAGGTGGTCCCATCGATCGGCAAGTCCGACGCTGTCGAGTAGTTCCATCGCCCGCCGCCGGGCGGCCCGGCCGCGCAGGCCCTGCATCTCCAACACCACCTCGACGTTCTCGACGGCAGTCAGCGCGCTGAGCAGGTTGAATCCCTGGAAGATGAACCCGATGTGCGCGCGGCGCAGTGCCGGCAGCCGCCACTCGTCCAGCCGGCTGACATCCCGGCCGAGCAGCAGCACCTGCCCGGAGGTCGGACGCAGCAGCAAGCCCATGATGGTCAACAGCGTGGTCTTGCCCGACCCGCTGGGGCCCATGAGCAGCGTGAGATCGCCGCGACGCAGGTCGAGGTTGATGCCGTGCAGCACCTCGATGCTGCGTTCGCCCAGCTGGTAGCTCTTGCGCAGGTCTCGTACGCTCAGGACGCTCGTATCGGGTTCGTGCACCATAATGTACCGCGATCACAAAAGGACGAGCCTAGCTACGGAATACAATCGCCGGCTCCAGTCTGAACACCTTGAGCACGCTGGTGACGCTGGCGGCGACACAGATGCCGACGGTGACGAAGAACATCGCGCCGATGAGGCCGGGAGGCACCTGGACCGGCACGTTCAAATCGGGCAGTCGCTGCCCGAGATACCAGGCCATGATGCTGGCCAGGACGTAGCCCATGATTCCAGCCATGAGCGACTGGCGGACGATAATCAAAGCGAGCGTGAAGTTGTTCATGCCCAGCGCCTTGAGCGTGCCGTACTCCCGCAGCCGCTCCATGGTGGCCGAGTACATGGTCTGGCCCACGATCACCACGCCCACTAGCGTGCCGAGCGAAGCCCCGAAAATCACGCCGAGGCCCATGCCCGTTCCATACAGCCAATACCAGCGGGTCTTGAACGAGAACTCGGCAGTGGTCCATGCGTCCAAATCGGGTACCCGCGCCCGCACGGCATCCCGTAGTTGCTCAGGAGTGATGCCCGGCTTGGCCTTGAGAACCACAAACTTGGTTTGATGCTGGTTCATCATGGCATAGTCGAGCGCTCGCTTGTAGTCGGCAAAGACGTAGGGCGAGGTGGTGAAGCTGCCCACGCCGCGGCTGAAGCCCACAATGCGGGCACGGTGGTGATGGATCTCGGGCTGATCGTTCAGGGCCAGCGGGCGGCCGGCGCTGCCCGAAGCGTACGCGTTCCCGTTCGTCGATGATGACGCCGCCGCAGCGCCAGATGTCCTCGCGGCGGCCCTCGGCCATCTCCCAGGGTAACTGGAGTCGCGAATAGGGTTCCAGGCCGACGATGGAGGTATTTTCCTGGCGACCGTCGGGCAACTTCCACATGGTGAACTGCACGATCAGCCGTTCGGCCCAGGCCACGCCGGGGGTGGCCGCCACTTGGTAGTAGCGGCGCTCGTTCATGACGTCGCACAGGTCCAGGTTGCGCGTGCTCTTCTGCATGACCCACACGTCACAACCGGCATGATCGACGATGCCGCTGGCGTTGTACATCGTTCCCAACAGCAGGCCGAACTGCAGCGTGACCAGGCCGACCGAAAAGACGATGCCGACCAGGGCCATCCCCAGCTTGACCTTGTCTTGAAACAGATTACGTCGGGCGATCGCCGGCATTCGGATCCGAACAAAAGCGTGGGTACCAACTCAGGGGATGGGCAACGCGCCCGGCCTGAACCAAGATCATACCGCAAGAGGCGGCGTCGCCCCAAGAGCACACGGGGCGTCGGAGGGGTTTTCCAGGGTCACTTGATCGGTGACATGCAGGTGCGCGTTCGGGGGGCGGGCATCTTGCCCGCTCATCCCGGCTGGTAGCTGTCAGCTCTCAGCAATCAGCCGGCCCAAAGCGAACGGACGGACGTTCACGAACAATGCACGGCGGCCCGCGCTCACGTGCGGTGATGCTCGCCCGCGGCGACGGCCCGGTCGTCGGTGTCGTTCTCGGTCCCGTCGGCGGTGTTGTTCCACTCCTCGTGTCCGCCGGCATGTTGCTCGAGAGCGGCGGCTTCGAGGTGCCCTTCGTAGTGCGCGGCCAGGAACGGGATGCGGTTGAGAACCTTCTCCTGCAGTACCTCCAGGTAGAGGTAGATCACCGGCGTGACGAACAGCGTGATGAGCTGGCTCACCAGCAGACCGCCCACGATGACCAGACCCAGCGGCCGTCGGCTGGCCCCGTCGGCGCCCCAGCCCAGGGCGATGGGCAAGGCGCCCATGACCGCGGCCATGGTGGTCATGATGATGGGGCGGAAGCGGTCCATACTCGCCTCGTGGATGGAGTCCTCAGCACTCTTGCCCTGAGCCACGCGCTGGATGGCGAAGTCCACGATCATGATGCCGTTCTTCTTGACGATGCCCATGAGCATGAACAGGCCGATGAACGCATACAGCGAGGCCTGCTCGCCGAACAGGTAGAGCGTGAGCAGGCCGCCGACCATGGCGGTGGGCAGTGTCGAGAGCACGGTGATCGGATGCAGGTAGCTCTCGTACAGGATGGCCAGAATGACGTACATGACGAAGACGGCCAGAAGCATGAGCACGGTCAGGCTCTGGACGGTCTCGCGGAAGGTGAGGGCTTCGCCCTGGAACTGACCGCGCAGATGGCTGGGGACGATCTCGCGGGCCACGTCCTCCACGTGCTTGACGGCCTCGCCGATGGAGACGCCGGGCATGAGGTTGAAGTTGATCGTCACGCTGGTGAACTGGTTGATGTGGTTCACCGCCTGCGGGCCGAGCGCCTCTTCCCATGTCGCCACCGCGGACAGCGGCACCACGTTCCTTCCGTCGTCACTGCGGACGTAGAGCAGTTCGAGATCTTCCGGCCGCATGCGGGCGTGGTCGTTGGCTTCCAGGATGACCTGGTACTGATCCTCGGGCTGCTTGATCAGGTAGACATAGTTCTGGCTGTACGCGTTTCGCAAGAGCGTTTCGATGCGGCGGGCGGAGATGCCGTAGCTCGACGCCTGATCACGCAGGATGTTGATCTTGAGCTGCGGCGTATTGAGATACAGGTCCGGGATGACACTGGCGAACAGCGTGCCCTGGTCCTGCATGAGCCGGCCGATCAATCGCTGCGCAACCTCGTAGACTTCGTCGGGATCGATGCCCGAGATGGAGTACGAGTATTGGCCGGTCTGGCGGGCGCTGGCTCCGGTGGAAATCTGCAGCACCGGTTCGGGCTGGAAGCCAGGGATGACGCCCGATAGCGCCATGCCGACTTTCTGACGCAGCTCGTTGACCACGACGTCAATAGGCTGACGCTCTTCGGGCGGCTTGAGGAACACGAGCGTGAACGCGAAATTCGACGGCAGGAACCGGCTCACGCCGCTGACCGTGAACGTCATGGTCACGTCTTCATGCGACTGGATGGCGGCTTCGGCCTTTTCCTGAATGAGGTGCATCTGCTCGGGCGACGTGCCCTCGGGAGCGATGAGCGCGCCGCGGATGAACGAGCTGTCGCCGGTGGGCAGGAACGAACGCGGGATCACGCGAAGCAGTTGAATCGTGCCTGCCATGCAGATGAGCCATACGCAGGCCGAGATCCACCGGTGGCGAAGAAAGAACCATAGCGCCCAGCCGTAGACCCGCAGGATCCGCTTTTCCGTCCCGCCGATAACCCGTTCGACGAACGTCTTCTTCGTGCCGTGGCCGCGTTGGCCGAGCATGCGGGCGCACATGAGCGGCGTCAGCGTCAGCGAGACCACGCCGCTGGCCAGAATGGCCACGCAGATGGTGACGGCGAACTCGCGGAAGATGCGCCCGATCAATCCGCCCATGAACACCAGCGGCAGGAACACCGCCGCCAACGACAGCGTCATCGACAAGATCGTGAAGCTGATCTCCTTGGCGCTGTTGATCGCCGCCTGGATGGGCCGCTCGTTGAACTGCTCCATGCGGCGAACGGTGTTCTCCAGGAACACGATCGCATCATCGACCAGGAACCCGATGGCCAGCGTCAGAGCCATGAGCGACAGGTTGTCCAGGCTGTAGTCCAGCAGGTTCATGACGATGAACGTCAGGAGCAGCGACAGCGGCAGGGCGACCACTGGGATGAGCGTGTCGGTGGCTCGGCCGAGGAACAGGAAGATGACGATCACCACCAGGGCGAAGGCGATGAACAACGTCTCCTGCACGTCATGGATGTTGTCCTCGATGGCCGCCGACCGATCGTACATGGGGTAAATCGATACCGAGGCAGGCAGCGTCTGCAGGATGGAAGGAATCTGTTCCTTGATGGACTTGACCACTTCGACGGCATTCGAGCCGGCCTGGCGGAACACGGCCACCACAACGGTGGCCTTGGGCACCTCTTGGCCGCGGAGCCAGAACCGCATGTTCGTTCGCTCATCCTGCACGCTGTCGGTGGCGGTGGCGACGTCCCGCAGGTAGATGGGCGAGCCGTTTCGGATTCCGATGATCAGGTTGTTGTAGGCCTCGGCATCCTCCAACTGGCCCTGGGGTTGCAGGAGGAACGTGCGGTCGGGGCCGTCGAACTGGCCGGCGCCCTGGTAAGTAGTTCCCGCGCGGATGGCGTCGGCCAGATCATCGATGGTCATGTCGCGGGCGGCCAGGGCCGAGGGATCGGCCTTGATCCGTACGGCCGATTTCGTGCCGTAGATATCGACCTTGCTCACGCCGCTCAGGATGCTGATTCGCTGGCTGACTTGCGTGTTGGCCAGGTCATAGACCTGGCCCTGCGTGAGGCTGTCGCTGGTCAGCGCCATGTAGATAATGGGCTGATCGTTGGGGTTGGTCTTGGTGAACGTGGGCGGCGACGGCAAATCGAGCGGCAGGTTGCCGGAAGCCCTCGTGATGGCCGCCTGCACATCGGTGGCCGCCGCATCGAGGCTCTTGGACAGCGCGAACTGCAACGTCATGCTGCAGTTTCCCTGGCCGCTCTGGCTGGTCACCATCTCAAGACCGGGAATCTGCATGAACTGCCGCTCGAGTGGCGTGGCGATGTTCGAGGCGACGGTTTGCGGATCGGCGCCCGGATACGAGACCGAGACCTGGATCACGGGATAGTCGACGGCCGGCAGGTCGTTGACCGGTAGTTGCCAATACGCCATGACGCCGAAGAGGATGGCCGAGATCGTGAGGACCGCGGTCATGACCGGCCGACGAATGAATGTTGCGGAAAGATTCACGGCAGAGCTTCTCGGTCAAGTAACGGCGAACGCACGAACGTGCGAGCGCCCATCACCACAATTCCGTTTTGGTTTCCTCGCTTGCCTCACTTGCGGGCCATCTGGGCTGGGGATTTCGAGGCGGGATCGGCGTCGGCAACCATCACCGGTTTGCCGGGGATGACCATGCGATGGCCGCTGACGATGACCTGCTCGCCGGGGCGTACGCCCTCATCGACGACCACCATGTCACCCTGCCGTTGACCGAGCTTGATTGGTCGAAGCTCGGCGACGTTCTGGTCATTGACGACGTAGACAAACGGACCTTGCTGGCCGATCTGCTGCGCGGTAGCGGGGACGAGCACCGCCTGCTCCTTGCGCGTGAGGATCAGCCGCACGTTCACGAACTGCCCGGGCCAGAAGTACCGGTCCTCGTTGGGCAGCGTCACCCGCATCTTGACGGTCCCCGTTTCCCGCTCGATCTGGTTGTTCAGGAACGACAGTGTTCCTTCGCGTGGCCCCGTCCACTGGCCGGCCGGTCGTGTCACGGTCATGGCCGCGTCGTCGGTCGCGTCCGCCGGCTGCGTGGCCGTCGCCACACCGAGCGCGCCGAGCACGCGAGCTGAATCCGCGGGAATGTCTACCAACGCCTTCAGCTGCGCTTCGTTCGCATTGGGCAGATCCAGGCCGCCCGCCCGCAGAAAGTTGCGCACCGCACCCAGGTCGTTCTCCGTGATGGTGAACTCGGCGAAGATGGGCGACATCTGCTGGATGATCAGCAGGGGGGCATCGTTGGCTCGCACCACGTTGCCCGCGTCCACCAGCCGTGCGCCGGCTTTGCCGTCGATGGGCGAGTGGATGCGGCTGAACTCCAGATCCAGCTTGGCCTGTTCGATGGCTGCCTTGGCCGCGGCAACCCGAGCCTCGGCCATGGCCACGCCGCTCTTCTTCTGGTCATATTCGAGACGGCTGACCGCCGACGAACGCAGTGCCTCTTCCACACGACTCAGTTCGGCTCGGGCCAGTTCCAGCTCGGCCAGGTTCTGGGCCAGCGATGCCTCGGCAGCGTCGAGCGCTGCCTGGAAGGGCCGCGGATCGATCTCGAACAGCAGTTGGCCTTTTCTCACGTAATCGCCGTGATTCACGTGAGTGGCCACCAGCTTGCCGCCGACCTGCGGCACGATGGCGACGGTCTGCACGGGCACCGTCCGGCCGATCTGATCGAGGTAGACCGGCACGTCCTGCGTCGTCGCGGGGGCCACGGTCACCACGGCAGGCGGCCGCTCCGGCATTTTCAGCGCGGTCCTGTCGCCCTTCTCGCATCCGAGCAATCCGGCCAGGGTTGCCGCCACTGCCGTCAGGCCGAGCAATGCCCCGGCCCGCCGTCTGCGACGCAAACTCGCCAAACGCCCTCGACACACCATCGGGTCTCCTGGCCCGCTCACTGTGAGTTCTCCTGTTTGTTTAGCGGCTCGGCCGGCTGAGTCATGGCCATGAGCCGTTCGATGACTCGGGAACGCAACTCGCCCGTCGGCAGGGGCATGCCCAGCAACCCGCACAGGCACATGCCGTCGATGGCCAGCCGGACGATCAGCGCCACCTCGGGCTCGATTCCGTCGGCCTCCAGCCGGGCCTGCCATCCCGCCATCTTTTCCCGAAAGGGATCCAAAAAACGAGGGTCGGTACCGGCGGCGGCGAGGAGGGCGGCATGGACCCGCAGTTCGCCCGGGTCCAAAGGGTCCGTGCGGACCGCCACGTATGCTCGCGCAAACGCACCCGGGCAGTTCGGAGCCTCCGCCAACGCAGCCTGCTGGTCAGCCTCGCATCGGTCGGCCAGCCGCTGGACAATCGCGGTGATCAGGGCCGACTTGGACGGAAAATGATAGAGCAGTCCCCCCTTGCTGACCCCCGCTTCATTGGCAACCGCTTCCAAGGTGAAGTTTTGGAGCCCGCTGCGGCCGGCCAACCGCTCCGCGGCGTCCAACAGGCGATCCCGCACGGGGAGCAGATCGTCTTCTCGTGCCCTCGAACGGGTTGTGGCAGGCACATCCACCATTCATTACTGTACCGTCCGGACGGTACAGTTGGCAAGTTGGCTGAGCGCGGAACGTGAAGAATCCGCGATTCTCGGCTAAGCTGCCGCACAGTTCCGTGGCGTGGAACGACAAATCAGGGACGGCCCCAGGCCTCGGCCCCCTCGAGCCGCCCCTCATCTTGGGTCAACTGCAATGGGATTCACCTATCTCGATCTGGCCATCCTGGTTGTGTATCTCGTGGGCATCAGCCTTTTCGGCATCAAGATCGCCGGAAAACAAACCTCGACGCAGGATTACTTTCTCGGCGGCAGGCGGATGCCCTGGTGGGCGGTGAGCTTCGCCATCGTGGCGGCCGAAACCAGCACGCTGACGTTCATCAGCATTCCCGGCCTGGCTTACCTGACCAACATGAATTTTCTGCAGGTCACGTTCGGCTACTTCCTGGGCCGGGTGATCGTGGCCTGGATCCTGCTTCCGGCATACTTCCGCGGCGAGTTGGGAACGGCGTACACATTCCTGGCCAACCGCTTCGGCACGCCCATGAAGAACCTGGCGTCGGGCATCTTCATGCTGACCCGCCTGGCCGCCGACGGCGTGCGGCTGTACGCCACGGCCATCCCGCTGGCCCTCATCCTGCAGAAGACATTCGTGGCCGAGTCGCTCTCCGAGACACAGTTCTACATCGGTTCGATTCTGATCATCGCCGCGGTATCGTTGAGCTACACGTCGATTGGGGGCCTGCGCGCGGTCATCTGGATGGACGTGGTTCAGTTGATCATATATCTGGTCGGAGCGGTGGCCGCGGTGCTCGTGGTGGCCTCGCGGCTTGACGGAGGACTGGCCGCCGCCATCCCCGTCGCTGCCGAGGCCGGCAAGTTTCAGGTGTTCGACCTCTCGTTCGCCGGCAGTTGGTCGGAGTTCTTCTCGCGAAAGTACTCGGTGGTCGCGAGCATCCTGGGCGGCGCGTTCCTGTCGATGGCTTCGCACGGAATCGACCAGCTCATCATTCAGCGTTTGTTGGCCGCCGGCTCGCTTCGCGCCAGCCGCAAGGCTCTGGTCACGACCGGCGCTATCGTCGTGGCCCAGTTCGCGCTATTCCTCTTCCTGGGCACCATGCTCTTCGTGTTCTACCGCGGCGCGGCCATGCCGTCCGACAAGGTGTTCCCGAGGTTCATCATCGAGGTCATGCCCACCGGGTTGTGCGGCCTGATCGTGGCTGCCTTGCTCGCCGCCGCCATCTCCACGCTGTCCAGCTCCATCTCGTCGCTGGCGTCGGTGACCATGTACGATTACGTGATGCCCTACGTCAAACGCGTGCACGCCGGCAACGAGGTCGTCGTTTCCCGGGTGATCACGTTGACCTGGTGCCTCCTGCTCGTCGGGTCGGCCACCGTGTTCATGAACAGCCCCGAGGCGGTGGTGGAGCTGGCGCTCAGCATTGCTTCGTTCACGTACGGTGGTTTGTTGGGCACGTTCTTTTTGGGCGTGCTGTTCAAGAAGCCCCAGCTTCGCCACGCGATTCCCGCGTTTCTGGCCGGCATCGGCGTGATGGTCTACGTGATTCTGGGGACACCGATCGCCTGGACGTGGTACACGCTGATCGGTGCATCGGTGACGGTGCTCACGGGTCTGGTGCTGACGCTCGTCTGGCCGGCCGAGCCGGCGCCGTCGGTCGTGGAGAAGGAGGCCAGGGCGTACGCGAGTGCCGACAAATAGGCCGGTTCACATCGGGGCGTCCGTTCACGCGACCGCCGCGGCCGTGGCGGGTAGCTCCAATCCGTAGCTCGCCAGTGCGTCGCGGGTCGAGTCATAGCCGGTATGCAGAATGCCGTTGAGCCCGAAGCTCTCGGCCACTTCCACGAACATGGCCCGGTCATCGATGTAAATCGACTGTTCGGGCCGGGCTTGCGTGAGGTCGAGGGCCATCCGGTAGATGGCGGGCTCAGGTTTGCGAGCGTGAACGAACGACGACGCCACGAACACGTCGATGAACTCGCAGAACCCGAAATGCTCCATGCGGTAGGCGGTGAGCTCGCGTCCTTCGTTGCTGACCGTGGCCAGCTTGAGCTGGTAGCGGGCCTTCAGGTCGCGAACGAACTGGATCATCTCCGGAACGGGCTGGGATTGGGCGTACATGAAACGCAAGAACTGCTCGCGGCTGAAGCTTCGCGGTTCGTAGAAGACCACGCGATCGAGGTAATCCTGCAGACTCATGCGACCATGCTCGAACGCGTCGAACGTCAGGTGGTGGCGTTCGTTCATTTCCTCGTAATCCAGGTTGAACAATTCGGCGGCCTGCTTGCGCATCTTGCGGTCCCAACCGTTGGTGAGCAGGACGTTACCGACATCCAGAAACAGCGTAGTGATCTTCCGTTGCATCGCCGATTCCTTGTTGGACACTGTGTTGGTCCGGCGGTATTGCCAGGAACCATTCCCCCGCCGTGCTGCCGTTTGATGCTATGTCGCGCCGGGACCGCGGCGCATGGGTGAAAGATTGAAAAGTCCGATCAATTCGGCTTTGTGGGCAAGTTTGAGGGATGCTCGCCGGTGCACGTGCGGGCCGGCGCCGACCAACATGCCGGGGGATGTCCTGCAGGTCGGGGCGCGGGCATCTTGCCCGTCTGAAGAATGCCAATTCCACTTCGGTTGTACGAACTGCCAGCGCTCGCCTCAGGTGGACAGGGTTTCAAGGAACGAAAGCGAATCCCCAGCCAAGGCGGGCGAGACGCCCGCCCCCTAAAACAAACGACCGCCGGTGAGATCCTCACCAGCGGTCGTTTGCTTTGTCGTTCGCGGCTTACGCCTGGCTCACAGGTAAACCCGTTTTTTCCGGCTCATAGCCCACAGCTCAAAGCTCACAGCTATCCTCATCACATCGGCCGGGGGTCATCCTTGGCGTTCCGCGGCACGCCGAAGCCCACGAAATGCAGGAACTGCGTTCGCGTCAGCACGGGGATGCCCAGCGACTTGGCTTCCTGGAGGGCGGCCTGGAAGGCCTTTCGAGCCTCGGCCTGCTTGCTGGCGGCGTCGTTCTCGTCATCCGAACCGGGGGTGGCAAACGGGCTGGCTGGCGTAGCTCCCAACACCACGAAGTCCGTGCGGGTGTCCACCTCGGATTGGATCTGGCCGCCCCAGTCCTGGATCATCTTGCGAACCTGCTCGCCGCCCGGATCGTCGATCTTCCCGTCGAAGTCCAGGTCAAAGTCGCCGGCCACCACGAAGTTGAACTTGCGATTGCGGTCGTAGACCGGGTTGGCGATGACATCGTCCACCACGATGGGGTCGCCCACGTTCGAGGTGGTGATGCTGCATTCCGACGTGGTGTCGAAGACGTTGTTGACCTTGATGGTGGCCTTGCCTTTGCCGTCGGCCGGGATGCCGCGAATCCGCGAGTAGATCGCGAACGTCATGCCCGGCTTGATGTGATCGCGGGCACCCAGGCTGATGTAGACGATGCCCTGCTCGGGCACGGTCTGGATTACATGGCCGTCGGTAATTTGCAGGAGCGAGGTGGTGTCGGCGCTGGGCCGGAACGAGGCCAGCGTGGAGACCAGCTCATCGATGCGGCTCTTGTTCTGGGCGAGCTGCTGCTCGAGGGCCTGCCGCTGCTTGCGTTCGGCGGCGAGCTGTTCGCTGGCCCGTTCGCTCTCGGCCTGACCCTGCTGGCGGAGCTTGGCCACCGACTCGTCCCACGCCTGGCGGTTGGCGGCGACCTGTTGCTCGAGATCGGCGATCTGAGCCCGGATCTTCTCCGCTTCGGCGGTGAACTGATCCTGGACCGTCTTGACCTCGGCGGTCAACGCCTCGGCATTCTGTTTGAGCTGCTTGCACTCGGCCTCCCGCTCGGCGAGAGCCCGGCTCTTGGCCAGCCAATCGGTGTGCAGGCTCTGCAGCGTGGTCTGCAAGGGATCCTCGCGCCTGAGCTTGGCCTGGCTGAGCAACTCCTGGAGTTCGTCGCCCTGGCGGGTGTCTTTGCCGAACACGGCGGCCCTCATCGCGTCCAGCTTGGCCTTGATCTCAACCGGATCGCTGGTACGGCTGCCGAACACGGCGGCGGCCACACTTTCCAACGCCGCCTGCGTTTCCTGCAGCTGTTGCTCGGCGCTTTGTTGTTGCTTGGCGGCGGCGTCGGCCCGCTGGACCAGCGCTTCCTGGCCCGTGAACAGATAGATGGCGAACCCCAACGACGCCACCGTCAGCACCACGAACACCACGAGGGCCACCTTCAGACTGGTCGGGTTGCCCGCTGCCGGGGGTCTCGCCGCTACTGCCATATCAGCAACTCCTTTGTCTTTCCGGATGTCTCGCCAACGGATCCGCGGACCGTCATGGCTTGTACGACACGGTCTGGCGCAGTTTTCACAGGCACGCGGGCGGAGGCCCGCCTGCTTGGGGATTTCGGACGCTACTATTCTTGCGGCCGGTTACCGGCATGTCAACGCCGCCGCCGCGAGTCGGAACCGCGAGCGTCCGAACCGCGAACGGCGAGGTTTAACCCCGAGTGCTTCATATTGGAACATGCGTCCCCGCCGATCCGTTTGACCAGCGTGTGCGCATATCGCCGGAGCTTGACCCCGTCACCGCTTTCCGATACGGGGAGGGTAAGATCACGCAGTCAAACCCACCGGGTCAAGACCCGCCCGGGTCAAGACCCGCCCGGGTCGAGACCCACCTGGGTCGGACCCAGTTGGGTCGAGGTCACTTGGGTGGCCGGGACCCGCCGGGTTCAGAGCCTACTCGGGTAGAGCCCTGCCTGGGATTGAGCCATGGCGGCTCGCACGGCGTCTCGCGGAACCACACAATGAGCAAACGCTTCTTCCTGATTGACGGTCTCAGCCAGATCTTCCGCTGCTATTACGCGCCGTTCCGGCCGCTCACGGCTCCCAGCGGTGAGCCGACCCGAGCCACCTACGTGTTCACGGAAATGCTGCTGAAGCTCATCCGCGAGCAGCAGCCGGACTACCTGGCCATGGCCATGGACAGCCGGGAGGAAGCGAGCTTTCGCAAGCAACTCGATCCCGCGTACAAGGCTCAGCGCGACGCCCCCCCGGAGGATCTGGCCCCGCAGATCGCGCGGATCCTGTCGATCGTCGAGTCGCAAGATATTCCCATCCTGGCCGTGCCGGGCTACGAGGCCGACGACGTGATGGCCACCATCTGTCGCCAGTTGGCCGGGCAGGACGTCGAGGTCTTTCTGGTGAGCAAGGACAAAGACCTGGACCAGGTGCTCACCGAGCGGGTGAAGATGTTCGATCCGGCCACGGGGGCCATCATCGGGCCCGCGGAACTGGAAAAGGCCAAAGGCTACCGGCCCGAGCAGGCGGTGGAGGTCCAGACGCTCTGCGGCGATGCCGTCGACAACGTTCCGGGCGTCAAAGGCGTGGGTCCCAAGAAGGCGGCCGCTCTGATCGCCAAGTACGGGACCGCGGAGAACGTGATTGCTCACGCCGATGAGCTGACGCCGGCCATGAGAGCCAACGTCAAGGCGTTCGCCGAGACGATGCCGTTAACGCGGCAGCTGGTGACGCTGCGGTGCGACGTGCCGATGCAATTTGATCTCGAGCGGTGTCGCTGGACGGGGTTGAAAGGGCGGCGGCTGCAGCCGGTGTTCGCCGAGCTGGGCTTTCGTCGGCTGGCCGATCAGTTTGCCGACGTTGCGCCCGATACGCCGGCCCTCGCCCCTGATTGCGAAGCCCCGCTGTTCGCGGGGCAGACAGCGGGAGCGGATCGGCCGGTGGCGGCGCCGGGGGGGCGCGCCGAGCCCAAGCTGCTGGCGGCGGCCACCAAACGTTCGTACATCCTGGTGGACAATGAGGCCCGATTCCGCGAGTTTCTGGCCGAACTGCGGAAGCAGCCCTGTTTCGCGTTCGACACCGAGACCGACAATCTCAACCCGGTGGCCGCCCGGCTGGCCGGCCTGAGCTTCTCGTGGGAGCCCAACACGGGCTATTACTTGCCCATCTGCGGCCTGGGCGATTGCCTCAAGCTCGAGACGGTCATCGAGGGCATCCGCCCGGTGATGACGGACCCAGCCGTGCGAAAGGTCGGGCAGAACGTCAAGTACGATCTGGTCGTGCTGCGCCGCCATGGGCTCGAAGTGCGCGGTGTGGAGTTCGACACCATGATCGCCAGCTTCGTGCTCGATTCGTCGCGGCCGTCGCACGGCGTGGACGCGCTGGCTCGCGACCTGCTCGGCCTGGAAAAGACGCCGATTACCGCGCTCATCGGGAAAGGTGCCAACCAGATCACGTTCGACGGCGTCGATACGCGGCGACAGTGCGACTATTCGGCCGAGGACGCCGACGTCACCTGGCAGTTGGCGCAGATCTTCCGCGAACAGTTGGCGGGCAGCGATCTCGAAAAGCTGTTTCGCGAAACGGAGATGCCGCTGGTCGAGGTGCTCGCGGCCATGGAGTACGAGGGCGTGCGGGTCGATACCACCATTCTGGCTCGCCAGGGCGAGGAGATCGGCCGAAAGCTCGACGCGCTTCGCGAGCAGATCTACGAGGCTGCCGATTGTCGCTTCAATATCGATTCGCCCAAGCAACTGGCCGTAGTGCTCTTCGATAAGCTGGGCCTGCCGGTGGTCCGCAAGACCAAGACCGGCCGCAGCACGGATGCCGAAACGCTCGACACGCTGGCATTCGAAACCAACCATCCTGTGCCGGCGTTGGTGAAGGAGTATCGCGAGCTGATCAAACTGAAAGGCACGTACATCGACACATTGCCGCAGATGATCTGCCCGCAAACGGGGCGGATTCACGCGGGGTTCAATCAGACGTCGGCGATCACCGGCCGGTTGTCTTCGAGCGATCCGAACCTGCAGAACATTCCCATTCGCACCGAGATGGGCCGGCGGATTCGCGAGGCCTTCGTGCCGCGCGATGCCGATCACGTCCTGTTGACGGGTGACTATTCGCAGATCGAACTGCGGGTGCTCGCTCACTTCTGCAAGGACGAGGCGTTACGAGCCGCGTTCGCGGAAGATCGAGACATTCACCAGTTCGTGGCCGCCCAGGTCTTCGGCGTGCCGCTGGATCAGGTCACGAAGGAGCAGCGCAGCCGGGCCAAGGCGGTGAACTTCGGTATCATCTACGGCCAGACGGCGTACGGGCTGTCGCGGGCCACGGGCATGAGCGTGGGCGAAGCTGACGGGTTCATTCGCATGTATTTCATGCGCTACCCGGGCATTCGCATGTTTATCGACGCAACCATCGACCAGGCCAAGCGCGACGGCTTCGTGCGAACAATTCTCGGCCGGCGGCGGGCGGTGCCCGAAATCAACTCGCGCAATCGGGGCCTGCGGACGCAAGCCGAGCGACTGGCCGTCAACACCGTCATTCAGGGTTCTGCCGCCGACCTTATCAAGCGGGCCATGATCGCCATCCATCGCCGCATCGTCAGCGAGCAGCGGCCCAGCCGAATGATCATCCAGGTGCATGACGAACTGGTGTTCGACGTGCCTCGCACCGCCGTCGAGGCGGAGGCCGAGTTCATCCGACATGAGATGACCACCGCATTGCCGCTGGAAGTGCCCATCAAGGTGGACCTCGCCTGGGGCGACAACTGGCTGCAGAGCAAGTGAGCAGGCGTGGATTTTGAGTCCTGAGGCCTGAGACCTGAGACTTGAGACCTGAGGCGCGAAGCGAGCGGCGGGGCTTGACCCCGCCGACTCCGTTCGAACTGGGATTTCGAGGTGAGAGGGCAGAGCATCCATATTGGACTTGGTGGGGCTATCCAGTGTGACAGCAAGTCGTGGTGGACTTGCAAGTGAGGTCGCCGGTAGGTGTTCAGCCGTCTGGAACTTTCTGACGCAGGGGTGCTTCCATGCGGTATACCTAAGTGGACGGTGGACCTGGATTGGGGACAAGTCAAGAACCCCAACACGACGGTGAACACAGCGTTCAAGACTAAGCGTATAGACGGACTGGAATACGGTGGGCTGGTTCTGGTTGGGAAGGGCACAACATCCGACGGCGCTGTGGAGTACCGTCTGGAGGCGATGGCACGCCGAATCGACAAGGAAGGGAGTATTGACGTGCGCATCAGCTCCACTATGCCCGACCATCACTTCGAGCAAGCGGGCTTGGTGGCAACCTTTCATTGATTCGTCGTCGCGACCACGTTCAACTTTGAGGGCCACCGGCAGGATATCCGGCTGACTCACGGCTCATAGCTCACAGCTCATACTCTATCGAAACCATGTGGCCGCGCGGCCGCACGCAGCCTATACACGTGTGTCACACCCGTTCATGCAAAAGGAGCCATCCATGTGGCGAATGTTGATCCTCGTGTCGGTCGTGTGCGTGCTCCTGGGGGCGGGTTGTCCGTCGGAGCGGACCACCACCGTCGTGCTGCGCAACCAGACGAACTTCACCGTCGACGTGGAGCTGTTTTTCGACGAGGAACAGGACATCCCCGAGTTCCTGCTGGAGGAAACCGGCACGCGACTGACGTTTTCGATCCCGCCCGGCGGTGTCGAGAGCTTCTCGCGACCGTGCGAGGATTTGCAGGCCATCTTCATCAACGATGCGGACATGCGCGTCCTGCCCGGCGTCAGTCCGGAGGCGAGCACGCGAGTCTACCGCGAGCCGAACGACTTCACCTGCGGCAACACGCTGACGTTCACGTTCACGCAGAATATTCTCGCGACCAGTCTTCAGATCACGTTCAGCCTTGAACCCTGAGACCTGAGGCCTGAGACTTGAGACTCGAGGCGAGAAGCGAGCGGCGGGGCTTGCCCCCGCCGGCTCCGTTCGAGAACAGTGTGCTCTCCCTCACGAACCAGGACCGTCCGTCCTCGTCGTCCGTATGTCCATAGTCGACCAGCATGCGCTTTCTCGGGAAACGCGAGTTGTCCCGAAGATTCGAGAAACACGGCGTGAGAGGTGAGCCTCATACGTCCCAGCGCGTTTTCTCCGGCTCAAAGCTCACAGCTCATAGCTGATAGCTGACAGCTGATAGCTCTTCATCAGTACGCCTTCGCGAAGATCACGCGGCGTTTGCTGGGCTTGCCGCTGATGATGCACTTGCCGTCCTCTTCGGGGGCGTCCAGCGGGATGCAGCGGATGGTCACCTGCAAATCGTTGCGGACGATCTCTTCCACTTCGCGGTCGCCGCTGAAGTGGCACAAGGCGAAGCCGCCGTGCACTTCGGGCTTCTCCTTGTTATTGGGCGTGAAGAAGGCATAGAAGTCGTCCTTGTTGTCGATCTTGACGGTGTGGGCATCGCGGAACGCGCGGGCGCGATCGAGCAAGCCTTGTTGAATCTCGGCCAGGAGCGCGGGCAGACCGGCGACGAACTCGGCTCGCTTGGCGCCGTACTTTTCCTTGGGGCCCTTGTCGCGGCGGCCGACGAAGACGGAGTCGTTGGCCATGTCGCGGGGGCCGACTTCCAGCCGCACCGGCACGCCGGCCTTGATCCAGCCCCAGGCCTTTTCGCCGCCGCGTCCTTCGCGGGCGTCCAGCTCGACGCGAACGGGCTGTCCGTCGTAGCTCACACCACGCAGCTCGCGGACGAGGTTTTCGCAGTACTGCATGACCTCGGCCTTGGTCTCCTCCTTGTGGATGACCGGCAGGATCACCACGTGGGCGGGCGCCAGGCGCGGAGGCAGCACGAGTCCGTCGTCATCGCTGTGCGTCATCACCAGGCCGCCGATGAGCCGCGTGGACACGCCCCAGGACGTGGTCCAGGCGTGCACACGCTCACCCTTGTCGTCGAGGAACATGATCTCGGACGCCCGGGCGAAGTTCTGGCCCAGGAAGTGCGATGTGCCGGCCTGCAACGCCTTGCGGTCCTGCATCATGGCCTCGATGCTGAACGTGCTGACCGCCCCCGGGAAGCGCTCGCCCTCGGTCTTTTCGCCCTTGATGACGGGCATGGCCATGTACTCCTCGGCGAAGCGGGCGTACACGTCGAGCATCTTCATGGTCTCGACCATGGCGTCCTCGCGCGTGGCGTGGACGGTGTGCCCTTCCTGCCAGAGAAACTCGGCCGTCCGCAGGAACAGGCGGGTGCGCATCTCCCAGCGCACGACGTTGGCCCACTGGTTGATCAACAGCGGCAGATCGCGATAGCTCTGCACCCACTTGGCGAACATGGCCCCGATGATGGTCTCGGAGGTGGGGCGTACGATGAGCGGCTCTTCCAACTCCGCGGAGGGGGCGGGCCGCAGCTTGCCGTCCTCGCCCATCTCCAGCCGGTGGTGAGTCACCACCGCGCACTCCTTGGCGAAGCCTTCGACGTGCTCGGCCTCCTTCTGGAGGTAGCTCATGGGGATGAACAGGGGGAAGTAGGCGTTCTTGTGGCCCGTCTCTTTGAACATGCCGTCGAGCACCCGCTGCATGTTCTCCCACAAGGCGTAGCCCCACGGCTTGATCACCATGCAGCCGCGCACTGGCGAGTTCTCGGCCAGGTCCGCCGCCCGGATCACCTGCTGATACCATTCGGGATAGTCTTCGGCCCGTGTGGGCGTGATTGCCGTCTGTGCTTTGGCTGCCATGAATAATCTCGCAAACTATTGCATTCGCAGGGTTTGCCTTGCCCGGGACGGAACGCTTGCCGCCCGGCCTAAATATTCACCAAACAATCGAGCCGAGCATTTTAGCCGAAGTCGCCGGGAAAATGCAGTGCATGAGCTGTCAGCTGTGAGCTATGAGCTGTGAGCCAGCCCAGAGGACTTTGCCTCGCGGGATGGATTGGGCGGACTCGGTGGCCCAGCGGGCTCGCGACCCTGCTGGTGGCTTCGCGCTCTCTCAGGGCGGCCAATTACAGTCGCGATGTCCACAAAAAACGCCCCGAGCAGGTCTGCCCGGGGCTTTCGGTTGGCTCGCTCTTCTGTCGCGACGCGGCTCGCGCTACCGCGGCTTGTTGGTCTCGTAGGCCCAGGCCAGCCATTCGAGGGCGATCCTGGTGTCGGCTGGATCGACGGTCGGGCCGCCCCAGAAGCGGAATCCGGGCGGGGCCTCGCGGTAACCCGCGATGTCGTAGACGGCTTTCTCGGCCTCGCACGCGCCGGCGACCTTCTTGATGAATGCCTGCTTGTCCTCGTTGCTCAGGGCCGTGAACCACGGCGCGGTGACCTTGAGGCAGATAGAGGTCGAGCTGCGGATCTCGGGCGAGGCGGCCAGGAAGTCGATCCAGTCGTGCTTGGCGACGAAGTCGGCGACGACCTTCAGGTTGGCCTGGCTGCGGGCGAACAGGGCCTGAAGGCCGGTCTTGCCTTCGAAAGTGAAGTTCTTGGCCCAATTCAGCGTGTCGATCCAGTCCTCGACGGCGAGCATCGACGGCGTGTTGATGGTGTCGCCTTCGAAGATGGCGCCGGCGAGCTTGCCCGCCTTGGTCATGCGGAAGATCTTGGGGAGCGGCCACGACGGCTTGTACGTCTCGAGCCGCTGGACGGCCCGAGGGCTGAGGGCGAGCATGCCGTGGGCCGCCTCGCCCCCCAGGCACTTCTGCCACGACCAGGTGATCACGTCGAGCCGTTCCCATGGAATGGGCATCGCATAGACGGCGCTGGTGGCGTCGCAGAAAGCCAAGCCTTCGCGGTCGGCGGGCGGGGCGGCGTTGTCGGGCATCTTCACGCCGCTGGTCGTGCCGTTCCAGGTAAACACCACGTCGGTGTTCCAGTCCACCTGCTTCAGGTCGGCAATCTGGCCGTACTCACCTCGCAGCACTTTGGCATCGAGCTTGAGCTGCTTGGTGATGTCGGTGACCCAGCCTTCGCCAAAGCTTTCCCAAGCCAGGGCGGTGATCGGACGGGCGCCGAGCATGCTCCACATGGCAGCTTCGAACGCGCCGGTGTCACTGCCGGGCATGATGCCCAGGAGATAGTCCTGCGGCATGCCGGCCAATTCCTTGCTCAGGTCGATGGCCTGCTTGAGGCGAGCCTTACCGGGCTTCGAGCGGTGCGAGCGGCCGAGCAACGCGTTGCTCAGGGCATTCGGGCTCCAGCCCGGACGCTTGGCGGTCGGGCCCGAGCTGAAGTTCGGATTGGACGGTTTGGCGGTCGGTTTTTCCACGTTGCATCTCCTTGCTGATGCGCTGGCTCCGGGCGGGGGCTTTCGTTCCCTTGACGCAACTGACGATCGGCGACCCGGCGGCCCGCGCCACTGTAGTTCAAGCCTCGGTGGCGTTCAAGCGAGGTTCTGCAGACCAAGCCGGCGGCGGTGTATCGGACGGGGGGCGGCGCGGGCGGCCGATAATCGCCGCCCTGGCGGAACCTCCAGATGATTCGTTATTCGCCTGTCATTCCTTTGATTAATTGCCTTCCGGCGTGGATCGATATGGGAAAAGGACCACGCCCGGCCCTCTGGGAGGTATCCAGGCAGGGGTGGCCTGGTCCGGGCCGCTCTGGCCACGCCGTTCTCGAGGACCGGGACACGTGCTTGAATCACTGACAATGTTGGCGGGTTGGGTGATTGCCGCGGCGGTCGGTGCGACGGCGGGGGTGCTGGTCATGCACGTCCGCGGCCGACCCGTTCGGCAAGTTTGCCAGCGTCTCAGCCGCGTTTCGGGCGACATCCAAGCGGATTTGGCCCAACTGCAACTCGAGGACACGTGCGGACAACTGGGGGCGGCGTGGAATCGCCTGATCGAGGAAGTCGCTGCCGCCCGTCGCGATCTGGAGACTTTGCAGATTCGCCAGCAGGCCAGGGAGACGCTGAACAACTACGAGATGAAATGGTTCTCGCAGTTGTTGAACCAGATCCCGTACGGCCTGATCACCGTAGCCGACGACTGGCTGATCACATACGCCAATGCGGCGGCCGAACGCATGCTGGGCGTTTCGGAAGGCGGACTCAAGGGCCGCAAAGCCACCGACTTTTTCGCCCAGGATCTCTCGCATATCTCGCCGAGCGCCGGGATCGCCATCGATCAGACCAGCGAATTGGTCTCCTCGCCCAAGCTGGTGCGGATGACGGCGGTGGATGCGCTGAGCGAGACGGAGCGGGCCGAGACGGCGCTGTTGCTCCAGGACGTGACGCAGGAGCGGGAACGTGAGGCTGAACGCAGCAACTTCCTCTACCACGTCACGCACGAGTTGCGGACGCCGCTCACGAACATCCGCGCCTATGCGGAGACGCTGTCGGAAGGAGTTCTGCAGGATCCGGACACGCTTCGCGAGTGTTACAACGTGATCGTGGGCGAGACGCAGCGGCTCAGCCGGTTGGTGGAAGACATTCTGAGTCTCTCGCAGATGGAGGCCGGGGCGGCTCGCATCAAGATGGACGACGTCAACACGTCGCGGCTGGTGCGGCAGATCGTGGAAGACATGCAGGCCCAGGCCGACGAGAAGGGCGTGGAGCTGATTTTGTCCATGCCGCCCAAGGTGCCGACCATTCGCGGCGACAAGGAGCGGCTGGCGGTCGTGCTCACCAACATCGTGGGCAACGCCATCAAGTACACCCCGGGCGGGGGCAGGGTCGAGGTGACCTGCGCGCAGGAGAGTTCGCGGCTGCACATCAAGGTGGCGGACACCGGCTTGGGGATCGCGCCGCAAGAACGGGAAAAGGTATTTGAGAAGTTTTATCGCTCCACCGACGAGCGTGTCTCCGGTCTGCCGGGGACAGGGTTGGGCCTGGCTTTGGCCATGGAGATCGTGCGGACGCACGGTGGAACGATCACGCTGGAAAGCGAGGTCGGCAAGGGCTCCACGTTCACGGTGGTGCTGCCGATCGGGAATCTGGCGGCCATCCAGACCTAGGAGTTGTGTGCATGGCGACCATCGTGTTGGCCGAGGATGACGTTCACATCATGCGCGTGGTGAGCATGTGGCTCAAGCAGCACGACCACCAGGTGTTCGAGGCTCCCAACGGCAAGCGGGCGCTCGAACTGGTCCGGTCCGGGGTCTGCGACGTGTTGGTCACGGATGTGAACATGCCGTTGATGGACGGCATCGAACTGGTCAAGACCTGCGCTGCCGAGCGGTTGCCCCGGCTGGGCGTGGTCATGCTGACGTCGCGTTGCGATCAGGCGGACATCGTGGATTCCTTGCAGGGGCTCCGGGTGGTGTTCCATCCCAAGCCGTTCAGTCCGTCGCGGCTGGTGAAGGAAGTGGACGAGTTGATCAAGCGGGCCACGACGTCGACCCCCGAGCCTTGTGCGGCGAGGTAAGTGATGCTTCCGCAGCCAGAGTTGGAACGGGAATGCAGGCACGCGGCGACTGACACGTCGTCGCAGCCGGTGTACGACCTGAACACGCCACTGTCAGAGCTGATCGAGGCGGCGGTGGGGGCTGAGGTCTCACTGTTTCTGCCCGATCGGATTCAGTTGGGCTCGGCGTGCCAGGCGTGCGCGGCGGGGCCGGGCGGCAAGTCCGATGCTCAACGGGCGTGCCGCATGGTGCGCGAACTGGCGGCGGGCAAGTTGGTTCGGCCGGACCGGTACCCGAGCGTGTGCGAAGCCGGTCGGGCGGTCCGAGTGTCGGCCCTGGAGAGCAGCAACGGCTATGCCCTGGTCGTGGCTCCGATCGGCGGGGAACTGGAATCCGATCTGGATCAGCGCCTGGCCGCGACGGCGGCTTTGTGGGAACGCTGCGAGCGGTTGGCCAGCGAATCCGAAGGGCTCGCTCAGGAAGTCATTCGCAGTTACGAGCAGCTAAACGTCATCTTCGACATCACGCAGCAGATCTGCAATTCGCACGATGCCGCGGAGATCAAGCATTTCCTCATTCGTCGCCTGGCTCAGACGCTGCATTGCGTGTGGGCGTGCTGTCTATCGGCCAACGAAGGCATGCTGTGGTGGTCGAGCGATCCGAACCTGAACGGTGAAGAGATCGTCGCCGAGCTGCGCGGCCGGCATTCGCGGTTGCTGTGGCAGGTATGCGAACAGCGTGCGCCGCTGGTGCACAATCGCGGAGAAGTCGCCGATCCGGACGAGCCGTACTCGCTGCTGATCGGCGCTTTGGGCGAGGCCGACGCCACGCCGGACATCATGGTGCTGGCCCGCGGCGCGGACGAGCCGGAATTCATCTACGGCGACGTGATGATGATCGACTCCATGCTGAGCCATGCTCAGTATGTGGTCGCCAATCTCAAGCTCGTGGAACGCCTCCGCACCATGTCGCTGGGGGCGGTGCGGGCTCTGGTCCACGCCATCGACAAGAAAGATCATTACACCAGCGGTCACTCCGAGCGGGTCGGCTTCTTGTCTCACTTGATCGGTCAGCGAATGGGGCTAAGCCCCGAGCAACTGCAGGATCTCGAGTGGGGAGGGCTGCTGCACGACGTGGGCAAGATCGGCATTCGCGAGGGCATTCTCACGAAGCCGTCCGGCCTGACCGCGGAAGAGTTCGACCACATCAAAGAACACGTGCGGATGAGTTACGAGATCGTGGCTCCCATCGAGTGCATGGCCAGTGTGCGAGACGTGGTGTTGTACCATCACGAAGTGCCCGACGGCACGGGCTATCCCAAGGGGCTCAAGGGAGATGAAATTCCTCTGCTGGCTCGGATTGTGCACGTGGCCGACACATTCGACGCCCTGACCACGTCGCGCTCTTATCGCAAGGCCTTCCCGCTCAGCAAGGCGCTGGCCATCATGCAGTCGGAGAAAGGCACCAAGCTCGAGGCGGAGATCGTGGACATCTTCGTGGAAGCCTTCGCCGCATTCCGAGCCGAGCAGCCTGACCGGTTCCGGCAATTGTTCTCCCACCTGGAGGAAGAATCGTCGTGAGCACAGCCGTGAGTTCCGACATCTCGACGTACGTTCGGGTGGGGGCGGCCGGCGCCTTGGGCGCGGTGACGCTGTTGTGGGCGGGGCTCGCGTATCCGGGCTTATTCCAGGCAGGCACAGTGCTGCTGGTGATTTCGCTGGTGCCGTTGGCCCGCGGACTGGGCTGCCGGGCGGGGGCCATGGTCGGCCTGCTGTTGGGCATCCTGTGGGTTGCGGCCCGGCTCGGTTTCGATCACTCCGTGAGCGTCGCATCTCTGTTGTCGGAAGTGAACGTGATCGTCATCGCGGCCATGATGACGATCGGAGGACTGGCCGGTTCACTGTTCGGTTCCATGCCCGGTGCGGACACGCACGGGCAGGCCGCGGTCGATACGGCTTCCGCTCGCGTTTCTCAGCGAGCCGATCGCACGAGTGAGTTCGAAGCGACCTGGCGAGAAGCGTTGGTCCGGCACCGCGAGTGGCTCACGGGCTGGGACCGCGAGAGTTCGCCCTGGACGTCGTTCGACAACCATGTTCGCGAACTGCTTCGTCTCATGAGCGACATGCGGCGAATCCGGTGCTACCGCGTTTCAGAGTCGGGTGCCCTGGGTCCGCTCGGTCAGGAGAATCCGAAAGGGGGAGTGGAACTGCCGTCGCAAGATCTGCTCACGCACGTCGTGACCACCGGGCGGCGGTTCGTGGCGGGCACGGCCTCGGCGGGGCCGTTGATCCAGCAGTTGGCGAATGGTGCGACCTCGCCCGTGATGTGGGCGGTGCCCATCCGCGATCACAGCCGATCCATCGGGCTGGTGACGGCTGAAGGCTCGGGACAGCCGATCAACGAGTCGAGGCTGGACCTTGCCGCCGATTTCATCGAGGAGATCTGGCTGCACGTCCACCATCTTGATCTGCTTCGAACGGCTCGCTCCACCGATCGTGGCTCGGGCCTGATCAATCGCACGGACTTCCTGAATTTGTTCAAGGATACGCTCGAACAGTGCTACCAATCACACGAGCCGGTGGTGGTGATGGTGGTGTGCCTGGAGGGGCTGCGGGGGCTGGATGACGCGAGTCAGTGGAGCAAGCGGGACGCCCTGATCGAAGCGGTGGGCCAGACGATTGCCAAGTGTATCCGCAAGGACGATCTGGTCGGGCGGTTCAGCGATGCCCAGTTTGTGGCCCTGTTGCGGCGGCTGGATGTGCCGCTGGCCGAGTTGATCTGTCGCAAGATGCTGGGCTCTATTGCCAAGGTGATCAGCGATTGCGAATTGGCGACCTGGATCACACCGCGAGCGGGCCTGTCGGGCAGCGGTTTCAGCAAGCCGCCTGCCGAAGCGCTCCTGCGGCACGCGATCGCCGCGCTGCAGAAGGCGCGGACACAGGACGTGCTGCTGGTCTCGCAGGCGCCGCAGGTGCTCGAGGAGGTGAGCCGATCGTGAAGGCGAATCTCTACCAGGTGGGCAGCACGCACGTTCTGGCCGTGGCCGAAGCGATGACGCACGCGGAATGTGCGGAACTCAAGGATCTGGTCACTCGGGCGATGGCCAGCGGCAGCGGCAAGATCGCCCTCGATTTGTCGGAAGTGCCGTTCATGGACAGTGCCGTGCTCGAACTGCTGCTGCAGCTGTCGAAAGATTGCGCTGCACGAGGCGGACGGTTGAAGCTGGTGTCGCCCAGCCCCAACTGCCAGGAAATCCTCCGTCTGACCGATCTGCGATCGAGATTCGATGTTCAATCATCGGTGGAGGAAGCGACGCGGAAGGCGTGAGACCGGAGTCCTGAGGCTTGAGACCTGAGACTTGAGGCTTGAGACCTGAGGCTTGAGGATAAGCATGCAGACGCTGATACAGGGACAGGAAAAGCTGGGCACGATCCTGGTCAAGGCCGGTGTGATCACCGAGCAAGACCTGGAGACCGCCCTGCGCCTGCAGCGTCAGGACAAGGGCCGCCTGGGCGAGACGCTCATCGAGATGGGCGTCCTGTCTCCGCAAGTGCTGGTGGACGTGCTGGCGTCGCGTCTGGGCGTCAAAGGTTGCGTGCTGCGTCACGGTCTGGTGGATCCGGCGGTCACGGGAATCATCGACCGCGAGGAAGCCAAGCGGCTCCGCGTGTTGCCGCTATTCAAGGTCAACAATCGGCTCACGGTGGCGATGGTCGAGCCACAGCATCTGCCGGCCGTCGATCGTCTGGCCAGCTTGACGGGATGCGAAATCAATCCCGTGCTGGTCATGGAGCAGAACTACATTGAGTTCGCCGAGCGCTACCTGAGCGACGAAGTGTCGGTCGATACCTTCCTGCTCAGTCTCGACAAGCAGGAAGTGGAGTTCATCGACAAGGAAACGCCGGACGACGACACGCTGACCGATCTGACCCGCACGGACAGCAGTCCGGTGGTGAACCTGGTCAACTTGTCGTTGCTGACCGCCATTCGCGATCGGGCGAGCGACGTGCACGTCGAGCCCGATCACAAGCACCTGCGCGTGCGCTATCGCATCGACGGCGTGCTGCGCGAACTGCTGACCGCGCCGCGGGCGATGCACGCGGGCGTGATTTCGCGCATCAAGGTGCTGGCCAAGATGGACATCGCCGAAAAGCGTCTGCCGCAGGAAGGGCGCGTCCGCATCGTGGTGGAAGGTCGCGACGTCGATCTGCGCGTTTCGACCATGCCCACGATTCTGGGCGAAAAAGCGGTCATCCGCATCCTGGACCGGGCGAATCTGAACCTGGACATGGCCAAGCTCGGGTTTCAGGAGGACTCGCTGGCGGCGTTCAAACGCATGCTGTTCCGCCCCCACGGCCTGGTGCTGGTGACCGGCCCGACGGGCAGCGGCAAGACGACGACGTTGTATTCGGCTCTCGATCTGCTGCGGTCGGTGACGGTCAACATCCTGACCGTGGAAGATCCCGTTGAGTATCAGTTGGACCTGATCAACCAGATTCATGTCCAAGAGCACATCGGACTCACATTCGCGCGGGCGCTGCGATCGATTCTGCGTCAGGATCCGGACGTGATCATGGTGGGTGAGATTCGCGACGCCGACACCGCGTCGGTGGCCGTCCAGGCTGCGCTCACCGGCCACCTGGTGCTGAGCACGCTGCACACCAAGAGTTGCATCGGCACACTGGCCCGCCTGACCGACATGGGAGTCGAGCCGTATTTGTTGGCCTCGGCCCTGAACGGCGTGGTGGCCCAGCGACTGGCCCGGACCATCTGCCCGGACTGCCGGACCACGTACATCCCGGACCGCCAACTGCTCCAGGCCGCGGGCTGGAGCGACCACGCGCCGCGCATCTTCTATCGCGGGGCCGGCTGCAAAAAGTGTCACGACTCGGGTTTCAAGGGCCGCATGGGCATCTACGAAGTGCTCGAAATGGACGAGATGCTGTACTCGCTGATCTATCACGGCGCTGACGAAGAGGCCATCCGCGAGCACCTGGTCAAGAGTCAGAATTTCCGCAGCCTGCGCGACGAGGGCCTGATGCTGGTCGAGGCGGGCAAGTCCACGCTGGAAGAGGTCTTGCGGGTAACGCACCTGGAGACGGAGGAGACGGTGCGGGCGGAGAAGAAGGAGTTGGCGCGCGTGTGAGCGCGAAGCGACAGGATGGTGATGTCGTGACGGAGCGAGACGGCGGTCCGCGCGGATCGCCTTGTCTGCGTTTCGCAGGGGCTCACATGCGACAGCGTTGACGGTTACGGAGTGACGGGGCGTGGCATTCGCGTACGAAGCACTGGACAGCAGCGGTCGAGCGGTGACGGGCGTCATCGACGCTCCCACCGTTGACGACGCGAACCGCCAGCTTCACGGGCGCGATCTGTTCGTGACCAAGCTCGCCCCGGCCCAGCCGTCGGTATTGCCCGCGTTACGGGCCGAGAGCCGGGCTCTGTGGGCGGGCAAGGCGGGCAACACGCGCGATCTGCTCATGCTCAGCCAGCAGATGACCATGATGCTGCGGGCGGGCAGTCGCGTGGTCCCCGCGCTGCAGGCGATCGGCGACCAGATCACCAAGCCCGAGTGGCGCAAGATTCTGGCCGACATCACCGAGCGGGTGGAGGCGGGCTCGCCGTTGAGCGCCGCCATTGCCGAGTATCCCGAGATCTTCAACGAGAGCTGGCGGGCGGTCATCGCTGCCGGCGAGAGTACCGGCCAGATCGCCGAGGCTTTCGAGCGGCTCTCGACCATGACCAAGCAGCAGCAACAGGTTCGCACGCGTCTGATCGGGGCTATCGTCTATCCGATCGTCCTAATGTGCATCTCGGTGGGCGTGTTGTTCGTGCTCATGTTCTTCGTGCTGCCGCGGTTCGACGACCTGTACACCATGCTGGGCACGCCGCTGCCCGGGCTGACCTGCGTGCTGCTGACGATGTCGCGATGGATGTTGGCGCACAAGCTGCTGGTGGCCGCCGGATCGGTGGCGGCGATCGCGGGACCAGTGCTGGCGCTGCGTCTGCCGCAGGTCCGGCAATGGCTCGACGGGCTGTTGATTCGACTGCCCGGCCTGGGACGACTTGCGCGACAGATCATCCTCGCCCGGATCTTCCGGATCTGGGGAACGGCGGTGCGGAGCAATGTTCCGTTGTTGGAGAGCCTCGAGCTGGCCCGGCGGGTGACGCGGAACGTGGTCTATCGCGGGCTGATGGATGAGGTGGTCAAGGCGGTCGAGGAAGGCAATTCCATCGGCAGCGTGCTGATGGGCAGTCCACTCGTGCCCAGGACCATGGCCTCCGCGATCGCCACCGGTGAGCAGAGCGGGCAGTTGGGCGAGTCGTTGCTGTTTCTGGCCGGCTACATGGAGGAGGAGAACACGCAGTCTTTGTCCACGCTCACGCGGCTCATCGAGCCGGTCATCCTCGTGATCATGGGCGTGACGGTGGGCGTGGTGGCGATTTCGCTGTTCTTGCCGCTGTTCGATCTGACATCGGCGGCGGGCTGATGCCGCATCGGGCCGTGCGCGCCCGCGGCCGCAGAACGCGGGCCGACGTGCACGGCATAGGGAGACACGATTGTTCCGGTCGGTCAAACAACACAGTCCTATCGCGGTTGACCTGGGGACGGCGAGTCTGCACGTCGTGCAGCTCGATCGCCAGGGCGGCAAGTTGGCCCTCCAGCGATGGTGCGAACTGCCGGTGAAGCCCGCGCCGGGCGGCGATCCACCGGCGGGTGATGGCGCTGCCGCAATGCCGCGCTGGCCGGCGATCGATCGAACCCGCTTCCAGGGCAACGAAGTGGTCGTGTCGCTGGCACCGCCGGACATCGAGTGTGCTCCGCTGCGGGTGCCCGAGAATCTGCTCCAGTTCGAACACGACCAGTTGCTGGCTGCCATTCAGCATGAGGTGGGCCGTCACATCAGCCATCCGGTGGAAAGCGTGGAGATGGACGTTTGGCGGCTCGTGCCCGGTCATCTCGACGCGCCTAATTTGATGGTGGCGGCCGCTCGCCGCGAAGTGATCCTGGGTGTGTTGGCGTGGCTTAACGAGCAGGGACTTACTTGCCGCCGAATCGACGTGGGGCCGCTGGCCGCCATGCGAGCCTGCTCCCGGCTGACTAATCGACCTGCGCCGGAGCAGTTGTGGGGTGTGCTCGACGTGGGCAAAGCCGCCGTCCGCCTGTACATCGGGATCGACGAGGTGCCCGTCTATGTTCGCTGCATTCCCAAAGGCGGTGACGAGATGACGCGGCGGATCAGCGAAGAGCTCGGTGTCGAGTTTGGCATTGCCGAGTCTTATAAACGGCACTACGGCATTCACGGCACGGACGGACATTACCGTTCCGGGCTGCCCATCTCGGACGCGGTGGACAGTCGGCGGATGGCGGGCATTCTGCTGGGGGCGCTTCGTCCGACGATCCGCAGCCTGGCCGAAGAGATACAGCGGTCGTTTCGGTACGCCATGGGCCTGTATCCGGATCGGCCGATCGCCGGGCTGTGGGTGATCGGCGGTGGCGCGGATCTGGCCGGATTTCCGGACGTCCTCGGCGACATGCTGGGTGTTGTGATTCACAAGGTCACGCCGGACTTGCTGCCGGGCGATTGGGTGGTTCCGTCCGGCCGGTGGGAGTCCGCGGTTTCGCGCGTGGTCAACTCGCTGGGCGCGTGCCTGGGAGAGATGAACTGATGTCCGTGCGGGTGAACCTGCTTCCGGACGCTTATCAGCGGCGATGCCGGCGCACTCGTCGCCTGCGAATGTGGGTGACGGTCGGTGTCGTGGTGATCGCCCTGCAGGTTCCGGCGGTGCTCACACTGCGACAGCTCGGGCGGCAGTCGCGGGAGCTGCAGCGCGGACTGGCGGCGGCCGAGCAGCAACGAGCGAGCATCCAGGCTCGCTCGGCGAAGCTGGCCGTCGAGCATGCGGAAGTGCAGCGGCAGATCGCCCTGGCCGAACGGCTCAGCCGAAAGCATCGCTGGAGTGAGCTGTTCGCTGCGTTGTCGGAGTGCGTGCCGGAAACCGCGGTGTTAACGCGGCTGGAGACCGACCCTCCCACGGCGCCCGTGGTTTCGGGACCGATCGTGCCGGTGCGAGGGCCGGGGGTAACAGCCGAGGATGAGGGCAAGCAAGCGTCCGTGGCTCGCGGGTTGGTGATCAGCGGCGTGGCCGTCGATCACGACTCGGTGGCCCGGTTCCTGAAGAATCTGAACAACCGGGGGCAAGTGGGGCAATGCACGCTGGAGTCGGCCTTGCGGCAACCGTTCCTGAACGGTGAAGGCGTGTGGTTTACGATTCGAACGCAATGGTGATTCATCGCAACAGCCTGAAGGGCCTGGAAATCGACCTCGCCGGTGCCGCGGCGGTGATCGCGCTGGCGGTGGTCGGTTACGTGTTGCTATTGGATCAGCCACTTCGCGACATGCTCGCGGGCAAGGATCTGGAGGAGCGTCAGGAAGCAGCCACGCAGGCCATTCATACGTCCCAAGCAGAATACCGGACGCGTTTGCGAGCCCTGGAAGAGGCCCGGTCTGAACTGCAACTGCGGAGTCGCGGCCTGACCGGCACGGGTGCACCCGGCGAAGTGCTGGCTCGCATCAACGAGCTGGCGCGGCAGTGTGACGTTCGGATCAGTCGCTGGCAGCCTCAGAACGTGCAACTGCTCGCCGAGTACCAGCAGGAGGCGTTTTCGTTGGACGGCGTGGCGACCTGGCCCGCGCTCCTGCAATGGCTGGCGCTGGTGGAGGAGGGCGTGCCGTTGCTGGATGTGACGCACATCACCATCAGCACGCCCGTCGGTGCGGGGCAGATCGCGTGCGAGTTCTCCTGCTCGCTCAGACTGTACCGTGGAAAAGCCGAGCAGGCAGTTCAGATGGCGGTGGCTCGACCATGAACAAACTCGGACGAAAGAAGGCGATGATGTACGGGCTGGTGCTGGTGGCGGCACTGTTCGGTCTGATCATCGACCGATTGAGCGGCGGACCGGCCGAGGCATCGAATACAGCGCAGCTCGTCACACCAGTCGGGGCGGTGGACGCGAACAAGCCGCGGGCCGGTACCAACGTGTCCGGTCCCGCCATCGCTCAGGTGTTCGAGGTGCTGCTGAAAGAGCAGTCCGGCACGCCAAGCCGGCCGGTCCAAACGGCTCAGCGCGACGTGTTCCAACTGACGCCCGTCATGCAGGCGGCATTCGAGGAGATGTCGCCCGAGAGGAAGGCCACCAGGCAAAAGACTCTCGAAAGCGAGTTGGAACTGCGCCGACAGGAGCTTGCTCGTTTTCAATCCGCCCACACGCTCAAGGGCACCACACTGCAGGGTGAACGTTCCTGGGCCATCATCGACGATCGCGTGGTGCGAGTGGGAGAGACGGTGGACGGATACCAACTCGTCCGCGTCGAACGTTATCGGGTGCAACTGGTTAAGGGCGATCGGACGGTCACGCTCGATCTGCCGTTGCCCTGACCCATAAAAACGGTGCGAACAGTCGCGCTGCGACACGTCCCGGACACGAAACCTTCTTTGGATATTTCAGATGTAAAGTGGGATCGCCGGTGACACGATTTGACTAACAGTATCCCGCGTTTGGGGGCAACCGGAAACCACGATCACGAAAATGAGGGTCATACCATGAGTCGTTCTCGCACAACCGGATTCAGTCTGATCGAGCTGGTCATCGTCATCGTCATTTTGGCCGTGATTTCCGCCATTGCCCTGCCGCGAATCAGCCGCGGTGCCAAAGGCGCGGACGAATCAGCGCTGGGCCAGAATCTGGCCGTCCTGCGGACCGCGATCGAGACGTATGCGGCCGAGCACGGCGGCAAGTTCCCGACCGTGGCAGAGTTCGAAGACCAACTGACCAAATACACCAACAAGGCCGGCACAGCGACGTCCACGACCCGAGACGAAGCCAACGGCATTATCTATGGCCCGTACCTGCACAAGGTTCCGCCGCTCACGGTGGGTGATAATGCAGGCAAGACGAAGGTGGCGGCGTCCGCCGGAGCCGACGTGGGTTGGATCTACGACGAGACCACCGGCAAGCTGACGGCGAACGTGGCGGCCGGCGTCAAGGCCTCCAACGGAACCGAGTACGCCTCCTGGTAAGAGCGAGCCCGGCTCGTGATTGCCTGCAGCGTGGCGGGCCGCCTCTCGGAGGCGGGCGAGGCGCCCGCCCCCCAAGAGGCCGGAGACTCTCGAGGAATGCGAATGCACCGCTGCAACAATGGGCAGGGTGACCCATGGGTTGGCGGCTGAGAACAACGTGGTCGAGCGAGCAAGCCGGTGCTCTGCCTTTGCGGCGGACCGCCGGTTTCTCTTTGCTCGAGCTGATTCTGGTCCTCGTGGTAATCGCGGTGATGGCCTCCATCGGTCTCGCCCGGTTGTCGCGATCGCCGGCGCACCACCAGTTGACCGCGGCGGCCCGGCGTGTGGCGGCCGATCTGGATCTTGCTCGTCAGCAGGCGGTCGCTTTGGGCACGACCCGGCAGGTGCGCTTCGACAAGTCGGCGAGCACGTACGCGCTCGAGGGCGTGGCCGACATCAACCGTCCCGACAAGCCGTACGTCGTGGATCTCACGCTGCCGCCATACGGTGTCGCCATCAAGAACGTGGATCTGGACGGGGCCGGAGGATCGGTCCTCGCGTACGATGCCCACGGCCGGCCTGTGATTCAGTGCGATCTGGCAGAGGCCGAACTGAAGATCGTCCTCGCAGGACAGAGCCGAAACGTTCGGATCACGATCGATGCATCGACGGGGCGAGCGTATGTCGAGGAGTAACGCTTCACGCATACGATCGAGCTTCGCCGCCCGGGCGAGCCTCGGCTTCAGTTTGGTGGAACTCATCATCAGCATGGCGGTGATGAGCGTTCTGGCAGTGGGGATCTCCTCGGCGGTGCTGGTGTCCGTGCGCTCGATCGAAACCTCTTCCAGCCCATCCGCCTGCATTCGAAGTGCGGCCGACGTATCCAACCAGATGGTGCGCGAGTTGAACGAGGCCCTGGCGGTGTCGGAACGGTCCGCACGGGCGGTGACCTTCTCGGTGCCCGACCGCGATAACGACGGAGTGTCGGAGGAAATCCGCTACTGGTGGTCGGGCACGCCGGGCGACGGCCTGATGCGACGCTACAACGCCGAACCCGAAACCGCTTTGCTCACCAATGTTTTCGCATTCGCGCTAAGCTACGATCTCGTGCCCGTGCCCGTTCCAGCCATGGGATCGGACAAGCTGGTGGCCGGCCACCATTCAGCCAAAGACTTAAGCAGCTTCCGCATCAATACGCTCGATTGGGCCAGCCAGTCGTTTCGTGTGTCGCTGCCCGCCGGCGCGAGTTCATGGAAGATCACGCGGGCGGTGTTCTACTGCCGGCAGGTGGGCGGCGCCAGTGGACAGTTGACGCTCCAGTTTCGATCCGCCCAATCCGACGGCCGGCCGGGCAACACGTTGTATGCGGAGAACACGGTCCCCGAAAGCGAATTCAAAACCTCGCACGCCTGGTACAGCATTGCCGTGCCCTATTCCGGCAACCTGTCGCCAAACGGCAGTTATTGTCTGCTCTTGAAGGGAAACTGGACCGACGTGTGCGAGCTTCGTTACCACAGCAAGAATGCGGTCGAGGAGGGGTACGTGTTCATGACCACCAGCCTCGGCGGGCTGATCTGGACCGTCCGCTCCAAGCAGGCGCTGCTCTTCGAGGTATATGGTACGTGCTCGGGCGGAGACTCTGACAGGAATACGGAAATGCGGTTGGGCACGGTCCGTTGGGAGTTGCAGGCCGGCCGGGATGCGTCGAATCGCCTGTATGCGGGGGCTCAGCTTGCGAACCTGCCCGAGTGACATGATTACGACGCAATGGCCCGGGAGCGTCAGACGACTGCGGACTGGCTTCACGCTGGCCGAGGCGGCCATCTCGACCATTGTCGTCGCGGTGATGATGTGTGCCGCGCTGACCGGCGTGGCGAGCACCAGCCGATCGCGCCAAGTCACCACGGAGCAGCAGGTCGCCCACTTGCTTGCCGAGCAGCTCCTGTCGGAAATCCTGACCAAGAGCTACTGGGATCCGGCTTCAACCTCCTCGACGTCGCTGGGACCCAGCAGCGAGGAGCAGGCAACCGGGAACCGGTCCTTGTTCGACGACGTGGACGATTACCACGGGTGGCTGGCCAGTCCGCCTCGCCATGCTGACGGCACTCCCCTGGCGATCGAGAGTGGCTGGTATCGGAGCGTGACCGTGACGTTCGTGAACTTCAACAACCTTGATAGTCCGGTCGGCACGGACTACGGGTTGAAGCGCATTAGCGTCGAAGTGGGCCGAGTGCGGCCCGGCGGCAATGTGAGCGCCGCCAAGGACCGCCGTCCGGTGGCGACGCTGGTGGCGATTGCCGGACGAGGGCGGGGCTTATGATGGCACACTGCCTGCGCCGATCAGCCGCCGTGCGCCGGCACACCCGTCGCGGCAGCGGGTACATCCTCATCCTCGGCGCGGCCATGCTGGTGTCGGTCGTCGGGCTTTCCTCGCTGACGCTGGTGCGCGTGCAGTCCCGGGCCGGTCAGACCGCGATCGCCGCCCAGCGGGCCCGGATCCATGCCCGCTCGGCGGTGGAAACCGTGGTCGCGCACTCCATGGCCGACCCGAGCTGGCGCAGCAACTACGCCACGTGGGCCTCGCGCATGCCGCTTGCTCTGGATCGCGGGTACTGCTCGGCCGGGATCAGTGAGCCCGACGGTTCGGCCCTGCTCGTAGACGCCGACACGCCCGTGCTGATTCATGGCACGGGCATCGCCGGCACGCCGGCGCGGCCCGAGGCGATCTTCCGCTGGACCGTGCGAGCCTATCACCCAACGCTGGATCTGCTGCGGACGGCGTTGCATTCGGGGTCCAATGTGACCGCCAGCGGCGCTTATCTCCAACTCGCGGAAGGGCCGATCTCGACCAATGCCACGTTCACGAACACCGGCACAGTCATCGGCGACGTGGAAGCCCGTCAGGTCTCCAACTGGGGATGGATCTCGGGGACGGTGATGTCCGACGCGTCGAACAAGCCGTCGCCCGCCGCCGCCTGGAGCTACTACCGCTCGCGAAGCACGGCCATATCCGTTCCTGCGGCCTTGGCGGGCAGTGTGCTGGAGTGGACGGCGATCGGCCCGGACTCGAATCCCTGGGTGCCGTCCAAGTCCAGTCCGGATGGTCTCTTTCATCTCAAGCCGTCCGGCGACTTCCGGATACGAAACTGCCGTATAGTCGGCACATTGGTAGTTGAACTGGCGGCCGGCAGAAAGCTGATCCTCAGCGATGGCTTGTTGTGGGAGCCGGCACGGGCGGATTATCCATCGCTCATCGTCAACGGTCCCTGCGAGATCCGCCTCGATTCGAGCCTCCAGGAAGCGGGCCGGGCCAACTTCAACCCGCCCGGCATGCCGTACGAGGACCAGAGCGACAATGATTTCTGGGACAGCTATTCCGGCCTTCTCCGCGGCGTCTTTCACGTGGTGGGCTCCTCCTCGACCGTCGTCATCGAGAATCAAACCCGCATTCGTGGCGTGCTCATCGCCGACGGGCCGGTGACGATCAAAGACCAGGTTCAACTCACGGCCGATCCCAACCTGTTCCTGTCGCCGCCCCTGATGTACCGGGCAAGCTGGCTCGAACTGGAGCCGGGCACCTGGCAAGCGGTTACCGAGTGAACCACGGAGTGTGAGGCTTGAGACCTGAAGACCTGAGACTTGAGGATCGGGTCTGCGGTTGAAGTCCACTTGGCTTGCGCGCGTGCCGATATGCTGATGTGAGGAGGTGACCTATGGACGCCATCGCACATGCGCGTGGTGGACAGCGGCGCGGTTATCGGACGATTGTGGCGGCGTTCGCCCTGGGGCTGATCTGTGGTCTATCGGCCCGCGGGCTGAACCGATCGGCCTACGCGGATCTGCCCAGTCCGGCCAATCAACGGCTTGAAATGAACGAGGGGATTGCCCGGCTCAACGGGCAAGTTGCCGAGATTCTGTCGTTGCTTCGGAGCGGGACGCTTAAGGTGAGGGTAGTCGAGACCGATAAGACATCCGGGACGCTTTCACCGGTCTTGCTCGAGCCGAGTGCGGGCGGTTCCCGGGGAACGGATCGGGGTCAGCCCGGCGCTTGGCCCGCCGGATCGTCGCGGTAAACGGTCGTTTCGTTCCACTTGCAGGCGAATTCGACGGCTCCGCAGCCGCCGATCTGAATCGAGGCTGTGCACGGATGTGCGGCTTGAGAATCGGCAACGCCCGACATGGCGCATGGATGGCAGCGATCGCGCTGGTGACAGCGTGCTGGCTGTGGTGCGGCCGCGCTCAGGCCGCCGAGGCGGTCTCGACCACGCAGCCTTCGGTGGTCATGAAATCCCCCGATGTGGTGGAACTCCACGTGGTGGATGTGCCGTTGACGACCGTCCTGCGCATGCTGTCCACCCAAAGCCGCAAGAACATCATCGCCAGCGCCGGTGTGCAGGGGAAAGTCACCGCCGACCTGTTCGACGTGACCTTTCATGAGGCGCTCGAGTCCATCCTGGGCCCCAACGGCTGCACATACGTGGAGCGCGGCAACTTCATCCACGTGTACACACTGAAGGAGCTCGCGGACCAGGAAGCGGCCAGGCAGGCCGAGCAGCGGCAGGCGGTCGCGGCAGAGCCTCCCAAGCTGGTCGCGCGGCTGTTCCATCTCAATTACGTGAACACCAGCGACGTCGAGCCCATGATCAAGCCTCTGCTCAGCCAGGAGGGCAAGATCGCCACCATGCCGGAGGCCGACGCCAGCAGCAGTGGAACGACCGGCAGAGGCACGACCGGAAGCTCGGGAAGCAGCGGCGTCTCGGAAGGGACGACGCAATTGGGAGCGGGCAACCTGCTGTCCCGCCCGGATGTCATCATGGTGTGCGACTATCCGGACCGGCTCGAGCAGATCGAGAAAGTCATTCGCGAGCTCGATGTCCGGCCCAAGCAGGTGCTGGTCGAAGCGACCATCATGCGGGCCAGCCTGGGCGAGCAAAACTCGCTGGGCATCGACTTCAACGTCCTGGGCGGCGTGAACTTCCAAAACCTCGGGGCGATTTCTCCCGGCGTGACGGATATCACGGTCGGGCCCATCCCGCAGAGCGAGCTGAACGGCAGCAACTTCACCATTCGCACCGATTTTAACGACGCCGTTCCGCGCGGCGGCTTCACGTTCGGGATTGTCCACAACGACGTGGCGGCGTTCATTCGCGCCCTCGAGGCGGTCAGCGACGCAACCGTGCTGGCCAACCCCAAGGTGCTCACGCTCAACCGGCAGGAAGGGCACGTCATCGTCGGCCGACGCGACGGCTACATCACCACCACCATCACCGAGACGATCGCCACGCAATCGGTGGAGTTTCTCGAGACCGGCACTCGGCTGTTCTTCCGCCCGTTCATCGCCGACGACGGGTTTATTCGACTGGAAATCCATCCCGAAGACAGCAGCGGCGGACTCAACGAGAACAACCTGCCCTTCAAACGTACCACCGAAGTGACCACGAACATCATGGTCCGCGACGGGCACACCGTGCTCATCGGCGGGCTGTTCCGCGAGGCGAACAGCGCGATCCGGGCCCAGGTGCCGTACTTCGGCAACATCCCCGTGGCCGGGGCCCTGCTGCAGACCAATACCGATTCTGTCGAACGCGAAGAGATCATCATTCTGCTCACCGTGCACGTGGTCAAGGACGACCTGTACGCGGCTGAGTCGGCCAAGGTGGCCGAGGGTGTCGAGCGGCTCCGCATCGGCATGCGCAAGGGACTGCAGGCGTACGGCCGCAACCGGCTGGCCCAGGCCCACTATCGCTGGGCGGTCGAGCACGCCGAGGCCGGTCAGATCGACAAGGCCCTGTGGGACACGAGGCTCGCGTTGCATCTGTGTCCGACGCATATGCAAGCGCTCGAACTCGAGCAACAACTGCACGAACGCCGCGAACTCGAGCACGGCGACGGATACATTCGCGATTTCATCAACCGGCGGTTGCTGGGCGAGCCCGAGAGGATCGTGGTGCCCGCGCCGTTCGATGAGGAACCGGGACCTATTCCCGCGGAGGGGGAGGTGTCATGAAGCTGCGTATTACCATGGTAGTGGGGCTGGCGTTGTTTGTCGGCTGCGCCACTCCCGCGAAGAACAAGAACAAGGAAGAGGCGCAAGCCCGCTGGGAGCAGATGCGGGCCAAGGTGAAGTTCCAGCTCGCCGAGCGCGACTTCGCGGCAGGTCAGATTGAGTCCGCGTTGAAGACCTGCCAGGAAGTGATCGCGCTGCATCCTGCGTGTCTGGACGCGTACCTGCTGTTGGCTCGCATTCAGCTCGAACGAGGTCAATTCGCCGAGGCGCAGGCGGCACTGGACGCCACCGAGCAATTCGGGCCGACGACACCGGAGGCGGCCTATCTTCGCGGCATGCTCGCGGAGGCCCGCGGGCCGGCGCGTGAGGCGATGGACTGGTATCGGCGGGCGTACGAGGCGCTTCCCAACGAGCCGGACTATCTGCTGGCTTACGTGGAGTCCATGATCGCGGCCGGACAAACCGAGGCCGCCGCCGAACTGCTGGTCAAGCGAGAGCGCGATTTCGACCAGGACGTGCGGGTTCAGTTGTTGCTGGGCCAGTGCCTTTCGCTTCTGGGCAAGCACCGCGAGGCGAGTGACGTCTACCTGGGCGTTCTGTTGCTCGAGCCGAATGATCCGATGTTGCGTGAGGAGGCCGTGCTCGTACTGCTGTCGGCCAAGCGAGTCACGGAAGCCGGCCGAGCGATAGCCCCGCTGCTCGAATCGCCTCAGGCTCAACCGTCGGTCATGCTGCTGCAGAGTTGGGCTCAGGCATTGCTCGACACCAACGACGTGGCAGGGGCCGTCCGCGTGTTGCAGGAGGCCACCACACGCTATCCCAAGGCGGTCAAAGCGCAGCTGCTTCTGAGCAAGGCGTTGCTCATGTTGGATCGAGCGGCCTCCGCCCGTGAAGCTGCCCGGCAGGCGTGCCGTCTCGCTCCCGATTCGGTGGATGCCCGTCTCTTGCTGGCCTACTGCTGCCTGGCCGCCGGTGATCGCGAGGAGGCCCGCACGGCCGCTCAGCAGATCATCGCAGCCAGGCCCGACGATCCTGAGGCCAAGCTCATTCTCGAACGAACCCTCCCGTCCTCGACCGTGCGTTGATCCGCTTCACAGTCTCTCGTCGTGCAGCGATTCTGCCGGCACGCTTGTCCGCGCTGGATGAATGCAGGTGGACACCGTACGGCAGGGGCTCGATAATGCTCTCCCGCGTTGGCGCGACTTTCGACGGCGAATGCCGCAACCGGAGCGAGAGAGATTGTGTCGGACCGCTATCGAGTCATCCTGAACGATCGTGTGCTGTATCGCCCGCTGACGGGCGTCGGCCACTACACTCGCCAGTTGCTGCGCGCATTCCGGGAGATGAGTACAGGCGAGCTGGACGTCCAGCCCTTTCTCGGCCGGTACTGGGCCGCTCCCGGGCCGGACGCGGCTTCAACGTCGAGTGATGCGCGAGGCCCGAGTTCGACTCGGTGGCGTCGCGAGGCGGAGTGGATGCGTGGACTGGCGCGGCGAGCCTGCGAGCCGCCGTACGAGATGCTCTTTCGATGGTTGACCCGTCGTTTTCAACTGTATCACGAGCCGAATCACATCCCCATCGCCACGAAGCTGCCGACGGTCACGACCATCCACGACATCTCCGTGCTGTCGCATCCGGAATGGCATCCTGATCACCGCGTGCGCTGGTACGAACGGCAGTTCGAGCGCGGCCGGCGCCAGTCCGTGCGCTTCATCGCCGCGTCCGAGTTCACGCGGCGGGAATTGGTGGAACGGTTGCAGATTCCCGCCGACCGGATCGACGTGACGCATCAGGCGGCGCGGCCGGAGTTCTATCGCCGGGAAATGTTGACGGTGCACGAGACTTTTCGTGCCATAAATATGCCCGAACAGTTCTTCCTGTTCGTGGGCACGCTCGAACCGCGCAAGAACGTCAGCACGCTCCTGGAAGCGCACATGCGATTGCCCGCCCCGATTCGCCGAGCATACCCGCTCGTGCTTGTCGGCGCGTGGGGATGGAAAAACGAAGCCCTCGACAGCGCGTTGCAGGCGGGGCAAGCCGCCGGCGACGTTCGCGTGCTCGGCTACGTGGGTAACGAAACGCTCGCATGTTTGTATTCGGCTTGCACGGCACTGGTGTGGCCGAGTCTGTACGAGGGTTTCGGTCTGCCGCCGTTGGAGGCCATGGCTTGCGGCGCTCCGGTGGTCGTGTCGGACGTGGCTTCGCTGCCGGAAGTGGTGGGGGACGCCGGCGTGCGGCTCGATCCGCTCCACGTGGAGAGCTGGACCGAGGCCATGCGCCGCATGGTCGAGGATCCGGCCTGGCGCGGACAGTGGAGCGAGAAGGGACTCGCTCGAGCGGCTACGTTTTCCTGGCAGCGCTGCGCCGCACAGACGCTTGAAACCTACCGACGCGCGATCGGATAAAGCGAGCCTGCGAGTTTGGTCCGGCGAATCTTTCCATTACAGTGGGCGTCGTCATGAAGATCCTTTACGCCACCATGCAGTTCGGTCGCGGCTACGCTCAGGGTACTGAGCGATACGTGGCCATGCTGGCTGCGGGCATGCGCGAGCGCGGGCACGCGGTGGCGATTCTCGCCGGCGACCCCGAACGGCATGGACCGCGTCGCCGCCTCGGCGAGCGCGTGCAGGACGATCCGCCTGTGCTCTACTATCCCACGCGAGGCTGGATGTCGGTGGAGGGCTTACCCGCCCGCGAATTGAGCGGCCTACTCGATCGCGAGAAGCCCGACATCGTGCACGTGGCCAATCCGGCGCACATCGGCATCGGACTCATGGTCGCGGCCCGGCAGCGCGGCATCCCGGTGATCGTCACGGTGATGGACTTCTGGTGGCTATGTCCCAAGCACACGCTCTTTCACGCTTCCGGGACGATCTGTGATGCGAACGTGACGTGGAAGCAGTGCGTGCGATGCATGGGGGCGAGCGATGCGCGAGCATGGGTGCGGCAGCTGGCCGGCGTGCCGGCGATCGGAACGGCCATGCTGACCGGTTTGTACAGTGTGCGCGCGTTGGGCCGTGGCGCGACGGTCGCGGAGCTGGCGCGATGGACGCAGCGCCAGCGGATCGTGCTCGATGCTTTGCGGCAAGCTGACGCAGTGATCTTCCCTTCTCGCGGAGCGCGAGAACGGCTCGGGCCGCGAGTCGATTCCGCGCGGGCCCATTCGATCCCGTATGGCTTGGAGCAACGCTGGTTTGATGCCGCACGCTCGCGGCCGATCGAAGCGCCGGCCGATCCCGCACGTTTGACGCTCGGCTATGCCGGGGCGCTGGCCGTCCACAAGGGACCGCATCTGTTGCTCGAGGCGGTACGGCAACTGGGCTGGACGCAGACGCGCATCCGCATCGCGGGCGGCGGCACCGACGCGCACTACATCGAGCGGCTTCACCAGCTCGCCGCCGGCCTGAACGTGGAGTTCGTCGGCCGCGTCGAGTCGGCGGACATGCCCGCGTTTCTGCGGGAACTTGATCTGTTCGTCATGCCGAGCACCTGGCCGGAAAACCTGCCCATCGTGGTGCTCGAAACGCAGGCGGTCGGCACGCCGGTGATGGCCAGCGCTATCGACGGTGTGACCGAGACCGTGCCCGAGCCGATGCGCTTCAAGACCGGCTCGTCGGCCGATCTAGCTCGTTGCCTGAACCAATGGGTCAGTCATCCGGCCAACCCGCCGCCGCTGCAACCCGTGAGCACCGCGGAGGCGATGGTGGCCAGAACGGCCGAGGTGTACGCCCAGGCGTTGGTGGGCCGTTGTCCAGGTCCTATATCTCGTAATCATCCCGTCGAACCTGTCCAAGTCGGGAACGGAAACAGCCGATAACCACAGAAGGCCCGGTTTGCGCGCAGGCCGGCTGGCAAGGTCCTGCCAGCGGTCGCCGTTCGGGCCGGAGGATCGGTTGGCGTGCTGCGGGCGTTGGTGCTCATCTCGGTCTTGCTGTTCGCGCCAGTGGCGGGGCGAGCCCAGGATTCCGCGCCCGCACCGACAGCCACGGCACCAGCGGTGGTGACGGCTTCGGCGCCGGCGATGGACGTCGCCAGCGATCCCGCATCCGGCGACCCGCCCGTTCGCGAGCCCATCTCCGGTCGGCGGATCATCAAGCACTTCGACTTCGACGAGCGGCCGCTCAACAACCTCGGGACCGTGCCGCTGTACTGGCGACCATGGCGAGCGGATGGCTTTCCCCTCTATTTGGAGGGGGCATTCGACACCAACGAGGGCCATCACTCGCCGCCGAGCTTCCGCTTGGACCTCGACGGCGGCTCCATCGCCTACCAGTACGAAGGCAACGACATCGCCGTGCGGGCCAACAGCGACTATCTCGTCGTGGCCTGGGTCAAGACGGCCGGCGTCAAACACGCCCGCGCCTATCTGACTGCCTACTTCCTCGACCGCAAAGGCAACCGCATCCCTGGCACGGAGCAGACCACCGAACTGGCAGGCGGCACGGGCGAGACCACCGGCTGGGAACCGATTCAGGTCGGGCTCACCGGCAACGTGCCCGATGCCCGTTACATGGGCCTGAGCGTCTGGCTGGTCCAGCCGCGGGTCTGGGACCCACGGCCGCCCGGTCCGCGAGCCATCGAGAACGAAGATGTCCGAGCCACCGCCTGGTTCGACGACATCACCGTCTATCGGCTGCCCCGGATCTCGCTCACGTCGTCCAGCCCGGGCAACGTGTTCCCTGAACCGGCGCCGGTCGTGTTGCGGCCCGAGATCACCGATCCGGACGGCCTGAACCTCACCGCTCGATTGACCGTGACGGCCGTCGACGGTTCGTTCCATGACGAGCGCCCGGTTCCCATCCGCGCCGGCGAGCTCGGACCGCAAGAGTTCGTCTACGACCGCCTGCCTGTGGGCTTGTACAACGTTCGGCTGGAAGCCAGCACGCATGGCACGCCGCTGGTCTGGCGGACGCTGCGGTTCGCCCGTGTGCCCGAGCACTATGCCGCTCCCCAATCCGCGGGCAGGCGCTTCGGCGTGATCATCGAAGATATCGAGCCGCCTGCGGTGGCCGGTCAGCATGCGCTGCTGAGTCGCATCCGCCCGGAGTGGGTCAAACTGCCCGTCTGGTACTCGCAGCGGGCGGCGACGGGGAGAGCTCTCGATCTGACCGAGTCGGTGGACAGATATCTGCAGGCCATTGTCGACTCGGGCGGCAACCCCGTGGGCATTCAGATGGATGACCCGGCCATGCCGCTCGCGCGAGGTGTGGGCGGTCTGCGTTCCATGCTCGATATCCTCAGCGAAGATCCGCTGGCCTGGACGCCGTTGATCTCCGGCACATGGTCGCGCTACACGGGGCTCATTCACGTGTGGCAGGTGGGGCGGGATGGCGACGAGCATCTGTATCTCGATCATCGTCTGGGCAACGTGCTCGCCAGCTTACGCCGCGAGATGGGCACGCTCATGAGCGATCCCGAGCTGGCGTCCTGCGTGTCGGTGAGATACCCGGCTGGTGCCGGGGCTCTGGCGGACTACCGTGCGATCAACGTTCCGACCGCCGTCATGCCGCGGGACATCGAGCGGCACATTCGGCCGTTGTTTGCCCCATCACCCTCGCGGACGTGGGTTACGCTCGAGTCACTCGAGCACGAGGCGTATCCACGCGAGATGCGAATCTCCGATTACGCCCATCGCCTGGCCGAGGCGCTGTTCCTCGATTGTGGAGCGGTGTTCGTGCCCGCGCCGTGGGAGGTCGAATCGGATCTGATGGCCACGCATGTTTGCCCGCGCGAGGAGTATCTCGTTCTGCGGACGCTCGCCGACATCCTGGGCAACGCGGTTCCCGTGTCGCGGACGAACATCGACGGGCTGGCTGAGTGCACGGTGTTTGATCAAAACGGCCAGGCGGTGCTCTTCGTGTGGAACGACCGCGCGCCCCCGGAAGGCTACGAGCATCTGCTGTACCTCGGCGATTATGCCGAGCAGATCGATCTGTGGGGTCGGCGCACGGCGTTGCCGACGGTGGGCAGCCGCCAGAAAGTGCGCATCGGCCCGGTGCCAAGCCTGATCGTGAATACGCCCACCTGGCTCATGGAGTTCCGGCGACAGTTCGTGGCCACCCCTTCGCTGTTCGAGGCCAACTACTCCGCCGATCAGCTCACGCTGTCGTTCAAGAACACGCATCGCGAGCCGATCAGCGGGCTGCTGCGGGTGGTCGGTCCGGAGAACTGGGACGTTCGGCCTTCGCGGATGACGTTCGCTCTGCAGCCCGGTGAGGAGTTCCGCCAGCCGGTGGATATTCGCTTTCCCGTGAACGCGGAAGCGGGCGTGAAGGCCATCCTTGGCGAGTTCTCGATCGACAGCACGCGGCGATACCAGATTGTCACGCCCGCCTGGTTCGAACTCGGCTTGAAGGATATCGACCTGGATACCTGCGTGTTTCGCAAGGGCTCCAACGCCATCGTGCGCGTCTCCCTGACCAATTACACGTCGCAACCGGTTTCGTTTGATGCCGACCTGATCATGCCCGCCCGCCAACGGCTGAGCCGGCTGTTCCAGAACATCCTGCCCGGCCAGAGCGTGTCCAAGGAGTTCAACGTCGAGCAGGCGAACGAGTTGGCCGGTCGCCGTGTCCGCGTGCATCTCAGCGAGCGTCAGGGCAACCGCATGTGGAACCGCGTTCTGGTCATTCCCTGACCCGCCGCATGATCCCAACAAGCCGTCGAGCTGCCCGTGTCAGAAACATCGCGGTATTCTGCTGTCTCCTGATACCGCCTCCAATTTCGATGGCATGAACGCGATGATGGAGACGTCCGTGTACTCTTCTGCTTCCAGGCCCGTCCCGATCTCGACGGTGTGGACGCGGTGATGGAACGTCGCCGTGCTCTTCCGCCCCGCAAGGGGCGGCAGTCAGTAGCCGGGCGGCGTAAGCCCCCGGTTGGCGACGGGAGCCCATTTTGCAGTCTCTCTTTTCATTCTTGGAGCCCCGACAGGAGCGACAGACGCTACGGGGCCGAAGCGAGGTTGGTCTCCGGCCGGTGCGTGAAGGACGTTTGCGTTGTTCGCGGATCGGATCGAACTGTCGCCCCTTCGGGGCTGACCATCGTCTGGCAACAATAGAACGGGGGCTGACGCCCCCGTCTACTGACTGCGGCCCGCATGCGGGCCGGTATGGAAGTTGGTTCATTTCTCCCAATCCACTGCTCGCACCGGAGCGAATGCAGCAGGATTTCATAAGATCGGCAGGACATGCTCGCATCCGGCCAAGACCAGATAATCGAGCGGCGAACTGTCTGAAACGACGATCATCGCTTGAGTAAGTTGAAGAGGCTCGTAAGCTGGTCTTCAAGCTCCTCCGCAGTGAGCAGATCCTCGGTCACGCCATGGCGCTTCAGCAGAGCATCCGTGTCGAAGCGGGAAATCCCGAGCGCCTGCGCGTGCTCGCCGTGCGAAATCTTCTCGCGACGGTACAGATCAACGAGCGCTGCCTCCTTCGCCGCCTGGTTAGGGTCCTGGCCTTCGTCGAGGAGCCGCTGCTCGATGCTCGGAGGAAGTGTAAAAACGATCGTCATTTTCGTCTCCGTCTTGTCGGATACCTACACCATCATACCACATCCTTGTGCAGGTCTGCCGGGTCGACAAGCCGGGTCAGCGTCCCACCCATTCCACGATGGAGATCACCGCGTTGCTCTTTTCGGTCAGGTTGCGGGCGGTGACGAGGAGTTTGCCGTCCGCGGTGGCGTCGGCGGACACGGGAGTCTCCACCCAACGGCCCTGCCGGAACTTCTCGAACGTGCCGATGTCCCGGCCATCGACGGCCATGCTCTGACGGCGGCCACCCTGGAACTCGTCAGGGTCGATGATGTACATCCGCAGCTTGCCTTCGGCTCTGGCCGGCACGCTCAGCTCGATCTGCACTTCGTTGTGGTCCGCCCGGCAGTGGTACACCGGCGGCGGCCAACCCGCGAACGAGTAGCCCTGCCGGACCTCGGCGGCAAAGCCGGGCTCGGCCAGGTACGTCTCTTCGTCGGGCCGTCCGCACAGCACGTGGAGCTTCACGCCGCCCGCCTTCAGTGCTGCCTTGTCAGGCAACTGCTCGCCGTGCAGCCAGAACAGCTTTTCCGGTGCGGGAGCCCGGTCGGCCGGCGCCGGCATGGGCGGGAAAGGCGCATGCGGTTCGAGCTGGTACCAATAGCACGTGCTGGAGAACTGCAGCTCCGTGCCGGGCACGCCGAACTGCTCGCGGAACATGGGGTGCTCGTTCTCGCCGTAGCCGATAGTCACCTTCAGCGATTTGTCGAAGCTGATGGCGTCGTTGATGAAGAACCGGTAGGCCATCGCCCCTTTCATGAACGGCCAGTAGCCGGTCAGCGGGAAGATGTTTTCGCTTTCGGGGAAGCCCCAGCTGAATCCGAACGAGTCCTCAATGCCCTGGAACTCGACTGATGGCACCGCCTCGCCGTCTATGTAGAACTTCTCGTTCATGTCGACAGGATAGCCGTCGCTGCCCGGCCGGCGGACGGTGACGTTCCAGCCCACGAACTTGCCCCGGCCGGTGGCTTCCAACGCGATGTAATCTTCCTTCCCGGTGAGCGTGGCCGCCTGTCGCCACTGGGCGTGGAAGTAACCCTCGTCCGCGGGGATTTCTTTCACTTCCCGATAGACCACGTAGCTGTAACAGGGCATCATGGCCCACAGCTTTTCGCCGGGCTCTTCCGGCCCCTCGTAGGAGAGGACCACGCGGGCCGACTTGCGGAAGGGCATGGGGAAGTACGCGTTCCAGCCTCTGCGCTTGTTGACCAGGGCAGTGTTCACCCTCTCGCGCGTGCCGGCCGGGTCGCAGAAGAAGTCCACCATGGGCACGTTCACGCTCGGCTCGGTCTCGTCGTCCCAGTACATCTGCAGGAGCGTGTCGCGGTTCATCTGGTAGTTTTTGGGTTCGGCAACCTGCTTGTGCGGGTAGGCGAAGTGGATCATGGTGATCACGCCCGGCCCCTTGATGTCGGCCACGGTCACCCGCTTGGTAGATTTGAACTGGCGCTCCAGCGGCACCTCGATCCACAGGCCGTTCTCCGCCCGTACCCGCCCCGGTTCGAGCCTGGACAGGCCGCTGAAATCAGCCGCCCATGCCGACGAGCAAGCCAGGAGTGTGGCAACAATGAAGCGGGCTTTTCGATTGAACATGTTGGTTCCTCAGTATGAATCCGGTCCGCAGCAAAGCACAGTCTTTTTGCGATCCCGGAAGCATAAGGCAAATCTTTTGCAGGGCAAAGCCAGTTGTCCTATGCAGGAGAATCGGGCTCCATCAGCCGGCTTCCGGGGCAACCTTGCTTTAGTCCGATTCCCGGGCGAGAAGGTCGTTCATTGGGCTGACGGTCAGTCTCGAACAGGACGGCCGGTCGGCCAACGGCTGTATGTGCCAGCGAGTGCGCCTGTGAATACTCCCCTGCAGCGGAGATAGGATTCCTGCGGCCAATTGCAGAATCGTGGTCTTGCCCGCGCCGTTGGGGCCGACGATGCCGGTCCAGCCTGTGGGAAACTGGACGGAGAAATTGTCGATGATCGGTTGGGCGAGCGTCTCGTAAGCAAAAGCGACGTTCTGGAACGAAAGGCTGGCCATGGTAATACCTCCCGGGCGTGCCACGGTTTTTCGCGGGCGACGCCACTTGGCGGATCAACATCCACGTGAGTTGAAACCTGCGGTATTACCGGTTGCCTATCATCGGAACTCCTTTTCTTGAGGGGCGGGCGCGCCGCCCGCCGCAGGAATTAAGATAATACCTCTCGTGTCCAGGTAGCGAGATGCCCGCTTCTCATCATAGTCTCAATAGATCAATCGCAAAGCCGCATCGGCTCATCTCGCCAACCAGCCGCCGTCCACGGGGTAGACTGCGCCGTGGCAGTAGTCCGACGCCGGCGAGGCCAGGAAGACGGCCATGCCGCCCAGATCGGAGGGCGCGCCCCATCGGCCTGCGGGAATGCGGTCGAGGATGGCCTTGTTGCGGACCTCGTCTTTGCGAATGGCCTCGGTGGCGGCGGTGGCAAAGTAGCCCGGAGCGATTGCGTTCACGTTGATGCCTTTGGCCGCCCACTCGTTGGCCAGCGTCTTGGTCATGCCGGCCACGCCCGACTTGGATGCGGTGTACGACGGAACGAGAATCCCGCCCTGGTAGCTGAGCATGGAGGCGATGTTGATGATCTTGCCGCCCGTGCCTTGCTCGAGGAAAACGCGGGCGACCGCCTGGCTCATGAAGAAGACGGACTTGAGGTTCAGGTTGACCACATCGTCCCAGTCCTTCTCGGAAAAATCGATGGAGGGCGTGCGGCGGATGATGCCGGCATTGTTGACGAGGATGTCGATGCGGCCCAGCTCGCTTCGGGCCTGGGCGACGGTGGGCGCGATATTTTCGAGCTTTGACAAGTCGGCCTGGATACCGAGAAACCGCCGCCCGCTCTTCTCCACGGCCGCTTGCGTTTCGGCAAACTTGCCGCTCGAGCCGACGCCGGCGACGTCCGCCCCCGCTTGCGACAAGGCGATGGCGATGGCCTGCCCCAGGCCGCTGGTTGCACCCGTCACGATGGCGACTTTACCGTCCAGTTTGAACAGATCGAGGATCATGGTTTTGCACTCGGTTGTCCGTTGTCAATTGTCAGTGATCCGTAGTTGGGTCCTTGGTCCGTTGGTCCGTGGCACTGCGGTGCAGGCATCATGCCTGCACGTGCACGCTGGAAGCGTGCACCACAAAAAACGCTCGCCCGGGGTAGGATTAGACTCTCTTACCAGCCCCCAGGCCCCAGTCCCCAGCCCCAATAGCTACTGACCACTGGCCACTGACCAATTCACATCAACATCTTCGGCAGCCACAGTGTCAGCGGCGGCACGAACGTCACCAGCAGCAGGACGATGATCATGGCGACCAGGTACGGCACGAGCGGCCGGATCAACTCGTGCATGCGAGTGCCGGCCACGCTGCAGGCCACGAACAAGGCGATGCCCACGGGCGGCGTGCACTGGCCGATGCCCAGGGCCGCCACCACCATCGTCCCGAAGTGGATCTTGTCCATGCCCAGGTGATCGACGGCAATGGGCATGAAGATCGGCACCAGGATCAGCATGGCTGGCGTGAGGTCCAGGAACGTGCCCACGGCCAGCAGTACCACCAGCATGATCAACTTGATCACTACCGGATTCTGCGTGAACTCCAGCAGCGAACTGGCCACGAGCGCGGGCACCTGCTGAACGGTCAGCAACCAGGCGAACGGCGAAGCCGCCCCGATGCACAGCACGACGATGCCTGTGATCTTCGCCGTGTCGGCCATGACGGGCACCAGATCGCGCCATTTCATCTCACGGTACACACCCAGACTGACCACCAGCGAGAACAATACAGCGACGATGCCGGCTTCGGTGGCCGTCACGTAACCGCCCATGATCCCGCCGATGACGAAGACCACGGCCAGGAGAGGCAGCACGGCTCGCCAGAGACTCCGGAAGAACACGCTCAGCGAGAGCGACTGGCCAGACAAGTCGTGGTGGCCCAGCCGGGCGATGATGTACGAGGTTACCATCAGGGCGACGCCGATGAGAATGCCGGGCAGGACGCCGGCCAGGAACAAACCGCCGATGGACATTGTGCCGATGTAGCCCATGAGGATCATGGGGATGGACGGCGGGATGATGATGCCGATCGAACCAGCGCAGGCCTGTAGCGAAGCCGCCGAACCGCGCGAGAAGCCCGAGTGCACGATGGCCGGGATCATCACCGAGCCGATGGCGGCGGTGGTGGCCGCGGTCGAGCCGCTGATGGCGGCAAAGAGCATGCAGGCGACCACGCTGGTGATCGCCAGACCGCCATGCATGTTGCCCACCACGGAGCGGGCCAGGGCGATCAGTCGGTGCGACATGCCGCCGACGCCCATGATGCCGCCGGCCATCACGAAGAACGGAATGGCGATCAGCGGGAACGACTCCGAGGCGGTGTAGACCTTCAGGACCACCAAGCCGAGCGAGTAGTCCGTGCCCGTCAGGATGGCCGCCGCCGATGCCAGCACCAAAGCGACCGAAATAGGCACCTCCAGCAGCAGGAGGAGCACGAATACGCCGAAGAGAACCAGGAGGATCATGCTGCGGCACCTCCGTTGTTCGGCTGCTCGCCGCGGATGCGCCGCAGCGTGATCTCGATGCTGCGAACCAGCATGAACAGCCCGCCGCCCGCTACCGCCGAGTACGGAATGCTCCGCGAGATCTCCATGGCCGGCGTGATCACGTGAACGTTGCGCCAACCCATGAGCACGCCTTCGTATACCAGCAGCAGCGAAAACGCCACCAGGATAAGCCCCACCAGCACGCCGGTGGCCCGGCGCAACGGTGGGGGCAACCGGCGATGCAGCAGTTCAACCGCGAAGTGCTCGCCGCGCTTCAGGGCCAGTGACGAGCCGATCATGGTCATCCATACGAACACGATGATCGAGGCTTCTTCCGTCCAGGACAGCGGCATGCGCAGGACCAGTCGGCAAAAGACTTGCAGCGTGACGATGCCGCACAGTGCGGTCACCAGCACGACGGACAGGAGTTCCTCGAGATTGGCGAACAGGCGGCGAATCATGATGCGTTCAGAATCTCCTCACAGAGTTGCTTGAATTCGTCCCCGTATCGCTGATAGTACTGGTCATAGATGGGTTGCACCCGGCGGCGGAAGAGCTCGACGTCCACGTCGTTGAGCAGCATCCCGGCCTGCCGCATGGTTTCCAGCGCCTGTTCCTCTGACTCGGCCCACATCCGCAGCTGTTCGGCGATGGTCTCCTTGGCCGCTTGCTCCACCCACGCTCGCTGCTCGGCGGTCAGCCGATTCAGGAAGGGCGTGCCGGCCAGCAGAATGTCGGGAATCGAGAAATGACGCGTCCAGGCGAAATACTTGCAGCCCGTCTCGTACATGCGGGTGGTGGCGATGGTCATGGGATTGTTTTCCCAGCCGTCGATCACGCCCATCTGCAGCGCGGTGTAGACTTCGCCCTGATTAAGGGCCATGGCACTGGCGCCCAGCGCATCGATGGTCGCCACCATGAGCGGGGCGTTCATCACGCGGATCTTCATACCCCGCAGGTCTTCGGGCTTGTGGATGGGGCCGCGCGTCGTCGTGATGTTGCGCGTGCCGGCATCCAAGTAGCCGAAGATCTCCAGATCGCGTTCGCGGGCCTTGTCGCGGATGGCCTGGCTGACACGGCCTTGGAGCACGCGGGCCTGGTGGGCCGAGTCTTTCCAGATGAAGGGCATGGCCAGCACGTTGGACAGCGGCACGTAGACGCTCAGGTTCGCCGCCGATACCTGGCTCATCTCCACGTCACCCATGCGGCAGAGCTCGAGCACTTCGTTGGCGTCGCCCAGTTGGCTGTTGTAGTAGATCTGGGCCTGCATGCTCTCGCCGGACAGCTCGGCTAGCCGTTTCTGGAAGAACTTCAGCGAGGCGGCCGTCGGGTGCGACTCGGGCAGGACCGTGCCGATCTTGACCACGATCGTGCCCGGATCGTCACCTCGGTTGCAGCCGCCTCCCAGTAGCACGACCGACAGGGCCGCCCACGCGATCGCCGATTTCAAACGAAGGTTGTTCCACATGTCGTGGCTTCTCAGATCCGTCAGAGGAACTTCACGTTCGAATACTCGGGTTGAATGGTGATCCCGTACTTCAGATCGCGGTGCTTGTCCGGGTCGTAGGCGGCCATCACCCAAAAGAACACGGTCGAGAAGCCCGGAGCTGCCACCGTGGGATGATATCCGCTGGGGATGGCGACGCAATCGCCGTCGCGGACGACCTCGACGAACTCCGGTCGGTCCAGTGATGAGTAGACGTATTGCGTGCTGAACGCCGGCGCGGGCATGTCGAAGAAGAGGTAAAACTCTTCCTTCGAATCGTTGTGTTCGTGGGGCGGCCAACTGGTCCAAGCTCCGGGCGTGCCCGCGGTGAAGCCGGCCAGCAGGCGCGAGCAGGGGACGCTCGTGTCGATGTAGCTGTGAATCCGACGCTTGGTGTGGGCTTCATCCGTCCCCACGTCGATGCAGCGGGTGGGATCGCCGCTCACCTGCTTGAACGGGATGAACACACAGTTGGCATCACGGTCGGCCGGGGCGGCACCGAACGCCAGGTCGGCACCTTCCGTCCCGGTGATCTCGATCCGGCGCTGCCGCGGCACATAAAGCATGTCGTGTCGGCCCAGATCGAAACGCTCGTTGCCCACGGTTACTTTCGCCGTTCCGTTGATGCAGAAGATCGCCCATTCGCGGTCGTCGCCGGGCAACGTGTGCGAGCACGCACCGGGCGCGCAGATCATGCGGGCGTACGTCAGGTAAGCCATCGCGCCCGACTGGGGCGAGAAGATCTCCCGAAATCCGGTGTGTTTGTGGGTATTGCGATGCACACTGGGAGGAATGTTGTTGATCGGTTGAGCCACCACTGTCTCCTGTCGGTAATGCGCAGGCCTGCTGGGCCTGCGAATGACGAATGACGAAAGCAGAATGACGAAGGAAATCCGAATGACGAAATCAAACGCTCATGCGTGCGTCCGGCTCACAGCTCAAAGCTCATAGCTTACAGCTTCATTGGATCTCAACTATCGGCCGCAGGGCGGCGACGTCACGGAGCATGCGCTCGTACTCGGCCGTCGATTTTGCTGCCCCGGGCTCTTTGAACCAACTGCCGTGATAGCGATAGCGGACGCGGCCGTCTGCCGGTCGCAGCCGCACGTACGTGTTGAAATCGTCCTCGCCGTATGCGACGACCGTTTGCGGATCGACGATCACGCCCAGGCCGAGATCGCCCGCTGCGGGGGCATCGTAGTCGCCGAGCGCCTGTCTGCCCCAACGGCCCAGCACGCCCGCCTTCTCATCGCGGATCAGCTCCGTGTTCTCGTGCCGAGGCAGACCGGTCACGATCTCAGGCATGGGCGAGTCGCCCAGCGGGCGGATGGTGATGTCGGCCTCGCCCCAGCGCTGGCCGGCGAAGATGCTCATGCGGACCACCAGGTCGTAGTGCGGAGCGTCCTTGGAGGTAATTGCCTCCCGGCTCAGGTCGGGGATAGGCCCGGGCTGCCAGTAGACGTACTCGAGCTCGACCACGGCGCGGATCGGCCCGTCGGCGCGGATGTGATGCGTTTTCATGACGTTCGACACCTTCTCCACGCGGCCGTCGAACCAGCCCGCGAAGCCGCCGATTCCGAAGGCTCGGCCGACCTTCAGCACGTCCAGTCCATACTCGTTTTCGACGTTGTGCGGCACGCCCGGCGTGGCCCAGCCGTCCAGCGAGAGGCGGGGGCGGGTCTTGCCGAAAATGTCCATCGCGTTGTCCGCGTTCCAATAGATGCGATAGGCGGTCACGTCGGATTCCCAGGCCGGACCGTCGAAGCCCTTGAGCGACATCAACGCATGGGCACGCGGCGGGACGGCCGGGGTCGTGCCCTGATCCGTGAGCCGCCACTCTCGCGTCTCGCGCGGACCGAGCTTCGCAAGGAAGACCAGTTCGTCAATCCGCCCATCACCGTCGAGGTCGTCACGTTGAAACGCGATTGGTTCGGGACCGGCCAGTACGCGACGGCCTGCCTGCCACGCACGCTCCATCGCCTTGGTCCACGGCACGACCACTGGCGCTTCGGTCCAGGCCTGATCGGTCGGGTTGGTGACGCGAATGACCGGCGAGGCGGCCGTCGCGCCTCCCGCAATGGTCAGCAAGCTTGTAGTCGTCAGAACGGTAAACCATCGCTTGGGCATCGGTGTTCTCCGTTGCGGGTCGCGGCGGGTTTCCACGGGATGGAGTGGCGTCGCCTGATCTCGAGCGGCGTGTCGATACGCCCGCCGCGGAGCTGCATGATAAAGGGCTTGTGCGAGCAGAGCAATGCAACTCGGCTTCGTCTTGCCCGCGCGCGACCAGGTTTGACAGGCCATGCGAGCTTAAGTTATGCTCCCGCGTGGGCTTAGCGAATTATCGCCCATTAAAACTATTTAGAGCGTTTTGGAGCCAGTCTCATGCGGTATCCGCTTGCTCATCCCAAAATGATCTTGTCTGCGGCGATATCGCTGCTTGTTGCTGCACTGGGCGGCTGTGGTCCGGACCGGCCGTGGGCCGGCGTGCAGCCGTCGCCCGAGCAGGCCATGCGACGCGTCGCCGACCGTGTTCTCCAAGACTTCCCCGAGCCGCCGCCGTTCGATTGGGGCGAGGGCGTGCTCATGGCCGGCATGATGCGGGCGGGCATGGTGCTCGACGAGCCGCGATACATCGACTTCGTCAAGCAATGGGCCGATCATTGGCGGAAGCAGGGTCTGGCCGAACTGCTGGCGGGTAGCCCCAACGACCAGCTCAAGGGCTATTGCGGCCGATGGGGGCCGGGTTATCCCGTCATGCTCCTGTACGAGCGCACGGGGGATGAGGCTTACCTCGACATGACGCGACAGATTGCCGCGTTCATCATGAACGACGCCACGCGAACCCGCGACGGCGGCCTGGGCCATTGGCGCGACAACAAGGAACTCTGGGTGGACACGCTTTATATGGTCGGCCCACCGTTCGCCCATCTGACCAAGGTGACGGGCGATCCGCGGTATCTCGAGGAGGCCGTCCGCCAGCTCAACATTTACCAGTCGCACACGCAGGAAGCGAACGGCCTGTTCTGGCACATGTACGATGAGGTCAGCGGCGAGCGGAAGGGCGTGCTTTGGGGCCGCGGCAACGGCTGGGTGGCCATGAGTTACGTCAAGGTTCTCGAGCACCTGCCGCGGCGCTCGCCGGAATACGCCGAGCTTCTCGCGGATTTCCGCCGGCTCATGGACGGCCTGCTTGCCGTGCAAGATAAAGAGTCTCATATGTGGCACACCGTGCTCGATCATCCCGAGACGTACCTCGAGACGTCGGCCACGGCCATGATCCTCGGCAGCTTGATCGATGCTGATCGTCTGGGGATTTACCGTCCCGCCGATCGCGGCGTGATCCCGCGCACGTGGGCCGCTCTGGCCAAGAAGGTCGACGCCGACGGCCGTGTCTTCGACGTCTCGGGTGGCACCATGCCTCAGCCGCTCGAGGTCTACGCCGAGAAGGCCAAGGGGACCTACACGTGGGGGACGGGCGCGTTCCTTCTGGCGGCGGCTTCGCTGCACGAATGACGAAGCCCGAATGATGAAGTAGCCTTTTTGCGAGTGTGACCTGAAGATTACGAACGACAAACGAGAGCATCATGCCCGAATGGAAAAACGACACTGAGTTGTTCGCGTTGATGCGCGAGGTCCTCTACACGCCGGTCGTCGGCGACATTCTCGACGGCTTGGGCTGCTATCATCAGTTCCTGCCGCCGCAGATTCAGCCCATTCGCGAGTCGGACAAGCTGGCCGGCCGGGCCATGCCCGCTCTCGTGGCCGACTGCTACGGCCCACAGAAGAAACCCTTCGGCCTGCTGACCGAGGCTCTCGACCAACTCCAGCCGGGCGAGATCTACGTGACCACCGGCGGGACCATGCGCTGCGCCTACTGGGGCGAGATCCTGACCGCCACGTCGCGTATGCGTGGCGCCCTCGGCGCGGTCGTCAACGGCTACCATCGCGACACGCCCCGGGTGCTTGAGCAGAACTGGCCGGTGTTCTCTCGCGGCCGGTTTGCCCAGGACTCGTCCGTCCGCATGGGCGTGGTCGATTACCGCTGTCCGATCGAGATCGAGGGCACCTGGATCGAACCGGGCGACCTCATCTTTGCCGACCTCGACGGCGTGGTGGTCATCCCCAAGAAGCACGAAGCCGAGGTCATCGAGCGGGCGTTGGAGAAAGCCCGTGGCGAAAAGCTCGTTCGCAAGGAAATCGAGAACGGCATGTCCAGCACCGACGCCTTCAAGAAGTACGGCATCCTCTGAGGGGCATCCTGCCCACCTGAATTCACCGACGCGCACTGGGGGGTGGGCATCCTGCCCGCCTGAGGACGATGTACTCGTTCTCCGACCAGCACAGCATCCACAAAACGTCCGCCCGCGCGCTCTCCAAATCTGCGACCATCTGCGCAATCTACGGACAAAAAGATGTCGAGATGTGAAAAGGATGTCCGCAGATTGCGCAGATTTTTGCTGATTGGTCGCACGGAGTACGCGATTTTCTCGGGGCTGGTGGCTGAGTTGGTATGGGGGGAGGCGGGCGAGACGCTCGTTCCTCGGAGCGAGGTGACTTGGTGCGACGAATGTCCGTCCATCAGGGCGGGTTATCGTCTCGATGTCAGGACGGAATCACGACCAGCACCCCTAAGTCTTTGCGAAATAGCGTCTTGCTTTTGCATTTCAAGTGCGACACAATGGTGCGGGTCCGGGACGGCAGCGCGGTCGTTCTCGGGATCGGCGAGTTTTCGTCAGTCGGGAAGCAACCTCAGGCGGATGGGCGACAGATTCAGTGTCAAATATGTGTCGTTCATGCGCGCAGGTTCAAAAGGGACAACTAGCCAAACACATCGGGAAGAAAGGAGTCGCACTGATGGTCCGAAGCCTCGCCATTCTACTATTGCTGACCGGCACATCGGCCGTGCTGGCACAGGACAATAACGAGCAGACCGCTCCTCCGGCGGATGCCGCCACGGAGACGGCTGTCGCCCAGGAGACGACCGCCGAAACGGAGTCTGCTCCGCCGGCACGGCGATATGGCGGCGACTTGTGGACGCGCAGTACGTTGACCGGCGATTGGGGCGGGCTCCGTGACGACTTGGCTGACATCGGCATCACGCTGGACGTCGGTGTGACGCAGATCATGCAGGGCAACGCGCACGGTGGCGTCTCGACCAAAAACGCGTTCCGCTACTCCGGCTCGACCGACTACACGCTGACGCTCGACACGGCGAAGATGGGGCTGTGGAAGGGCGGTACGATCCTGCTCAATGCCGAGACCAAGTGGGGCGACGGCATCCAGAACAAGGTCGGCTCGCTTCTGCCGGTGAACCTCGACGCCTTCAAGCCGGCCTTCGGCGAAGGCTGCATGATGACGCTCTCCGAGTACATCCTGTTCCAGTCGTTCTTCGACGGCAAGCTCGTGTTCATTGCCGGCAAGCTCGACGGTTCCCGCGCCTTCGACCGCAACTTGTTCGCCAACGACGAGCGGACGCAGTTCATGAACCTCGGATTCCGCAACAACCCAATCATCGGTGCCTTCGCACCCTACACCACCTTGGGGGCGGGCTTCGTGCTCAACTTGACCGACTGGCTGAGCACGTCCACGGCCGTGGTGGATGCGGAGGGACGGGCGAAAACCACCGGTTTCGAGACCGCGTTCCATGGCGAGACCAACACGTCGGTGGTGCATGAGTGGTCCGCCCACGTCAAGCCCTTCGGTCTCGACGGCAACCAGCGGATCGGCATGCTTCTAAGCTGCATGGACTACAACCACCTGCAGCCCATCTCACCGTTCCGGCAAACCGGGCCGGCGTTGTACAACCTGCTCGGTCCGAAGCTCTTCGGCAAGATTGCCAAACTGCTGCCGTACGAGCGCAGCGACAGCAACTGCGGCCTGTACTACAATTTCGACCAGTACCTCTATCAAGAGGCCGAGGATCGCACGCAGGGCATCGGCGTGTTCGGTCGGTTTGGCTGGGCCCGTCAGCAAGTCAATCCCATCGCTCACTTCTACAGCATTGGCGTGGGCGGCAAGGGCGTGATCTCCACGCGCGACCACGATACGTTCGGGATCGGCTACTACTTCGCGGATCTCAGCAACGACATGCCCTACTGGTTCCACTCGGAGCAGGGCATCGAGGCCTATTACAACATCCAGATTACGCCCTGGCTGCATATCAGCCCCGATCTGCAGGTCATCGTGAACCCGGGCGGCACCGGCGAGCACGACGTCGCCCTCGTGTACGGCCTGCGAGTCCAGATGGCCCTGTAGGCAGATTCTCACAACCATCCACGCAAATAGAAAGGGCAGCCGGACGACGGTTCGGCTGCTCTTTTTTCGTGGCGGCAACCTGGCGGCCCGAATTCGTTTCGGTCGGGTTCTCGCCTTTTATCGTGGCTCCGCAAGTGCCGAGTGGGATTACGGGATATTCCTGATGGTTTCGACGCGTCCGGCGGAACCGGCAGAGCAATAGAATCGAGAGGTGTTGCATCAGCGAACCGGGGCCAGCCGTCTCCGGCTGCGCGACCCATTTCACTGCACGCGGGATGTCTGCCGTCCATGATGAATCGCGAACTCGATACCTCCGCTGTTCCACACACTCCGCCCGCGGGAGCCGCCTCCGACCACCAGGAAGACCACATCTTATGGTCGGAATTGCTGGGGTGCCTGGGAGACGGGTTGGTCTGCTTCGATGACCAGAACCGCTGCACCCATGCCAACATCAACGCGGCCGATATTCTCGGCCGCCCGGTGTCCGACCTGCTGGGACGATCAGCTCACGAGGTGCTGCCGGACACGCCTCGCCTTTGCAAGGTTCGTCTCGTGCGCGGCCAGGTGAAGCCGGAAGGGGTGGAATGGAGGAGCCCCGGGGCGGCGTGGTACAAGTGCGTCTGTTGCTGCTGGGACACCGGTTGGTGCGTGTACTTCCGGAACATCACGGAAGGCAAGCAGGTCGAGGAAATGCTGCGAGCCTCGCAGGAACGCACGGCGCTGGCGCAGCGAGCCGGTCGCGTCGGATTGTTCGACTGGGACATGCGCACCCAGCGCGTGGTCTGGACGCGAGAGCTGGAGGAACTGTACGGCCTGTTACCCGGGCAGTTCGAAGGGAACTGCCAGGCCTGGCTTAACTGCCTCTTGCCCGAAGACAGACAAAACATCCAGGAAACCATCCAATCAGGCATTCGCGAGCGCCGCGAGGAACTCGCGTACGAATACCGGATGCGGCGCGCCGATGGTCAGCACCGATGGATGGCGGCCCGGGCCCGAATCTTCTATGACTCGTCCGGCCAGGCCGTGCGCATGGTCGGAACTTGCCAGGACATCACCGAGACCAAGCTGGCCGAGCAGGCCCTGCGAGAAAGCGAACAACGATTTCGCGTCATGGGCGAGGCTTTGCCGTATGGCGTCTGGTGGCGCGGTACGGACGGGAAGCTCGAGCACGTCAGCCAGTCCTTCCTCGATCTGCTGGGCATGAGCTTCGAGGAGGTACGCGACGGCAAGTGGCTCACGCGGCTGCGTCCCGAGGAAGTGGAGCCGACCCGGCAGGCCTGGAATGAAGCGGCCAGGACGCAGCGTGACTGGGATACCGAGTTGCATCTGCTCGGCCAGGACGGCCGGTATCACGCCGTGCTGAGCCGCGGCCGGGTCGTACGCGACAGCGTCGGAAATGTCATCGGTCTCGTCGGGATCAACTTGAACATCGACGACCGCAAGCAGATGGAGGACAAGTTGCGTCGCAACCAGCGGGAACTGCGGGGGCTTGCCGCCACGCTGGAACGCCGCGTGTTGCAACGGACGCAGGAGCTCGAGGATAAGACACATCGTTTGCGCCGGCTGGCGGCGGACATCGGCAATGCCGAGCGGCGCGAGCGCGAACGGCTGGCCGGCGTCATCCACGATCATCTGCAGCAGATTCTGGTCGCCGCCCGCATGCGGGTGCAGTTGGCCAAGCAGGGCAAGCCGGAAATCCGGGCGGATTCTCTCAGCAAAGCCGCCACTTTGCTCGACGAAGCCTTGCAGGCCGCCCGATCGCTGACCACCGAACTTCGGCCGCCGGTGCTCTACGAGGACGGGTTGATTCCCGCGCTGGAGTGGCTGGCGGGTCGGGCCAAGGAGCAGTTCCAACTCGACGTCGCGCTGGACCTGAGCCCGGATGCCGAACCTCGCTCGATCGAGCTGCGGGCCACGCTGTTCGAAAGCGTCCGCGAACTGTTGTTCAACATCTCCAAGCACGCCAAAGTGAGTCGGGCTCGCGTGGAACTGAGTCGAAGTGAACGCAACGAGATTTTGGTGGCCGTGGAGGACGAGGGCGTCGGCTTCAGTCCGTCGCAGGTCGACGATTCCGGGCCGGGCATCGGGCTGTTCCGCCTGCGCGAGCGGCTCATCGCGTTGGGCGGCCAGACCGACATCGATTCCGTGCCGGGACGCGGCACGCGGGTGATGCTTATCGTGCCCGAAGAGGAGATTTCGATTTCCCGCGAGGAGCAGGTCGTGTTCGAGACACAGGCGGAGATACCCGCCTACGCGACCTCGGCGACGCTGCCCAGCGGATTGATCCGCATCGTAGTCGCCGACGATCATCGCATCGTGCGGGAAGGGCTGGTCATGCTGCTCGAGAGCCAGACCGACATGAGCGTGGTCGGCCAGGCGGGCGACGGGCGCGAAGCCGTCGAGCTCACGCGGCAACTCAAGCCCGACGTCGTGCTCATGGATCTGAACATGCCCGTCATGAACGGCATCGAGGCGACGCGGATCATCGCCCGCGAGATCCCCGACACCATCGTGCTCGGTCTGTCGGCGTACGGCGAGTCCGGCACAGCCGAGTCCATGCTGTCCGCCGGGGCGGTCGCCTATCTCACCAAGGGCGGCGAGCCGGAAGAACTCATCATGGCCGTGCGCCAGCAACTGGCCGAGCGGGTGGGATCATCGTGACGGCACGATCCGCACGGCGTCGGCGATGAAGTACAGTCCGTCCACTTCGGTCACGTTGCGGGCGGCGATCCGCAGCTTGCCTTGGCTCAGCGTGAACTCGCCGAGACTCGTCCAACCCGACATGGCTTGCTGGTTGACGATGATCACGTGCGTGCGACTCGCGCTTCGCGACGAAACGATGGCCTCAGACCGTTCCGCCGGCCGGCCTTCGCCGATCACGCGATACTCGACGCGATCGCTCGGCTGGACGGTGATCTTCGGAAGGAACACTTCCACGCGATACCGGTCGGTCTCGGGAACGTCCAGCACGTAGACGCCGTTCTCGTGACGGCCGATGTCGGTCTCATGCTGGAGATACGATCCGGACCATGCAGCGGGGTCGGCTTTCTCCTCCCACTCATCGGTCTCGGTGAGTCGCTGGAAATCGTCGCGATTGTCAGCTGTATACGCGCGCGGCTGGTCCGCGAATGGATACCACATACCGTCGCGGAGGGCAGGATTACTCACCGGTTCGCCGTTGAGTACGAATCGTTTGCACGCACCCGCGCGGATTCGCAGCGTGGCTTCGGGCTCGGGCGCTTCCACGCGTAGCGTATCCTCACGCTGCGTAACACCGAGCGTATGCACGAGTGCGTCTGCCTCGGCAAGGACTTTGCCCTCAAAGTTCAACGACCGGCCCAAAGCCCACGCAAACGAAGTCACGGCGCCGTCCGCACTTCGCCGCACGGCCGCAAAATCCGCAGCCATCGCGTGCGTGCCTTCGGCGAACCGCACGACTTTCCCGCGCTCGCCCCAAGCCACCCAGTCTTGGCCGGCCGGGCTCGTAATGTTCAAGGCATAAACCAGATCGTCGGCTTGCCGCCCGTCCGCCGGTTGCAGTTGCCAGTTGATGACCGGCCGCACCGGGCCGTCGAACGGATACACCAGCGTCTGGAATCGCGGGCGGCTCGTGTTCTCGGTCAGGCGAACGATGCGCGTTTTCGGCATCTCCTGCTTGGCGGCGGTGATGCCGTCGACTTGCTCCACCGTGAAACGCGAGGCGTTCTGATTGAGGATCAGTACATTGCCACCCGCTGGGAACGTGGTGATGATCGTGCCGCCGTTCTCCTGCACCTTCGCGTCAGGATCGCTGAGGTTCCAGCACTGAGCCCAACTCGACGAGACCTCGGTCTCGGCGGAATCATCGATGACGAAATAGTCGGGCTTGATGAAAGCGATGCGTCGGCGCACGGCGCCGATTCGGCCGCTTTTCTGGAAGCCGAAGTGCTTCCCGTCGAAGAAATCGGCGACCGAGTTGACCGCCCATTCCGAGGGGCCGGCTTGCCGCTTGCAGTCGCGCCCGTCGGGCACGAGCATCGAATGGATGTTGGAATTCCAGTATTTGCCGATCCCGGGCGGCGGTTCGTGTTCGTACTGGCCGGGATCGACGATCAAAGGCCGGCCGAACGCATAGAGGTTCACGCTGGTGAAGTCCCAGTGGCCGTGCGAGCCGAACCAGTTTCCGTTGTGGATAAACAGCTGGCGGGCATTCCGGTAATCGCAATCGCGTTCATCGGTGACATTAACAGGACATCCAAAGTCCGACCGCATGATGAAATAGCCGGCATCGGGGAAGATCTTGCTGATATGCGCGGGCGGTTCGCCTTCCAAGCCTTGTGAGGCAATCCAGATAAAGTCCGGTCGCTGCACCAGCCGACCCGCCTCGTAGAGTTCGTTGGCTTTGTACCCTTTGCGGATCTCGTCGGGCCACGCGTCCTCGATGAGCATCCGGTTGAGCAGCTCGCGGTTGGCGCCCGTGGGTCGCGTTTTCAGGAGATTGCGCGTTTGCGGTCTCAGTCTGACGTCCGCGAAGACCTTCTCGTCATACAACCACGCCTGGTCCTCGGTGATGCTCGTGGCCTCGGAATCGCCGGGCTCGGCCACGCTGGGGACGATCAGCCGGTTGAGTAGGGCGGTGAACGTCCGGCACAGTTCCTCGGATGGTTGAGCCGATCCGTCGTAGGCGTCGATCATCTTCAGCACATCCGCCGCATCAGCGCCGGCCGCTGGGCCGAGCGCGACCAGGCGCATCCGGAGGTGCCGGCTGATCGGATCGGCAGACTTGGCAAACCGGGTGATCGTTCGGCGGGCATCCAACAGATCGGCGATCCCCAGCGTGGGCGTGTAGGCGAAGTTCTCGTACCACGAGTCGCCGCACATGACCACGAAGCTGTTGGGCATCAGCGTGTACGCCATGTGCTCGTACATGCCTTCAACCGTCTTCATGAGCCGGCCGAGAATGTCATCGTCGAGCCGGATCCGGCCTTCCACGTGATCCTGCAGCATGCCCTTGAGCCGGCGAGCGACCATGGCATGATACTTGATGGCGGCCTCGGTGCTCGTGCCGTCGCCCCGCACGTCGGCCAGGACGATTTCGGCCAGACGATTGGTTCCCCAGCGCACGTACTCCGAACTCATCTTCCATTCGGGGAACTTCAGGCCGAACTCGTAACAGGCCCGGGCGGCTTCAGCACCCCAGTTGGCGCCGCTGTCCGCCTGGTAATCCCAGCGGGCGTTGTCCTCGAGGAAGCTGAAGAACACCAGGCGTTCATCGTTGGTCCATCCGTCGTAATGGTACAGCCGCAGGTAGGGCAGCAGACCGTGACCCGGCGCGCGGGCGGCGGCGGTCCGGTCGTTCCACAACTCGAAGTACCAGGGAACGCCGGTCAGCTTGGGGCTGGGGTTGTCGAGAATGAACTGCATGCGCAGGTCGATGGCCCGGCGGGCGTACTCGGCCTTGCCGGTGTGCGTGTAGGCCGCGGCCAGACATCGATCGATGTGCCACGTGTACACGCTGGGCTCCGCCCCGCGCTTGGGTTGGGCACGCTCGGTCTTGAACTCGGGAACCCAATAGTCTTCCGGCCGCCAGGGCACCGGTTGCTTCGTCTCCACATGTCGAAACCGGTTGCTCATGATCAAGTCGGCCAATTCGGTGTCCGCATCCAAACGCGGCTTTTCCTGCAGGACGGCGGCGTAGTCGGCCCAGAGCTCCTGTCGCTGATGAAAGTGCATGGCCGTCCGAGCGATGGCTTCTTCCCAGTCGCCGGCTTGTACAGCTTTCTTGACTTCGGCGAGTTCCGGCCGGTCGATATCGAGCCGCTCGGTGAAGAAACGCCGCAAGTTGGCTTCGCGGTCCGCGACCGGCTTGATGTGAACGACGTACGACAAGCCCTTCTGTTGAGGCATCGCCTGGAACGCGACCTGCTCGTTGCCTCCCGCGACCGTCAGTTCGAAATAAAAGCTCGTGCGGCCCTGCGTCGGCGCCCGAAGATGCCAGTAGAGGACGCAGTCCTTCGTGTTGTGGATGGGTTGAACATGCGACGTCGCTTCCTCGATCGCATACGAAGCGAGCTTCTGTTTGCGATCGGGTGATGTATAGAGCGTGAGCGTGACCGTTTCGCCCGGCTCCCATGTCTCGTACACCGGTCGCAACCCGATGCGGTAGACCTCGCCGACGCCGCCCTCGACCGAAAACGTTTGGCCCAGCGGCGAGCGAGCCGATGCGACGGCCTGCTCGGAACCCGGGCCGGTGTCCGAGCCGGGACGCACGGGATTGAGGTAATCGTCAAACAGCGGACCGGCCAGCAGGGGGCCGGCCGCGGTACCGAACGCGATCACGGCGACAAAAAAGGATTTCATGCCGAAAATTGTACGGACGGGGTGGTGGAATCGCAAATTCTAAAACGATTCAAGGACTGCCAATGCGGTACCCGGGCACCCACTCGACGTGGGTGTCGGCGAACAACGCGTTGGTGCCGCCGCCTTCGCTTTGGCGGTGGCTTCCGATGTTCGCCCAGAAGGGCTTGGTGGGCCCGCAATTGCAGCTGATGCTCGGATAATAGATGGTGGACATGAACTCGCCCTGGGCGCAGAACACGGTGGTCATCTCGGCGAGGCTGCCGCGGCCGACCTTCTTGGCGTCGTGGATAGTCCACTTGCGGTGCCGACCGTCGCGATTGAAGTAAAGCGTCGGGTATTTCTGGTCGTAACGGGCCAGCGGTCCGGCCTGCCACTGCGCCAGCAGGCGCGGGAGTCGCGTCCAGGTGTGATACGATTCCCAGGTGCCGCCGAAACGGTATTCCCAGTACTCCTCTCGGTTCTCGCGCATGGGGTTTTCCGGCAGCGGCGGTTTGCCTCGCTCGAAGGGACAGGCGTACAGCTCGGGCATGATGGTGCGCTGGTATTCATCGACCCGAGGCAGGCCGTCCACCGGCTGATCGGGCCAGCAGATCTTAGGATCGAAGCGGCGAGCTTCCAGATTACGAGTCTGGGCGTCGTAGCGCCGCAGAGCGACCGACAGCCAGCACTGCTCGGCCGGCTTGGAACCGGCCAGCGTCGTGTTGGACCAGTAGTCCATCACCAGCGGGACGAAATCGGCGGACTCCGCCTGATACAGCGACACGAGCATGCCGATCTGTCGAATGTTGGCCTGGCAACTGGTGACCCGAGCTTGAACGCGGGCGCGGGCCAGGCTGGGAATCAGGATCGAGATTGCCAGCGCGGTGATGGAGACGACGCTCATCGCCTCGAGCAGGGTGAAACCGAGGCGACCGGATTGTCTCTTGCGGTTCATGGCCACGACGCTCCTGCCCAGACATGCTCGGGGAGAGCGGATCGCATTCCCGGACCAGACGTGCACATCCTTTCCCCAGACCCGTTCCTCCCATTTCATATTATCGCAAATCGGGCCAGGGAACTGCCATCAATTTGCCTACCCGGGCGAATGTGAGTCAGTCCGTCCGGCATCGGGAAGGGGGTGGTGTGTCGCAAGTGATTGCGGCACGGTTGCTTACGGTGATTCAGCCTTTGACCGCCCCGGCGGTGAGCCCACGCTGGAAAAAGCGCTGGGCACAGAAAAACAGTACGACTGCCGGCAGCGTCGCGACCGTGGCCGCCGCCATCAGGCAGTCCCACTGCACGCCGTGCTGGCCCATGAAGTCCACCATGGCCACGGGGAGCGTCTTGGTGCGCGGGTCCGTGCCGGTCAGGGCCAGGGCAAAGACGAACTCGTTCCAAGCCCCGACGAACGCCAGGATGGCTGTCGCGCCGACGGCCGGTCCGATCAACGGCAAGAGCACGTACACGAGGGCTTGGAATCGGTTGGCGCCGTCGATCCAAGCTTGCTGTTCCATCTCGACCGGGATGGTTTCGATGTAGCCCTTCATGAGCCAGGTCGTTACGGGCACAGCCTGGGCGAGGTATGTGATGATTAGCGCCACGCACGAACCGTGCAGGCCGATGCGGGCCCAGAACAGATAGAGCGGAATGAGGATGGCAGCCACGGGGAACAGTTGCGTGAACAGCAACGCCAACCCGCCGAGGTGGCGGAGACGAAACTGAAGCCGGGCCAGGGCGTAGCCGCCGCAGATGGCGACCATGACGGCCAGCAGGGCAGTAGCTCCCGCGACCATCAGGCTGGTCACCAGGGCCTGAGCGAAGGCCGCGTTCTGCCCGCTGAAGATGGCGCGGAACGCGTGCAGCGTCGGCTGCCGCGGAAACCAGGTGGGAGGAATGGAAAAATCCTCGCCCGGCGACTTCAGGGCGCTGATCACCAGCCAGTACAGCGGAAAGAGCATGGGCAGGCCGACCAGCGCGAGCGGCAGATAGAACGTCAGGATGGCGCGAGACAACTTTCGCATGGAAGCTATGCGCTATGAGCTTTGAGCCATGAGCCAAACACTCACGTCAGCGTGTGACTCCGTCATTCGGATTTCATTCGTCATTCGGGTTTCGTCATTCGGATTTCTCACGTTTCCTCCTGCCGCGTCAGGGAACGTCGCATGAAGATGCCGATCGCTGCCGCCATCATGATCAGCAGGATAATCGATGAGGCCGCCGCCTCGCCGTAGTGTCCGTTGCGCATGCCGATCTCGTAGATGAGCATCGGCACGGTGGTAGTCGCGATGTCGGGTCCGCCGCGGGTGAGGGCGTAAATGAGATCGAATGAGTTGAACGTCCAAATGAACGAGAGCAAGGCACAGATGGTCACCACGCCGCGAATTTGCGGGATGGTGATGTGCACGAACCGGTGCCGCCAACCCGCTCCGTCCACCGCAGCAGCGTCGTAGAGTTCGCTGGGCACGGCCTGAAGCCGGGCCGACACCATCAGCAGCCAGAACGGCACGCCTTTCCAGATGTTGGCCAGAATGCAACAACCCAATGCCGTGCTGGTCTGGCCGAGCCAGTCGAACTCCGGCAGGCCTACGATGCTCAAGGCGGCATTGAGAATGCCCACGATGGGATCGAACATCCAGCGCCAGATGATCCCGCCGACCACGCCGGGCATGATCCACGTGCACAGCAGCAGCGTGCGGAACACGTTTCGCCCGGGCAGATCCTGCATGAGCACGACGGCCAGGAAAATGCCCACCGCCGCCTGGCCGATGACCGAGCCCACCGTCCAGATGAGCGTATTGAGCATGGCGGTGGGGAAATCGCCCGTGCGGAACAGCCACGCGTAGTTCTGCAAGCCGACGAACGGGTTGGTCTGCTCGTACAGCCGTGAGCGGTACAGACTGATGACCAGCTCGTACAACACGGGAATCACGAACAGCAGGACGATCACCGCCAGCGCGGGCAAGAAGAGAACGTTCCCGAGCATCGCGTCGGAGCGGGAGCGAGCGGCGGTGATGGGCGGCGGCGTTCTCATCGCATACTCGAGAATCGTCAGTCCTTTGATCTCTGTTCGGGCTGCGAACCCGCTGGCTGGTCAGCGCAAAAAGTGGTGAGTCAGCTTATTGTCGAGCCAGGCGATGGCTTCATCAGCGGTCGCTCCGCCGGCCACCACGCGTTGATACGCTCGTTGTACGGCCCTCGCCACGTTGGGCGCCTGCGGCACGGACGGAAACGGCGGCCGGGCGGTCGGCAACTGGTCAAAAAACACCTTGTAAAACGGGTCGCTGAATGGGCCGAGGTTCATGGCCGCCCGGCGCGGCGGCAGATTCTCCACGGCCGCGATGATCGCCAGCGACTCGGGACGCTGAAAGAATTCGAGCAGTCGCAAAGCCTCTTGCGGATGGCGGCTCTGAGCGAACGCCGCTACCAGCCAGCCGCCCTGGGCGCTACCGGATCTGCCGGTCGCGGGCCCGGCCGGGATCACGGCCGTGCCATAATGGACGTTCCACTGAAAGTTCGGGTTCAGCCGCTCCAAGTTGCCGCGCTCGTACGGGCCGCCCATGAGCATGCCCAGTCGGCCCTGGACGAACAGACTGTCCACTACTTCACCGCTCATGCTGGCCATGCCGGGCGGGCAGACGTCGTGCCGGGTGATCAGATCGCAGAGGAACTGAAACGCCTCGCGAGCCGCGGGATCCTCGCCGGCTGTACTGCGCGTGCCTTGCTCGTTGAGGATGTGTCCGCCGTTGGCGACCAGGAAGTTGCCCAGGGCGTCGTAGGCGGCGTTCCACTCGTTATTCGTGGGCATGGCCAGGCCGTACCGCTTGCGGGGCTTGTCCTGGATGCGCTGTGCGGCAGCGACCAGTTCGTCCCAGGTCGCAGGCGGACCCGTCAGACCCGCTTCCCGAAACAAACCGAAATGGTAGAACAGCACGCGGCAGTCTGTTCCGAGCGGCACGGCCCATTGCTTGCCGTCGATCCGGCAGAAGTTCCACAACCCTTCCCAGTAATCCGCGGGCTGGATGACGTCGGACCGGCTGATGAACTCGTCGAGCGGTTGGAGATAGCCCGCCCCGGCCCACATCCGCAGCGTGGGCGTGTTTACCCGGGCCACGTCGGGGCCGGTGCCTCCACGGACGCTGAGGAGAACCTGCGTGTCGTAGCTTTCAAACGCGATCTGGCGGGCGACCACCTCGATGTCGGGGTTGGCCTCCATGAACCGGCGGATCACGGTGGCTTCGCCGGCCTCCCAGATCTGCGCCTGCGTGACCGGCGTGGCGTAAACCAGCCGAATCCGCCGCTGCGTAGTCTGGGCGCGGGCGCTGCCGGCGAGAACCGCCCCGCAGAGAAAGACCACCAAATAACCGCGCGCGTGTTTCATAGGCGGACTGCCCAGTGTCGGGGTTGGGCGACCAAAAAGCAAGCCGCCCCGCGACCGGTTCTCTCGCGAATTAAAACAATTTAATCGTACTGAAAAACGCACCAGGGCTGGTCGGCGGCCGCCTGGCGCGCGGGCAATGCATCCCCCGCTCATCTGCTCGCCAGTTCCCGGCCGTCCGGATACACTTGACCGGTGCGTGCGAGCCGGCGCGCCGGCATTGTCGTGTGAACCTGCGGTTCGGGGATGCACCTGAGATGAGCACACTGATCGGTCTCGACATCGGAACGACCACGATCTGCGGCGTGGCCATCAAGCCGGCCGGTGAACGGATCGCCTCGGTGGAGCGGCCGAACGACTCCGGCGCGACGGATCTGCCCCCGGGCCGGGCCGAGCAGCAGCCGCAGCGGATTCGAGAGCGAGCGGTGGAAGTGTTGCGCGAACTGAACGCTCGCGTGGGCGACCTGCGCGAGAGCGTCAGCGCCATCGGCCTGACCGGTCAGATGCACGGCATGCTGTGCGTGGACGGCGAGAACCGCCCGCTCACGAACCTGATCACTTGGCAGGATGGTCGCTGTCTGGAGCCGTCGACGAGCGGCGGGAGCTGGCTGGACGAAATGCGGCAGCGCGTCAGCCCGCGGGCGTGGGAGGCGTGCGGCTGCGAGCCGGCCAGCGGTTTTCTCGGCAGCACGCTGTTTTGGATGAGTCGCCGGGACGCCGTTCCCGCCGAAACCGACCGCGTCTGCTTCATCCATGACTGGCTGGGCGGCCTGTTTACCGGCCAACGACCGGTGACCGATCCGAGCGACGCCGCCAGTTCGGGCCTGTTCGACCTGGCCCGGATGCGGTGGCATGCCGAGGTGATCCGCGAATTGGGACTGCCCGAGAAGTTCCTTCCGCCCGTGCGCGAGTCGGGCGAGATAATCGGCGGCCTGTCGGCGGAGATGGCCGGCGCGACCGGCATCGCGGCGGGCACGCCGGTGTGCAACGCGGTGGGCGACAACCAGGCCAGTGTGGTAGGCAGCATCGCCGACGCGGCCTGTTCGGTGCTGATCAACCTGGGCACCGGTGGTCAGATCAGCTGGGCGATTCCGGAGTTTCGGCGCGAGCCGGGCATGGAGACACGCTACCTGCCTTGGGGCGCCGGTGAGTTGCCCGGCGGATTCCGCGGCCGGTTCATGCTGGTGGGAGCGTCGCTGTGCGGCGGGCGGGCGTACGCGTGGCTCAACGACGTCGTGCGGGATTGGCTGGCGGTGTTCGGCCAGACGCTCGACCGTGAAAAGGTATACGCGCGGCTGAACGAACTAGCCGCGATCACCGCTCCCGACTGTGAAGGCTTGTCCGCCGTCACCACGTTCGCCGGCACGCGGGCGGATCCAGACCTGCGGGGGGCAATTACCGGTATCGCGCTGAACAACTTCACGCTCGGCAACGTGGCCCGGGCGATCCTCACCGGCATGGTGGACGAACTCTGCTCGATGTACGACGCGGTGGGCGGGCGAAGCGGCTGCCGGCATACCTGGGCGGTGGCTTCGGGCAACGCCATCCGCAAGAACCCGCTGCTGACCGGCATCATCGGCGCCCGCACGGGATGCCCCGTTCGGATTCCGCGGCATCGCGAGGAGGCGGCGTTCGGGGCGGCCTTGCTGGCCGGCGTGGGGACGGGCGTCTGGACCGACCTCGACCAGGCCGGGCGGGTGATCCAGTACACGTGACGCGAACACCGCTCCGCATCCCGCGAAAATGTTCGTCGAAGAGAAAGAAATACCGCCTGCGGCTGAGTAGACACCGTGCATTGACAGGAACTTCGCCCTCGTCTAGCTTGGGCCCGTTTGTTTGTATTTGTTTTGAAACGTTTTAAGGATCTGGCCCCATGATCACCGTGCACTTGATTTTCAACGCCCACATCGACCCCATCTGGCTGTGGCCCTGGCAGAGCGGGCTCGACACGCTGCTGGCCACCTGTCGCAGCGCGTGCGATCGGCTGGATGCTCATCCCGATGTGCACTTTTGCCGCGGCGAAGCGTGGGCCTATCGCGAGATCGAGCGGATGGATCCGCAACTGTTTGCTCGCATCCGCAAGCACATCGACGAGGGACGCTGGCACATCGTCGGCGGCTGGTGGCTGCAGCCCGATTGCAACGGCCCGGCCGGCGTGGGTTTCGAGCAGCAGATCAGTCTGGGCAAGGAGTACTTCCAGGAGAAGTTCCGGCTCTTCCCGCGCTGCGCGTTCAACGTGGACAGCTTCGGTCACGCCGCCACGCTGCCGGGCATGATGCGAGCCGCCGGTCAGGATCGGTACGTCTTCATGCGGCCGCAGGAGCATGAGATGGATCTGCCCGGCCGCGTGTTCCGGTGGCGCGGCTACGAGAACGGCCCCGAGGTCACCGCGTTCCGCATCGCCAAAGCCTACACGACGCGAAACATCACCGCCGAGCACATCCTGGCCGCCTGCGAAGGGCTGCCGGCGGGTGTTCAGCACACCATGTGCTTCGTAGGCTTCGGCGATCACGGCGGGGGACCGACGGAAGGCCAGATCGCCTGGTGCCGGGAACACATGGACAAGATTCCCGGCGTCAAGCTGGTGTTCTCGCACGTGGATGCGTTTTTCGACGCCATTGCTGATCAGATTCCCAACCTGCCGGTGGTCACCGGGGAGCTGCAGCATCACAGCATCGGTTGCTACTCCGTGCATCGGCCCGTCAAGGTGGGCGTGCACAACGGCGAGGATCGGCTCGTACAGGCCGCTGTCGTGCATCGCCAGGATCCCCATCCCGAACCGCAGACCGAAGAGCGGCTCAAGGAGGCGTGGCGCTGGATCTGCTTTGGGCATTTCCATGACACGTTCGGCGGAACGTGCATTCCGTCGGCGTACGAGCAGGTGCACGCTCAACTCGGCTATGCGTACGCCGTGGCCGATGAGACCATCCAGCACGGCATGCGGCGGATCATGGGCAAGCTCCCGGACGATTCGCTCCAGCGCATCGTGCTGCTGAATGCGTCGAACGCTGCGTACGAGGGGCCGGCTTACCACGAGCCGTGGCTCGAGGCTTCGCATTGGCAGCCTCACTGGCGGCTGCTCGACGAGCAGGGCAAGGTTGTACCGCATCAGCGCATGCTGTCCGAGGCACTCGTTCCCGACGATTACCTGTTCTTCCTGCGGCTGGTGTTCCCGATCAAGCTGGGGCCGGGCGAGCTGCGCGTTTTGCGAATCGATACCGAGACCGGCAAGAACAAGCCGTATCCGGAGATCGCCTCTCGCGTGAAGACGTCGCCGTCGCGGATTGAGAACGACGTCCAGGTGGCGGTGGCGTTGGAGCCGTCGCGGATCGAGTTCGCCGAACGGTCGTTGCCGCTGCCCATGCTGGAGATGGTGGAAGATCTGACGGACACGTGGACGCATGAGGTGGACCGCTACAGCCAGAAGGTCCTCGCCCGGCCGGTGGTGACCCGCGCCGAAGTGCTCGACTCCGGCCCGCTCATGGCCTCGCTGCAGGTCAAGGGCAAGATCGGCGAGAGCGAGCTGGTGACCGAGTATCGCGTGTTCGCGGGCGAGCCGTTCATCGAGTACCACGTGCGGGTGTACTGGAACGAGCGGCACAAGCTGCTGAAGCTCACGTTGCCGTTGCCCGGCGAGATGGGCGAGCGCATCGACGGGATCCCCGGCGGCGAGCTGGTGCGCCAGCCGGACGGCAAGGAACGGCCGGTGACCGATTTCACGCTGATCCCGCTGGCCGACGGTACGAACTACGGCATCGTGCTTCCTCACGCGTACGCGCTTGATGCGAGCGGCGACAAGGTGCGCATCACGCTGCTCCGCAGCCCGAAGATGGCCCATCACTGGCCGTTCGCGGGCCAGGGGCCGCGGGCCGTCTACGCTGACCAGGGGCGTCACGAGTTCGTCTTCCGGTTCTTCTGCGGGCCGCAAGTCACGACGCAACTGCTCGCGAAGCACGCGTCCATGCTGCACCATCCGCTGGTGAGCGCTGACCTGACTCGTGGTATGCCGCCCCAGGAACTCGCGCCGTACATCGCGACGAACATGGCGACGTGAGGGGAAGACTTGAGGCTTGAGACTTGAGTCTTGAGGCTTGAGTGCGGAATCGCTGACAACGGACTACGGACAACGGACCAACCCCATGACTTCGCGTGAACTCATGCTTCGCACGCTTCGGTTCCAGCCCACGCCCCGGCCGGCCCGGGATCTGTGGACGCTGCCTTGGGCCGAGCGCAAATACCCGGCTGAACTTGCGGCCATCCGCCGCGATTTTCCCTCCGACATCGCGTATCCCTACGACGTGATCCGTTTTCCCGAGGTGAACGGGATGCGCGGCGATCCCTACGCCGTCGGCACCAGCGTCGACGAGTGGGGCTGCGAGTTCGTCAATCTCCAGGAGGGCGTCATCGGCGAGGTGAAACATCCGCTGGTGCAGGACTACGACACCGATCTCGACAAGGTGCGGCCGCCGTGGGAGTGGGCGAAGATGCCGCTCGACGACGTGCACCGGCTCTGCGAGAAGACCGACAAGTTCATGGGGTCGGTCCTGTGCTTCCGGTTGTTCGAGCGGATTCAGTTCCTGCGGGGCACGGAGAACGTGTACATCGATCTCATGGAACAACCTGCGGGTTTCCTGAAGATGGTCGAACGGGTGCACGAATGGAACCTGGCGATGATCGACGCCTGGGTGAAAACGCCCGTGGATTTTATCGTCGGCATGGATGACTGGGGCTCGCAGCGCAGCCTGCTCATCAACCCGCGCTTGTGGCGCGAGTTCTTCAAGCCCATGTATGCCGAGTACGCCCGCCGCATCAAGCAGGCCGGCAAGTTCGTGTTCTTCCACTCCGATGGCTACATCTTCGACATCTACGAGGACCTGATCGAAATCGGGTTTGATGCCGTCAACTCGCAATTGTTCTGCATGGACATCGAGGAGATCGGCCGGCGGTTCAAAGGCCGGCTGACGTTCTGGGGTGAGATCGATCGGCAGCACATTCTGCCCTCGCCCGACGTGCAGCAGACTCGCGATGCCGTTCGACGTGTGGCCCGGGCCCTGTACGACGGGAACGGTGGCGTGATCGCCCAGTGCGAGTTCGGCGCGGGGGCTCGGCCCGAGAATGTGCGAGCCATGTTTGAGGAGTGGGACCAGGTTTGAGAAAGAAAAGACGACGCGGCGACGCGGAGACACGACGACGCGGCGGGGAGAAGCGGGCGGAAACGCCGGCTGATTACGGTTCGCGGGGAATGCTCACGTGGAACGTCGTGCCGTCCTCAGCGGTGCTGGTGAACCAGGCGCGTCCTTTGAGATAACGCTCGGTGAGCAGCTTGATGCTGTAGGTGCCCAGGCCTCGTCCACGGCCCTTGGTCGAGAACGAGCGCTGGAAGACCTGTAGCTGCACGTCGCGGGGCATCTCGCCCGGATTGTGCACCGAGAACTCCACCGTATGGTCCACCGCTTTGCAGCCGATCACCACCTTCTGTCCGGGTTCGATCGCTTCCAGTGCGTTCTTGACCATGTTGCCCAGCACGCGCATGAGCAGCACGTCGTCGCTCATGAATTCCACGTCGGCCGATTCGGGATGAACCACGAGCTGGCGATTCTCGGCCACCGGGTGCTCGCGGAAGTTCTGCACGACGGCGTCGATGAGCCGGCCGCTGCGCACCGGTTCGATCCGGGGCTGCATCTCGCCGTTCTCGGCATCGTTCAGGCATCGCTGGGCGTTGATCTCGTCGGCCAGCCGATGCACGAGCATGCTGATGGACTCGGCAGCCTCGGCGGCCAGCTCGCCCTGCGGCGACCGCCGGAGCACGGCTGAATAGGCCACGATGCCGGTCGCCACGTTCAGCAAGTCGTGGAAGAACACGCGCTCCAGGGCCTGACGCCGCTTCTCGCTGCTGATGTCGGTCAGGACCAGCATGGTGAAGCTTTCGCCGTTGATCCGGATGGGCGTGCCGGCCACGCGAACGTCGATGGCGCGGCCGGTGCTGCGCTGGGTCAGGCGGCACTCCTGGACGCTCTGTTCGCCACGGCGGCAGAAGCTGATCACACGATTGGCCCCGCAACCCTCACACACGTCCGTCGTGCCGCAGCTCCCGTTGTCCAGGTCGAAGGCATGGGGGCAATCGAGTAACTCGCCCGGCGCCCGGCCGTACACCGGCTCCAGGCTCTCCAGTCCCAGCATCTCGGTCAGATGGCGATTGGCGAACACCACCTGCCGCCGCTCGTTCAAAATGAGCACGACGTGCGGGAGCGCATTGAGAACGCTGGTGACGTCCGGTGCGTCCTGAAACGCCCGAATCTGCCTCTGGAGTGTCGCGTCCAAAGGACGTGCCGGAAAACCGTACAGCGGGCTGACCATGCTTGCGGGAACTCCTGACCGGACACAGGCGGCGAACCCCGACCGACCGAAAACCGTCAAACCGGATCCTTCCGGCCCGTCTGGCTCGATTTCAATAAACCCTACCTAACCGGCTTTCCGTTTTCAATGATACGATTTCCTTCCCGTGTTTCGCTGCAATGGCATGGGCGATTTCGGGCGCATGGTTGAAATTGTGGCGCATCCACCGTTCACCGGCCTCCCGCGCGCCGGCCCCAGTGGCGTTAATCGTCATCGTCGTCGGGCGGTTCGAACAGGGCCTCGCCTGCCCGCCCGACGAGCAGCGGTCGACCCAGCAGGCGGATATCGGCCACCAGAAGCTTGTGGTCCGAAGCTTGTGTGGGCACCGTGAAGATGCGTTCGGCTTTCACGTTGCCCTTTGTAAAGACATGGTCCAGCTGCAGGTTTAGTCCCTCGCCCTGGAAGGTCGGTTCGGTCGATCCCGCCCACGCCATGCGGCGATTGATGGTCGCGTGCTCGATCGAGAACGGCAGAGCGTTAAAGTCGCCGGCCAGAATCAGGTCATCGTCCCAGCGCGGGATTCGTCTGAGCAGGTCGTTCACCTCCTGCATTCGTTCCGTGTTGGTGACCAGGATCTGGTCGATGGACGACCAGTCGGTGCTCGTGAGGTGCACACAGATGATACGGAGCTCCGAGTCGTCCCATAGATCGATTTCGGCCGTGATCCCATAGTGCCGGCCCGTGCCGGCGCGGAGATAGCGGACGTCTTCCAACTCGCCGCGAGCCAGGATGGCCACCTGCTCGTCCGTGCTGCCCGGCTCCGGGGTGGGTGTGGCCACGACGTACATGCCGAGCAGCCGCGCGATGGTCTGGGCCTGGTCTGGGCCGGGCGAAACGAGATTTCCTGACTCGACCTCCTGGAGGCAGATGATGTCCGGATCGAGCGCGCGCAGCTCGGCGGCGATGATTCCGGCCCCTGCCTGTGTGCCGTGCACGTTCCAGGTCACGAGGCGAAGCGTCGGCCCTTCGAACGCCGCACAGCCGGTGGCGGACAGAAACACCCCCGCCAGGGCGGCCAAGCGTAACGGCAGTACACAACGAAGACGAGCCATCACCGCTTCAGATCGAAGTGTACGCAGGCGACCTCGGGTAGTGCGGCATCATTCAGCGTCAGACCGAGCCCCGGAGCGTCCGGCAGGCGGCAACGTCCGTCGCGCATGCGGTAACCGTCCGTACCCACGGCCTTGCAACTCAGCGGGTCTTCCTCGGCCCGGTAAAAGTTCGGGATGGCCCGGCCGACCTGTAATTGGAGGTAGAATCCGAAGAGCGAGCCCCAGTTGTGCGGGGCGATCATCGCGCCGTGCGGGCGAGCCATGGCCGCTTCGGCGAGAATGTCTTCGAATCCGAACAGATTCATGTCGCCCTGAAGGATGTCCACCGCCCGGGCCTCCACCCAGCTCTGCATCTCGGCGGGCAGACGCTTGTTCTCGCCGTCGGCGATCAGCGTATTGAGCCCCAGTTCGCGAATGAACGCCTTGAGCTCGAGATACTTGGGCACGTCTTCGGTGAACATCTCCTCGATGAACGCGATGTTCAGATCGGCCGTGTCCTGGACGAATCGTCTGGTACGTGCGAAGTCGTAGCCGTCGTTGGCGTCCACACCGATCAGCACGTCGGGGCCCACATGCTTGCGGATGAGCCGCACGACTTCGAGATCGCGCTGGTAGCCTTCCTCGGCCAGCATCCACAGCCGTCCGCGTCCGATCTTGACCTTGAACGCCCGGTGGCCGCGGGCCAAGGACATATCCAGTTCGCGTTTGAACTCGTCGGGCCAGTTCTGCAGGTGCGGCGGCCGAAGGTCGGTGAAGTAGATGGAGCCGTCGTAGACGGGCACCTCGGCATCGACGTCCGGATCGGACGGATTGCGGAGCAGTTGCCAGACGGGCTTTTCGAGGATCTTGCCCACGAGATCCCACACCGGCGCGGTGTAGCGGGCGAGCGGGCCGGTGACCTTGCGGGCATCCCGGTCGAAAAAGTCCAGCGGGCTCTTGCCCAGCAACTGGGCGCACTCGTTGGCGCCGGACCACGACGTGCCGAAACCGTCGATGCCCGCGTTGGTGTGGACGCGCAGGACGCGGTCAGCGCTCTCGGGACCGTGATCGTGACGGTAAGAGTTCTTGCCCACGTGTTTGGGACGCGTGAGTTTCAGCTCGAAGCTGGTTACCCGCGTGATCTTGATATCCCGCGGCAGGTCGGCCGCCCACGCGAAGCGTTCCGTCATGGTGTTCACCGCTGCCGTCGCCGCCGCCGATGCGGCCAGGAAATCCCGTCTGCGCATGCTGGTCACCTCACTCGTTATGGCGGTTGGACGTCCGCCCGCCGCTACGGGGACTACTGTACACCAGTCCTGCCGGCAAGTCCCGCTCTCCCTATAATGGGGCGTGGATCGATCGACGCTGACAAGCGGGATCTGGATCGAGAAACGGTGGGATCCGGCGGCCAACCGCACCGATCACGAGCGGCGGATTCACGAGATCGGCCGGGAGATCCTGGAGCGAGCCCGGGCCGCCGAGCCGTCCATTCTGTCGCGGGAGGGCTGGTCCGAGCGACTGCAGGAGTGGGTTTTGGCCGACGCCCGCCGCCGTGTGCAACTCTTTCGTTTCGTCGACGTTTTTCCCACACTCGAAACCGATGGCGACATCATCGAGCACCTGGACGCGTACTTGCGCCCAGTCAGCGAGCGGTCGGCTTGCGACCGGCCGGGTTTAACCCGGCCGTCTCCTTGGAACGTGGCACTACGCACCGCCGCCTCAAACCGGCTCATTCGATCGCGCTTGGCCGCGTTCATCCGGTCGCAGGTGGAGCGGATGGCTCACAAGTTCATCGCCGGGGAAACCGCGGATGAGGCCATCGCCACCGTGCGGCGGCTGCGCGAGCGCGGCATGGGTTTCACCATCGACATTCTCGGCGAGGCATGTTCGAGCGACGCTCAGGCTGACTGGTATGCCGGCCGCTGCTGCGAGACCATCGAGGCGCTGGCCGAGGCCGCCCGATCGTGGCCCCCGGTCGAGTCGATCGACGGCCCGCCGGCGTCCGGCATCCCTCGCGTCAATCTCTCGCTCAAGCTCAGCTCACTGTCGCCGCATTTCGATCCCATCCACCCGGACCGTGCGATCGGGGCTGTACTCGATCGACTGCGTCCCATCGTGCGGCTGGCCGGCCGCGTGGGCGCGTTCATCAATGTCGATGTCGAGCAATACCAGCTCAAGGATTTGACCTTCGCCGCATTCAAGCGGTTGCTCGTCGAGCCCGAGTTCAACAGCACGCCCGACGTGGGCATCGTCATTCAGGCGTATCTCAAGAGCGCGGTGCACGATTTCGAGGATCTGTTGGCGTGGGTGCAACGCCGCGGCACGCCTGTGTCGGTGCGGCTGGTCAAAGGTGCGTACTGGGATCATGAGATCGTGCAGGCGGTCCAGCGTGGATGGCCTATCCCCGTTTTGACCGAGAAGTGGCGATGTGACGACCAATACGAATCACTCGCCCGCATGCTGTTGGACCATCGGCAGTGGCTGCGGCCGGCGTTCGCCAGTCACAACGTGCGCAGCTTGGCCGCCGCGATCGCCTACGCCCAGCAGATCGACGCGCCTCCCGGCGATTTCGAGATTCAAACGCTGTTCGGGATGGGGGATCCGCTCAAGCAGGCCGTGGCCGGTCTGGGCTACCGTCTGCGCATCTACACGCCGTATGGGCCCATGATCCCGGGCATGGCGTATCTCATCCGCCGACTGTTGGAGAACACGGCCAACGAGTCGTTCGTGCGGGCGACGTTCAGCGTGCACCAGCCGCCTGACGTGCTGCTGGCCAATCCCGCCGAGACTCAACCCGCGTCACGGCCTGTGCCCCGGGCGGTGGCCATCGATCCCGAGGAGTCGTCCATGATGACGCCGTTTGAACTGGAACCCATGGCGGATTTTTCCCGCGAGGAAGCGCGCGAGTCGATGCGGCACGCTCTCGCCCAGGTGCGCGGACGGTTCGGCCGAACGTATCCGCTGGTCATCGATGGACGGGAGGTCGAATCATCGCATCTGTTGGATTCGGTCAATCCTTCACAGTCCGACGAGATCGTGGGGCGGGCGCACGCGGGCCAGGCCGAGCACGTGGACCAGGCGGTGAAGGCGGCACGCTCGGCGTTCGAACGGGAATGGTCGCAGACCTCCGCCCGCCAGCGAGCCGAGCTGCTGGGTCGGGCCGCCGAGATCATGCGACGCCGGCGCTACGAGCTGGCGGCGTGGATCGCGTTCGAGTCGGGCAAGCCGTGGAGGGAAGCCGACGCCGACGTGTGCGAGGCCATCGACTTCTGCCGGTTCTACGGACGCGAGATGCGTCGGCTGGAGGACCGCCCACGGCAGCGCGACGTGCCCGGCCAGAGCAACGTCTACGTGTACGAGCCTAAGGGTGTCGTGGCGGTGATCGCGCCGTGGAACTTCCCGCTGGCCATCCTGGCTGGGATGACGTCGGCAGCACTGGCCGCGGGCAACACCGTCGTCATGAAGCCGGCCGAGCAGAGCCCGGTCATCGCCGCGCAGTTCATGAACATTCTGTCCGAGGCCGGCTTCCCGCCGGGCGTGGTCAACTATCTGCCGGGGGCGGGCGAGATCGTCGGGGCCGGCCTGGTCGAGCATCCCGACGTCGATGTGATCGCCTTCACCGGCTCGCGCGACGTCGGTGTGCAGATTTACGAGCAGGCGGGCAAATGGCGGCCCGGCCAGCGCGGCCTCAAGCGGGTGATCGCCGAGATGGGCGGCAAGAACGCCATCATTGTCGATGCGGACGCCGATTTGGACGAGGCGGTGGCGGGCGTGATCGTTTCGGCATTCGGCTACGCGGGGCAGAAGTGCTCGGCGTGCTCGCGCTTGATCGTGCACGGCGGCATACACGACCGCTTTCTGGAGCGGCTCGTCGAGGCGGCACGGGCGGTGATCGTCGGACCGGCCGAGCAGCCCGACACCGTGTTGGGACCGGTGATCGACCAGGAAAGCCGCGAGCGAATCCTCGGCTATATCGAGCGGGGCCGGCGGGAAGGGCGGCTGGTCTACCAGGGGGATGTGAGCGACCTCGCGCAGCGCGGCTACTTCGTGCCGCCGGCCATCTTCGCCGACGTGCCGCCCCATGCGTGCATCGCTCAGGAAGAAATCTTCGGTCCGCTCGTGGTCGTGCTGATCGCCGACAACTTCGACCACGCGCTGGAGATCGCCAATGGGACGCCCTACGCTCTGACCGGCGGCGTGTTCTCACGGCATCCCGCGCACATCGAACAGGCCAAGCGCAAGTTTCGTGTGGGCAATCTCTACATTAATCAGCGGATCACCGGGGCATTGGTCGATCGCCAGCCGTTCGGCGGCCTGGCCATGAGCGGCGTCGGCACGAAGGCCGGCGGCCCCGACTACCTGCTGCAATTCCTCCAGCCACGGACCATCACGGAGAACACGTCGCGTCACGGCTTCACGCCGGAGCTGGTGGCATCCGCCGTCACGGGCGAGGGTGCGTAGCGCCGTGTTGTGCTCTTGTGGTGCACGCTTCCAGCGTGCGCGTGCAGCCAGGATGTCTGCACCACAACACCGACCCACGCGCGAAAGTGTATTACATTCGTCACGTAGGCCGGAGCCGGGCAGGATGTCCCCCCCCGAGTTACTGCATCAAGCGGGCGACGCGGTTGCGGGCATGAATGAGTCGGCCCATCTCCGTCCAACTGGGATCGCGAACGGTCAGGCGACGGACAACATCATTCAACAGCGTTACGGTGACACGATCGCGCCAGAACTGCTCGACCTCGTCGAACTGGGCGGGCTCGGTCGGAAGGGCGTCGGTTTGCAGCCAGTTCATCGGTTGTCCGATGGCCTGACCCATGGGACCGGTGACCCAGGCGAGCGATCGCCAGGCGAAGGCGGCCATCTCGGCGTCGCTGCCGCGCACGGCGGCCAGGAGGAGCGGACCGGCTTCGACTCGCCCGAGATGCAGCAGGCCGGTCGCGGCACCGATTCGCCGCCACGGTTCCTCGGATCGGGCCGCCTCATCGAACCAGTCGCACAGTCGGGTGTCGCGGTCGGACATGCGGGCGGCGTACATCATGAGCGTGGCGCGAACGGAATCGTCGGGCCCGGCGTCCGCCCGGGCCTGTAGCATGGGCAGGAACTCGGCATCGCCCAAGCGCATGGCGGCGTAGCCGGCGGCCTCCAGTTCCTCGCGGCTGCCCGGGGCGTCCAGCGTCTGCCGCACGAGTTCGGCCAGCCGCCAGTCCCGTTCCGCGCCGATGCGATGCAGTGTCTTCACACGCTCCGGGGCGGCCATGCTCCCGAACCGCTTGTACACCGCATACGTGCGTGCGTGGTCGGCGATGGCCTTCCCCGCCATCACGACGCCGGGCAGGATAATACACGCCCCCAGCCCCCACAGCAGCATGCGTTTCATGATGCGTTCGGACTCCATCGTCCTGCCGTTATACCGCATGCGTGCCCAATCGCAAACCATACCGAGCTGATGGCTATCTTTGATTTTCCCGGAGACGAGGGTATAACCACCACCGCTCGATGGTTCCCGCATGAAGTCTGGCTGGGATGAAGGGGTTTGCCCGTCATTCCTGTGTTCGCGTCAGGAGGATCGGATGGAAGTCATCATCTGCGACAACTACGAGAACATGAGCAAGCTGGCGGCCGGCATCATTCGCCAGCAGTTGTTGATCAAACCCAACAGCGTGTTGGGGTTGGCCACCGGATCCACGCCCATCGGCACGTACAAGGAGCTGGTCCGGCTGCACAAGGAGGAGGGGCTCGATTTCTCGCAGGTCGTGACGTTCAACCTGGACGAGTATCTCGGGTTGCCGCCGTCGCATCCGCAGAGCTACCGCTACTTCATGGACCAGAATCTGTTCAAGCACATCAACATTCCACCAGGCAACATCCACGTGCCGTACGGCCACGCCGAGTCGGTGATGGAGTTCTGCGCGTGGTACGAGGCGCAGATCGTGGCCGCGGGCGGGATCGACATTCAGTTGTTGGGCATCGGCGGCGACGGCCACATCGCGTTCAACGAGCCCGGGTCGTCGCTCGGTTCGCGCACGCGTCTCAAGACACTGACCGAGCAGACCATCAAGGACAATGCACGGTTCTTCTCGAACGCCGACGAGGTGCCGCGGTTCGCCATCACCATGGGCGTGGGCACCATCCTGGAAGCCCGGCGCATCATCTTGCTGGCCAGCGGGCGGTCGAAAGCGGCCATCGTGGCCGAAGCCATCGAAGGTCCCATCACGTCGCAGGTGACCGCCAGTGCGTTGCAGATGCACCGCGACGTGGTGGTCATCCTCGATGCCGACGCGGGAGCCAAGCTTAAGCGGGCGGACTACTACCGGTGGGTCTACGAGCAGAAGAAGCGCCTCGTGCCGCAGATGATCGGCCACGCCTGAGTGCGCCGTCCATCGTTGCGGTGAACGACAGCCAAGAGGCCGAATGACGAAATCACATATTCGTCATTCGGCCTTCGTCATTCGTCATTCGCTCGTCACCCGACCGACCGCGCCAGCCGTTCGCTCTGGGCGACCACCTCGTCGGCTCGCCAGTCCGTGTCCCGCAGGACGGCGCCGTCGCGCCCGGCTTGCCGGGCCTCGGCCTGGCGACGCACGAGGTCGGCATGCGTGGTGAGGTAACGCAGGCTGTGTCCGCGGAACTGCTCGACGGTCTCGAAGCCGTGCCGCTCCATGAACGCGGTCAATGCCTCGCGCATGCGCCGAACGAGCGCGTAGCCGTGCTTCATGACGCCGGTACAGACCTGGATGGTGTCAGCCCCGAGCAGAATGAACTGGGCGGCGTCCTCGCCAGACTCGATCCCACCCAGCCCGCTGATGGTGCGGTCGGGAAACTCGTCGCGGCGGAGGCGGCTGAGCTCGGCCACCATGCGCAGGGCGATCGGACGCACCGCCTTGCACGAGTAGCCGCCCGGCGTGCTGTAACCCTCGACCGTCGGCTCGGGTCGGAGCGTCTCCAGGTTCACTCCCATGATGCACAGGAGCGTATTAATGGCACTCAAGCCCGAGCAGCCGGCCTGCAGCGCCGCCCGACCCGGATCCTCGATGCGCGTGATGTTCGGCGTGAGCTTGGCCCAGACGGGCACCTTGGCCACCGACATCACCCACTCGCACACCTGTCGCGTGATCTCGGGGTCCTGGCCCATGGCCGAGCCCATCTTCCGCTCGGGCAATCCGTGCGGGCACGAGAGGTTCAACTCCAGCGCGTCCACGCCCGTCTCCTGGACGCGCTGGACGATCTCAATCCAGGCATCGCGGTTGCATTCTTCCATGATCGAGGCGATCACCACCTGGTCGGGGTAGCGCTCCTTGAGCCAGCGGAACTCGCTCAGCCAGGTGGAGAACGCCCGGTCGCTGATCAGCTCGATGTTCTCCCAGCCGTAAATCTCGTCCGTCCCTTCGGCTCGCAACCGGGCGTAGCGGGGAGCCACGTTGATGATCCGCTCGGCCCGCAAGCAGCAGGTCTTGGTCACCACCGCCCCCCAGCCCTCGTCGAACGCCTTGGCGATCACGTTGGCGTTCGTGCTGGGCGGCCCCGAGGCGATCAGGAAGGGGTTGGGCAGGTTCAAACCGTTCACGCAAACCGAAAGATCAGCCAACTCAGCACACTCCTCCGAAAAACACGATGGGTTGGAAACCGGGAGCGGTAACCAGGGGAACGTCAGCGGGCTTCCGTGCTCCCGACCGAATCGAGCCAGTATAGCCCTGATGCCAGCGGTTGTGTACGCCGGGAGGCCGTGTGTCCGTGCGTGGATCGGCTGGATGCTCGGACACCCGCTCCTGGATGATCTACAGCATGACTGAATGTGAATTGTGAATCGGCCCGAACGCGGGCGCGGCGAATCGATTCGCAGGCGGGCGTGGCTGCCGTGCCCGTACACGTCCAACTCCAATGGGGGGGCCGGCAAGCCGATGACTCGGATACGGGAGCGCTGGCGGAACGCGCAAAGCGAACCGGGCGTCCGATAAGCCACGGGCGGCCATCGATGCCGCGCAGCCCGCCGACGGTCCTGCCGGTCGTGGCCAACGGGAGATCAGCGATGCCGTTCATCGGATATTTCGGGGACCGCTCGACGCCTGCTCGATGGATGACCACTGGCGCGGTGACGGTCGCGCTCATGCTCCTGGTCGTCGGCTGCACGCCGCCGGCGGCGACGCCGAACGGACCTCGCCAGTCTGCGCAGGATCTGCCGCTCAACGAAGAACACAGCGAGATCGAGGAACAGATCCGCGACTTTGTCGAATTTTTCCGTTCCACCGTCGAGCAAGCGGCCATGGAGCTGGAACGCAAGGCGGCCACGCCCGACGAACGGCGAGCGGCCATCCTGTTTCGCGTGCGCATGCTCCAGATGGCCCGGGACGCGGCGGCTGAACCCGACCCCAGAGAAGCGCTCCTGGACCTGTGGGCGCTGAGCCAGCGAATGCTCGATTACGTCACCACCGGTGCCGGCCGATCCACGTTCGGCGAGCGACAGGCGGTGGCCGTCGCAGCGGCCCGGTCCATCCACAGCGCCATCGAGGATTTGGCCCGTCGATGCGTGATCGAGGACTCGTTCGAGCACGCTCAGCAGACCGTCAAGGCGTATGCCTCCGAACACCCCATGCAGGGCGACTTCTCGCATCCTCCAGCTCGCGACCTGAGCGATGACCCCCGAGGCGAGGCATTGCAACAGTTGGTGGGGCTCCCGCTGGCACCGCTGACCGCGCTGGCGGGCGTGGGCCGCACACCGGATTCGATTCGATCGGTCTCGCGATCGGTCGAACGTTTTGCCGAGGTTGCCGAGGGTTTTCCGGCCAACGCCCGATGGGAGTTGCAACTGCTCGGGATGAATCTTCTCGAGTTGCCGCAGGTCACGTCCACGGTGGCCAGCATGGAGCGGCTGTCGCAGAGCTCGACCACGCTGGCGGCCAACTCTGCCGAGATCGCCCGCATCGCCGAGCAGATGCCGGCCAATTTGCGCTGCGAGGCAGAACAGCTTCTCGATCGCGTGGATGCATCACAGCCTGAGCTGCGCGGCACGCTTGCCGAAGCGACCCGCGTGGCCGAGACCGTGTCGCGGGCCGGCGAGCAGGTGCGCCGTAGTGCCGCGCAGATCACCGAGACCGTGGATCACGTCCGCGACGCGTCGCAGGCTCTGGAAAAGACCGCGTATGCCGTGACGCAGACGGCTCACGAGATTCTCAAGTTCATTCCTGCCTCGATGAAGGACGCCGACGGCCAGATCATCGGTGGCCAGCCCGAGGCTCCGGCTACCGCGCCGGCCGACGACACGTCGTTCAGCTTCCAAGCGGTCGGCAGAAGCGCCGAGTCGCTGGGCGTGACGGTGGACAAGCTCCGCGCCCTGGTGGCAGATATTCGGCCCTTGCTCGACGACGGGAGCGTCTCGCGTGAGATCGCTGCGGTCATCGATCATGCGTCCAAGCGGGCCGCCCAGCTGTTGATTCTGACCATCGGGCTGCTGGTCGGGTATCGCCTGCTGACGCACCGGCTTTCGCGTCGCAGCTCGGCCGGTGAGCATCCTACCTCCCTCTGATTGGGCGAGAACTCTTGCCTCTAATGCGGTATGCTGAGGGGATGAACACGCGCAAGTACGCCCTCATGACGCTGGTCGCCCTCGCGGCGGTGGTCGCCGTCGGCCTGCGGGTCAAGAGCCACCTGAACCAGCGAGCCGTCCGGATCGACCTCTCGCCCGCCGCCAGCCGGCCGGTGGTGGATCTGCCCACCGTGCGCGACTACGTCATCGAGCCGATGGTCGCCCCCGGCGAAGAAAACGCCGGTCCGCGGCGGATTATTTCGTTAGCCCCGAGCATCACGGAGTTGGTGTGTGCGCTGGGCATGCGCGATCGTTTGGTCGGCCGCACGCGTCACTGCACCTGGCCGCCCGACATCAGCAACGTCCAAACGGTGGGCGTTTTGTCGGAGAGTAACTACGGGCTCATGAAGTTGCTCGACCCCGACCTCGTGCTGGCGACCCGAAACAGCGGCGATACGCTCGCTAACCTCACGCGGCTGGGTTTTCGCTGCGAGGCCCTGCCGCATGAGGGGCTGCCCGAACTCTATTCGGCCATCGAAAAGCTGGGGGCGCTCTGCGACCGGCCGAAAACCGCTCGGATGCTCGTGACCGCCATCCAGGCCGACATTGAGCGCCTCCAGGCGGCCGCCCGCGCGTCAGCTCACCAGCCCCGGCGCGTGCTTGTCTTGTTCGGCGAACTGCCGGTTCCGCCGCAGGCTGTCTTCGTCGCCGGCCCGGGGCTTTTCCTCGACGCTCTCGTCCAGTACGCCGGTCATACGAACGCGGCGCGCGAATTGCTCCAGTCCAGTCAGGGCGAAATTCCGCTCGAGGTGCTGCGAATTCTCGATCCCGAGATCATTCTCGAGTTCCGCGATCCCGTCGATTCAAACGCGATGGCAGACGCCTATGCCGCCTGGTCGCGGGTGGGCGACTTGCAGGCTATTCGACTACGGCGGGTGCGATCGGTCGGCGGTCCGGAGTGGCTCAGCGCGGGGCCGCGGATCGCGCTCGAGTTGCGTCGGTTCATCACGGTCTTGTCCGAATTCGACTAAGCGGTTAAGTTCTGCAACTCGTCAGCCGCCCTCGTCCCGCCCCGGCGCGGGTTGGAGCCCGCGGCTCTTTGGTGGCGCGTCTTACAGCTAAGAGGACACGAGCATGGCAAGAGCAAAAGTCAAAGCAAGCGGCAAGGGAAGAAAGTATCGATTCTCGTTCGGGCCATGGAACATCCACGAAGGCGCCGACCCGTTCGGTCCGCCCGTTCGCCAGCCCATCGCGTTCGCCAAGAAGCTCAAGAAGTATCGCGAGCTGGGGTTCGAGGGTATCCAGTTCCACGATGATGATGCCGTCCCCGACATCGACAGCAAGAGCCCCCAACAGGTCCGCAAGGAAGCGGCTCGGCTCGGCAAGCTGCTGGCCAACGAAGGCCTGGTGCCCGAGTTCGTGGCTCCGCGGTTGTGGGAAAGCCCCAAAACCATCGACGGCGGCTTCACCAGCAACAATCCCGCCGAGCGCAAGTATGCGTTCCAGCGCTCGCTGCAGGCGGTGGACATCGCCGCCGAGCTGGGCAGCAAGAACATCGTGCTCTGGCTGGCTCGTGAAGGCACGTACATCCGCGAGAGCAAGAACGCCCGGCTTGCCAACGGCTACATCCTGGACGCCATCAACGCGATGCTCGAACACAACCCGGAGATCCGGGTCATGATCGAGCCCAAGCCCAACGAGCCCATGGATCACGCCTACGTGCCGACCATCGGCCATGCGATTTCGCTGGCGTATCTGTCGGTCGACCCGAACCGCGTCGGCGGACTGATCGAGACCGCCCACGCCAAGCTGGCCGGGCTCGACCCGTCGGACGAGATGGCCTTCGCTTTGTTCCACAAGAAGCTCTGGAGCGTGCATCTCAACGATCAGAACGGCCTGAAGTTTGACGAGGACAAGAGTTTCGGTGCGGCCAACCTCCGCGAAGCCTTCAACCAGGTCCGCGTCCTGGAGGAGGGCGGGTTCGGTCTGAACGGCGAGTTCGTCGGCCTCGACGTCAAGGTCATGCGAACGCAGAAGGCCAACAACGCCACGGCTCACCTGTCCAACAGCAAGCGGTTCTTCGAGCTCATGGTCCACAAGGTGCGGACGTTCAACCGCAAGGCCGAGGCCGAGTGCATCAAGAATCGCGACTACGAGGCCCTCGAGCGCCTGGTCGTCGAGCACCTGCTGGGCGTGTGAGGAGTGCGAAGCTATAGGCTTTCAGCCGATGCGAGATTCAGGGCGCTGCGCCATTCGGGCGCAGCGCCCTTTTTCGTGGCGGTTCAAGAGGCAGACCGGAGGGAAGCGGGCTGGAATGGCGAGGCGCTCGTCGGCTTCGGGTTCAGGCCAAAACTGCAAGTCGTGACTAATGCCTGCCTTAAGAAACGAGAAGGGTAGCCGGGATATTCTGCGCCGAATTTTCCTCGATTCCGCGAAACTTTTCGTTGTTTTGACAGTCTAATAAATGGCGTCACAGTTTAGCCTGTGCGGAAGGTCGTTGTTCTAACGGCAATTCTTTGATCCATAGCTCGGTGACGATAATGCGTCCCAGAGTGGACGTAGCAGGGAATCCATGCGCACAGACGGGCCGCCCGGCAAACGGGGTTCGCATGTCGCTGATCATGAAGGAGTCGTTCCATGAAAGCCTTGCGGCTAGCCCTGATCACTCTGTCGCTTCCGCTGCTGTTCGGTCAGATGTGCGGACTCTCTGAATCGGTCCCCGACGAGATCACGGACACGCCGACGACAGACCCCGACGTCCAGCCGCCGCCGGCGCAGGCTAAGACCGTTACCGGTCCAGGCTTTTCGCTGATCGTGCCGCCGGAGTTCACCGTGCGCAGCGACATCGAATCTGATCCCCAGGCCGGATTCGAAGAGTATTACGGCAGTGCTGAGCGGCTGATCGTCATCCGGACAGAGACGCCGCCGCCGGGCGGCCCCAACACCTTCTCATCGGCCTGCCTTCGCATCCAGGGCGGACACATTACCGATAGTGGAGACTTCATCCTGAGCGCGGTGAAATCGATCTCTGCCCAGCGAGCGGCCGAGAGCCTCGCCGCCTACGCCCTTCTGGCGAACGGCGAGCTGCTGTGTGTCGAGGTGACTGCCGGCGCCCCGTTGGGAGAGCAGGATTATGAGTTCGGGGTTGCACTATTCCGCACCATCATCCTGGACGACACCGATGGGCGAGCGCTGGAGAATCGATTGTGGCAGGTCTCTCCCAAGCTGCTCGGTATCACCAGCGTGGGGCTGGTCGTGCTGGACGACTGGAGTGCCTGGCGATTGACCGACGATGCCACCGCCGCCGATAAGGCCGAGCTCGGCGGGTGGGCTCGAGGCAGCGCTATCGATATCCAGGTCGCGGGGGATCATTACGAGCTGCTGCAGGTGGGCCGGTACATTCCCGTGCCCGTCCGCTCGCTGGGCCTGGCCACCTCCACGACCATCGCCGGCTACGATTCCGCCACGCGCCGGTTGATGTTCACCAACGGCGAGTCCAAGCCTCTCCTGCCTTCTCGACTGCCGACATTCTGGCAGCAGGGGGATCCGGTTCTGCTGGTGCGCGATCAGTCCACCACCTGGGTGATCTGGTCTCGAACCTGGCGGTGGCTGCAACTGTGAGCCTGCTGGGCCGGGCCAACCCCTCTCACGACTTCGCCATCAGGTTGATGTTCGCGTGGTACTCCTGCAGCGAGCGAACCGCGGCACGCCCGTTGCGGTACGCGGCGATGCCTTCGGCAGCGGCCTTGGCGGCGGCGATGGTGGTGATGTAAGGCACCTTGTACTTGATGGCCGCCTTGCGGATGTACGAATCGTCAGTCTGGCTCAGCGGCCCGGCCGGCACGTTCACCACCAGTTGAATGTCCCCGTTGGTGATGGCGTCCAGGATGTTGGGCCGGCCTTCCGCCAGCTTGTTGATCCGCTCGCAACGGACGCCTCGGCTTTCCAGGAATGCCTGCGTTCCTTTGGTCGCCAGGATGCGGAAGCCCAACTCGGCGAATCGCTGGGCCGGGATGAACGCGGCCTCGTGCTCCGGCCGCGGCACCGAGATCAGCACCGTCCCTTGCGTGGGCAGACAGCTCTTGGCGGCTTCCTCGGCCTTGTAGAACGCCAGACCGAACGAGTCGGCCATGCCTAGCACTTCGCCCGTGGAACGCATCTCCGGCCCGAGCACGGGGTCCACCTCGGGGAACATGGGGAACGGAAAGACCGCTTCCTTGACGCCGTAGTGCGGGATGGGCACGTTCTTCAGACCCAGGTCAGCCAACTTCTCGCCCATCATGAGCCGCGTGGCGATGCGGGCCATGGGGATGTTGCAAACCTTCGAGACCAGGGGCACCGTCCGCGATGCCCGCGGATTGGCCTCGAGCACGTACACCACGTCGTCGGCGATGGCGTACTGCATATTCATCAGGCCGACCACGCCCAATTCTTTGGCGATCTTGTGCGTATAGTGGCAGATGGTTTCGATGTGCTTGGGGGCGATGCTGATGGGCGGGATCACGCACGCTGAGTCGCCCGAGTGGATGCCCGCCTGCTCGATGTGCTCCATGACCGCAGGCACGAACGTATCCTTGCCGTCGGAGATAGCGTCGGCCTCGGCTTCGATGGCGTTCTCGAGGAACTTGTCGATGAGGATAGGCCGATCGGGCGTGACGTCCACCGCCGCGGCCACGTAGCGGCGCAGCATCGGCTCGTCGCGGACGATCTCCATGCCCCGTCCGCCCAGCACGTAAGAAGGCCGCACCATGAGCGGATAGCCGATGCGAGCCGCGACGGCCAGGGCTTCGTCCAGCGTGCTGGCCATCCCGGAGGCGGGCATGGGGATGCCCAGCCGGTCCATCATTTGACGGAAGCGGTCGCGGTCTTCGGCCAAGTCGATGGTGTCGGGGGACGTGCCCAGCACCCGCACGCCTTCGGCGGCGAGTTCCTGGGCCAGGCTGAGGGGCGTTTGGCCGCCGAACTGCACGATCACGCCTTCCGGCTGCTCCTTGTTGTAGATGCTCAGCACGTCCTCGACGGTGAGCGGTTCGAAGTAGAGCTTGTCGGACGTGTCGTAGTCGGTGGAGACCGTCTCCGGGTTGCAGTTGACCATGATGGTTTCGTAACCCAGTTCGCGCAGGGCGAGCGCGGCGTGCACGCAGCAGTAGTCGAACTCGATGCCCTGGCCGATGCGATTGGGCCCGCCGCCCAGAACGAGCACTTTCCTACGCCCGGTCGTGGACACCTTGTCCGGCGCGTTGTACGTCGAGTAGTAATACGACGCTTTCTCCACGCCGCTGACCGGGACGGCGTTCCAGGTTTCGACCACGCCCAAGTCGGCTCGCCGCCGGCGAATCGCCTTTTCCTCCACGCCCAGCAGCCGGGCCAGGTACTTGTCGGAGAAGCCGTCGCGCTTGGCCCGCGTGAGCAAATCGTCCGGCGGCAGCTTGCCCTTGTGCTGGAGGATTCTTTCTTCCAGTTCGACGAGCTCCTTCATCTGTTCGATGAACCACGCCTTGATGTGCGTGAGCTCGTGCAGTTGCTCGACGGTGGCGCCCTTGCGCAGGGCCTCGTACATGATGAACTGACGTTCGCTCGACGGCTCGCGCAACATCTGAATCAGTTCTTCGAGGCTGCGGCGGTTGAAGTCCTTGGCAAAGCCTAGGCCGTAGCGATCCTTCTCCAGCGAACGAATGGCCTTTTGGAAGGCTTCCTTGTAGTTCTTGCCGATGCTCATGACCTCGCCGACGGCCCGCATCTGCGTGCCCAGCTTGTCCTCGGCGTCCTTGAACTTCTCGAACGCCCAGCGGGCGAACTTCACCACCACGTAGTCGCCCGACGGCGTGTACTTCTCCAGCGTGCCGTCTCGCCAGTAGGGGATCTCGTCGAGCGTGACCCCCGATGCCAGCTTGGCCGAGACCAGCGCGATGGGGAAGCCCGTGGCCTTGGACGCCAGCGCCGACGATCGGGACGTCCGCGGGTTGATCTCGATGATGACCACGCGGCCGGTCTTGGGGTCGTGGGCGAACTGGATGTTCGTGCCGCCAATGACTTCGATAGCCTCGACGATGCGGTAGGCGTAGTCCTGGAGCCTCTTCTGCAACTCGGGGTCGATGGTCAGCATGGGGGCGACACAGAAGGAGTCACCCGTGTGCACGCCCATGGGATCGACGTTCTCGATGAAGCACACGGTGATCATCTGGTTCTTGGCATCGCGGACGACTTCCAGCTCCAGCTCCTCCCAGCCCAGCACCGACTCTTCGATCAGGATTTGGTTGATAAGACTGGCCGCGATGCCTCGGCTGGCCACTACCCGAAGTTCCTCGACGTTGTAGACCAGTCCGCCGCCCGTGCCGCCCATGGTGTACGCAGGCCGCACCACCACCGGGTAGCCCAGTTCGGCGGCGACCTTCTCGGCGTCTTCCACCGTGTACACCGCCGTGCTGCGGGGCAGGTCCAGCCCCAGCTTCCGCATGGTCTCCTTGAAAGCAATGCGGTCTTCGCCGCGTTCGATGGCGTCCACCTGTACGCCGATGACCTTCACACCGTACTTGTCGAGCACGCCGGCCTTGTGGAGTTCGGACGCCAGGTTCAGGCCGGACTGGCCGCCGAGGTTGGGCAGGAGAGCGTCGGGGCGTTCCTTGGCGATGATCTCGCTCACCGCCTCGAGCGTCAGGGGCTCGATGTAGGTCCGGTCGGCCATGCCGGGGTCGGTCATGATGGTGGCCGGGTTGGAGTTGACCAGCACGATCTCGTAACCCAGACCGCGCAGCGCCTTGCACGCCTGCGTGCCCGAGTAGTCGAACTCGCAGGCCTGCCCGATGACGATCGGGCCCGAACCGATGATCAGAACCTTCTGGATGTCATTGCGTCGCGGCATGTCTGGATCTCCGGCGCGCTAGCTCCCCGGTCGGATGTACGCACGGCCGACGGGGGACTCGCTGCGTACCCCTTTTGGCACGAATTAGCTGCTCGAATATCTGATTGAGCGACAGACTGTTTATCGCCAGATGGTTCGTGGGTCAAATCCAGCCAACACGAGAGCTTATGATTTGCATTAGTGCTGCTTCTGTTGTGTCGCGTGGCGGAAGGACCTGTCAGCGGTCAGTTATCAGTTATCAGCTATCAGCTGTCAGCCAGAGGTCTGGCTCACAGCTCTCTTCGCTACAATGCGGTTCCGGCGACTCTCTCGGGAAGGGGGCTCGAATGCGAAGATGGCGTTCACTGGGTGTGGTGGTGGGTCTGCTGGCGGCCGGTTGCGCCGCCCCGGGCTGGCGCGACGTCGTGTTCCAGACCTCCACGATCGATGCGCTGCTGGCCGGCGTGTACGACGGGGACCTGGAGTGCGGGCGGTTGCGCGATCACGGCGACTTGGGGATCGGGACGTTCGACGGGCTCGACGGCGAGATGGTTCTGCTCGACGGCGTGGTCTACCAGGTGCGGGCGGATGGGAAGGTGTACCGGCCCGAGCCCTCAATGCGAACGCCCTTCGCGACGGTTTGTCGCTTCGAGCCGCAGTCGAGCTTCGACATTTCGGCCGGGTCCGATTTTGCGGTCGTGCAGAAGCTCATCGACGACGTGATGCCCAACCAAAACATCTTCATCGCGATCCGGATCACGGGCCGGTTCCACTCCATGCGGACGCGAAGCGTGCCCCGGCAGTCCAGGCCGTACCCGCCGCTCCACCAGGTGACACAGCACCAGCCCGAATTTGAGATGCGCGACGTGTCCGGCACGATCGTGGGGTTTCGATCGCCCGCTTACGTCAAAGGCATCAATGTCCCGGGGTACCATTTGCATTTCATTACCGACGACCGGAGCCGGGGCGGCCACATCCTGAGCTTGGAGGTGGCGGCAGCACGCTGCGAAGTCGATCCGCTTTACCGCTTTTTTCTCCGCCTACCCGAGTCCGACACCGGCTTTGCCGAAACGGATCTGACCCGCGATCGCAGTCGCGAGTTGCAGGACGTGGAGCTGGGCCGCGATCGCCCGAACTACTGACGGAACTGGATGGCGTAGAGGTCCGCCTCGTTCATCACGAAGCGCAGGCGAACGGGTTTGCCCGCCAGGGCGGCGACGTCCGAGCCGTTCTTCCACGTGACGACGCGTTCGAGTTCATCGCCGATGACCGGCTTACTGTCAGCCAGGGCGTAACCCGGCAACGGTGCGCCGTTGGCGTCCTGGATCTCGACCCGCACCTGGCCGGCGGCCGACGTCGAGACGTTCAGCGCGAGCTCCCTGCCTTGGAACGTCAGCGGCTTGGTGATCATCTCGCCGTCCGCGAAGCCCGCTCGTACGGAGGCGAAGCCGTCGGGCCGGAGGATCAACCGCTGAAGGTGGTGTGTCGGCGTGGCGTAATTGCGCTGAATGTACATGGATATCATGCTATCGGCGGTGGGCACGACGCCCAGGGCGGGATAGTTCGTCCGCGACGTCCAATTGGCTTCGCCGCGGCCCGGGCGGACGAAGGCTTCCAGGAACGTTCGGTCATAGCGGTTGCCACCGCGTGTGGTCATGAAGCAGGCGTCGGACACGTCGTGGAAGTAATCGCCCACGACACCGAGCCGCCGGACGTCCTCACGCGTGAGCACCTGCCGGCCCGGTATGAAGCGGGCGAAGATGGAGACGTACACGTGCGGGGCGCGGTAGTACGGGTGCGTCTGGTTGGTGTAGAAGTGCGTGGGCGGCACATCGCCCATGTCCATTTCCACGGGCGGCGTCCAGTTCAGGAAGTCCTTGGACGTCGAGCGGCTGATCCAGCGATAGCTGTCGTTGCCGATCTTCTTCGCGGTGCGGAAATAGCAGACATAGGCTTGTTCGTGTTCCGACCAGAACACGACGTTCTGAGAATCGAACGCGCCGCCGGTGATGATGGGCTCGTCGCGCAGCGGAGACCATCGCGTGCCGTCCGCCGACACGAACGCGAGCAGTCCGACCGTGCGGTTGCCGCCGACGGCCTTGAAACGCTGGGGAGGATCGACGCCGGGTCGGTTGTCGAGGAAGGGCGCGAAGTTGTGACAGGCAGGGTTGCGCACGAGGATGACATTGTTGTCCTTGTTCGAGCCGACCTCGTGCAGGCCGAGTGACGGCTTGGTCCAGGTGATGCCGTCGGTGCTCTCGGCGTAACAGGTGACTTCGCTGGCGATGGAGTGGTCGGCCTGGCCGTCGCGGGTGGCGGGCAGGCCGCGATAGTACATCCGGTACTTCTGGCCGTCGTAAAGGACGGTGACGTAGGCGGCGAAGACGCCCTCGTAAGGCCGGTCGAACGTCAGAGCCACGCCTGCCGGCTGAGGCTCGTGCAATTGCAGCGTGACGCCGTCCATACGATCGATCAGCAGATGATCCACGAACAATTCGCGGCGCGAGCCGATGTCGATGGGCCGGCCGGCTTGATCGGCCAGGGCCCGGTCGGCGAGGAACGCTGCGACAATCGCTAATCCGCACACGATTTGGAGTCTGTTTCGCGTTTGCATGCGGTGCATGTTAGCGGTTTGGACGACGCGCGGGCAACCCGCTTGTGTGCGGGGGCCGGCGGCGTTTTTCGCGATAAGATAGTCTGTTTCGCGAGGACATGGGGATGTGTGTTGCGATTGAAAAGAGACGGCGGGGTCAAGCCCCGCCGCTCCCGTCCAGCTTTATCAGATGTACGGGTCCGGTTGCTTATGCGGACACGTCTTCCCATTCGATGCCCAGGTGCTTGATGGCGTAGCCGACTTCCTTACGGCAGTCGCCGTATACCATCATCCAGTGGAAGCCACGCATCTCCTGGAGCAGCTTCTGCCAGTCGCCGTCGATGGTGCAGTCGATCTGGGCTCGGCAGATGTCGTGGAACGGATTGCCCACGATCTTGCCCGTCGCGCCCACCCACTTGCGACACTCGAAGTCGGGGATGACATGCGTCACCACGGTGCCTTCGGTCATCTCGACTTTGGGAGCAGCGCCGTAATCCGACTCGAAGTGAGTGTAGAGCTTGGTGCGCTCGCAGTTCTTGCCGTCCATCTTGCGAGGGGCGGTGCAGTGGGCCAGCGTGACGATGCCGTGATGCGGCCAGGTCGGATCGTTCAGGAAAACGGGTGTACCCATGATGTGATGCATCAGGATACCCGACGGGATGACGACGAAGTCCGACTCGCAGAAAGCCAGAAAGCCTTCGTCGTTGAGAATCGACAGCGGCACGCAAGCAGTGGTTTTGGAGATGGGCATGACCGCACCCATGCAGTGGCCGATGGTGAACGCCTTGGCGTCGTGTTCGGCCATGAGGTCCTTGAAGGCCCGCGTGAGCACCATGGCGTTTTCGACGGCCGCCCGGTCGCAGTGCAACTCGACGCCGGGCTCTTTCAGATAGGCGTCGGCCTGTTTTCGGGCCTCGGCGACGACGGCCTCATTCTGCTGCAAGGCCTGGAGCTTCTTGGCGAAGTCCTCGTAGCTCACTTCGCGGATGTCCAGGTGCCACTTGTCGCGGGCGATCGGCGGCGCCAGCGTGCGGCCGGCGCCCCAGCCCAAGGCCCCGCCCAAAGCGACGATGCGCGTGCCGAGTGTTTTGCGCAGAGCCAGCAGGCCGCGCAGCCGCCACACCACATCGCTGTACTCATCGACCACCACGTCGTTGACGTCGATGCCGGTATCGGCGTATTGATCGGTGGCCCGTCGCAGGAAGTGGGGATGCAGAATCTCGTACCACAGCGAGACCGGTCCCGTGCGATGGCGCAGGAAGATGATGTTGGGCCGATCCTTGACCACGACACTGTCGAGAACGTCGCGTCCGCCGCCCGCGGCGTAGATCACGCGGACGTCGGCGGCCAGCTTGCTCGCCTCGGCCGCTTCCGCCGCGGTGCAGACCTTCGCCACCGGCTTGATCTCCAGCGGCAGCTTGCCCGCCTTGACCACAATGTTCAGCTCGGTCTCGATTCGCTTGACCTCTTCGGCGAGGTGGGCTTCGGTCTGGATGCCGCCCCAGGGCCGCCAACTGGTTTGCTCACGCCGTTGAGGCAAGGCGTAGGTGAGGATGGGCTGGATGACCAGCTTGTCCGCCGGCGCGTACTTGGGCTTGGTGTCGGTGACGGCCGTCGCTGCTGCTGACTGGGCCCGCGCGGAGGTTACCGCCCAACTGCTGACGGCCGCGGTGCCGGCACTGAGCAGCAGATTGCGCCGCGACAGGCCCGCGCGTTGCATGGCCTGGAAGGCCGCGGCCAAGCCGGACGAACAACAGGAGCATCCGTGAGAATCGCAATGTGCCGACATGATGTGACCTCCTTGTGGTGATGGGAACCGGGCTGAACCCACCCGGCCAGAATGGACAACATGATAGCGAACTCAATCGCGAATGCGAGCGGATGGTCGGGGGGCGGGCATCTTGACCGCCTTGGGTAGTGGCAGGTATGGCGTGACTGATGAACGAAAATGGACGGAATGGCCCCAGTCAGGCAGGACCGTTCCGTCCATTCGAATCGATTCGTGCAGGGCATTGAGCCCCGGCGGAGGGTGTTCGGCTGCGGCGATGATCAGCGTCGGCGCAGGACGGCGAGTCCGCCGAGGAGCACGAGCACGAGACTGGCCGGCTCGGGGGTGAGGCTGGCGTTATCCACCCAGATGTCGCTGTCGCCGCCTTGGTTGACGCCGCCGAACCGCACGACGATGGGCTGGCCGATCTCCGGGCCGTCCGAGCCGGTCGTATAGCTGACGCCGGGCAGCAGGGCCCAACCGCCCTGGCCGGTCACGTCATACGTCTGGGTGGCCAGTTCGACAAAGTTGGTGGCGATGTTCGTGCCGCCCTCCAGATAGCCGATCTGGTAGGGCACGATCCCGATATCGTTACCGCCGCCGATCGCCCAGCTCGTGAAGGTGTAGGTCGTGTTGGGAGCGAAGGTCCAAGAGGAGACCTGTCCCAGGATCTGGTCGAGGTTAGCGCTCCAGAAGGCAAACTTTTCACCGAGCGTCTCGCTGTTGGCCCTGGCGAAGGTGGCGTGATCGGCCCAGCCGCCGCCGGTGACGGACCAATTCTTGACCCAGCCGAAAACTCCGGAGTCCTGGTCTTCCATGTCGGCGTTCAGCAACTGGGCCTGTGCCGGGATGACGAACAGCAGCAACGACAGCAAACCGACGGAAAGGCGCATCTTACGTCCTCCTACTCAGTTGGAAGTGCAGTGTCCCGGGAGTTGTACAGGCTTTCCCCTCTGACCTGTGCAAGCTGGCTGGGACGTGTCTGAGACAGCCTGCATTCTATTTGAATGCCTTGTCAGTGGCAATACAAATTTTGCCAAGGAGCGGGGTTTTGTGATGCGAAGTGGAGCACCACAGTGGCGTGGGGGGCT